>Ga0315279_10001596_pt1 | contig 37218 bp, 45 predicted proteins | sample YL17G06_20_MG_FD_203694 | JGI IMG/M metagenome (GOLD analysis project Ga0315279, IMG submission 203694) | Sediment microbial communities from Yellowstone Lake, YNP, Wyoming, USA - YL17G06_20 | ecosystem: Environmental > Aquatic > Freshwater > Lake > Sediment | place: USA: Wyoming | collected...
ATCTTTATTGCAGTGTTCTGCGCAACCCTAGCATTTGCCTTCCTTGAACCATACTTCTTCGTTGGATATCTTATCGCGATAGCAATCTTTGGGTTATTCCAAGCAATCTTTATGGCAAATGCTGGAGCAGCATGGGATAACGCAAAAAAAGTCGTTGAAGTAGACCTCAAAGAAAAAGGAACAGAACTTCACGCAGCAACCGTTATTGGTGATACCGTTGGTGACCCATTCAAAGATACATCATCAGTTGCACTGAATCCGATTATAAAATTCACCACACTATTTGGTTTACTTGCCGTTGAATTGTCAGTGTTAGTAGCTGCAAAAGTGGAAAACCTGAACTACCTGCTTTTCGTAATATTCCTTGCAGTATCTATGTTCTTTGTATGGCGATCATTCTACGCAATGAGAATTAAGACGAACGACACAAAAGAGTCCACATCCGCTTAAGTATGTAATTAAGCGACCATAAATAAAAAAATGCGCGTACGCGTAAATATCAATATATTTATGTAATTAAATAAGCATTCGCAGGACGGGTTGGTGTATTTTATGATTATTGAAATTGGGGATATCGCAAATATAATATTCCTCATAGCAACAATGATTTTTATCATCATGGCTATCGAGATGAAAAACCTCATAAAAGCATCCATATCTTTGGGTATCGGAAGCGCACTTCTTGCAATGGCATTCTTTGTTTTAGGAGCACCTATTGCGGCTGTCTTTGAACTGAGCGTCTGCGCGGGTTTGGTAACAATACTACTACTTTCAGCAATAGGGATGCTTGAGAAGGAGGAATCTGAATGAGTTCGCTTAAACCGTATATCACATATGGTATTGCTGTGCTTCTATGGATTGGGCTGATGGCCATATTTCTAGAAGGTTTTACCAATCTAAGGGCACCTGAAATGACCAAAGAACCTTTGTCTTTCGGCGAGGCACTATGGAACAGCTGGGGCGTTACAGTCGTGATAGTGGCACTTATTATATTTGCAAGTGGTGCCGGAATTTTAGTACTTCTAGGGGGGAAATGGCGATGGGAATAGAATCCTATCTCGGTTTTGCAGTTGCTATTCTGTTTCTGGGAATTTACTGCATATTGACAAAAAAGAATGTTATCAAAAGTGCGATCGGCATCAGCGTAATGGTAAAGGGCGGCTCGCTGAGTTTTCTTGCAGCAGGTGGTCCAACTGCCCAGGTTGCAGTCGTGCTCATAATAGTAATCGATGCGATAGTTGCAGCTTTATTGTTATCTCTGGCGGTTAACGTATATAAGCAAACTGGTACCTTGGACATAGAAGCGCTGAGGCGCTTGAGGTGGTGAGCAGTTGATTATAGACTCGGGTATTCTTGTTTTGTTAGCTCTTGCATTACCGTTCATTGGAACTGCGCTCGTGCCAATCATTGCAAAAGCAAGTAAGACTGCAAGAACCTACTTCGCAGTGATAATTGGATTCCTCACTGCAGCCATGGTATTACTACTGTTACCTGACATATGGATGGGTAGTACAAAGGGTCTATCTTATAGCTTTAGATGGGTACCATCTATTGGCCTCTCATTCTCAGTTTACATAGATCCTTTAGCTATTATGATGGCCGTCATTGCAGGAGGTATAGGCTCACTTGTTTTGCTTTATTCAATAAAATATATGGAGGGAAGCACAGGATTGAGCAGGTACTATGCACTAGTACTCCTGTTTATAGGAGGCATGATAGGTCTTGTTTTTGTTGATAATCTTCTCATACTTTATTTATTCTGGGAAGTTGTAGGTCTATGTTCCTATGCACTGATTGGTTTCTACAACACTGACCCAAAGGCTGCAAAAGCTGGCATAAAGGCGCTAGTAACAACTCGAGTTGGAGATGTGGCATTCCTAGTTGGTATATTCGTCCTTGTAGCTGGCGCGATGACGGCAGTGGGTGTAGGTTTCATGCAGGCACTTAGTATACGATATCTAATACACAATACAGCAAGCATACCACCTAACACTCTTGCGATAGCTGGTTTCTGTTTCATAATCGGCGCCATAGGAAAATCTGCACAGGTGCCACTGCATGTGTGGCTTCCAGATGCAATGGAAGCACCAACTACAATAAGCGCCCTCATCCACGCAGCAACAATGGTCAACGCGGGTGTGTATTTGATGGCCCGATCGCTTCCTTTATTTGCAACAGTAGATGGATGGACTACCACACTAATGTGGATAGGCGGTATTACCGCAATTCTAGCGGCAACAATGGCAATTGTCGAACCAGATCTAAAAAGAGTATTGGCATATTCTACAGTAAGTCAGTTGGGATTCATGATGTTTGGTATCGGTCTTGGTTTTGCAGGATTTGTACCTGCGACATTTCATCTGATGAGCCATGCTGTGTTCAAGGCGCTTCTATTCTTGGGTGCAGGTGCTGTTATTCACACAGTAGGCACACGCAACATGTACCAGATGGGCGGTCTAAAAAGCGAGATGAAACTCACCTATGCAACCATGCTCATTGGAGGCCTTTCTCTTGCGGGCCTGATAGGATTTAGCGGATTTTGGAGCAAAGATATGATCCTTGCGGCCGCTTTTGAAACTGGGAATTATTTACCTCTATTTGTAATATCAATTACTGCCATTCTCACTGCAGCCTATACGTTCCGGATGCTTAATCTGGTATTTTGGGGCAAAAGTCAAAGAACCAAAGTGGCACACGAAGCACCATGGCATATGACTATTCCTCTGATCATACTCGCCGTTGGCTCGCTAATATCATGGTTGTCAATAGGATTTCTCACTCGAGCTTACGCGGCGTTTGGATTCAATGAGGTAGTTGCCGTCACATTAATTAAATTCATCACTGAGACATTTAGTACGCCGGCTGTTGTCATTTCCATCATAGCGTTTTTACTGGGTATTGGCGTATTTTATATTCGCAAATCCTACGCCAGCAATTCAATTGGAGCAAAAACGATTACGATGGCACGCAAAGGATACGGATTCGACACGTTCTACGGATGGATAATTTCTGGGCTTCGAAAATTTGCAACCAAATTCCAGAAAACTCATACAGGTGATCTTAACTACAACGTCGCTGGCATGGTGCTGGGAGTTCTCCTGCTAATCATATTGTTTGTAGTTTTAGGAGGTGGTTTCTAGATGATGGAAGCCATTGCTCCGCTAGTTGTACTTATCTTTGGTGCATATCTCTCATATGCTATGGGACGGGTTGAACTTGTCTTCAAAAAGAAATATCTCGCAGCATACACTGCCATCTTTTTCTTCATATCAGCCACAGTGATCCAATTAGTTCTTGCTTTACAGGTTTGGGATAGTGGTCCGCTTACGTGCACAGTTGGGGGAACAATGCTGCATATGGATGCTCTGTCCGTATTGCTAGCTATCATTACGTTGGTGCTTGGAACTGCAATTTGCATATATTCTGTCAAATATATGGAGAATGACAAAGGACAAGAATATTACTATACGCTTCTCCTATTGATGGTTGCAGGTATTGTTGGGATTGGACTTGCAACTGATCTGCTGGTCCTCTATTTATTCTTCGAGTTAATGTCGATACCCTCCTTTGCGCTTGTGGCCTTCAGAAGGCATGAATGGATGGCGATAGAGGCAGGTATGAAATATATAGTCATGAGCGCAGTAGGCTCAGCGCTCGCCTTCTTTGGGATATCACTCATCTATATACAAACTCATACGCTTGTGTTCAATGAACTAGCCGATCATCTAACAACGCATCCAGTTCTCCAAATTGCTACAGTGTTTCTCATTGCGGGTTTCGGAGTTAAAGCTGCAATTGTGCCACTACATACATGGCTACCAGATGCCCATTCTGTTGCACCGTCGAGTATAAGTGCGATGCTATCAGGCATAATCATTGGTGCCGGGTTCTTTACTTTACTACGAGCTTTGCTTGTTTTTACAGTTAAAGGAATCGCACTTGGCATCGGTGAGGTGCTCATAGTAATGGCACTAATCACAATGACTGTTGGCAATTTGATGGCTTTTGTACAATTTACACATCAAAAGAAGGTGGAATTGAAACGAATTCTTGCATATTCGAGCGTCGCGCAAATGGGATACATTATACTTGGAATAGGTGTAGGCCTCGCCTATGGAATTGGATTAGGATATGAAGGAGGACTATTCCATATAATGACCCATGCGTTCATGAAAGGACTCGCCTTTTTGTGCGCTGGAGTGATCATTCATCAATTGGGCACAAAATACGTAGACGATATGCGTGGTGTAGGGTTATCAATGAAGTTTACAGGATTCGTGTTTGCACTCTCACTACTAGCTCTAGCAGGCATTCCGCCCTTAAGTGGATTCATGAGTGAGTGGATGATATTTAGCAGCAGCATTATGACGTATAGTATCATAGGTCTTTGGGGCATCGCAATAGCGGCAATCGCATTGATCAATACTCTAATTGCACTTGGTTACTATCTACCCATTATCAAAACAATGTATCTTGGTGCGGAAAAAAAGAAAGTATCGGCAGCACGCGACCCGTCATGGAGTATGATACTTGCAATGGCAATCCTTGCTGCATTGACCATAGCACTAGGCATATGGCCAGAGCTTGGCCTTAAGGTGGTAAAACCTGCAGTCGATGTGTTGATGACTATAGGAGGCAGATAAATGGTTGAAACGTTCCTTTATCCAATTGTGACATTCCTCATATTCCTCACATTGGTCTGTCTACTTTACATCCTTGCAGGCAAATTTGGACCGAAATTTAAGGAGGCAAAATATAAGCTTAAGAGTTACGCCTGCGGTGAGGACTCACCTGGTGAAAATAAACCGCAATCCTACGGCCTATTCCATGTTGCATTCTTTTTCACGATACTCCACGTTGGTGCTTTACTTATTGCAACTGCACCACGGGGATTAGGAGCGTTGTTGGGTATCGTCCTCATAGGTTCGATGGGCATCACCGCCTTGGCATTGTATGTCGGGGGTGATAAGCATGTTTGATAATCTAGTTAAATGGGGGCGTTTGAAATCTCCATGGATACTACACATGAACAGCGGATCATGCAACGGCTGCGACATAGAAATTTTAGCTGCACTAATACCACGACTTGATGCTGAGCGTTTTGGAGTGCTACTTAAAGGAACCCCGCGACATGCTGATGTTTTGGTTTGTACAGGTCCTGTAACAAAGCAGATGAAGGAGCGTTTAAAACGCATATACGATCAGATGCCCGAGCCTAAGTTCGTAGTAGTTGTAGGCCAGTGCGGTTCATCTGGCGGAATATACCAAGGTGCTTACGGAGTCGAAGGCGGCATAGACAAAGTGATACCGGTAGACGTCTACATACCGGGCTGCCCACCAAGGCCTGATGCCATACTCAATGGAATTGTCAAACTTTTAGCTAAAATAGAAAAGGGAGGTGCCGAATGATAAGCAACGAAGAACAAATTAAAGAGATCATCAGCAAGAATTTACCAGGTAAAACAGATATTTCTATCAAAAGACAACGACGTGTCCTCATAAAAGTGTCACGTACTGATCTAAAAAAGCTAATGAAGATACTTGCCAAAGAATTGAAAGCACAGCATCTCTCGACAATCACCGCTCGAGATACGGGCACAGAGTTGGAAATACTCTATCACTTTTTCATTCAAAACGTATTGGTTACAGTACGTACCTCATGTCCAAGAGATGACCCAACGGTTGATAGCATTATGGATATTTTTCCAAGTGCTGTGCTGTATGAACGTGAAATCAACGATATCTTGGGGATAAAGCCTAAAGGACATCCTGATCTCAGAAGGCTAATTCTACCAGATGATTGGAATCAGGGATTTCCTTTACGCAAGGACTGGAAACAGTCAGGGGGTGATGCCATTGACAAACAAGGTTAAGATACCTATTGGACCACAGCATCCTGCTTTGAAAGAGCCAGAAAATTTCACAATTACATTAGACGGCGAGACTGTTGTTGATGTTGATATTAGAATTGGTTATGTCCACCGCGGTATAGAAAAATTGATGGAAACAAGAAACTATATTCAGAATTTGTACCTAGTTGAAAGGATATGTGGTATTTGCTCATACACTCATACGGTAAACTATGTACAAAATGTTGAAGAAATTCTAAATCTTAAAATACCCCAAAGAGCAGAATATATACGCACTCTATTTCTAGAACTTGAACGTCTACACAGCCATCTGCTTTGGTTGGGTGTGGCAGGACACGAAATAGGCTTTGATACACTTTTCATGTACACATGGCAGGACCGTGAGGTCGTACAGGACTTACTAGAAATGATTTCGGGCAACAGAGTAAACTATGCGATGAATACGATTGGCGGAGTGCGGCGTGATGTAAGCGATGAGCAACGCAAGAAGATAATGGAAGCCATGGACTATCTTGAGAAGCGTTCACAATACTATAAAGAAGTGGCAGTTAACGAAAAGACGATTCTTTTGCGCTCAGAAGGAGTAGGCATTCTAAAACCGCAAGTGGCATTGAAGCTTGCTGCGGTTGGACCAACCGCTAGAGCATCGGGAATAAATGTGGATATCAGAAGGGATGATCCATATGCATCTTATGCTGAAACACCGTTTGAAGTAATCACCACCGACACCTGTGATGTTTTTGGTAGGGTAGTAGTACGTGTTCTAGAACTTTTTGAGATTATAAAGATAATTCGTCATCTAATGAATAATCTGCCCTCTGGCGACATAAAAATAAAAGCACCGCGTAAGGTGCCTGAAGGTGAAGCAATAAGCCATACTGAGGCTCCAAGAGGGGAAGACCTGCACTATTTACATTCTAACGGCACAGATAAACCAGATAGATATAAGGTAAGAACTCCGACTATGGCAAATATGCCATCAGTGGCTGAGATGCTGAAGGGAGCATACCTAGCGGATGTCCCAATCATTGTTGCGGGCATAGATCCCTGCATGGGATGTATGGATCGCGTTCTTGTACTGAAGGATGAAAAGGATGATTCCGGTCAGATTCTAGATATGGAAAATCTCCGAAGATACGGTATAAAATGGTACGAGAGGAAGGGGTGGAAGTAATGGATCTGCTACTGTCTCTTATATACCTCTTGATATTCCCTGGTTTCCTCTTTATCCTGGCATTTGGACTCTTTGCAGAATATATGGATAGGAAGATCTATGCTCGCATACAGCGAAGGGTTGGGCCGCCTCTTCTACAACCACTAGCAGATGTGATAAAACTTTCAGCAAAAGAAGACGTTACGCCGGAAAAGGCAGACAAATTTATGTTTACCGCTATGCCAATCATAACTCTTGCTGCAGTCATGACATCGTTCCTGTATATACCTATAGTTGCATCCAGTGCGCTGCATAACTTTGAGGGGGATCTTATTGTTGTTTTGTATCTTCTGCTCATTCCAACGCTTGCTTTGTTTCTAGGAGGTTGGTATTCGGGCAGTGTCTTCGGAGTTAAAGGAGGGATACGTGTCGCTACGTTGCTATTTTCTTATGAAGTGCCTTTCTTCCTTGCATTACTGGCACCAGCCCTTGTTGCAGGCACATGGAACATGGCAAGAATTGTTACCTTTCAAAACGGACATTTACCTGCCCTCACAATAACCATACTTGGGTTCATAATCGCTATAATATCACTCCAAGGAAAACTGGAACGTCTACCGTTCGATATACCTGAAGCAGAAACCGAGATTGTAGCCGGACCCCTGGTAGAATACTCTGGTCGTAGACTTGCCTTTTTTCGTATAGCTAGAGATGCAGAGATGGTTGTGGGCGCTGGTTTAATTGCTGCGTTGTTTCTTGGTGGGCCATCACCGCTGTTTTCGATAACGCCTATCTATTTGTCATGGATAGTAGGAGCGGTCATATTTTTACTCAAGACATTATTAATTATTTTCCTCTTGATATTGATGAAGTCGGCCGTCGCTAGAATAAGGGTCGATCAAATGGTCGTCTTGGCTTATAAGTGGCTTATACCCCTGGCATTGCTACAGATGCTAATAGCAATCTTGGCAAGAAGTGGAGGATGGCTTTTATGAAGACTCCAGGTAAGATGCTACCAAAGATATTTGGATTTATCTTCAGAAAGCCCGTAACAGTTTTATATCCTAAAGAAAGGCTTTCGCCACCACCTGGCTTACGAGGAAAGATGAAGTTTCATCTCGACCGATGCATTAGTTGTAGCCTGTGCGCCCACGACTGTCCGTCTGGTGCCTGCACAATGCACACGATAGATGGCAAACTTAGACCCGTATTTGATTTAGATTTCTGTACCTTCTGCGAACAGTGCGCAGAGACATGCCCAAAAGATGCAATAGAGATGACTACTGAGTATGAACTTGCCCATTATAAGAGAGGAGAAGCAATTGTTAAGTGAGCTTATTCAAATAAATTAAAATTAGTGAAAAATGATTAGGTCTGATTATCCTTCTTTTTGTCTTTTTTCTTTACTTTTTCATCAATCTTTGCTCTGATATCGTCTATTCCTTCAAACCATTTGTCAGCTCCCTCTTCATCGATTTTTCCCGTTATCTTGTCTATTTCGTATCTAATGTCGTCAGTTCCTTCAAACCAATCGTACTCATGCCTTCTTCTAACCTTGCGAGGTATTGTTTCGTCAACTTTTTCTTCTTCAACGTTTATAGGCACTATTTCTTTTTCTTTACGAGGTCGGCTAATCCTGATTTCTTCGACCTTGGGCCCTCGCTCTGATTCCATATCAATGTTTTCTGTTGTTCCGTATCGATTCACCGGCTGATTTTCTATTTTTACGCTTGGTTGCATCGATACAACTGCCCCTTGCGAACTATGTTGCTTTAAAGTCTGGGCCTTTGAAATCTCTTTTGTTCTAACATCAATCTGTTTTCTTTGCCTAAGATTTACAAGCACTATAGCCACTATAACTGCTATAACGGCAAGAGCAATAGGCGTATACTGGTTTTGCATCAATATTTCTATTAATCCTGGAGACGTATCTATTTTTACTGTTGTAGTTCCATATTGGTATCCTTCTTTCTGCGCTTTGATGGTTATCTCTGTGCGATCACTAGGAGCAGTAAGCCATGCACGCCCATCACTATTTGTAGTCTCAACAACACCTATACCGCCTTGTATTCCTACAGCTGTGCCATTCACTGGGTTACCATTCTCATCTTTTACAACAACAGAAAACATCTGATTTGCTTTAACGGTATAACTATCTAGAGTAATAAATAAACTATGTTCTTGAGATAAAACTATAACTATATTAGAAAATAACAAAATAAGTAGTATAGTTAATATAACAATACATTTAACATTACTTTCTAAATGAACATTACTTTCTAAATGTATTTTGCTCCTCATTAACCACCTTTCCATCTTAGAGTGCTACAGTCTAAGATGTTTTAGGACATATTTATGTTTTATTGAAGAAAATTACGCGCTACCTGTCCTAATTTTCAACATTTATCGATAATTTAGCACAATATTTATTATGTACTAAATATATAATAGTGTTATATATTATTGAAATGACGCCAAAATAAAATGATAACTATTGTAAACAAAGATTTATATATTAATAGGAATAATATAACATACAAAGGTGGAGATACATGTCACCGATTACAAAATTCAGAACGTGCTTCATAATATTCTTATTACTCTTAAGTTCACTGTCAATTTTTGTATTTGCTCCTGAAACTGCAAAAGCAGAATCACCAGAAGGAACCGTACTTTACTTTACGCAATACGATATCTATAATGTTTCAGAAGAGATGACATACCCATCTTTATTCTTCTCACCACCTACCAAAAAAAATGATTCGCAATGGCCTCCAAGCATTTTAAATACCGATGAATGGTTTGAATGGTTTTTCCTATGGGCTACTTTTAAAATGACAAATGAAAACGATTTACAAGAGTTGGAACAATTGGGTATCAGTCCAGAGGATTTCTTAAATCAATTCAATCCCTTTAAATTAAATGAAGAGTATCTTTATAATGGAGACGGTCCACTTGAGATAAATAACGATATTGTGTTTAATCTTTATTTCTCATCGCCATTACTATCAAAAATTCTAAAGGATTCTGTAAAAGTGAGCGTATCTTATCCGGATTCCATAATGGGATATCCTGTTGAAATTAAAAATACTACAGAAAAAATAAAATCTAGTCTTTCTGGAGGAGAAATTCAAAATCAAGAGATCAAAATTGAAAATGTTAGTTACACTTTAAATCCAGGGGAATCTCTAATATTTTCCGTAGAAATAATTCCGAGCGACAAACCTATCAAAACACTGATAGAAATGCAAAATCAAGAAGATCTAATGAATACGGCAGAACAAATAGCAGATATGCTAAATAAGAGCACAATTCCCAAACTTAAAGAAGTTGGAGATACAATAAAAGAAATACTAAGTGGCCTAAATGAAAGTGAGACTGGCATAAATATTACCATGGAAGATATAGCTACGCTTGTAAATGTAGTTAGATCTTCATCTTTCATTTATGATTCCTTGCAACATCCTTCATCGGTAACAATTCCAGCCACCGTTTTGGGTGAGGATGAAAATGTAAAAAAGTACTATCTACACGATAAAAACATGAGTGAAGAACCGCCAACAAAGGATAAACCGTCGCAACTGAATTTGAAAGGTTCGGGAAAATGGGATGGGCCAGTCCTCCAAAGAAGCAAGATATTGAAAGAAGCTTCGGCTAGTTTATACATAGATCATTTAGACCTTATTCGCTTGCTTAATATTATTAAAGGAAAAATCAAAGTAACGGCTACATTAATTTATGGTGACACTCAAATCGCTATCGCTTCTTCTGAAAAAGAATTGAGTAGAACCACTTTATTGGGCTTACTACAAAAACCAAAAGAACCAATGGTGTTTACTTTTGGAAATATAACAGATAAAGAAATAAAATATGGCACAGGACTTAGTTTAGAGGTAAATGCTAAAGGAACCAAGTTCGGTCTTTTTGGTTTACGCAGAAATGCCAAATTATTATATGATTCAACCAATTACCCGTCTTCCTTAACTGTAAAATTTGGAGAAAGTAATCATATTAAAATTTTGGGAGATTCTTCAGACAAAAAAGTGGCATTAGGCGGAAGTGTAAATTACACTTTAACCGTGACAAGCGATTTCGCTGAAGATATTAGCATAACGGCTAATGATTTTTCACAAGATGAGCAAAATAAATGGGATATTAAGATTATCCCTGAAAAAATATCTATTCCCGAAAGTGGCAAGGAGAACATTACCATCGTGGTTAAGTCAACATACGATAATCTGGAGGCCTATAAAAATGGAGAAAGTTTAGCATTAACTTTCGTTGCAGCTGGCAAAACTGGAAAAGCCACATTTGCTGCAAATGTAGAGATATCTGAATCTGCAATTGAATATAATATAGGGCTTACTGCTGATCCCAATGGCCAGAAAATAAAATATGGAGAAGATGGCACCTATATTTTCACAATCAAAAATATGAATACTGGTCTATGGCCGGATAGTTATATTATACAAGTATCATCAGAGCATAAATGGACTACAAATCTATCATATGATAAGGATGATTTAAAAGATTTGGCAGTTGGAGACGAAGTTGAAGTCAATGTAAAGTTATCTGTTCCTAGGGACACAAAAGGTGCATCTTCTGATGTGCTTGCATTTACTGTAACTTCCACTAAGGAGAGTAGAAACTCTGTAACTCTAAATATAACTACGACAGTTATTGGTCCAAATATTCTAGAGTCGTTATACGACGCTTTTGATTCTGCAGCAAAGAGTTTAGGGCTAGATAGCGTCTTTGGTTCCTATGCACCTCATTTCTTGGCAGCAATATTATTTATTATTATATTCTTCATGATTATTATGCTGGCTTATTTCCTTACAAGAAAGTACGTAAATGTTGTTTGTCTTGAGCGCATAAAAGAGATTACGCCGGAGGAAGAAGCCAAGTTTGAGATAACTATACAAAATCCTCACAAGCACAAGCTTAGCTATGAAACTCGAGTAGAAGAAACTTTGTCATCTCCTGGCTGGAATGTTTCACTTAATGCTACTGAGAACATTGTGCTTGAGCCTAAAGCGTCCAAGACAGCGATTTTAACTGTTAAACCCACAAGCTTTGTTAAATCTGATGACTGGGCGGAAGTAAAAATAATAGTTAAAGTATTAGAAAAACAAAAAACTGCCGAGATATCAACTGTTACAACAATAAAAGATGCAAAGCCTGAGTTATATATAACCAGTGTATTCCACTGGCCAAAAGTCTTCAAAAAAGGAGACCTAGCAGAAACCTCTTTTAAACTCGAAAACAAGGGCAATGTATCAGCCAGTAATGTTACCGTTGTTTTGTACGTAAACGGTAAGGAAAAGAATAAAGTAGAAAACATTACTATCCCTGCTGGCGGATACGCCGATATAAAGATGCCTTGGATCGCCTTAAAAGGTAAAAACGAGATTAATATAGTAGTTGAATAATACATAATTAGTTACCTTTATATTGGCAATGTGTTATCGTGATTTCTTATGCCCGATGAACCAATTGGCAAGAAAGAAATAGAACAAATAAAAGATGCAGAAAAGAAGTATCAATCTTATATAGAGAAACGTAACGAACTCAATGACATGGCAAGAGTGCTTCGCGAAGAGCGTGACATGGTAAACGTGAAGCGCAAAGAGATCAAGGAAAAAATGGATAAGGTCAAGAAAAAGAGAGATGAACTTGTTTCAAAGATGAGACAACATAAAGAGATAAGAAATAAACTACAACAACAGGCAAAAGAGCTTATCGAGGCGAAACGAAAGAAAAAGGGTGACGTTTTTAGGAATTTACCTTTACATGTGGAGGAACTCAAAGCAGATTTTCAGATGCTTGAATATCGGCAAGAAACGGTTCCAATGGACACTGCTGAGGAAAATAAACTTATTGATAGTATACGTGAGAAAAGAAAGCAGTACGAAAAGTCAAAGAAGCAGTTAGATGAACAGAAGCTTATAGAGGTGGATATAACAGATAAGGATAATGCCATAGATGAACTTTTTAAAAAGGCCGATGAGGAGCATAAAAAGGTTCAGAAGTATTATGATGAAAATCAGAAGAAACATGAAGAGTATGTAAAACTAGTCAATGAACTATGCCTCTCCATTAGTGAGGCCAATAAGAAGCATGATCAGTACATGGAATTAAAAAATGAGGCACAGAAGATACACGAAAAAGCCTTCGAGATGAAATCCAAGATGATGGCCATAAAAGGAGAGCGAAGGAAAAGGTATGAAGAGGATAAAAGAGTTATACGAGAACAGAATTTAAGTGCTCGAAAGGCCGTACTAGATGAAAAGAAATTGGATGAGATAGCCGATGAATCTGTAGATGCTCTAAAAAAGGGAAAGAAGATTTCTTTATCTGGATAGAATAATCGTCTATAGCCGAAAAAATAATCGTCAATTTTAAATATAGTATCTTGTTTTTGCCCTTGTGAACTAGATATGAATAAGGTAGGCATTGTCAGTTATGGGGCAAATATACCAAGATATAGAATTAAATCCGCAGATATCGCAATAGCGTGGAGAAAGGATCCAGATAGCATTGCAAGCGGCCTGAATATAATGGAGAAATCAGTTCCTTCGCTTGATCAAGATGTTGCGACAATCAGCGTAGAATCAGCCCGAGCTGCTCTGGCCAGATGCAATATTGACCCCCAAGAAATTGGAGCAATATATGTGGGAAGCGAATCACACCCATATGCGGTAAAACCCACAGGAACAATTGTTGCCGAGGCGATTGGTGCAACACCTAATCTAATGGTTGCTGACTATGAATTTGCTTGTAAAGCTGGAACAGCAGCCATCCAGACTTGTATGGGTTTGGTTTTATCTAAGATGATAAAATACGGGTTAGCGATAGGTGCTGATACCTCACAAGCTGCGCCAGGGGATGCATTGGAATATGCCGCAAGCGCTGGAGGAGCTGGATTTATTATAGGTAAGAAAAACTTTATCGCTTCAATTAATGACACTTGTTCATTTACTACAGATACGCCTGATTTCTGGCGTAGAGAAGGAAGAAAATATCCTTCGCATGGTGGGCGTTTCACTGGCGAGCCAGCATATTTTAAGCATATTACCAATTGCGCAAAAAATCTTATGAATCGTCTTAAAACAAAACCAGATGATTACGATTACGCAATCTTCCATCAACCCAACGGAAAATTTCCTATAGCGGTTGCAAAGATGCTAGGATTTTCATACGAACAGATAAAACAGGGCCTTTTATGCCCAATTATCGGAAACACATATTCTGGGGCTTCAATGCTAGGCCTAGCCTCTGTTTTAGACGTAGCAAAACCCGGAGATAGAATCTTTGTCACCAGCTATGGATCTGGGGCAGGAAGCGACTCATTTGACATAACAGTTACCGATCAAATAAAGGAAATGCATCGCGAAAAGGCGCCATCGGTAGCCAAGATGATAGAAAATAAAGAATACATAGATTATGCAACCTATGCAAAATTCAGAGATTTGTTATATTGGGAGTGATGAAAGTGAGAGAAGTAGCTGTAATAGGATTTGGCGTTACAAAATTTGGAGAACTGTGGGATAAATCATTTCGTCAATTAATCGCAGAAGCGGGAGCAAAAGCCATATTTGATGCCGGAATCAGCGGAAAAGAAATCGATGCTTTGTACGTTGGATCGATGAGTGCCGGTAGATTCATTGGCCAAGAGCATGTTGGAGCACTAGTTGCGGATTGCGCCGGTTTTTCGCAGATGCATATTCCAGCAGTTCGTGTAGAAAGCGCATGTGCCTCAGGCGGTCTAGCCATACGACAAGGATTTATGTCAGTGGCGTCTGGTATGAGTGATATAGTCGTAGTTGGCGGCGTAGAAAAGATGACAGATGTAGTAGGAAATGAAGCCACAAATACCTTGGCTACAGCCTCAGATCAAGAATGGGAAGCTTTTTTCGGTGCCACATTTCCAGGATTATATGCTATGATAGCAACAAGACATATGCATGAATATGGAACTACAAGAGAACAGCTTGCTCAGGTTGCAGTTAAGAATCACGCAAATGGTGCTTTAAACCCGAACGCCCACTTCCAAAGAGAAATATCTGTGGAAAACGTACTAAATGCAACCATGGTGTCCTATCCACTTAGCATATTGGATTGTTCTCCTGTGAGCGATGGCGCAGCTGCTGTAATATTGTGTGCCGCAGATAAAGCAAAGAAATATACAGATAAGCCGGTGAAGATAATTGGTTCAGGTCAAGCATCTGATACTCTTGCCTTACATGGGCGTAAAGAAATCTGCACACTTGAAGCTACAGTTCATGCGGCCAAAATGGCATATAAACAGGCAAACATCCAGCCAAAAGATATCGATTTAGCAGAGGTACATGATTGTTTCACAATAGCAGAAATACTTGCAATTGAAGATCTCGGTTTTGTAAAAAAGGGAGAAGGCGGAAAAGCAATTGACAAAAAGATTACAACTTTAAATGGAGAAATTCCAATTAACACAAGTGGGGGTCTGAAAGCCAAAGGTCATCCAGTTGGTGCAACTGGAGTAGCACAGGTGGCTGAAATAGTGGCACAACTCCAAGGAGAAGCTGGGAAAAGACAGGTGAAAGATGCAAAAATTGGATTGACCCATAACATTGGTGGAAGTGGAGCATCTTGTCTCATTCATATTTTGGAGGCGATGTAAAATGGTAGACAGTGCTGTACCTCGTTTTTGGAGAGAGATACCGCAGCGGTATAATCTTTTAGGAAACCAATGTGGCGTGTGTAATAAAATATATTTTCCTCCAATGGAATCCTGTCCCATTTGCAGAAGAAAAAGCATGAATAAGATGAAAGACTTTAAACTGAGTGGAAAAGGAGAAGTAGTTACCTATACCATCACACATGTTGCTCCCGAGCATTTCGAAGGTCAAGCTCCTTATCCCATTGCTATTATACAACTTGATGAGGGGCCACGCATAACAGCTCAAATTGTTGATTGTGACATAAATGATGTAAAGATAGGCATGAAAGTGCAGTCTACCTTCCGCAAGATTCAAGAAGATGGATGGCTAGGCGCAATTTATTATGGGTACAAGTTTAAGCCCGTGAAGTAGAATATGAACATAAAGAACGCTTTATCTGAAAAAATGGCAGGAGAAATTACTCTTAGCCCTAAACCAGGGCAGACCATTCGTAAGTGGCGGAATGTTTTTGATATCTCCCAAACAGAATTGGCAAATTTCTTAGATTTGTCACCAAGCGTTATAAGTGATTATGAATCTGGAAGAAGAAAATCTCCAGGAATACATACTATTAAGAAAATAATAGATGCTTTTATAGAGATAGACAAAAAACGCGGTGAAAAAACTTTACACCGATATCAGTCTATGATTGAGACCCGTGAGGGGATTCTTGATATAATGGAATACCCATATGCGATACCCGTTGATGTTTTTATTAAAAAGATAGAGGGAAATATTCTGACGCACAAAGGCGTCGGCATGAAAAAGGATGTGAAAGGTTTTACATTGGTTGATAGTCTTAAAACAATTGAAAATATTAACTCAACCGATTATGCACATCTTTATGGTTGGAGTACAGAACGAGCGTTGATATTTACAGGTATTAAATTCGGTAGAAGCCCTATGATAGCTGTTCGTGTTCACCCTGTTAAACCAGCAGTCGTTGTTTATCATCACCCAGGGTCTGTTGATTCTCTTGCTGTAAAGTTGGCTGAGCGTGAAAACATTCCATTAGTTGTTACGAATATTCCTTTGGATGAATTAAAAAGAAGATTATTGTCGTTGAGGGAGTGATAATTGTGGATCTTATGGGTCTATGTAGTATTTGTGGGAAACCAGACGCCATGTTTACGTGTAGACTGTGCGGAAGGCTTGTTTGCAATAGTTGTTTTGATAATGGGCATCAAGTATGCAACAGTTGTAAGATGGGAAAACACTAGTATCATCTTCTATTTTATCAATGGTTAAAAGTATTATATTATTTGTATCTATAAATAAAATAATTTTTATAATGATAATTTTTATATATAAGTTAATACAATATCTTTTTGGAAGTAGGGAGGTATTAAAAATGAGAAAAAAAATTTTTGTAAAAAATGAAGAAGGTGACGTGCTAGGTTTGCCCATGTACTTAATTATAGTGATGATAGTGGCAGTGGCAGTTATCGCAGCAGTAATTTTTATGATACCTAAAGGGACGCAGACTATGAACGCTCAAGTTACTGACGGATCTGCACAGACGGGAGATGGCTCTTCAGGTGAAATAGACATTCCCACCGCTGGAACATTTACTGTCAAAGTTTTGGTTACAACTAATGATGATCGTAGAGATCCAATCCAAGGCGCTGTTGTAAGGCTAGTTGGTGGGCATACTATTGCCGAATCTAATCCAACAGGTACTGATGGCATAGCTACACTTACGGTTAACGGTGCAAAGTTAGACGCCAACATCATTGAAACAAATATGAAAATGACCGTTAAGGCCTCAGGATTTAAAGATTTTGAAGATGATGAAGCCGTAATCCTGTATAGAGGATAGAACACAACACATACATAGTTTACACTGTAAGTTTCTATAAACTATATCCTCCAGATATATAAAATCGAAAGAGTTGAAATATGCTTGTTAATAAAAACAAAGAAAATAAAAAGAAAATACGGAAAGATACAATCACTTCAGAAGATACCATTCAATCGTTTAGGAGCTGGGTTAGAAAAATAGAACAGATGACAAATAGCATAAGTTGTAGATTGGCAGCAGTAGAAAAGAGAATATCTAATCAAAAAAACGGAAATTCTAGCAATTCAATTTTGACCGACACAATGGAAGGCCCTATCGAACAGATCTTCGCAGTTTTAAAAGAAGATAAGAGCAGCAAAAATATAGGGGAAGTATCAAGAGTACTTGACAGAGAGTTTACCATTATGCAGGAGGAACTAATAGCATTACAAAACGACATATCTCCTCTAAAAGAAAAAATCGATGGACTGGATTCTTACTTAAGTGGTTTTAAAGAAGACCTAAAGAATTTGAAAATTTCTGATTCAAAATTGCTTGAAGATATCAACATCCGACTCGAAAAAATCGAAAGGAGGGAACCGCTGGTTATGAAACTTGGCAATATGGAGATTCCTATAGAGATAACAGGCATTATGGGAGGCATTCTTGCGTTTGTCATCGCAATAATTGTTATAGTGGGTCACAGGGACATCATTGTTTCTCCTTTGTTTTTAACATTAGTTGGTCTTGTTCTCATAGGATCGGCATTGTTCAAAACTTTTAACATTGGATTGACGGTTGCTAAACCATTGAAAAAAACTGACAAAATGAAGATAGAAGATAGTTCATAATTCTCTTACTATTTTTATCATGTCATGCTGTGAGAATGTTTCATGACATGGTACTTTAGCAGATACATCGAGATATCCTTCATTTATTCCGCTTTCTAATTCTACGGTTATATGAATGGTGGTTTTTCCATCTTTGTTAGTAGAATTTGATCCTATGCCACCCAATCCTTTTAAAATTACGTTTGCATCTTTGATTGGATGTCCGTCTGTTTCATTGACATATATATTGATATCAAATGTATTTGAATCTTGACCCTGAGGCATAGTATTTACCATTGGATGAACTGTTACTATTACCTTACTTGGAAATAAACATGGATTCAAGATATAGGCTAATATCGCAGCGAGTGCGATTGTTCCAATTATTATAGATACCGTTAATCTCATTGGTAATCCAAGGACGGCTTTTTCGTTTTTTATGAACGAATTTGGATTATCTGAGGAATTATGATTCGAATATTTCATCATACATTCTCATTCAATAGATACTTATTTAAATATTTAATCATTTTTATAATGTTTATCTAATCTAAAAGGGCGCACAAATGCTACATGATGATAAAGCAGTTATGGGTCTGCCCATCTACATCTTGGTAGCCATTACCACAGCAACTATAGTCATTGCTGTTCTATCAATTGCACTTTATAATATATGGTCAGATTCGCAGTTTCACCAAGTTGAACATGAAATCGATAAAATTACATCAGATGCTGAAAACATGTTTGAATATGCTGACGAAGGAACGATGATAACAGTACATGTTGAATTTCCAAGTTATATGAGATTTATTGTATTTGGCAGTTTACCTAAAAACGATGGAATTTCTGAACCAGAGAATATAACACTTGATGAAAATACTAGTAACAACTATTACTTTGTAATGGGTGATGGAAGAATCAAAACCGCTCATTCAAATGCAAGATTCTCAGGTAAAAACACTGACGAGATGGCTGTTTTTCATGCTGGCACTTATGATCTAAAACTTGAACTTATAAAAGAATTTGATGGTAAAACATATGTCAAGATTTATTAAAAATGATAGAGGAATAATGGGTTTAACTCTCTCGCAGATTGGTCTATTTATCGCGGTTGGTATTCTATTGGCAGCAATATTTTCATTGGTATTTCTTAATGATTGGAATAGAAATGTCGAGCTGAAAAACATTGCCACAAGTTTTTCATCGATGGTTGAAAATATGGACACCAGATTTTTTGAGGATACAATCGGTTTTAGTTTTTCAGATGGCAATCATTGTAATGTGAGTATATCCACAGAATACATCGTTCTTAGATCAAAAGGAAACTTGAATGATGATTTGTCCGTCAAAGAACGGTTTTTAGTTAGACCTTGGCCCCAATTAAAAAATTCATCATGGTTTGGAAGAATCGGATTACACAATTACTTGAAAGGTTATTTGCATAATGACGATACACACGACTGGGTTAACAACTCTGGCAATATTTCTGACCCCATAAAAACAGATGATATTTCTTTTGTAAAAAATTATCTGTTCCTCCTTCAGGAAAATGTAAACGAATCTCTCGCTTTAAATCCATTATATATTTTTACAAACAAAATCGTTTACATCGATAAAGCTATAATTTACTATGACAATAACGATGATGGAATTTGGAACGACGGCGATGAAAAACAAGAGTTCGTATTTGTCTATCAGTATTAAAAAAATGAAAATAACTAAATCAAACTTGCACATTTACTATTCAAAATTCAATTTAAAATCATCACATTCTTCACAAGATTTTAATACCACTCATGTGATATCAGTTACATAATAAAAAAATTGAGGAGATACGGACGGAGCGATGGGGAGTTGATTGGTAGTTGATTGACCTCCAAAAGGATGACGAAGAACCGCCACCTTTTGATTTTGAAAGTGTCGGAAGTACAATATTTACGCGAGCGAGAAACCTTGAGCGTGCCATTGGTTTTAGTAATATCTATTTAAAATTTGAAGGTGGAAATCCAACAGGCACACAGAAAGATAGGATTACGCTTTACCACGTAAAAAAAGCGTTGAAGGAAGGCTATAAGGATATTACAGTTGGCACATGCGGTAACTATGGCGTTTCTCTTGCTTACTTTGCAAAGCTTGCAGGACTTAAAGCAAAAATTTTGATTCCAGAAAAATACACACTCTCGCCAAAGCGGAAAGCCGAATTAATGAATCTTAACACTGAAATTATCTCGACCGATGGAAAATATGAAGACGCGGTTGAAGAGAGTCGAAGACTTGCACGCATGGAACATTTATACGATGCAAATCCTGGCAATGGTAACGAGGGTTGGCGCGGGTACATGCCAATTGCTTATGAAATATTTCAGCAACTTGGTAAATCTCCAACTGCAGTAGCAGCTCCAGTTGGAAACGGAACAACGCTCGTCGGTATTTATCACGGGTTCAAGAATTTGTTAGATAGCGGCGTCATTGATCGTATGCCATATTTAGTTGGCGCGTCGACGCCAGGTGGAAATCCAATAATCAAAAGTTTCAAGAACGGCGCTTCAAAAACAGAAGATCTTCACCCCTGCGAAATAAAAGAAACAAGCATCAATGAACCGCTCATCGCCTATCATTCGTACGATGGCGACGAAGCATTAAATGCAATTTACGAAACCAATGGTTGGGCGGATTATGCAAGCGATTCGCGCATGCTAAAGTACCATACAATGCTCAAAGATTTGGAAGGGTTAAACGTTCTTCCTGCATCGGCAAGCCCAATCGAAGGATTGATTAAATTTAAACAGCATCGAGCCCTCAACAGTGATTACGTCATTGTTTTAACGGGGAGGAAATTTAGATAGTAGCGACGTAGACGGATTGATCATTTTATGCCCAAGAGTCGTGCGATAATCTATGCTGACCGATTGTACAGCTGCGCTGATGGAAAGACTGCACATGGACTTGTACGTTACAGCAAAAAGTACAATGTCGTCGGTGTTGTTGATTCTACCTTACCAAAAGGTGATGCAGCAGAATTTTTAGATAAAACAAAACATGGAATTCCCTTAATCAACAATCTTGATGAAGCATTTACTATCACAAATCCGGACACATTTATCATCGGTGCAGTTTCTGAAGGTGGAGTGCTACCGAAAGGCTATGACAAGGCAGTGGAATGGGCACTCTCAAAAGGACTCAACGTTGTATCAGGTCTTCATCAGTTTCTTTCTGACGACCCTCGATTTACAAAACTTGCGCAAACAAATGAATGTACAATTACTGACGTACGAAAAATATTCCGTGATTACAAGCGGTTCTATACCGGCGATATCAAAAATGTGCCATCAACGCGTATCGCTTTAGTTGGTACAGATTCTGCAATCGGAAAAAGAACGATGGCCGTATTGCTCGTCGAAGAATTGAAAAAACGAGGCAAAAAAGCAGACATGATTTTCACTGGTCAAACGGGCTGGCTTCAAGGTTGGCCACATGGCATTGTATTGGATGCAATGATCAATGATTTTGTTTCTGGAGGGCTTGAAGGTGCAATACTAGATTCATGGAAGGATGACAAACCAGAGTTCATGATTGTCGAAGGACAAGGAAGTCTGGTGCATCCGTTCTTTCCAGGCGGTTTTGAAATATTGGCCGCTGGTCAAGTGCATGGATTCATCTTAGTCGATGCACCCAAGCGACCACACCTAGATGGTTTTCCTGGTTATCAAATGCCGGACCCAAAACGTGTTGTGAAGATTGCAGAGTTACTCACTGGAAAAGGACTTGTTGGAATTGGCATCAATCAGGAACGCATGTCTGAAAGCGATATTAAAACCTCAAAGAAACGATTCAAAAAAATATTTAACGTTCCAGTTGCAGCTCCTCTCGTTGATGGAGTTGGCGAGATAGTTGATGTGTTGGAGGAAATGCATGAGCAAAAAAACATCTAACCTGATTTGTTTTTCATCAATTTCACTTAATGAACCAGTCATTGAAAAAAACATCGCAAGAGCTGAAGTTGTTCTCAAGGATTTAAACGGACGAGAAAGTCGTTTCCAACTCACGAATAAGTATGAACATGAGCTAAAGAGCAACCATCTTCCATTTCTGAGAATGGCCTTTTGTATGCCACTGCTCAACTATGGTTTATTCTCTGAAAAGGTTCTGCTGAATTTTCCTATCAGCAAAGCTGACCTTGATATTCTCAATGACCTTAACGTTGTTTTCAGTCGTGATATCTTCGTCAACAAGGTCGCAGATGGAACCAACCTGTATATTATTCCGGAATTTTTCCCAAAAGAAAGCCAAATCAAAGCAGAAGATGGAGATCCAAAAGCGACGATAGTGCCCGCAAAAGTAACACTTGATGTTCCACTCAATAGATCAATGGATCCGATGAGATGCGGAATTTTATCAAGTGGAGGAAAGGATAGTCTTCTTACCTATGGACTATTAAAAGAGCTTGGTGCGAACGTGTACCCTCTCTATGTCAACGAGAGCGGAGGCCACTGGAAGACTGCATTGTCTGCCTATAGATACCATCAAAAAACAGAAAAAAACACGCAGAGGGTTTGGACTAACGTTGATCGCTTCTATGTTTTTATGCTCGATCATCTCAAATTCATCAGACCCGATCATAGAAAGATATGGGCCGACATCTACCCAATAAGACTTTGCATTTTCCCGTTCTACGTGTTTTCACTACTTCCAATTTTTGTAGAAGAAAGTATTGGAAACTTACTATTGGGAAGCGAATTTGATGATCTTAGGTACGAAACGCGATATAAGGGAATACAACACTATTTTGGTGTGTATGATCAGCATCAGGATTATGATGTTCGGATGAACGAGTGGTACGCAAAGCGCATTCCTGGATTGCATCAATGGTCTGCTTTGAGAAATATTTCTGGTCTTGTTGATCAAAGAATTTTAGTCTCACGATACCCGGATCTCGCTAAAGTCCAACGCTCTTGTCACTCGTGTCACATCGAAAACGGCGAGATTTATCCGTGTGGAACTTGTTCTAAATGTTTAGGAATTCTTTTGTTTCTACTGGCAAACAAATCAGATCCGACTATCATGAACTATCGAAAAAAAGACATCGACTATTTTTACAATAAAGTCGGCACCTCCTCTTTGAAACTTGATAAAGATGAGAAAAACCAATCGTTCTTTTTACTAAACGGAAAAGGAAACTTACCTGAAGTCACCTATGTTGACCACGTAGAAAAAATTCACATTCATCCTACGACCTGTGACCCCAAATTATACCCAAAACAGTTTCGAGAAGGATTGATGAATATTCTTGAGAAATATGCAAATGGCTATTGCAAATTAGAAGGAGATAATTGGATATCTTTAGAAAAATCAGAAATAATGCCTGCTTTAATTCCTTAACTACAATAAATGCGTGTTGGCATAAAATTCCTTTTTATTAATTGTTCAAAAGGGCCCGAACCGGGATTTGAACCCGGCACAGAGGATCCACAGTCCCATATGTTACCAGACTACACTATTCGGGCCATATCTTTAGGGGAAACGCAATATCTATAGAAATATTTAAACTATATGCACGATTCATCATGACAAACTTAAGAGTAAGTATAGAATTATAACTGCAAAAAGCAGGGGTAGCCAAGTTTGGCCAACGGCGCAAGATTCAGAGTCTTGTCCTTAGTGGTCCAAGGGTTCAAATCCCTTCCCCTGCACTCTAAAACTTGTTTATGTGAATTATATCTTCCAACCTTCGCTTTGGAACGTGCAATACTTCGTTTCCATCTCGCCAATACTTGACAGAGTCCTTAAAATCCTCTACAACTGGATGCTCAGCCTTGTAACCTAAAGCAATTATCGAATCTACTTGCAACATCTTAGGAATTTTAAGTATCTCCTGGATTTTATCCCTATTAATGTTATATAGGATACAACTCCCGATGCTTTCTTCCTCAGCAGCAAGAACGATATTTTCTGAAGCAAGACTAACATCTCTAGTATAAAATTTGTTGTTTATATCCTTAACAAGTATGACTATGTACGCTGTTGGCCGCTCCTCTACACTAGGAGTCCATTTGGGTGTAATATACGCAGCCCAACCTATTGTTTCAAAAATTTTAGAGCATATCTCTTTTTCCGTTACAATAAAATATTCAAGAGGCTGGAGATTGGCAGCAGATGGCGCGAGCCTTGCAGCATTAACAAATCGTCTAAGCAAATCCAGTTTAATCGGTTTTTTTTGGAAACGTCTTATAGTTCTTCTTGAAATTATAGCATCGTATACATTCATAACCATCACGATACAAAGAACCAACATTTCTAATAAATAGGTTTTCTAAAAACAAGGGCAATATACTTTAACTATTTTCGTATTACGAAAATTTATAATGGCTAAAAAAATTAAACCAACTGTAGCTTTTGCAAGAACAGCAGCAAAATCAGTTGAAAAAAATCTTGTAGAAAACGCAAAAAAATTGAAAGAAGATCCACACCTTATTTTACCAGAATATACAGATAATTACTCCAGAAAATATTTTGAAAAGATAAAAAAGAGTTTAGATAAGGTTCACAGGTTTAACGATAATACAAAAAAACTTGAGAAACTTTCAAAGAAGCGAGGTTGGGATGGCGCTCTCGCTGGAACGCTATTACTTGCCCATTCTGAGAAAGCACCATATCTGGCGGTTGCAAGGCTTCACGATAATGATGTAACCTACGCACAGAGGGGAAAGGCAGATAAAGAAAAGTTGATAGCGGTACAGCATTTTGATGATCCTGTACTAAGGTTAATGGGAATAAAAGACATGGCATTGAAAAAAAGACTTCATGTTTATTCTTGGGATGGAGGATTTGTCTCCACGGGTATAGAAGCCAGGCCGCCAAAGGAATTTATCGATTTCACAATAAGCAAGATAGGAATTTTAGACAAAAAAGGTGCGGCAGCTTGTGAACACATAGATGTTGAAAGCGCAAAAAGGAAAGAATTTTTGAAGAAAAATTACTTACTCATAAACTGGAAATCGGCTGATAAAATAATTGCAATATGTGAAGATTGCGCAAAATCAACAAAGAATACGATGTTTAATATAACCCGATACATCCTGGAGCAAGATATATCAGATGATTTTTCAATCGATGTAGTTGGTCAATTGATAAAACACAAGGAATCAAGAGCAGGACAGCAAATACCTCACCTGAACGAATATCTATCGGGCGAACTGAATGATAGCGAATTCATCAAGAAAAATGTGGAACAACAAGAGAAATCTGTAAAACAGTCAGGAGAAAAACTACTGATATTGGATGGTATTTCATATGGTAGAGATATTGATGCTTTTATAAAAGCGTTAAAACCAAATAAGTTTGAACAAGAAGGACTAGAATTTATTCTTGAAAGAATAGAAGAGCCGGTTGTGTTAAATAATGCTACTCCCAACAAGGTATTAGAATGTTTCTGGAAGGAACATGGTTTAGATGCCATACGTTCGATTCTTGATGATGGAGAAATGGCAGAAAAATTCTTTTCATTGGATGACAATCCATCGAATATCTTAGAAATAGTTTTTAGCTATAAAGAGCGAAAGAAGATATTGTCTCAGCTTCCAAAGTACAAGTCTTTGCCACCACTGGCTGAATTTGCCAATCATGTAGCTAGAACATATAAGACATTTGGAGGAGAGAAGGCCATTTCCGAGATAAAAAGACGGCCTGATACTCCAAAGGGAAAATCACTTGCCTATGCATTTTTGCTGGTTTTTAGAAAAGGGGAAGACAGACGGTGGCAGTATTCTCAATTGGAAATCGAATATGGTGAATTTTTAAAGGAATATGCAAAAAGGTTACTCGATTCTAAACCTGATGAGTATCACAATGCCTTACAGGAACTACTGACGGCCAGCGGATCAACTGAAAATATAGATAGCTCAGTTATAAGTTGATTTTAAAATATCAATGATGAACTGATTTTGTGCTGGGTGTAGGCCGTAAAATTACTCCGAGAACTCGTCTAAAAGCTCTTCTTTTAGGAAAGAACGCATAAAAATTGTCCTTGATGGTAAAAAGAAAAGAGCGAGAGAGAAAGCGTTGCTTTCTCTTTCTTTTTTTGAAATGAGATCAGTGTAACTTTTCTCTTTTATTGATTAACATACGTTATACGAGCGCTTATAAATGATTAGTTGTTTTTGTATTGTAAATATGGAGGAGATAAAAATATGAATAGAATCTTAATCGCCATCGGAATTGTAGTTGCAATAATTGGTTTCATAGCAGGTGCCGTAGTAGTAACAACCCCTCAACTATTTGGATTAGTCAACACCGAAAGCACCCCGTATGCGCAATACATGATTCCATTGATAATTGGTGGAATGGTGCTGATTATAGTAGGCGCTGTAACACCAAGCAAAAAAAATTAAAGAAAAGAGGAGAAGAAAGAAAATGTTAAAAAATTATACTGGAGGATAAAAAATGATAGATGTAACCTTAGCAACAGTAATTGTATTTTTAGTAAGCCTTGTTGTATCGGCAATTATTATCTATGTCGTAACGAAAATATTTGGAGAAAAGGAGGGGTTCGGCACTGCTTTATTGGCTGCCTTTATCGGCGCAATAATATATGCAGCTACCTACTATTTCCTCCGCCCTGAATTAGGATGGTTAGCGTCCCTACTTGGGGGAATAGCCTGGCTTATTGCTCTTGGCGCTTTGTATAGCATCGGCTGGCTGAAAGCGCTGGTTATTGCTGTTATCGTATGGATTATCGCAGCCGTTGTCAGCTTCGTCCTACCAACAGTCATAGGACCATTATAAGTATAAATTCAATTGAGGGCTTTCTGGGTTTTTTCCCAGAACTCCCCCATATTAAAGATATGAAGATTGACAGTACTATAATTAGAGGTATTTAGATGAAAAAACAAAAACAATTTGAGGGATTAATATGGTAAACATAAAAATTGAATGGACCCACATTTCAATACTTTCGGTAATAGCATTTGTGGCAGGTTGGTTGATATTCGGCCTTCTAGGAGCGATAGTATTAGCTATTATTGTCATGGTGTTAATGGGGATAATAAAAATTGTGTAGGGATATTCTATGACTGTTAGAGCGATTCCCGCACGCATTCCCAATACTGCGACACCTAATGGGGCTATAGAATAGCCTACAATCTCCCTTTTTTTTCTTTTTCTATCGTAAGTAGACAAAATAGCCTATACGCTAAAAGTGCTGGGTGTAGGCCGTAAGCCTCCTTCTGTTTTAAACGGTATTCTACTATGCGCCCTACCCATGAGCAGTCTGGACAACTGATCCCATTGTTTGGGCTTGCTCCAGGAGCAGATTGACCGTTTCATCAAATCTCAGGAAGACCTCATCACCAAGTGAATCATCGCATTATTCTTGAGCTGTGTCGTTTCTGCGTCTCTGCAAGGACTTCCGCCCTTACCGCTTGCACGGTTTCCCAGTCCAGAGCGAGGGAGGACTTTCCTCAGCGATAGTCGCCGTCAACCGTCCACCTACGCCCAGCAAAACAATCATTAATGATGTCAGTTTATAAATTTTACCACAAAAGTAATAGATGAAAAAGTTTACTTTCTACGAAGGAATCACCTTTTTCTCGGAGGGATGTATCTTCAAAATTCTTACCAAAGTCCCGTCTTTTTGACTTCTTCTTATAGAGAAACATGTTTTTTCCATCGCTATCAATATCCACTTCAAATGCTTTGATTACCTGTTTTAATTCTTGATAACTTGTTATTCTTTTATGAAGCGATAGAAGATAGGCGTTTACAGCAATATTTGATTTATCTTCCATAAAAAATATTGCTCTACCATGCATTTTGACCCTGCAAAGTCTCGGAAACTTTTTCTTTAATATATAATATTCTTTTAAGGTATAACGTGGACATGGAAATGCATATCCTTTATTCACAATTTCTTGAAGTAATAAAAATGCTTTAAAAGTAATATCTGCCTTTTTTTCAACCCGATTAATATCTACAGTATATCTTGTAACTGTATTTTTCGAAAGGTGCATTTCTTTTGCAACCTGGATTTTCGTTTTTCCTTGTGTCACCTCATTTCTAATCTTTGCTATTACATCAGTTGGGAATCTTTTTACATGGATGTCTCGAGTATGATATTTCACGACATAATAATTTAATCCCATCTCTTTTGCAGTTTTAGTTTTTGAACTATATTTCAAAACATTTTCCCTAATTTTTTCTATTAATTCTGGCGGTCTTTTCATTTTTCGAATAGGGTTTTTGAAAATATCTCTTGTATATTTTATAACTGTATCACGTGATATATCTAATTCTTCTGCAACTTGTCTTATTGATTTTCCTTTCTTGACCTCCTCTCTGATCTGTCGCTCAAGTTCAACTGATATCTTTAAAATTGTAGAAATGTCTTTGGTGTGCTTTTTTACAGTATAATAACTAACACCGAGTTCATTTGCGACTTCTATCTTGGTTTTCCCACTTTTCACTTTATCTCTTATCATTTTTGTAATGATTTTCGGTGATGTTTTTTGTATCATAAATAAAAAAACTTTGATTGGGCTTATAAAAAGATATGCAAGATGCTCTTATTTTACGAGATTTTTTACGAAGGAACACTATAATTATATACTATAAGAAATGTCAAAATAAATATATTTATCAAGATTTCACATAGAGATGAAATTATTACTATCAATCTTCTCCATATATTTGATATTTCCAAAATCAAGTTCAAACAATTTCTCTATATTCAAAGGAGTATAATTTATCAATTCAACTCCTACATTTATCATTTTAGTTTTTCCATTAATTAAAGGAAAATCTTTTGGATAATTGTTGTGATGATGACCACAAATAGTCCATCCATCCCAATTTTTTGGAATGCCTTCGGGGTCATGAACCAATAAAAATCTTTTTCCTTGATATCTGATAATTAGTTTGTCATAATATTTTGTTATTCTTGATTTTGTTTCATGATTACCATTAAGAAAATATATCATCCCATTTAATCTTTTTAACCAGTAATCTGTTTCTCTGCTACCTCTTCCAAATCTCATATCTCCCAAAAAGAAAACAATATCTCTTCTATTAACTGTCTTGTTCCAGTTACTAATCATAACGTGATTCATTTCAGATGTAGATTTGAAAGGTCTATTGCAATATTTTATTATGTTTGTATGGTCAAAATGGGTATCACTAATTAAAAAAATATTTCTTTTTCCAAATAGATTTTTCAATTTACTAAAAAAGCTTTTTCCTATAGCATCCAAATCAATTTCCATTAGTGGTTCTGAAATACCAAGATATTTTTTAAGCATGTCAAAAGTTTTTGATAAAATCTCTCTGCTTATTGCTTCTCTTCTATTGAGCAACCTTTTTAACAGAAAATCATATTCGCATAAAATCTTTTGATTTTTAATCAGTGTAGCTCTTAATAGAACGTGCCTAAACTTTGGTTTTGGTTTTTTGTTGATGTATTTTTTCACTTTTTCAAACTTGCGTGGAAGCAGTTTCATGGCAATTGTAGCATGAAAACTGAATTTTCTTTCAAGGTCATAGGGTGTAAGTCTACAATAAGGTCGAAGAGTTTGCGACAATTCCCATCTAAAATCATCCAGCTTTGCATCTGGCTCGATATCAATGTATACAACTCTGTTATCCTCAAAAGTATCAAAGCCGATTACTTGAAAATGCATAATGTCTTGTTTTTTACAGATATTTTTAAAGTCATCTACTAATCTTCTTTCATCTCTTGTGAAAAAAGGACCAACAAGAGAGATATGAGGGACAGGTCTGTATCTGGGTCTGATATGAAACCTTCTGTTGACTTTCCATATCAAACTTTTCATTTCTGCTTTTGCTTTACCAAAGAACCTAAATTCAATTAAATAGTGAGCCATGTTTTGTGATTTTCTCCTCCTCAAACTACAATTTTGTAAGCTTAATCAAATTTGGATTTTTGTTACAACCAATTGAGGTTCTATAACACCATTATATACCGCTTCACGAATTTTTCCTTCCCAGTAAAACACACTGATATCTTTATTGTTTATAGCTGATTGATTAATATAATCGTAAGCAATGGCACCCATCTGTTCGGTACCATCATCCAGACGGAATAATGTCCAATTGTATGCCTGATGTTTATCTATATATGATGCTTTGATTATGACTGTTTGATTAATGTAAATCTGTAAATTTTGTTTCAGATTGGCAATTGTGACTAAATCTTTTTTATTTAAATTTGATTGTTCTGAACCTCTGAAAAAGATAAATCCAAGTATTACCCCAACAACAATTAGTACAATTAAAAGAATAGAAAAAACTTTGATTTTTTGTGGATATTCTTTTTGATTGCCGTATGCTATTCCATCTGGCTTTTCTTTTTCGATTTTTTTGTGGTCTTCTTTTTGATTGTCATGTTCTATTTGCTCTATAACCTTATTTCCAAAAGAATAACATGAGGAGCAAAGGTAAACATTTCTATCAAGAATAGATGAAAAAATTTTCTTTATATCTCTTTGAGAGGTTCTACGACCACATTTTTCACAGTTCAAAAATTTTTCTTCTCTTTCAGGCAATGGTTTATTAATTTCTCCTTTTTCATTTAAAGAAGATATATCAGAAGTATGTTTTTTCTTATTTTGTATATGCCCATAATCATAAGATACACGGATACTTACTGGTGGACCTCTAGGCATTTTACTTACTGACACAGCGATTTTTTTCTCCTGTTCTTTTTCTTCCTTTACAAGATAATCATAATAATTGGCACAAGGATGATATTCATACTCACCCCTCTCCTTTACGGTAAGTTTTGAATCAGGAAGATTAAGCGTCCTTGGTGGTTTAGGTTTAATATGGTCTGAACAAAAATATTCATTACAATATGGACAAATTTCAACTTCTACTTTGTCTTTTTTGCACGGGGGGTAACTACACATACCAATTTTTTTTTTAACATCAGACACACTATTTTTGGTTTCCTTGGTCATTTCCTCTCCTAACTGCAATTTTATATTATCAATTTGTTATTAAATTTATTTTTACCAAAAATCTTCAGTAATATACACTTTATCACCTGAGGTCGCTACACCTATGCCTTCTTTGTCATAAGTTGATGTTAGTATGTTTTGCCGATGTCCAGGGCTGTTCATCCAGTCAACAACAGTACAATCTGCTATATCACTCATTGAATAAACATCACCATATCCTTCAACATTCCCTATCGGAGTTAAGGCAATATTTTCTCCTATGCTATCCGAGTAATAACCTCCACCTAGTTCTTTATGAACAGGATAACCAGCTTGTATTGCTCTTTCAGTTGGTCCTTGACCTTCAGGGTTATAGTGGTTTAAATAATTCCTTACAGCCATGTCTTCACTATGTCGCCTTGCAATTTCACCAAGATTTGAATCGTATTGCAAATTACTTAAACCATAATTTTGTCGTTGTTTATTTACCAAATCATGAATTTTTAATTCTAATGTGCCAACATCTATTTTTTCTTTTGTTATATATTTTATATCTTGAAAAGTGCTACATCCACTCAATCCAACACAAACAAACAAAAAAATTATTCCAACTACAAGGATTTGTTTTTTCATTTTTTCTCCGCATATCTACGTCATAGGTACATTATAATTAACAAAACATATATTATCCACATAATCCCAAGTATTGTATCTATTGAACCTAGAACAAATCCATATGTCCCGATTTTATATCCATGTTTTCTTGAGATATGACCTAAAATCAAAGAAATGATACCCAAAGGTAATAACAAAAAAAACAAGCCAAACATATATGAGCCGAACAAATAGCAAATAAACGAAATAACTCCTATGACAATAGAAACAATACCCATATTTTTGTAGTAATTGGTTTTCTCATCTATTTTTGCACTTATTTTATCAACATCTTTTGAGTCAGCATAACAACCTAAACAAAGTTTACGCCCATCCTTTTCATAATAAGATGTTGTGTCTTTTCCGCATTCCTCACATTTAACCATTTTTCCTCCCTCAAACTACAATTTCTTTTTCATTACAACTTTGTCAGGTAAAATTTTCATAAAAGCAGATACAACGTCACCCGATACATGCTTCAAATCGAAAGCTGGCTTCCTACCTACAAAAGGCTGTTTTTCTTTGAGTTTTATTATCATATCCCGTTTCTTAAAGATTATTTCATCTATGTTTGTATAATATATCTCAAAATTGTTTTCGTCAATAGCAAGAATTACGTCTGGGTCTTCCTCCAATCGCATATTTCTGGACTTTGATATGTTTTTTAAATTAGACATAGAACCACCTGAAACTCCGCCACCTACCCCAAATGTTAGCATACCGTAAAAATAACCATCAACATTATCTCCCATAAATTCACCTATTATCCTTTTATCTGTAAGAATAAGATTATAAATACGGTCAAAAAACCCTGGAAAGTTTAACCCAATAATCCTTTCTTTTATTTCTTCAGTTATTTTTCCTCCCTTTTGCTCTATTATTTTTTCCCGTATTTTTCCCCGTTCTTTTTGTTTTTTTATACAATCGTCATGAATTGCTCTTTTTCCTTTTTCTATCCAAGTATACCGTACTTCCAATAAACCAATTTCTTTACCACAAAACTCGCATCTTACCATTTTTCTCCCTCAACTATAATTTTAAAACATCTTGTTCTTTAAAAACATATTCCCATCTTTTTTTACTATCAAATTTCATTAAATGTTAAATAATGATGTTTCCCATATATTATAAAAATGAAGGGAGGTGAAAAAACCAAATGAGTAATAGAAATCGTATGAGTGATGCTACAAGGTTGGTAGTCTTCGTGATCGTTGTCCTGGTCTTCGTATTTATCTTATCACTTATGGGAATATTCATGTATGGAATGAATCTCAAAGACAGTGCTTCAGTAATTATTGGTGGTGCAATAGGTGCCTTATTCGGAATTCTTTTAGAGGCTGTTGCATTCCATAGATATTAAGACATATTGGCAACCTACTAACAATCTAAAATTTATTTTCCCTTCATGATACCAAATAATTTAAATAAAAGATGGATTGTTGATAATGCCAAATGGAAAAGAAGGAAATCAAGGTTAAGATAGATACAAGATTATACGAAAAAGCAATAGAATATGGTATTGACCTTGAAAAAGCCTTAGATACTGGATTACTGACGCAACTTGATGAAATAAATCATAGAATAGAACAAGAGAAACTTTTTAAACAAGTGAAAGAACACGATGACTATTGGAAGGTTCTTAAGATTATTAGGAAGATGAGCAAAAAATCCAAATTTAAATATGCTTCCGAATCTAATATTATTGCAGAAGCACAATTAGAATCAATACGTAGAGAAGAAACAATTAAGATATTAAAGGAATTAATGGAAAGGAAAGAGATTTATCAACCTATCAAATCTAATTATAAGGTTACAAAGGTTAAAACAAAAAATTAGATTTTAAAAACATATCCTTGAATTAATTTCTTCTCAAACTACAATTCTTTAACAGATATTAATCATAATAGACTATTTTTGAACCTACTCCGCTAACCATGGATGTGAATGAATGGCTGTGGGAGACTCTCACAGTCGAATTTACACCTGACATAATAACTTCGGTCAAGTTGGTATCCCGTGTTACAGTAATATTGCAATTTACTCCAGAAACAATTAGTTTTATGGGATTGTTTATATTATTTACAGTTTGTACAACACCTTCGCCAGAAATCGTAATGATTTGAATCTCAGGTTTAAGGTTATCTTTATTTTCATTTGTTTGATTTTTTTGTTGACATCCACTTAATCCAACACAAACAAGTAAAACAATTATTCCAACTATTATGAGTTGTTTTTTCATCCTTGTCACCATCTTCTTCGTCTGACCTGCTGACTGCCTATTTCCCTAAGACGTCCCTTCTCTATTTCTGCTTCTTCGAGGATAGACCTTCTTCTAGGTGGCAAAAAAATCATCATAAGAATACATGCAATAAGAACAATAATCATGACTATTACTAAGGTTGCACATGATTCTCCATAAGTAAACAAGAGATAAACGTAGAGGATAATGATAAGGATTATAGGCATAACAATTATCCAAAACCATTTGTTTCTCAACATATTCATTGATAGTCTTTTTATTTCATGCTTGTAGGAATTATGTCTATTGTTATCTCTATAAACATTATCATCTCTATAGTTTGTTCTTCTGTTGGCTTTAATCTCTGGGAATGATTCTTGTATATGTGATTGCTCGTGATACCTAGATGGTCTATACTGATTTTTAATTAACCACCCTGAACGTGGTAAATTAGGACAGTGATGGTTTTCTGGCAAATAATGGTCTTTACAAAATAACTCCCCACAATGTCTACATTTGAATGGAAGTAAACTATCTAATTCATTTCCACATTGATGACACTGTTTTTTCATTTTTCTCCCTCAAACCTACAACTAAACTTTTAGAATTAAAATCCTTTAGGTAATTTAATTCCTAAATCAAAAATGTTTTTAGATTTCTTTTTTCTTCTCTTCTTTTTCCTAGATTTTTTCTTCTTATATCCTACTTTCTTCTTAACAGTTTCATACCCTACAACTTGGCGAGTATAAGGATTATATTTTTTTCGTTTACTTATGACAGTGGCTTTACCATGACATACCTTACAAACAATGTAACAGTTTTTCTGACTGTTGTTTGCTGAGTTGTTATCCTTGTGGTCAAAATCATAACTTCTATCTCCCCACATGAGTTTTCTTCCACACCGCCTGCAATATGAAGTATGGATAAACTTCCTTTGTTCCGTATAAAGTTCGGGTTTGTGTCCACCCGCTTTCATCCATTCAATTTTTTTTGTGCTAGTTGTAAAAGCTCTCCTCTTCTTTGTGTTTTGTTTAACGAAAGGGTCGTTATAATTTATTCTGAAAGGGTCTGTAGTCATCTCTTCTTACTTCCGTTTTTTCCTAAAATGCGTTTTAACATATGTTGTGCTTAGAGGGTCTTTAACCTTAAAGTCTCCAAAATCAACTAATGTTTTACTTCTTACATGACCTTTAACTTTCTTAGTGCCTTTTTTTGGCATATCCTTTTTCCCCCCTAACTGCAACTCAAAAACAACTACTGCCTTATAAACCCTCAGATAACGGATGTTAATCTATGCAGAAGGAAAAATTATAAATCTGGGCATGATGTTTTTACTAGTGGAGTAGCGTGCTTTCTGAGAGTTAAAATCAGGAAAATATACCTATTGAATTAGTGCAATTTTTCCTGTAAAAATAGTAAATTTATTTAGAGTGGACGCATTATTTTTCTGGTTTAACAATCACAATAATTTCTCCATTTTCTGCTTTTAGAGTCCAATCCAACCTATCCCCATCTTTTAAGTTAAATTGATTTATGATTCCTGCGGGGACGGTTGTCCTAAGGGAATTCGTAATGCTTGAAGCTTTTGTTATTGTTGTTTTAAATCCCATAATAATCATGTATGTATCTACTAAGAGTTATTTAATTTTTGCTACCTTTTTAAATACTTATTACGCTACCAAATATTCTACCTAAAAATTTATATACTATGAACACCACTATATATATTAGGTAGCAAAATAGGTAGCAATAAATATGAAAACTTGGTTGTGAAAAAATGAACAACAATAAAATATGTATTCTTGACATAGAGACGAATGGTGATCCATGGACTGGAAGAATCATATCTATCGCAATTATGAATACAGAAACAAAAGGAATTGCAGTATTTTACGATGAAAACGAAGAAACTCTAATTATGCATTTTTTGCAATTCTTCAATAAAAATGGCTTCATCCATATCGTTGGATTCAACATAATTTATGATATTAGATACATTTTTGGAAAATGCTTGAAATACCAATTGAAGGCAAATGGCTTTTTTAAGGCAAAAACCACAGATTTAATGATGATTCTGAAGGGACTAAATAAAAGTTACAACTACAACAGACCAGGACGTTTAGCCGAATGGGCACAACTCATTGGAAGAAATACATCTTGGAAATCAGCCCCAGTTCCTGTGTTGTATCAGCAAAAAAAAATCGATGAAATAGTCGCATATAATAGGGAGCATGTGCAAACAACTTATGAGTTATGGAAACGGATAAACTTGGTTCTGGAGAAGTAGACAGCACTTGACTATGAGGTAAAAATATGAAACTACTCCGTGAAAAAAAGAAACAAAAACACGTTTTTATATTTATTATTTTGCAGATTTAGCCGAGACTTTTTTTCGTGGTATATCCCAGTAAGGAGATTTGCATTTTGGACAAACTCTTGGTCTTTTTTCAGGTGCATCATTTGTCATCCAATTATTTACAAATTCCTCGCTTGTCATCAAATTACTCACAGTTTCCTCTCTTGGAATCCAGTTATGCCCGCATCTTTCACAATGAAAACCTGCCATTTTAATTACAATTTTACCCATGTTTACCATCTGGTATATTATTTGATGGTATATAATTCTATTGGTAAAAATTTATATACCTACAAAGTAACATACTTATTAGTAATATACTAAGAAAGTATGCCGAGAGAAGTTTGGGGCTCCCCTTGGCTTGGAGACACTGAATGCGGTCAAGCAATCAAGACATCTCCACTGACGTTACAACAGCGGAGATTATTAAAGCCTTCCTACTGGCTAACAAAAATAAGCGAAAAATAATCGCAGAGATACTAAGCAGATTAAACATAAAAAATATCTTTGATATGCCCTATAGGAGCATCTATTTTAGTGCCGAATCTCTATATAAATGTATACTTTTCATGGAACTAAAAGAATTAAAACAAAAAGACCTGGAGATATACTTAAAAAGGCATAAAAACGAAAGGAAAAAACTCGGTTTAAAACGAGTCCCCGACCAAACTACCATATCACATTTCTTAA
>Ga0315279_10001597_pt1 | contig 37217 bp, 32 predicted proteins | sample YL17G06_20_MG_FD_203694 | JGI IMG/M metagenome (GOLD analysis project Ga0315279, IMG submission 203694) | Sediment microbial communities from Yellowstone Lake, YNP, Wyoming, USA - YL17G06_20 | ecosystem: Environmental > Aquatic > Freshwater > Lake > Sediment | place: USA: Wyoming | collected...
AAAAATACTTCAGAATTAGTTTTTATTCCCAGTGCTACTATAGAATTTGTTTCAACTTTGTCGTTTATAAACTGAAAGTTGAGCATTGCTTTTCCATCATCCATAGATGAACCGCTGATTATGGGATAATCGCTCATTTGCTTGGAAAGCTCTTCTAATACCTCTTCTTCTCTGCCAACTCCCTTTTGTAATAAGAGTAAAGACAAATCCGAAAGATTCATTATTAAAGTACTTGTTAATCCTCTGATAACCTTTTTTCTCCCGTACCCGGGAATCTGAGGCACCAGACCTCCCGAGATTAGAGCTAATAAATATGGGTTTTTATAAGTGGAAGAATCCAGTTGTTTCCTCATATTATAAGCACATTGCTTAGCGGCCATCAAAGGATTTCTTTTTGTATTACTACCTTTGCTAACTGCGATATCCATATTTGGATTGGATACAGATAACGCTGCTGCTCCTCTTGTGTAACAACCTTGAGGTATCATAAATCCTGCGACCGTACACCCAACAAGCGGAACGTCTTTGGGTAATTGTGTATATACTCCATCAATAAATTTTCTAAAACCACCATTTTTATGATAGTGGATTGTTGGGAAGACTAGGAAGAATTTTGGTTTACCCTCTAGTTTCTCTAAAGTGTTTACTGCAATCTCTTCTCCTGCATCAAAAGCATCCCAGCTTCTTGTTAGTCCCACCGAGGCTTCTACTGCCATAACACCACATTAGATAAGTTTTTTTATTGCTCTTCTTGAATTCTCCATCTCTACTTCTAATAGACCTTTGTTAGCTAAAGCAGGTATTATCGCCACCAAGGCAGTGTCTCCCGAAATGAGAAAGAACATTACTTCATAGTTACCAAGTTCGAAATAGACTTTATCTAATCCCTGCCCAGCCAATTTTTCTATAACTGTAAAAAAATCGTTCATTGTTGATTGTAGAAGTGCAAATATCGATGGATCTCTTAATTTAAATTTGTTGGGGGAAGGAGTAATTGAAACTTCGTTTTTTCTAGCCAACATTACAGCTAGAATGTCTTCTTCTCTTAGCAAATCTTCTAAAACACTAAGCATTGTTTCTTCAGGCATACTGGTCGCTTAAAGTATTGCATGGGGGTATAAATAAATTTGCTTGTTTCACTTCTTTACTGTAGCTGTAGTAGGATGGCTGGTTTTTGTCTGACTCATCCAAAATCTAATCAATTATGCTTTTATATCCGCTACCACGGCATTTTGTATTCTTACTATATCCGGCGGAGAGATTCGGAGCAGGTGATTTTCACTGCCTCCTCCTGCATAAACAATTTCCTTCTCTAAAACTTTTTTATCTATAATGGTGGAGATTGTTTTTTTATGCCCAATTGGCGGAACCCCTCCGACCAGATAACCGGTTTCTTGTAGTATTCTATTTGGAGCTGCTTTAGTAACGCCACTCGCATTTATCGTGGCTGCCAGCTTCCTTTCGTCTAGATTTCTTTGTTATCCTCTGCGTCTATTCGATCGTATATGGCCCAGCTAGTATCATAAACTTTCTGTATATCCATGTTTCTAAATGGAAGAGCCCCGTAAACGACTTGTGTAACAATGGCATCTTCTATCTTTAGTTCATCTTCTTTTTCAATTTCTTCCCACTCTTTTACTAGTTCGTCGGCTTCTGCTAATTCATCAAAAGATATTATGACAAAGTCGTCCGCGGTACCTGCTACTGAAGCAACAAAAGAGCATTTATTCATTGTGATTGGCTCGCTCTCATTTCTTAGCAAAGCTCTACATTTCTCATTTCTTTTTTCAAATCCTTTAGCAAAATTATAGCTCAAAAACGTTATAAGATGAATTGATTTTGGTGGTTTTTGCATTACGGTTGTAAATCTTTTTATGTATCTAGACTCCTTAAGGCGTGTTACATGGTACCTGACAGTTGGATGACTTAATTTTACTTTATCTGCTAGTTCTTTAAGTGAGACACGGGAGTTGTGATTGAGTAAGAGCAGAATTTCTTTACGTGGGGAAGAGATATCAATTGTATTCAGAATATTTTCATGAAGAGAAAAAAATCCATACCGCGGTGCTAGAAAGTGGGCACTTTTCCAAGAGGTGATATAGTCTCTTAGCAAACACCGCATCCAGTACTCCCACTTGCAATAGTCAATGTGTGTCTTGGCTGTTGCGTAGATTACCAAATCAAAATCTCCTTTTGTAAATGCTGCAAACTGGGCGACAGGGTCTTGTTTTAAATAATTTAGTAAGGTATTCCCATCTAGTGATTTTTTAAGTTTTATCCTGAGTATATAGCTGTAAGCCAGACCGAGCTCTCTTTCGTTCAATTCCAGCGTGTATTTCAGCTTCATTTCATTCTCCAGAAAGGCCAGCCTTCTTCTGATAACGCTTCCTGAGCGTTTCAGCTTCTTTGCGATACCGGCTACAGTCTCCCTGCTGTTCATGCATATTTCACGCAAAACTCTTGTTGACAGATAGTCAAATTCGACCATATTGATGATATTAGTTCAAATTTATTTATATTCTTTGCTATTTATTTACATTTTTTGCTATTTTAAGTTATTTTTGATGATGAATTACTGTTTTTATATACAAAAATGAAAGTGATTTTAAGATGTTAGAGACAAATAACTATTGGTATTAATTTAAATGCTTTGGAGGTGATGGTGTGAGCCTCCTTGCTGTGTTGAGAAGCAAGGTGATAAAAGAGGAGAAGGCTCCGGAAGTAGTGGAAGAGGTAGAAGATCCTATTTCTATTCTTAGAAGAAAAGTTTTGTGTGCTTTGGAATACACCGGCAACTACCAGGAAGTCCTAATTGAGAACGGGAGGATTGCTGAGGTGGAGAAGATGGAGAAGTTTGCAAGGGAGAGGGTGAGGGATGCGCTGGTTCATGCCGGATTTGTAGTCGCTCCTCTTGAAGTTGGCGGCAACAAGTGGGGAGATGCGTGCTTTGATGCAATAGGGGTGAATTCAAGATATCTTGTTGTTGGAGAAGTGAAGTGGGGAGAGGAAGTGAGTGAGGGAGAAGTGGAATCTTTGATATGCAGGACTGTTGAGGCTGAGAAGAACTGCAGGGGAAGGGAACTTGTACTATTCGTTGCCTCCCTGAGAAACCTGTGCGGGAGGGCAAGGGAGCTGGTTGAGAGATGCCCAAAGAAGAGTTTTGTTGTGAGCTTTGAGGAAGTACGGCCGTATTCAGTATCCGGAAAATGAAGGTATGTTTTTGTGAGATATTCAAGAAGAAGGCAACTCTGCGGAGTGAGGAAGACAGATAGATGTGAGAGGTATCCAAGGTGTCCAAAAGAAGTGAGGTTATCGGGAAAACGTTCCAGCGTAAGGGTAGCAGTCTTCACTTCCATTTTAAGTTTATTAAACCAGATATTCGTTTTCATTTTAAGTTTATCAAACCGGATCTTCATTTTATATTTGTCAAACCCGCTTTCCTGTCTAAGAAAAGTGGTTTGACGGGTGTTAGGCTGTCCCCCATAATAATACTGCATTTTCATTTTCCTGGCATTCAGCACCAAAAAGAGGTGAGTTTACTTGGTTCAAAATGAGGGTTTACCCATAATCAGGTGCAGAAATGAAAGCTTTATAATTTTTTATCCCCAATATAGGGAATCGATATAGAGATATATTATATAAATATTGAGAGGTGGTTCAGTTGGTAGATGTTACGAGTTTGCCTATCGCTGTCGCGCTAACCATGGCAGTTGGTGCAATTGCTACGGGATATGCCGAGGCGGCCATAGGAGCTGCAGCAGCAGGCGCAGTCGCTGAAAAACCAGAGGTTGCCAACTCAATGCTGCTATACCTTGTCATACCAGAGACAATAATCATATTCTCATTCGTCATAGCAGTCCTGCTTATGCTCTGGCTCAAACCAGCATAATCAAACTAATTGGAATTGCTATGGAAGAGAAAAGCGTAGATTCGATAACAGTTCTCAAGGGGACTGAGGAGGAAGGGAAAAAAATAGTAGAGGAAGCGAGAGCACGGAAGGAAGAGAGAGTTAAAAGGGCTAACGAGAAAGGCAGAGCAATCATTGAGAAGGCGCACGAGGAAGCAAAAGCCCTGAAGGACGAGCTTCTGGCAAGGGGGAGAGAGGAGATTAGAAAGGAAGAGGAGAACAAGCTCAGAGAATTCAGCAAAAAGGCAGATGAGATACGGAAAATCAAGCTGAGTTCCAAACAGGTTGAAGAAATTTTCTCAAGGTTCTTCGGTGGTTACCATGTTTAAGGCACTCCCAATGCAAAAAATAAAAGTGGTCGGCCTGAGGAGGGATTTGTCCAAAGTCATTGATCTGTTGCATGAGAAAGGGGCCGTCCAATTCAAAAAGTTTTATGATGTGCGGGTTGAAAACGACCAGCCGACGGAAATCTTCCCCGCGATATCAGAGCAGCTTGTGAAGCTTCAAGGAATACAGAGCATGCTGATACCGCAGCATGATTACAAACCAGAGAAAATGAAGAGCTTGGAGGAAACACTTGAAGAAAGCAAGAGGATTGACATTGACAAGAAGCTGGGAGAGCTTCAAAAGAGGTTGGAGGAGGCAAGCAGAAAGGAGGCAGAATTTGAAGAGGCAAAAAAAATTCTGGCCGGACTCGGGGGGCCGGGCACAAAAACGCTACTGCGCCATGAAAAACTATACGTGCTCGGGAGGATTTCAAATGATAAGCTAGGGTTGCTTAAGGACGAATTGAAAAGAATAACAAGCGATTACAGACTTATATCAAAAGAACTCAGCAAGTTTGAAAGCTTTTTTGCAATTGCCGTTACTAAGAAGTCTGAAAGCAAGGTTAAGTCTTTATTATTTGGCTTGGGTCTTGTTGACAAGCAGCTTCCCAGCATGTCGGAGAAGTTCTCCGGAATCTTTGATTCTGTTGAGAACGAGATTCTCAGTCTGAAGAAAGAGAGGGAGAGTATCAACGGGGAGATCCAGTCCCTGTCCCAAAAATACTGGAATAAAATAATGAGCCTGAGGGAGATGCTCGAGATAGAAGCTACAAGGGCCAGGATACCCTCAATTTTCGGCCGGACAGACAATCTATTCGTTTTTGAGGCATGGCTTCCCAAAAGCAAGCTTGATGGAATCTCATCTGAACTAAAAAACATTTCAAACAAAAAAATCTTCATTGAAACCATGGAGGAAAGCAGGGGGGATGTTGCGCCAACACTGCTCGAAAACCCGCAAATCCTGTCTCCGTTTGAATTCCTGGTCGAGTTTCTTTCAGTTCCAAAGACGCATGAGATCGACCCGACGCTATCGATTGCCATCATGCTCCCAATTCTGTACGGTATGATGCTCGGGGATGCAGGCTACGGGCTGGTTTCATTGCTATTCGCCCTATACCTGACGAAGAAGACGAAGGGAATCCTCAACCAAATCTCAAAAGTATGGGCAATTGCGGCAATTCCCTCAATATTATTCGGAATTTTATTCGACGAGTACTTTGGCTTCACGCATGAGGAGATACTAAAGATGGCCGGGCTTGGGGAACATGCCCTTTACCCCTCCGTAGGGAGGCTGGAGAACATACAGATGCTACTGCTTGCCACCATATTCCTCGGCGCATTCCACGTAGGCCTTGGCTTTTTCCTGGGGTTTATTAACGGTTTGATGGAAGGCAAGAAAAAGCATGCTGCGGGCAAGCTTGGCTGGATAGGGGTGGAAGTAACCGGCATCCTGCTGGTCGCTGCAGTTTTCTTCAATGCAGTCAATCAGGCCTTGGTTCCAGCCCTGGGGGGAATTTTCGGGGTGTCAGCTCTGCTGGTTGTTTTTGCGGAAGGCCCCGTAGCACTGGTGGAAATACCTAAAATTGCGGGCAACATGTTCTCCTACGCAAGAGTTCTTGCCATAGGACTATCTTCCTTGGCAATTGCCTTGATAATCAACCAGACGCTCCTTCCAAACCCGAGCTACGGCATACTGTTCTTCGTGATGATACCCATATACCTGCTCATGCACTTCCTCAACATATTTGTGGGAATGTTCGAGTCGCTTGTGCAAGGCACGAGATTGAATTACATAGAGTTTTTCTCAAAATTCTTCGAGGGCGGGGGCCAGAAGTTCAACCCCTTCGGATACATAAGGAAGTATACCTACTAGAAAGGTGTTAATCTGGGAATTGAAGAGCTCAAAAAGGAGATAATTGCAAAGGCAAACGAAAATGCGCATAGAACTGATGAAGAAGCCAGCGTAGAGGAGAGGAATTCGCTCAATGAAGCAAAAAGGAAAAGAGAAGAGATTATAAAACGGGCAAAGGAGGAGGCCGATAAGACGCTAGCGAAAGAAAACAACGAGAGGCTATCCTCCCTAAGGCTTCGAATGAAAGGGATTTTGAGCGAGGCTAAAGAGGAGAATTCAGCCAAGGTGCTCGACGATATCTGGAAGAGGCTCGTCCAAACAAGGGAAGGGAAAATGTACGAAGAAATATTGAAAAGGATGATAGAGGAGGGTGTGAATGGAATTGGCGCGCGCGCGCTGGTTTATGTTAACAGCGAGGATATGAAATTAGCAAAGAAGTTAAAAGGGGTTAAGGTTGCAGACTCTGCAATAGACTGCGCAGGAGGCGCAATAGTGACCACTCCAAATGGAAGAATAAGGATTGATAACACATTCGAAGCGAACTTTGAGGAGAGAAAGGATGAGATGAGGAAGAGCATATTTGATTTGTTGTTCAAAAAGGTTTAAGTGAGGCGTATGTTGCGCGATATATTCTATGGTTCCCTCGCAAGGAGGGCAATTGTATACGGCTATTCCAATGCAAGGATAGGTGCAATGAGGGCCTCGCTTCTAAGGAAGAACCAAATCCAAGATATGATACAGGCAAGCAAGATTGCAGGCGTGGTGGGTTTGTTGAATGACACAGACTATAAGGACGATCTGGTGAACTACTCGCTGAGATATAGCGGCGCGGATTTGATAGAGCTGGCTCTGGGGAGGAACCTTGCGGGAACCTGCAAGAAGCTCATACGTTTAAGTCCCAAAAGGGCAAAGAAAATAATCCTAACAATCCTTGAAAGATGGGATATACATAACATAAAAACAATCTTGTCTGCGAAGAGTGCGGGCTATAAAAAGGAGGAGATAGAGCCGTTCCTGGTGGTGGCGGGGAGTTTGACAATTGATGAGCTGAGGAGGATGCTTGACCAGAGTACTGTTGAAGAGGTTGTCGGTTATCTGGGAAACTCAGAATACGGTAAAATTTTGAAAGAACTGCTCCCAGCATACAAAACTGATTGCAGCATAACCCCGCTTTTATCATCACTTGATGTTTACTACTACAGTAAACTGACGAAGGAAATCAAACCCACTTGCAGGGACGAGTCCACAATCCTCTCCTTGATCAAAACAGAGATAGACATGATGAACATAACGCTCATACTCCGAACTGCTAGGGAAGGGATAAAAGGGGAGGTCGTTAAAAAACTCATAATCCTCGGCGGCAGCATAAGCAACAAGGAATTGGGAAAGCTCATGAATTCCAGGGATATAAAGGAAATTGTCACCAGGCTCAGGCCAAGGTACGACTTAACCCAGGCCTACGAAAGATACAACGAGGACAAGTCGCTGACGCATTTCGAGGTAGAGCTTGAGACGGCCATAGCAAAAAAGCAAGTAGACATATCGAAGAAATCCATTCTTTCAACAGGCACAATTGTCGGATTCCTCCATCTGAAGGAGAACGAGGTGAACAATATACGGAAGATTGTCAGGGCAAAGGAGTTCAACATACCGCCAGAAAAGGTGCAGGAGATGGTGGTAATAGCGTGATCTGATGGCCAACGAGATTCAAATCATACATGAAAAGGAAGAAGGCGCCAAGCCGGTAAGAGCACTGCACGGAAGAATTGCAGTTGTTGGGGACGGGGCAACAGCGACCGGCTTCAGGCTTGCCGGAGTCACTAACGTTTATGCCCTTGAGGGGAAGGAAGCTGAGAAGAAGACAGCGGAACTGCTGGACAACGAAGATATTGAAATTTTGATCATTAATGAAAGGATATCCGCTTCATTGGACTGGAGACTGAAGAAAAAAATCAGCACAACCGCAAGGCCTGTTGTGGTGGAAGTTCCTGACAAATTTGGAACTAGCGGGCAGACGGAATCGCTTAGAGCGATGGTGAAAAGAGCGCTTGGTTTTGAGCTTACGAATAACAAAGAGGGATAATATGGGTATCTTGAGCAAAATAGCTGGGCCGGTGGTCAATGCCGAACAGATGCGGGGAGCCAGGATGTTTGATGTCGTTAGGGTTGGAGATGAAAGGCTGATAGGGGAAATAATAAGGCTTAGCGGGGATACTGCAACAATTCAAGTATATGAGGATACGAGCGGTCTGAAGCCTGGCGAGAAAGTTGAGAATACAGGAAGGCCTCTGTCGGTTGAGCTCGGCCCGGGCCTCCTCACCTCGATTTTTGACGGAATCCAGAGGCCTTTGGAAATAATAAAGGCAGAGAGCGGGGATTTCATAAGGAGGGGCATATCCACAGATGCGATAGACAAAAAGAAGAAGTGGGAGTTTGTGCCGAAAGTTAAGAAGGGGGAAAGCGTCAAGCCAGGTGATGTAATCGGGACCGTGAAGGAGACGGAAATAATAACGCATAAAATACTCGTTCCCTATGGGGTGGAAGGAACTATCGAATCAATAAGGGAGGGTAAATTCACTGTTAAGGATGCAGTGGCAACCATCAAGGCAAGCGATGGCAAAAAGCATGAGGTGACGTTGCTGCAGAACTGGAATGTGAGAACCCCAAGGCCTGTCGTGGAGAAGCTCCAGCCAGACCAGCCGTTGGTTACAGGCCAAAGAATATTGGATTTCTTCTTCCCAGTGGCCAAGGGGGGGACAGCTGCAATCCCAGGCCCGTTCGGGAGCGGCAAAACCGTTTTAGCCCAACAACTAAGCAAATGGTCTGATGCGCAGATTGTCATTTATGTGGGTTGCGGGGAGAGGGGAAACGAGATGACCGAGGTGCTGACGGAATTCCCCAAGCTCGAGGACCCGAAGTCAAAGAAGCCCCTGATGCAGAGGACGATTCTTGTCGCAAACACATCCAACATGCCAGTGGCGGCAAGGGAGGCAAGCGTCTACACAGGCATAACCATGGCGGAGTACTACAGGGATATGGGTTATGATGTCGCCCTTATGGCGGACTCAACCTCAAGGTGGGCAGAGGCAATGCGTGAGGTTTCAGGCAGATTGGAGGAGATGCCTGGTGAGGAGGGTTACCCTGCGTATTTGGCCAGGAGGCTGGCGGAATTCTATGAGAGGGCCGGCAGGGCGGTATGCCTTGGGAAGGATAAGCGGCTGGGCTCAATAACCATAGTTGGTGCAGTTTCACCCCCAGGGGGGGACTTGTCAGAGCCGGTCTCCCAAAACACGCTGAGGGTCACAAAGGTATTCTGGGCCCTTGATGCAAGCCTGGCGCACAGGCGCCACTTCCCGTCAATAAACTGGTTGAGGAGTTATTCCTTATACTTGGATTCCCTTGAGGAATGGTACGGAACGAAAATTGCTGCCGACTGGTCTGAGCTGAGGAAAAATTCAATGAAGCTTCTGCAAAAGGAATCGGAGCTGCAGGAGATTGTTCAGCTGGTCGGCCCCGATGCGCTGCCAGAAAGGGAAAGAGCCGTTCTTGACGTTTCAAGGATGATAAGGGAGGACTTCCTGCAGCAAAGTGCATACCATGAAGTTGACACCTATGCGAGCTTAAGGAAGCAGTACCTGATGCTGAAAATAATACTTCACTTCCACGACAAAACCAACTCTGCTCTCGAGGGTGGGGTGCCGCTCAGGAAGGTTCTTGAGCTTACCGTGAGGGAGGAAATAGCCAGAATGAAAGAAATTCCCGAGAAGGAGTATGAAAACAAGATGAGCAAGATGATCACGGGAATAGACGGACAGTTCGAGAAGTTGATCAAAGAGCAGGTCTGAGGTAGTTTTATGGCAATAAAAGAATATCAAACGGTAAACCAAGTCGCGGGACCCCTGCTTTTTGTTGAAGGGGTCGAAGGAGTAGGCTACAACGAGATGGTTATTGTTACCCTGCCGGATGGCGAAAAGAAAAAGGGGCAGGTGCTTGAGACAAGCAAGGGACTCGCAGTTGTCCAGCTTTTTGGTACGACCGCAGGGCTTGACACCTCGAAGACAAGGGTTAGGTTCCTAGGGGAGACCCTGCGCATGCCAGTTTCTGACGATATGCTCGGCAGGGTATTCAACGGGCTTGGGGAGCCCAGGGACAGGCTGCCGCCCATAGTTGGGGAGGACAAGGTGGAGATAATCGGAAGCCCGATAAACCCATCTGCGAGGCAGCAGCCAAAGGACTTCATCCAAACCGGTATTTCAACAATAGACGGAATGAACACTCTTGTCAGAGGGCAGAAGCTCCCAATCTTCTCGGCTGCGGGACTGCCGCACAATGATATCGCGGTTCAGATTGCTAGGCAGGCAAAAATAACCGGGAAGGGGGAGGAGTTTGCAGTTGTGTTTGCTGCAATTGGCATAACCCACGAGGAGGCCAACTTCTTCATGAGGAACTTCGAAAGGACTGGCGCACTTGAAAGGGCAGTGCTGTTCCTGAATCTGGCGGACGACCCATCCGTTGAAAGGCTGATCACCCCTAAAATGGCGTTGACTGCCGCGGAATATTTCGCTTATGAGAAGGACATGCAGGTCCTTGTGATTCTGACCGACATGACCAACTATTGCGAGGCCTTGCGCGAGATATCAAGCGCAAGGGAGGAGGTTCCTGGGAGAAGGGGCTACCCGGGATATATGTACACGGACCTGGCATCGATATACGAGAGGGCGGGGGTCATAAAGGGCAGGAAAGGCACTGTCACCCAGCTTTCCATCCTTTCAATGCCTGGCGACGACATCACGCATCCAATACCCGACTTGACCGGCTATATAACCGAGGGGCAGATAGTTGTGAGCAGGGAGCTTCACAGGAAGGGCATCTATCCGCCGATTGACGTGCTGCCCTCGCTTTCGAGGCTGATGAATCTGGGAATTGGAAAACAGAAGACAAGAGAGGACCACAGGGGGGTTGCGGACCAGCTTTACGCAAGCTATGCTGAAGGGAGGGACCTGAGAAGCCTGAGCGCAGTTGTCGGAGAGGAGGCATTAACGGATGTTGATAAAAAATACCTGAAGTTTGCAGATATTTTTGAGAATGGATTCGTATCGCAAGGAAAGGAGGAGAACAGGGATATCGAAACAACCCTTGACCTGGGCTGGAAGCTCCTGTCAACCCTCCCGGATTCTGAGCTGAAGAGAATCAAGCTGGAGTACATACAGAAGTACGGCAAGAAGTTTATGGGTGGCTCTTGATGGTAGCGGTAGAGCAGGTAAAGCCAACTAGAATGGAACTCCTGAACATTAAAGAAAAGATTAAGCTATCGGAGAAAGGTCACAAGCTACTGAAGCAGAAGAGGGATGTGCTTATCCTGGAATTCTTCGCGATATTTGAGAAGGCAAGGGATATACGGAGCGAGCTCAATGCGCAGATGGCCAAGGCATTCACTTCACTTGCGATAGCCCAGGCGTACCACGGCATATTCGAGATAGAGAGCGCATCCCTTGCAGTAAAAAAAGCCCCCGGAGTGAGGGTCACCGTAAGGAACGTCATGGGGGTGAAAATTCCCAAAGTTGAGTCCAGCTATGTCAAAAAGGGGCTGATGGACAGGGGATACGGATTGCTTGGGAGTTCTGCGAAGATTGACGAGGCTGCGGAGTCATTTGAGGGCGCTTTGGATACAATAATTAAGCTTTCTGAAACCGAAACCGCTCTTAAAAGGCTCATAGAGGAGACGGAAAAAACCAAGAGGAGAGTAAATGCATTGGAATATGTGATACTCCCAAGGTTCAGGGAGCAGGCAAAATACATAAACATGCGGCTGGATGAGATGGAGAGGGAAACATTCTCCACATTGAAGCATGTTAAGAAAAAATTCCAAAGGGGTTAATGGAGGTGATTGGATGAAGTTGTTTCTATTCGTGTCAAAGGGTGCCGAGTCTGAAAATGCGAGAGAGATAGTCAGCAAAGTTTCTGAAAAATTTATGGAAGTTGATGTCAGAGAACTGAGCATAGATAAGGGCGAAGGGAAGGAATTGGCTCAGAAATACAAAATAAAAAAGACTCCGGCAGTTGTTCTAAATGATAAGCTCCTGTTCCACGGGGAGATTCCAAAGGAGGACAAGCTTGTAGAAGAGATTCAAAAGGGAAAGGCGAGGGTTAAGTGGTGGTCCCCGTCTGGTTTGGAGGAGCATCTGGAGCAGAAGCTGTGACATGCTCCTGCTGAATTTCATTTCATGCTTTCTAAAAATTTGTCAAACAGGTAAGTTGAATCCAGAGGGCCCGGGTTTGCTTCCGGGTGATACTGGACAGAAAATACAGGCAGTTCCCTGTGCTTCATTCCTTCAACTGTCAAATCGTTCCAATTCTTGTGCGTGACGATGAACTCCTTTGGCAGGCTTCTCTCATCAACCGCATAACCATGGTTCTGGCTTGTTATGTAAACTCTGCCGCTCTCCAAATCCTTGACTGGGTGGTTTCCCCCCCTATGCCCGAATTTCATCTTGAAGGTCTTTCCACCAACCGCGTGGGCAATTATCTGATGCCCCAGGCAGATCCCGAAGACAGGGAGCTTGTTCATAAGTGCTCTCACGGTTTTTGCTACATAGGAAAGCAATGCAGGGTCTCCTGGCCCGTTAGAAACCAGAATTCCATCCGGTTCAAGAGAAAGAATCTCCTCAGCACTGGTCTTTGCCGGGATGCTTACAACCGAGATGTTCCTACCCAGCAACTCCCGTATTATGCTCGTCTTCACCCCGCAGTCAATCAAAACTACTTCCTTGTTTCCATCCACCCAGTACTCCTTTCTCTTTTTTGTCGTAACCATCTCAACGAAATCAATTTTCGAGTAGTCCAGCTTCATAGCCTTGCTAAGCAATTCATTTCTGTCAGGCTGTCTGCCGGAGTAAACCGACACGCATGCAGGCATGACTCCAAAATTTCTGATTTTCCTGACAATCGCCCGAGTATCAACATCATAGATGCCCGGCACATCAAACCTTTCCAGAAATCTATCCAGTGTCTCCTTTGACTTCATGTGGGAAGGCTTGTTGCAAATCTCCCTCACAACAAACCCGCTCACCTGAACTTTGTCAGACTCAAAATCCTCCCCGTTCACCCCATAATTTCCAATTAATGGATATGTCGCAGTGAGGATCTGCCCGGCATAGGAGGGGTCTGTCAAAGCCTCCTGATAACCACAGAAGCCTGTGTTGAAGACAAGCTCCCCAACAGAAGTGGCTTCAGCTCCGAAACCCTTACCAGGGAAAATGGAACCATCGCGCAATACAAGCAAGGCTCTTTTTTCCTTACCCACACCTGCCACCTTTCAGAAGTTTCACATAATGCCCAAGCGGTTCGATTGTCAGGCTGTTCTCCTTGACCGACTTTATTGCCTCAGCTATGCCGAAAGCCGCCTCTATGCTTGTTATGCAGGGGACATTTGCCTCCAGAGCAGACCTCCTTATCTTGAACCCGTCAGTCATGGAATTCCTGCCTTTCTTCGGGGTGTTTATCACCAAGTCAATCTCCCCCCCAAGTATCTTTGTCTTTATGTTCGGCTCACCCTCGCTCACTTTCTTGACTATCCCGACAGGAATGCCCTCCCCAATTGCCTTTGAGGTCCCGTCTGTTGCAAGTATCTCAAACCCCAGCATGCTGAACTCCTTTGCCAAGCTCCTGGCATGTTTCCTGTCATCCGGCCTCAGGCTTATTGCAACCCTCCCGCCAGTATGGATATCCAAGTTCGCTCCAAGCAAAGCCTTGTAGTATGCCCTCCCAAAGTCCTTGTCTATGCCCATGCTCTCCCCAGTGCTTTTCATCTCAGGCCCTAAAACAAAGTCAGTGCCATGCAGCTTAAGGAATGGAAAGACAACGCTCTTCACGGCAAAATAGGGCAGCTTTGGTGTTTCGCCGACATACTCGTCCAGCTCATGCCCCAGGGCAATTTTCGTTGCAATCTTGGCAAGAGGAATGCCTGTTGCCTTGCTGAGGTACGGGATAGTCCTGCTTGCCCGCGGGTTTGCCTCGAGGACAAACACCTTGTTTCCCTGAACTGCAAACTGGATGTTTATTGCGCCAATATTTTTCAGTGAAGAAGCAATCTTCCTGGAGTAATCCGCAAGCTTCTTCTGAATCTCCCTGCTGAGGTTTATGGGGGGCGTCACACAGCTTGCATCCCCCGAGTGGATACCCGCCTTCTCGATATGCTCCATGATGCCCCCGATGAACAATCTTTTTTTGTCAGAAACCCCGTCAATCTCGCATTCTATTGCATCCTCAACATACTTGTCGATGAGGACGGGCCTTTTCCCGGATACATCAACTGCCTCGCGTATGTATCTGCCCAATTCCTCCGCGTTATACACGATCTGCATTCCCCTGCCCGCAATGACATAGCTCGGTCTCACAACAATAGGATAGCCTATTCTCTCCGCCACTTCAAATGCATCCTCAAAACTTCTTGCACTTCCATTCCTGGGCTGGGGTATGCCAAGCTCATTCAAAAGCTTTCTGAACCTCTCCCTGTCCTCTGCAATATCTATGCCCTCGATACCTGTCCCCAGTATTCTTGCGCCTTCCCCGGCAAGCGGCATTGCCAGATTAATGCTCGTCTGCCCTCCGAACTGAACAATAACCCCATCAGGCTCCTCCCTCTCAATCACATTCATCACATCCTCAAAAGCCAGGGGCTCAAAGTAGAGCTTGTCGCTTGCATCAAAGTCCGTGCTGACTGTCTCCGGGTTGTTGTTAATGATTATGGACTGGACTCCCTCCTCCCTCAAGGCAAATGAGGCATGGCAGCAGCAGTAATCAAATTCTATTCCTTGCCCTATCCTTATGGGTCCGCCTCCTATGACAATGACTTTCCTAATGCCTTTGGGATTCGCTTCATCTTCATCCTCGTATGTCGAATAATAATAAGGAGTTGATGCTTCAAACTCAGCTGCGCAGGTGTCAACAATCTTGTAAACAGGCTTTATCCCAGCCGCTTTCCTGCTCCTCCTCACCTCTATCTCCTGGGAACCCACCAAGCTGGCAATCTGCCTGTCAGAAAACCCGAATTTCTTAGCCTTTGCAAGAAGCCCGGCATTCTTGCATATCTTTTTTCCAGCCTTTCCAATCTCCTTCTCAATCTCAAAAATATTCTTCATCTTGTCTATGAACCAGGCATTAATCCTAGAAAGCTCAGCAATCTTCTCGGGCCTCACACCCTGCCTTATTGCCGCGTATATCGCAAACAGTCTCATGTCTGTTGCATCCTTTATATGCTCCAGAATTTCCTCCAAGCTTTTGAAACTGCTGTCCGACAGGCTGCTCTTCTTTATCTCCCAGCTCCTCACCGCTTTCTGCAGAGCCTCCTCAAAGTTTCTTCCTATGGCCATTACCTCTCCTGTGCTCTTCATCTGCGTGCCTATCCTCCTGTCCGCCTCTGGCATCTTGTCGAAAGGCCAGCGGGGTATCTTTACAACCACATAATCCAGAGCAGGCTCAAAGCTCGCGGGGGTTTTCTTGGTTATTGCATTCGGAATCTCATCAAGAGTGTAACCTAAAGCAATTTTTGCAGCAACCCTCGCGATGGGATAACCCGTAGCCTTGCTTGCCAGCGCAGAGCTCCTTGAGAGCCTTGGGTTGACTTCAATGACATAATATTCTCCAGTCTGCTGGTCCAGTGCAAACTGTATGTTGCAGCCCCCCTCTATGCCCAATGCACTGATTATCTTCAGGGAAGCGCTCCTGAGCATCTGGTGGTCGTCGTTTGAAAGAGTTTGGGAAGGGGCAACTACTATGCTTTCCCCGGTATGTATGCCCATTGGATCGATGTTCTCCATGTTGCATACAGTTATGCAGTTTCCCTTCCCATCGCGCATAACTTCATACTCAAACTCCCCCCAGCCGATCACACTCTCCTCAATGAGCACCTGCCCAATCCTGCTGAGCCTCATCCCAAATTTCATCTTTTCAGCAAGCTCATCCTCATCATGCGCAACTCCACCCCCGCTTCCGCCAAGAGTGTACGCAGGCCTCAGAATCAGGGGGTAGCTGTGGGTTTTTGCAAATTCAAGTGCCTCCTCAACACTGTTTGCAGCAGCACTGTCAAGGACAGGCTCGTTTATCCTGTGCATCAAATCCGCAAACTTCCCTCTCTCAGAAGCAGTTTCAATGGCATTCACTCCAGTCCCCAGCACCTCCACCCCAAACTGCTTGAGAAAGCCTCTCTCGTAAAGCTGCATAGTCAGGTTAAGGCCTGTTTGCCCGCCCATCGTGCCTATAATCCCATCCGGCTTCTCCTTCTCGACAATCTTTGCAAGAAAGCCAGGTCTAAGGGGCTCAATGTAAACGATATCCGCAATTTCATGGTCTGTCTGTATAGTTGCGGGGTTGGAGTTGACCAGAACAACCTTTACCCCCTCCTCCTTCAGAGATGTGCATGCCTGCGAGCCCGAGTAGTCGAATTCTGCTGCCTGCCCTATGACGATTGGCCCGCTGCCTATCACCAGCACCTTTTTCAGCTCTTTTCTCTTTGGCATCCACTCACCTTTCACGCAGCGCCTCAGCTAGCATGCAAATTGAATGGCATATGCCTTTCAGAAGCAGAAGCCCATTTTTCCCTAACTGCAAAAAAACCCACCAGAACTTTGTAGATTAATCTTTTTAAACCTTCCGAGCTCTTCTACGCAGATTCAATCATGCACAAATTTAGCATCACTTTTTGAGAGGGTGCTTGGCTAAGAAGTCCGAAATCACCTGCTCTATTCCGTATTCGCCTTTCTCCTTCAACTCATACCTTGCGCGCACCATTGGCTTTTCCACAACGAGAACCCTCCTCAGGTCAATCGGGGTTGCAGACAGGACAGTGTCGCAGTCCGCCGAATTAATCGTGGTCTCCAGCTCCTTAATCTGCTGCTTTCCGTAACCCATTGCAGGAAGCACGTTGCTTAAATGGGGATATTTCTGGAAAGTCTTCTTTATTGAACCGACTGCATAAGGTCTTGGGTCGATTATCTCCTTTGCTCCAATCCTCTTAGCAACAACGAAGCCTGCCCCGTATTTCATCTCACCATGGGTAACAGTTGGCCCATCCTCAATGATGAGCACTCTCTTTCCCTTCACCATGTTTGGGTTGTCGACAGTTATCTCTGAATCAGCCTCAATTATCTTGGCATGCGGATTGAGCATTTTCACATTGCTCTTCACAAGCTCAACGTTCTTTGGTTCTGCACTGTCAACCTTGTTTATCACAACCACGTCCGCCAGCCTCACATTGGTCTCTCCGGGGTAGTAGAGCAGTTCATGCCCAGCCCGGTGCGGGTCTGCAACAACTATGCTCAAATCAGGTTTGATGAAGCTCGTGTCGTTGTTGCCCCCATCCCACACGATAACATCCGCCTCCTTCTCAGCCCTCTTGAGGATTTCTCCGTAATCTACTCCCGCGAATACGACAGTCTTGTTGTCAATGTGCGGCTCGTACTCCTCCCTCTCCTCAATCGTTGTCTTGTACTTGTCCAAATCTTGGTAGGTTGCAAACCTCTGCCAAGTCTGCTCCTTCAAATCTCCATACGGCATTGGGTGCCTTATGGCAACCGCCTTCAAACCCCTCTCTCTCAGTACCTTGCAAACCTTTCTCGAAGTCTGGCTCTTGCCGCTCCCCGTTCTCACAGCGCAGACAGAAATGACTGGCTTTGTGGATTTCAGGAAAGTCCTCTCGCTTCCGATTATCTTGAAGTCGGCTCCTGCAGCATTCGCTATGCTGGCTTTGTGCATGACCTCCACATAGTTCAAATCACTGTAGGCCAAATCTACCTGAGTCACGCCGTACTTTTTAATCAAAGTAGGAAGCTCGCTCTCGGCGTATATTGGAATCCCTTTCGGGTAGTTCTTCCCCGCAAGCTCTGGCGGGTACACTCTGCCTTCAATATCAGGTATCTGTGCAGCAGTGAAAGCTACAACTTCATAAGAATCGTCATTCCTGTACAGCATGTTGAAGTTGTGAAAATCCCTTCCCGCAGCCCCGATTATTATCACTCGGGTTTTATTCCCCATAGGCTCACCCAATATCCTTCCTCCAGAAAGGTTATTAACCCTTACAGGCTTGGTAAAGAATATTAACTGCGGATGAGCAAGGATAATCATGGAGAAAAAGCTTCCTCCCCAAGTTTCAGACGAAAGCATTCAACGCGCAGTTCTACAATATGGACCTAAAGATACCAAACTATCTAAAATTCTTGGTCCTAAGAGGATGGAGCTTTTCAGGGCAGCCCTGAAAATCGTAAATCCAGAAAAGAAGGACATAACTGTTTTCTACCCCCGATCCGGTCCAGACATCCTGAATGTACTGGTTGCCACAGATGCGACCACGCTCCACCTGGCTGACAAGGACCAGCACACGCAGGAAATAATAAAAAGGATAGAAAATACGGGCGGAACTATTCAAAATCAATCCAGCTTTGGGGACAAAAATGAAATATATCTCGAATGGGGTGGCAAGGATAGAAAAGTCGTCTTCCATCAAGGTGATGTTGACAACAGCAACATAGATAAGCTGCTTGCCGATGTTGGGCAGTATGATATCTACCTTGAGAAGAAGTCCGACCGTCTTGGCAACGACCCCGAGATCAGAGCGAAACTCCTGGGCAACCTCAAGATTGGGGGCCATGCAATTCTAGATTATGAAGCCGAAAGGCACATAGGTTTTGAACAAGAGCGGCTTGCCAGCAAGTATGAAAGGGCGGATTACAAGTATGGGTATTACCGCATGAGGGTATACCGCAAAGATAAGAGTGTTAGTGACCCACTGCATATGATGCGCTTCAATGAGACGTTCTCAGATGTGGTGTCCAGTCGCAATGGCGGGGATTTGGGTGTGGACGAAAGTGCACTGGAGATTTTTAAGAGGGTATACCCAGGACAACTCGCCGAACTGAAGGCTCTTTATGATGCCATTCCAGAAGCGAAGGAGAAGGAAAGCATCAAGAAAGAAATTATAAAAGAGCTGTATGAAAAGGAGGTAGACATATCACAGGTTTTCGGTACCAGAGAAAGTTATCGGAGAGAGATTGAATACTTAGATAAGCAGGGTCTGCTTACACAGCAAGCATATGAAGTGATTATGGAAAGAGAGGTGCACGAATATAAAAAGGAGCAAGTGAAGGAATTTAGAGAAGAAGGAAGAAAAATATTTGAAAAAGTATTTCCCGAATGGGTTTAGGCAGCTCCTTTCTCTGGCTTCTTTTTCTTGTCCTCTGGCTGAGGAGCCATCTCCACTCTCACTCTTGGAAGCTGCATGGGCGGGGAGAGCCTTACGGGTTGCACCACGAAAGTTCCGCTAATCCCGCAGGTGTAGCTTATACTGTTGAGCACTACCTCTGCAAATTCCGCAGGCAGTTTCTTTGACTTCTTCCACATGTCCTCTATCTCCTTGCCTTTGCTCTTGTCCTCGCTTGCGTAGAGCACCCCAATGATTTTTAGGTGGCCTACCTTATCCTCATAATCCACACCAAACGTGTATTGGATGGTGATGCCGTCCCCCCTCACTGCCACGTCATCGATTCCTATGTTAATGTTCATTCCATCAACTGCTCCTTCCTTGTCCCTCTTTGCCTCAACGGAAACTATCTTTCCACCAGTTATCATTCCCTCACCTCATCGCTATTTTATCACCGACTTTCATGATAATCGGCTTTACCCTGTTGCTCTCAACCTCTCTAGCAAACTCGCTTAGGTTCTGCCTTACCCTTTCAGAAGTGTTATAATGCATGGGTATAATATACCTGCAGTTTATCTCCTTCGCAGCTTTATACGCAGAATACACGTCCATGGTGTAAGTTCCGCCTATCGGAATGAGCGCATAATCCGCCGTTATGTCAAACATCTCTCCGAACTCATAGGTGTCCCCGGCGTGGTAGACGCTCCTCCCCCCTTTCTTTATTATATAACCAACAGGGCATGCGGACTGGGGGTGGACTGCTTTCACAACCTTGATCTCAACCCCTTTCACCACGAACTCATCGCCGACAATTACCTCCATCTTGTTCTCGCTTGGAATCTCCAGCTCCCTCAGAACACAGTGGGGGGCTATCACCAGAGCACCTGTCCTCGTAACAACCTTCTCAACAGTGCCCTTCTCCAAATGGTCCCTGTGCTCGTGGGTTATCAGTATCAAATCCGCCTTGTCGATATCCTCGGCTCTTATCGCTGCTTGAATATCCCTCTTCGTCCCTCCCACCGTGGCGTTCTCCAGAAACAAGTCTATATAGACGAGGGTGCCATCCAGCTCTATCTCAAATCCCGAATGCCCAAGGTACCTTAGAAAGCTCATATTCCTTCCCTCTTTTATAACGCATCTCTAAATTTAAATATACCTATGGGTATAACCCCTTTATGCGAAAATTAGGCGTTTTCCTGGTATTCGTGCTGCTCGCGCTAGCCGTCAGGGCAGATTTTCACGATCTTTCGCTCAGCGTTACTGTGAAAATCAACACAAATGGCTCTGCTTATGTAACAGAGAGAGTAAGGCTAGCGATCGACCCAGGCTCAGTAGACCTTTATAACAGGAGCATGTACTCGAGGAACCTCACCATAATGGACTGGCAGCAGATAACAAACAGCAAACTGCTCAGACAGCACATATTCTCGCCAGTTTCCCTAAGTAACATGAAAGTTGTCCCCGAGAACCTCAACAGCTACTCTTTTTCAACAGCATCCACGGGAACGATAAGGCTGGATTATGAACTCGAAAAATTTGTGCCGCTCAACCAGACAGGCCCGAGGACAGTTCTCTACGCATTCAACAGATCCTCCTTCTCTTTCGAACATTCGCCAAGCGGCCAGATACTCCCCCAGGACACTGAACTCACCATAATCATACCCCCGGATTCGATAGTCACAAGCATCTCGCCAGATCCTGACGAGCCGACAATAACTAGGGACTACTTGGGTCAAGTGATAGGGGTGAGCAATTTCACTTGGAGAGGAGCAATACCGCTTGTGGACTTCGAGCTGACATTCACAAGGGAGGAGCCAATAGATGTCGAGGTGAGCAGATTTTTCGAGGATATTGAGATGCATGCATTATCCTTCATACTCTCGACGCCAGGCATCATTCTAACCCTGCTTGTGTTGATTGCAGTGGCTTACCTTACCCTCCCCAAGAGGTAGAATATGCTTCACCAATACGAGAAGCTCGTTCTGCATTCTCTAAAACTGGGCAGCAAGACTCTTGACGAGCTTGCGGAGAGCACGGGCTTAAACAAGGACTCCGCGGGCAGAGCATGCTACTGGCTGAAGGATAAGGGCGCGGTGGAAATTCACGAGACAGTAACCCAAGGCTTCAAGCTCGGAGAGGAAGGAAAAAAATTCCTCGAATCCGGCTTCCCCGAATTCAACCTTATAAAGAAACTTCATGCGGGGAAGAGCTTCAACGAGTTCAGTGATGAGGAGAAGAGGATAGGCCTGCCATGGGCGAAGAGGAACGGGTGGGTGGAAATCGAGGGAAACACATTCAAGCTAAGCAAGCTGGGGGAAAAAATACTGCGCGAAGGGCAGCATGAAGTTGTACTGCTTAAGAAAATCTCCAGGGGGGAATCACCGGGAAAGGAGGATATAGATGCGGTGAAGGCGCTGCTTGGAAGGGGGGATGTGCTGAGAACTACAGAGAGCAAGCAGCTCTCACTCTCAATCACGAAAAAAGGCGAGGGGCTTGCCGGGAAGGAAGCCGTAGACATAAGTGGGAAGATTCATTCCCATGGTGACGTTAGCGTTAGGAAATTGGTCAATACTTTAACCAAAGAAGACATCACTACGGGCAGATGGAAAGAGAAGGAGTACAGGGAGTATGATGACTCTCCTGTTGAGAGATCCCGCCCTGGCAAGAAGCACCCGCTTAGGAAGGCTATAAGCAGGATAAGGAAGATATTCATAGAGCTTGGCTTTGAGGAGATGGAGGACAGGCTTGTCGAGTCCTCATTCTGGAATTTTGATGCGCTGTTCCAGCCGCAGGACCACCCCGCGAGAGATTTGATGGACACGTTCTATCTGTCGTCCCCTGAAAAGATTCCCCTGCCCAAAGACGAGGTTGTTGATAGAGTGAAGAAAGCCCATGAGGAGAAGTGGAAGTACAAATGGAGCAGGGAGGTTGCAGAGCAGGCAGTACTAAGAACGCATGACACTGCGATCTCTCCGCAATACATGCTGAAAGTGAGGAAAGGCGAGCGCAAAGCGCCTGCAAAATTCTTCACTGTTGGGAGAGTGTACAGGAACGAGGCGACGGATTTCAAGCATCTGAGCGAGTTCCACCAAGTGGGAGGGATAATTGTTTACGAAGACGCAACGTTCAGGGATTTGCTAGGGCTGCTTAAGGAGTTCTACAGGAAGCTTGGGTTCGAGAAGATAAGGTTCTCCCCGAGCTACTTCCCCTATACCGAGCCAAGCCTTGAGGTAGAGGTATACTACGAGGAGAGGAAGCAGTGGCTTGAACTTGGGGGCGCGGGAGTTTTCAGACCAGAAGTATGCCTGCCGACATGGGGCAAGTATCCCGTACTGGCATGGGGTCTGGGCCTTGAGAGGCCCACCATGCTGATGATGGGGTTGAAGGACATAAGGCAGTTCTACAGGAATGACGTTTCTTGGCTTAGGGAAGCAAGGGTGTAAGTTTGGCGTCGGTTTGTTTCTCAAAGAATGAGCTTGAAGCTCTTCTCGGTAAAGGAATCAAGCAAAGCGAACTCGAGAGCATACTGCCCTCGATGGGTTTGCCCGTGGAGGGCGTTGAGGGAGATTTAATTCACGTGGATGTAACTCCAAACAGGCCAGATTTACTCAGCATTGAAGGAATAGCAAGAGCATTTTCAACTTTCATTGGTGGGAGGCCCAAGCATTACAGCGCAAAGGACTCCGGAATCAAGCTTCATATCGATGATTCTGTCCTGCCCGTAAGGCCGTTCATAGTTGGCGCAGTTGTGAGGAATGTAAAGATTGATGAGAAGAAGATCGAATCGCTCATGCAGCTGCAGGAGAAAATACACGAAACTTACGGGAGGAAGAGGAGGAAAATCTCGATAGGGGTGCACAACCTGGATGCAGTTCAGCCCCCGTTCTTCTACAAGGCAGTTGAGCCCAGCAGCTACTCGTTCATACCTCTTGACATGGAAAAGAAGCTGACCCTTTCAAAGATACTTGAGGTGCATCCCAAGGGAGTGGAGTATGGAGGGATAATAAAAGGATTCAAGAAATACCCGCTGCTGGTTGACAGCAAGGAACAGGCACTGTCATTCCCGCCAATAATAAACGGGGAGCTTACAAGGGTGGACGGGAACACGAAGAACATATTCATTGACGTGACGGGAACGGATGCGAATGCAATAATGGATGCCCTGAAAATAGTCTCCCTTGCACTTGTTGACAGGGGAGGGGAGCTTTTCACCGTAGAAGTAATTGGAAAAAGGAAATTTGAAACTCCTGATTTGAGCGAGAAGGTTGTGGCTCTCCCTGCCGAGAAAATAAATAAAATGCTGGGAATGGATTTCACAAAAGCCCACTTGCTGAAGCTGCTTGCCAAGATGGGTTATGACTCCTCCAACAGCAGAGTGAAAATACCATGCTACAGAGTTGACATAATGGACTGGGTGGACTTGGCTGAGGATGTTGCAATAGCATATGGATACAACAACTTCGCCCCATCGCTTCCGAACTTCTTCAGCATTGGGCAGGAGAAGCGCTCGGAACTTCTTGAGGGAAAGGTCAGGGAGCTCATGGTCGGTTTGAACTTCCTAGAAGTTCTCTGCCCTAACCTGACGAATGAACAAGAGTGCTTCAGGAAGATGCTCGCAACAGAAAAATCGCATGTTAAAATAAAGAATCCGAAGGTCGAGGAGTACACGATGATGCGCCCTTGGCTCGCCCCGTCACTCCTCAGGGTAATCTCAGAGAGCAAGCAGGCAGAGCTGCCGATAAGAATATTCGAGATTGGGGATGCGATCTCCCTAGAGGGGGCAGATGTAAAGCAGACAAGGAGTTTGGCATGCGTGCTGTATGACCCGAAGGCAACATTCAGCGAAATAAAATCTTTTGCAGATGCAGTTGCAAGGGAGATGGGTTGGACAGTTGAAATGCGCCCCTGCGAGCATCCCTCTTTCATAAAAGGCCGGGCTGCAGAAATTGTCCACAAAAAGAAGAGAGTTGGAATTTTCGGGGAGATTCACCCACAGGTCCTCAACAACTTCCAGCTTGAGCAGCCTGTCGCCCTGCTTGAATTGGACATTACTTCTTTCCTTTAGCTTTCGATGGAGCTTTCTTGCCTCCAATAATATACTCCAGCTCCTCATCATCAAAATCAAAATAGTCCTGAACTTTCTGGGCATTGCCGCCTTCCTTGCACACTGCGCCCAGAAGCGGCAGGAAAACTCCCACAGCATCCTTTGAGGACAGATGGCATCTCCGCCCAATCTTCAAGCCAACCGCCTTCCTCATCGCCCGCTCCCCCCTGCTGCTGCCCAATGCACTGATTATCCTCGGGAACTGGTACTTCACAAACTTGTGGTAAGGCTCCTCCTTCGCAAGAGCAACCCCCGCAGTTGCCAGATCGTTCGAGTAGCGCATGAAGCCCCAGTGCTGGCGTCTCATAATCCTTCCATCGAACAAATCCGCCCTGGAGAGCATCTCAAACGCCCTCCCGATCTCGCCGGCTTTCTCGTACTCAAGAGGGATGTTCTCCTCAATCCATTTCACGAACATGTCCCTGTCGTCAACCCCCCGCATGACCCCTCTGGCTTCCTCAAACCCCGTTGCTTTGAAAACGCTTCTAACTGAGTCAAAGATGTTCTTCTCCCTGTCCCTCCACCCAATAATCACCGCAGAACCAACACTGCCTTCCCCGAGCGCCTGCAAGTCGTTTATCGCTGACCTCAGGTCACCTGAGCTGTTGTTTGCTATACTCGTAACAACCTCATCCGCAACTTTCATCTCTTCCTTGACGGCAATTTTCCTAAGAATAGAGGCAATGGTCCTTGAATTCACCTTCCTCATTGGAATGACTGTCGAGGCAGTCCTTATGGACGCGAGAGTCGGCTTCCAGATATCGTTCGCAGTGAGGATGACTGGCTGGGTAGCATTCTTCACAACCTCCACTATCGCCTTGTTGCCTCCCCTATCGCTTCTCTGCAATCCATCAACCTCATCAATAAGCACAAGCCTCCTTCCACCAAAAAGAGTATCGGAGGTAGAAGCCTCGCCAACAATCCTCCTGACACTCCCCTCATCCCTCAAATCGCTTGCATTCATCTCAACGATAGGCCATTTCATTGAGCCTGCAAGCGCATATGCAAGCGCGCTCTTGCCAACTCCCGGCGAACCATGAATCAGAACGGGCTTTCCTGCCTTCCCCCTCTCCCAGTCAAACGCCCACCTCTTAATCCCCTCTACTGCTTCAGGATTCCCAGCAAACTCCTCGAGGTTTTTTGGGTGGTACTTGTCACTCAAAAGCATAAAGTAATTAAGTTCAGGGAATATTAAATCTGTATGCTTATTGGCGTTGTAGGCAAAACAAACACGGGCAAATCCACATTCTTTTCTGCAGCTACCCTGGTGGATGCCAAAATTGCCCCATTCCCTTTCACAACAATAGAGCCGAACCTTGGGAAGGCATATGTAAGATCACCATGCCCCTGCAAGGAGCTCAAGGTCAAATGCGCACCTAAGAATTCATTGTGCGAGGATGGGACGAGACTGATTCCCATAGACCTCATAGACGTCGCAGGGCTTGTGCCGGATGCGCATCTGGGAAAAGGGCTCGGGCTGAAGTTTCTGGACGACCTCCGCGCTGCAGACGCTCTTATACAGGTCATTGACGTATCAGGCACTACAGACTCGGAGGGAAACCCAACAGACTTCTATGACCCTGCCAATGAAGTGGTATCCCTCGAGGAGGAGATGAGCCATTGGATAGCCAGCATAATAAAGAGGAGCTGGAGCAAGATAAAGGGAAAGAAGATGGATTCCATTGCAGGCCTGCTCTCTGGGCTGAAGATGACGCAGGATGACGCTGAGACTGCTGCTGCAAAGTCGTATCTGCCAACAGAGGACATCAACTGGAGCGATGGGGACATACTCGCATTTTCAAAAGAAGTGAGAAGGATCTCAAAGCCCATACTCATAGCTGCCAACAAGATAGATCTGCCTGCAGGCGAGAAGAATTACCAGAACTTGAAGGAGAGGTTCAAGGACAGGATAATCATACCCGCATGTGCTGAAGCAGAGCTTGCATTGAGAAAGGCGGACAAGCATGGGCTGATACATTACGTGCCTGGAGACGCTGATTTCAAACTCCTTTCACAAAATATCCCGGAAAAGCAGCTCTCAGCGCTCAATTTCATAAGGGAGAGAATCCTGAAGCGCTACAACGGAACTGGCGTGCAGGAGCTCATCAACAGGGCTGCTTTCGATTTGCTGGACCTCATAGTTGCATACCCCGTTGAGGATGAGGGGAAGTTCTCAGACCATTTTGGTAATGTGCTTCCCGACGCCGTGCTGCTGAAGAAGGGCTCCACTGCGCTGGATTTGGCTGCGAGGATACATACGGACCTAGCCAATAATTTCATATGCGCGATAAATGCAAGGAGCAGGATGAAAATTGGTAAGGAATATGTCCTGAAGAACTGCGATGTGATACGGGTAATCTCTTCAGCCAGATAGGTTTAAATATGCCGTTTTACCACTCTTTAGATAGGTGATATTATGCCTGAGAAGGATACTAAAAAACCTACGGATGATAAGGGTTGGCTGTATGTGTTAATATACTTCTTCACATGGCTGACTGGGATAATTTTTTACCTTATTGAAAAGGACAACAAAAAAGTCAGGTTCCATGCGCTCCAGGCAATATTCCTAGGGGTTATAATGATGGTGCTCGGCTTCACACTCATACTAAGCATCCTAGACATATTCCTGTGGCTATATGGACTATACATTGGCTATAAGGAATCCCAGGGAGAAACAGTCAGAATACCCTACTTGGCTGACTTCGCGGACAAGTATGTCTGATTTATTTTTTTATTTTTATTATTCTTGTCTTACCTTTCTTAATGTCTCCCCCCTCGCTTTCAGCAGTTATGAAGCCAAGTGAGCACAATTTATCTATGTAATTCCTTATGCTCCTGTCAGTTTCACTGTTGAATTTCTCGTAAAGCTCGCTGCTGGTGACCTCTCCCCTCTCCTTAACAAGTTCATATATCTCCTTCTCCCTCCCTTCAAGTTTCCCTGCCCGTTCATCCTCCTCGCCAACCTCCTCAAATGCTTTCCTAACATCCTCTACGGTCACTTTGCCAGCGTTCCTCCTCTCGGCTATCTTGCCTGCTTTCCAGAGGAGATTTATTGCAAGCCTAGCGTCACCATTCTTCTTTGCAGCCCTGGCCGCGCAGAGGGGTATGACCTCTTCTGACAGGCTTTCTGGATAGAACGCAAGCTTCGCCCTGCTTTTCAGAATATCCTTAAGCTCCTCCGGGGAATACTGTTTGAATACAATCTGCTTGTTGACAAGGGAGCTCCTTATCCTCTGGTCCAGCTTTGCAAGAAACTCGCTGTTGTTAGTTATAGCGACAACCCCGAAGTCAACCGAGAAGAGCTCCTTTGCCCTCGCCAGGTCATACAGCACTTTCTCCTCCTCATACTGGCTGGCGAATAACCTGTCAACCTCATCAAGCGCAACTATCGGGGTCTTCTTCTCCTTCTTCAGCACTTCCCCTATCCTTTCTGTTATCTCATCAGTGGATACCCCTCTCCTTGGAATGAACTCCCCGAGAGTGGATGCTATGTTGTTCAGTATGGAATGCCTTGTGCTGGACTCCCAGCAGTTTATATATATCGGAATGACCTTTTGCGAGTACTCCTGGAGTTGCTTGAGCACATACTTCACAGTGGAGGTCTTGCCTGTCCCGCTGGGCCCAAGCAACAGCATATTCTCTGTCTTCTTGCCTTCAGCAGCCCCCCTCACCCCGAATGCAATCTCCTCAATCTGCTTCTCCCTGTGGGGCATAACTTCTGGAAGATAGTCAGACATGAGCACTCGCTCATCTCGGAATACCTCCTTCTCAGCTGAGATTCTCTTAAATATGTTTTCTGCCATACCACGCATCTATTTGCTTCACTGAGTTAAAAATGTTTAGGTGTATGCTTCAGAACCCAATATGCAGAAATACCCATAGTTTATAAATAAACTATACAATAATACTTTTATGCGACTCAAAATATGTTTCCTCATTGCAGTTTTGCTTTTTTATACCAGTTTGGTGAGAGCACCCATACCACTAGGCCAAATTGATGGTTGTGCCAATATCGATCTCTCCGGGCAGTTTACTCTCGGCACTGACCTGGTAGGTGCCAACATAACGCCCACCCATCTTTCGACGACTGCTTGCATAGTTATTTCTGAGCCACATGTAGAGCTTGACTGCTTGGGTCGCACCATAACAAACGATGTTAGCGGCAATACCACGGGTATCCTTCTGGACAGCCGCAATTCAACCCCACTCACGAATATCACAATAAAGAACTGCAGGGTATCGAATTACACTTGGGACATATACGTATACAATTCAACTGAGAGTGTAGTATCAAATAATACTGCCAACCTAGCCGTAAACATTGGCTTTACAGTTGATAACAGTTCCTACATCAACGTGACTAATAACACTGCATACGACAATCTAGGTGACGGGTTCACGGTAAATGACTCCTCATACAGCATAATAGCAGATAATATAGTCCACAACAGCTCCAATGGTTTCATTTCTCATATCAACTCTTTCGAGAATTCATTCATAAATAACAGCGTCGGTGATACCTCAACCGCTTTCTACCTGTATTATACATACAACAGCACATTTACAATCAACACAGGAGGAGATAGCATTTGGGGCTTCTACATAGAGAATTCATCCTACAACAACTTCACTGCTAATACCGCATCCAACAATTCCGATTCGGGAATTACCCTTTACTGGAACTCTAACTTTAACAGCCTTGACGGTAACATTGCTTTGGCAAACGACTGGAATGGGTTCTACATATCCTCCAGCTTTAACAACACTCTTACGAACAACACTGCCTACGGCACCCATGAATACGGGTTCAATTTATTCCTCAGCTACGGAAACAACCTCACAAACAACACAGCGCAGGAAAACGAGCAGTTTGATCTGTTCATTGACCCATTTTTCTGGAATTTTCTGAACGCCTCGTCAGCAAATGATATATACTGCAATAACATTGTGGAAAACCTCACGGGCTCCGGAGGTAGGCCTATAAACTACACAAATGTTTCGGTGAACTGGAATGGCATAACCGCATCGGAAATTCTCCTCTGCAACGCCGATAACTCGAATCTCACCAATATAACGATACAGGGCTCGGATACTCTATACAACAACGGCCTTATAATGAGCCGGACAAGCAACACGGTTGTGGATAGTTCCAACTCCTCCGGCAATTTTGTCGGCTTCGTGACGCTGTTCTCGACAGACAACAACTTCACGAATAACATAGCTGATAATAACTGGGGCGCCGGATTCGCAGACTTTTTTGGCATAGGAAATAGATTCGCCAACAACCTGCAGTCACGTAGCACCCAGGGCGGTTTCTTCATATTAGCCAGCAATGACTCAGTTTACATAAACAACACGGCATATGGCAACTTCATGGCAGGCTTCGCAATTGTTGATGGTAGCAACAATACCCAACTTACAAACAACACAGTGTACAACACCTCTCAAGTCGGCACCATGGTTCAAAGTTCAGATTTCACAATGATAGAAGGCGACCACTATTACGCCAATGATGTGGATTTCGCGGTGAACACAGACACCATGCTGGCTCCCCTGAACCTTTCGGGAGTCATCTTCGACAACCCGCTTGGAAACTATGAAAGCTACACCAACCTGTCATTAAATGATGTAATCCAACCCAATGAGTCATATTCAATAACCTGGAGCACTAGGCCTTCTGTAGGGGACCCATTCCTCAAGCTGTCGTTCCATGACAAATTCATCGAAATGATGGCTTCGCCAGGCGCAGTCATAGACAACCTCATCTGGCACTGGACTGGTGAAGAGGCAGCAGGGCATGATGAATCCACGTTAGAAATAATGCAGTATAACAACAATGAGTGGAGGGGCGCACCTGGCCAAAGCGTGATAAATCCTGGGGAGAATTCCCTGTCCCTATCAAACCTCGGCAGCTTCGGAGTGCTCGGACCTTATGAACCAGGATACACATTTACACCCCAAGAAGGTGGTGGTGGGGGCGGGTGCTCCAGTAGCTTGAAGACATCGGTTGCAGCAACCATCTGCCCAGACAACAAGGTAGTGATACAGGTCAACAACAGTGATGGCACTCCACTCAAAGCTGGGGAGATAGTAACCATCCAAAGAGGCACAGAGATGTATACCGAGCACACTGATAGCAACGGGCAGGTCACTTTCACCATTCCAAGAAGCGGCAGTTATAGCGTGCATGCCATTTCAGGATATTATTGCGGCGATTACACTCTGGAATATACAATGTGCTCTGCAGCCCCTTCCGGATGCAGTTCAGATGTTGCCTGTGCGGATGGCCAGTATTGCGACTCAAGCACTGGCGCCTGCAAGCCTGTCGTATGCCAATGCGGACAGCTCTATGCACACCAATGCCACCCGTATACATGCTGTGTTGATTCAGACTGCAACAGCAATTATACCTGCATAGACCACCAGTGCACAGCTGCAGTGAAGCCCGAATGCAGCACCAATGACGACTGCAAGTACAACGAATACTGCAGCAATGGCAAATGCCTGCAGGTGCAAACCGGAGAATGCGGAAGAATCTCCAATCACGCTTGGAAGGACTATGAATGCTGCAATGACTCGGACTGCCAGCCCGGTATTGTCTGCCAGGACCATACCTGCACCCAGGTCTACACCATAACAACAAACCCCACAGGCCCTATCGGTGAGAGCCACCAGGTAAAGGTTACGCCCGAGGGCACCTACACTCTGAGCGTGGTAACACCCGGAGGAAAGGCGAAGACCGTAGAGACCGACCAGAATGGCAATGCGGTATTTGTGCTTGACAATCCAGGCACCTACACTGTGTACCTCATCAAAGATGAGACGGCAAAAGCAAGCGTAGCAGTCAATGCTCTGAACAACACGCCTCCCACGCAAAATCCATCGGTCACCCAAGGACCATCCCTAAGCGATATACTCATCTGGCTGGTTATAATAATCATAATACTCGCCATAACAACATACCTGCTCTACAGAAGGGGACGCAGAAGGAGATAGCATTTGCAAGCTCTTTTATTATTTCTTACAGTAATTATACTGGTAGGTAGTTAGAATGCAGTTCATAGCGGACTTCCACATTCATTCAAAATACTCGAGGGCAACCAGCCCCAGCATGGATGTGGAGAGCATATCAAAGTATGCAAAAATAAAAGGAATTTCGCTTGTCGGCACAGGGGACTTTACCCATCCTCTCTGGCTGGAGGAACTGAAGCAGAAGCTTAAACCTCTCGGGAATGGCCTGTTTGACTATGACGGAACACTTTTCATGCTAACCTGTGAGGTCAACAACTTCTTCCACAGCGGAGGCAAGCTCAAACAGGTGCACAACATAATCTTCGCCCCCTCCCTTGAGGTTGTGGAGCAGATAAATGAGTTGATTGGCAGCAAAGGGGATTTGAGTTCTGATGGAAGGCCATCGCTTAAAATGCCTGCAGCCGACCTCGTGGAGCTTGTAATGGGGGTCTCAAAAGAGTGTGCAATTGTCCCGGCGCATGTGTGGACTCCCTGGAGGTCAATATTCGGCTCCGCCTCAGGCTTCAATTCAGTTGAGGAATGCTTCGGGGATCAGAGCAAGCATATTTTCGCGCTGGAAACCGGCCTCTCCAGCGACCCTAAGATGAACTGGATGCTCAGCTCGCTGGACAAGTACGCATTAATCTCAAACTCGGACAGCCATTCTCCGCAGAAAATCGGGAGGGAGGCAAATGTTTTCGATTTGAAGGAGCCAACCTACTCCTTGCTGCTGGAAGCAATAAGGAAGAAGGACAGGGAAAAATTCAAGAGGACTGTGGAATTCTTCCCAGAGGAAGGCAAATACCACTATGACGGGCACAGGATTCACAACGTGAGGTTCTCTCCGGAAGAGAGCATAAGGAACAACAACATATGCCCGGTGTGCAAGAGGAAACTCACCATAGGGGTGATGCACCGGGTGGCGGAACTCGCTGACAGGAAATACGGCTACGCCCCCCCAAATGCCGTTCCTTTTGTGCATGCCATACCGCTTGAAGAGCTCATAGCAAGTGTGCGCGGAAAAGGGGTCGGCAGCGTGTCTGTCCGTACTGAATACTCCTCTCTCATATCATCTTTCGGGACAGAGTTCAATGTGCTGCTCACTGCAGAGCCGGATGAATTGAGGGTAAAAGCCCCCGCGGACATAGCAGACGCAATACTCCACGTGAGGGAAGGAAAAGTGAAAATCCTCCCGGGGTATGATGGCGTGTACGGCGAAATACAGCTAAAGGAGGAGGCAGGGCAGAGCAACCTCTCAAAGTTCTTCTGAACAACAATTTTATTAACCACCGAATTCTAAACCTATACTATGAAGGAGGCAATGTTATACAACAAGCTAGATGAAAAAAGGGTCAAGTGCGCCCTCTGCTCGCACAGGTGCCTCATCCTTGACGGGAAGAGGGGGTTCTGCGGAGTGAGGGAGAACAGGGGAGGGACATTATACTCCCTGGTTTACGGGAAATGCGCTTCTTGGGCAATTGACAAGATTGAGAAGAAGCCGTTCTTCCACTTCTTCCCAGGGACGGATGTCTTCTCATTTGCAACAGTCGGATGCAACTTCAGGTGCCTGCACTGCCAGAATTTTGAGTTGAGCCAGGTGCATGAGATAGCCGGGGAGGAACTCTCGCCAGCACAGCTCGTGAAGCTTGCAAAGAAGTACAACTGTGCCGGAATGGCGTATACATACACCGAGCCAACAGTATTCTTCGAGTATGCCTATGACACAGCTGCCCTTGCTAAAAAAGAGGGTTTGTACAATGTGTTTGTAACAAACGGCTACATGACTCCAGAAACAATAAAGAAGATGGGGAACATAGATGCCAGCAGGATAGACTTGAAATCGATGAATGACAGGTTCTACAAAAGGATATGCAGCGCATCAGTCGAGCCCGTGCTGAACTCAATAAAGCTGCTGCATGCGAAGGGGCATATAGAGATAATCAATCTGATCATACCAACAAAAAATGATTCTGAGGAGGAGCTGAGGGAGCTGGCAAAATGGGTGGCTGCGCTTGACAAGGACATACCCGTGCACTTCACGGGTTTCCACCCATCCTACAAGATGCTCGAAATACCCCCAACTCCTCTGGAGATCCTTGAAAAGGCCAGAAACATTGCCCTGGAGGAAGGCCTTAGGTATGTATACACTGGAAATGTGCCTGGGCATGATGGGGAGAACACCTACTGCTACAACTGCAAGGAGCTTCTCATAAAGCGCTGGGGTTTCGATATGGTGGAGTACAAGATAACAAAGGACAACAAATGCCCCAACTGCAGGGCTAACATAAAGATCCTGAACAACCCAAAAGATATTTAACTCTTGTAATCCCAATTTCTTTGGTAGTAAAATGAGCCGACTTACAGAACTTCTGCAGATGTTCAAGAGCAGGAAGAAGCTCGAACTTAGCGAAGTTGCCAGGGTGCTTGGGCTGCCTGAGGCATCAGCGATGCTGTGGGCCAGAACCCTCAAGCAGGATAACATCATAGACATAGTGCAGGAGGGAGAAAAAACGTCTCTAGTCCTTCTGCAACAAGAGAAGATCCACCCACTAACAGAAGAGAAGCTCCTTGCCCAATTCCCACCTGGGGAGGCAATTCCTGCAAAAGAGCTCTCAAAACTCATCAACGAATATGCAGAAAAAATCGAGGAGATGAAAAAGAAGAGCGCGGATCTGAGAAACATAGAGAAGGAGAAGTCTGACATACTATACAAGGATTATGTGCCGCTGGAGAGAAGGTTTGAGGTTGAGCTGCACCTCGTCAATGAGCACCTCGCCGAGAAGGAGAACATAATAAAGGATCTTGAAGGCAGGATAAGGGAAGTTCCCAAGAGGATAAGCCTAATAGAGGCAAATGCGACAAAGCTTGAGAAGATCGAATCCTACATCCATTCCAACCTTGAGAAATCGCGGGTCGGGATAGAGAAGGAAGTCGACAGGATAGAGGAGATACGCTCCCTTGTTGACAAGTACACTTCTGAAGTTAACAGGAGGATACAGGACCAGCTCTCAAGCATGAGGAATGTTCAGAAGGAGCTGGCAAGGCTGAAGAAAATGGAGGATTGGATATACCTGCAACAGGATATGCTTGAGAAGAACATGAAGGATTACTCACAGATGAGAAAACAGAGCTTGGACGAGCTTGAGGAGCTCAGAGACCTAATGCGGGCGGGCTTCCTGAAGAAATACGAGAAAGAACTCAGAAGGATGAGGGAGGCGCATCTTGAGGAAACGGAGAAGATAAAGGCAAGGGAGAGGGAGTTCCAGGCAAGGATAAACACTGAGAAGAAGGACCTGGAGAGGCTCACTGAGGAGAGCGGCAAGATAGTCAGAGCATTCGAGCTTCTTTCAAAGAAGAAACTAACACTTGGAGAGGAGAGCGAGGAAAAAGAGACTTTCGTTGGAGAGCTTGAGAGACTTCCACCTGCCGGGATAGAGTGACTGTTCGCAAATCAGAGGGGATTGAATGAGCATCTTGAAGGAAACTGACCCTGAGGTATACGAAGCTATAAAAAATGAGCTTGGAAGGCAGAGATACAGCTTGGAGCTCATTCCATCTGAGAACTTTGCAAGCCTGGCAGTGCTTGAGGCTCAGGGAAGCGTTCTTACCAACAAATACTCCGAGGGGTACCCGGGCAAGAGGTATTACGGGGGAAACCAATTCATAGATGTGACAGAGACTCTGGCAATAGAACGAGCAAAGAAGCTTTTCGGAGCTGAGCATGCAAACGTTCAACCGCATTCCGGAAGCCAGGCAAACATGGCTGCGTATTTTGCATTCATGGAGATCGGGGGCAAGATGATGGGCCTAAGTCTAACCCACGGAGGGCACCTCTCCCAGGGTAGTCCAGTCAACTTCTCAGGAAAATGGTATAAAGTGATTCCATATTACCTTGACAAGGAGACCCAGATGCTGGATTATGACGCAATAAGGAAGATAGCCGTGCAGGAGAAGCCGAAGCTCATCCAGTGCGGCTATACCGCCTACCCGAGAGTTATAGACTTCAAGGCTTTCAGGGAAATTGCAGATGAAACTGGTGCTTACTTCATGGTTGACATGGCGCACATAGCAGGCTTGATAGCAGGGGAAGCTCACCCCTCGCCTGTTCCGCACGCAGATGTTGTTACAAGCACCACTCACAAAACCCTCAGAGGACCCAGAGGTGCCATGATACTGTGCCAGGAGAAATATGCTGTCAGTATAGACAAGGCGGTTTTCCCAGGTCTTCAGGGAGGGCCTCTTGACCATGTGATAGCCGCAAAAGCAGTCTGCTTCAAGGAGGCAATGCAACCCAGCTTCAAAGAATATGCAAAGCAGATAGTGAAAAATGCAAAGGCACTTGCGGATGAGTTGATGAAGCTCGGCTTCAAGCTTGTCTCAGGAGGAACTGACAACCATCTCATACTAATGGACTTGACAACAAATGGCATGACTGGCAAGGAAGCTCAGGAGCTTCTTGACAAGGTGGGCATAACAACGAACAAGAATACTATTCCCTATGATACACGGAAGCCTTTCATAACAAGTGGATTGAGACTTGGCACTCCGCCCCTCACAACAAGAGGGATGAAGGAAGGGGAGATGAGGGAGATAGCCGGGATGATCGCAAAGGTTCTGGACAGCAAGGGGGATGCCGTAACTCTTGAGAAGGCGAAGGTTCAGGTGAAGGAGCTGTGCGAAAGATTCCCGCTCTACAAATCCATGGGTGCATAGATGGCGAAGATAATTGATGGAACTGCAATTGCAAAGCAGATGCTTGATGAGTTGAAAACTCAGGTAGAAGAGAGTGGACTCTCGCCAAAACTTGCAGTCATACTTGTCGGAGACGACCCTGCTTCAAAAATATATATGAAGAGCAAGGAGGCTGCGTGCTCCCATGTCGGGATAAGATACGAGAAATACCTGCTCCCGCAATCGACTTCTCAGGACGAGTTGCTTAACTTAATCAAAGAACTTAATGGAACCGATGTGAATGCAATACTGCTTCAAGTGCCTCTTCCGCGGGGCATTGACGAATATGCCGCACTAGAAGCAATAGACCCCGTAAAGGATGTGGACGGCTTTCATCCCATCAACATGGGCAAGCTCCTCATCGGAGATGAAACTATAGCTCCGTGCACACCTCTGGGGGTAATAGAGTTGCTGAGGAGGAGCAATATTGAAATTTTTGGCAAGCACGTAGTAGTCGTGGGAAGAAGCAATATTGTTGGGAAACCTATTGCGGCCATGCTGCTCAACAGGGATGCAACAGTCACGGTATGCCACAGCAAAACGAGAAACCTTGCAAAGATGACAAGGGAGGCGGACATACTCATAGCAGCAATCGGAAAGCCCCGCTTCATAACAGCCGAAATGGTGAAGGAAGGTGCGGTTGTCATAGATGTCGGGATAAATAACCTCGGAGGAGCAGTTGTGGGAGATGTTGATTTTGAGAAAGTAAAGGAAAAGGCATCTGCCATAACACCTGTGCCTGGCGGAGTTGGACCCATGACTGTCGCTTTGCTCATGAAGAATACCCTATCTCTTGCTCTAGCACAGAGTGGCTGATTTCATGAATTACACGGAGATGATGAGATACCTCAATAGCTTCGGCAGGTTCGGCATAAGACTAGGTCTGTCCAGAACTTCTGAGCTGCTCAGGCTGCTGGGAAACCCGCAGAACGATTTCAAATCAATCCACGTAGCAGGTACGAATGGCAAAGGCTCTGTTGTCGCCATGATGAGCAGTGTACTGCAGGGATCCGGCTTCAAGGTGGGAACGTATGCATCCCCCCATCTGGATGATTTCAGGGAGAGGATAACGGTAAATCGAGCTCCAATCTCTA
>Ga0315279_10001598_pt1 | contig 37216 bp, 29 predicted proteins | sample YL17G06_20_MG_FD_203694 | JGI IMG/M metagenome (GOLD analysis project Ga0315279, IMG submission 203694) | Sediment microbial communities from Yellowstone Lake, YNP, Wyoming, USA - YL17G06_20 | ecosystem: Environmental > Aquatic > Freshwater > Lake > Sediment | place: USA: Wyoming | collected...
CCCAAGATCGCCTGGTGTTCCAGCGTCGGACCGGCCGAACTGTTGATCAGCCTGGGTTTCGCCGTCTTCTATCCGGAGAACCACGCGGCCATGCTGGGCACGGCCCGGCAATCCGGCCGGACCATCCCCGCCGCCCACGCGACCGGATACTCGCCCGACATCTGTTCCTACCTGACCAGCGACATTGGCGCTTTTCTGCGCCGGGAGACGCCGCTGGCCAAAGCCTATCCGGGGATCCAGGCCGTGCCCCGGCCGGACGTCCTGGTCTACAACAACGTTCAATGCCGCGACATTCAGGACTGGTTCGCCTGGTACGGCCGCGAATTCGGCGTGCCTGTCCTCGGTATCGCGGCGCCGCGCCAGATCGTCGCCGTCACCCCGGATCTGCTGGCCGGCCTGGCCGGACAACTCCGGGCCCTGGTCCCGCCGCTGGAGGCGATCGCCGGACGCCGCTTCGACATCGACCAATTGCGTTCCGTGGTGGAGACGTCCCGGCGGGGAAGCGAGCTTTGGCGGCGCGTGTTGGAGGCCAACCGGGCCGCGCCGGCGCCGATGAGCTTCTTCGACGCTGTGATTCAGATGGCGCCGGCCGTCGTCCTGCGCGGCCGGCCAGACGCGCCCACCTACTACGAGGTCTTGCTTGGGGAGCTCGAAGGCCGGGCCTCCCGCGGAGAAGGGGCCGTCGACGGCGAACGGTTCCGACTCTATTGGGAAGGCCTGCCCATCTGGGGGAAACTGCGTCCCTTGGCCGAGTTCTTCCTCGGCCTGCGTACCGCGGTCGTGGCCTCCACGTATGGCAACAGTTGGATTTTTGAGTGGGGCGACGACGATCCCTTTCTGGCCATGGCCCGGGCCTCGGCCGGACTGTTCATCGCCCGGGACGAGGACTTCAAAGAGCGGTATCTGCGGGACATGGCCCGGCGGTACGGCATCCAGGGCTTCCTGTTTCACGACGCCAAAACCTGTCCCTCCAATTCCAACAACCGGTACGGACTGCCGGAACGGCTGGAGAAGACGACCGGGATTCCCGTTCTGACCATCTACGGCGACGCCAACGATCTGCGCTGTTATTCTGAGGAACAGACACGGACAGCCGTCGAGGCGTTCATCGAACGTTTGGAGGAGGGCTGAGTGTCCGGATTTCAGCCGGCGGACGGCGGCGGGATTTACGGCGGCTTGGATATCGGGTCCACGGCCGTCAAGGTCGTCCTGCTGGACGAGGCGGGTGCCGAGGCCGGCCGCGCCCTCGAGCCCTCCGGGGCCGATCTGAAATCGGCCGCTGCGGCCGCATTGGCCGCCGCGGTGCGTGAAGCCGGATGGAAGGGTCCTGACTTCACCCGCCTCGTGGCCACGGGCTTCGGCCGCGCCGTCCGGCCCGACGCCGACGCGGCCAAGACCGAGATCAGCTGCCAGGCCAAGGCCAGTTATCATTACGTCCGCCGGGCCCATACCCTCGTCGATATCGGCGGGCAGGACTGCAAGGTCATCCGCATCGACACCCGCGGCGTCCGAACCGGATTCAAGATGAACCGCAAGTGTGCCGCCGGGACAGGCGCCTTCCTCGAAGAGGCCGCCCTGCGGCTCCGGATCGGCCTGAATGAGTTCGATGACCTGGCCCGGACCTCTATCCGGGACGTGGAGATCGGCAGCTACTGCACCGTCTTCACCGCCACCGAAATTCTGCACCTGATCCGGCGGGGCGTCGAGGTGCGGGACATCGTCAAGGGGGTTTTCGGGTCCATCATTCAGCGGACTCTGGAAATGGATCCCCTCGACGGCGACGTCGTGATGACCGGCGGCGTGGCGGCCCATCATCCCGAGTTGGTCCGCATGCTGGAAGCGCGGCTCGGCCGACCGGTCGTGGTCCCGCCGTGGGCCCAATTCACCGGGGCGCTCGGCGCCGCGCTCTTCGCCTGGGAAGGCCGAACGGTGCGGCATGCTTGAGTCTCTGTTCAGACCCCGGTCGATCGGCATCATCGGCGTCTCCAGCGAGCCTCTGAGCATCGGCCGCCGGGTCCTGCAGAACCTGCTGGATCACGGCTACCGGGGCGCGATTCATCTGGTCAACCCGCGCGTTCCCGCCATCGGCTCATTCCGGACCTACCCGTCGATCCTGGACGTGCCGGGCGAGGTCGATCTGGTCAACATCGCCGTCCGCAGCACTCTGGTTCCCGGCGTGCTGGAGGAATGCGGGCGGAAGGGCGTCAAGTTCGCCGTCATCCACGCCGCCGGTTTCAAGGAAGCGGGCGGCGGCGGCCGGGATCTTGAAGACCGGATCCTGGGGATCGCCCGGGCTTACGGCCTGCGCCTCTGCGGGCCCAATTCGCAAGGCGTTCAATGCTCGGACCCCCTGTTCCCCGTCTACGCCAACTTCACCTTCGTGCCGATGACCCCGGGCCGCGTCTCCATCCTGACCCAGAGTGGGGGTGTGGGGGAGACCCTGAAGCTCCACCTGTACCGGGCCGGCCTGGGTTTGCGGATGTACGCCAGCTACGGGAACGAATCCGACCTGGGCCTGAACGAATTTCTCGAGTATGTCGGCCGCGATCCCGGAACCCAGGCCGTCATGCTCCACGTCGAGACGTTTAAAGATCTGGGCGGCTTTCTCGACGTCGCCTCGCGCGTCGCCGCCCGCAAGCCCGTCCTGGCCTTAAAGGCCGGCCGGACGTCCGAGGGATCCCGAGCCGCTGCGTCCCATACCGGCGTCCTGGCCGAGCAGGACGACCTGGCCGAAGCCGTTTTTGACAAGGCCGGCGTCCTTCGCTTCCGGACCCAGGAAGAATTGGTCGCCGCGGCTATCGGGTTTTCGGAGCAGCCCTGCCCGAAGGGCCGCCGGGTGGCCGTCCTGACCAACACCGGCGGGCCCGCGGTCATCGCCGTCGACGAAATCGTCGCGGCCGGTCTGCGGCCGGCGGACCTGGGACCGGACACCAAGTCCGCCCTCGGCCGCGTGCTGCCGCCCGAGGCTTCCCTGGCCAATCCGGTCGATGTTCTGGCGACGGCCGGGCCGGAACCCTTCGGCGCCGCGATGGAGATTCTGCTGGCCGATGCGGGCGTGGATTCCCTGCTTCTCGTCTTTGTCACGGCGCCGTTCGTCGACAGCCCGGCGATCGCCCGGAGCCTGGGGGAGGCCGCCGCGAAGGCGAAGAAACCCGTTGTCGGTCAGGTCATCACACTCGACCCGGCGGGCGAGGTCGTGCGAACGCTCCGCGGCTGGGGACTGCCCGTTTTCGACTATGCTGAGTCGGCCGCCGGCGTCCTGGCCGCGCTGGCGAATTATCCCGTTCTCGCGGCCCGGACCGGAGCGCCGGGCGCTCGGGTCGCCACTCCGCCGGCCGGCGTCGAGGCCATTCTCGGTCCGTACCGGGGCCGAGATTCATTCCTCTCTTTCTTCGACGCCGCCCGGTTGCTCGGCTTATTCGGCATCCCCGTCGCCGAACCTGTCCCCGTCGTCGGTCGAGACGAACTAGCGGCTGTCGCCGCCCGTGTCGGTTTTCCTATGGTTTTAAAAGCGGACTCGCCGGCGCTCGTCCACAAGACGGACACGGGCGCGGTCGTGCTCGGCATAAAGACCACGGCCGAGCTTCGCGTCGCGTTTGACCGCTTGTCCGCCTCGACGAGATTCGACCCAGGGACGCGATTCTATGTCCAAAGGCAGATCGAGGGGGGCCGGGAAGTCATCTGCGGCTTCAAGTCCAATCGGGGCTTGGCTCCGACCATGATGTTCGGCCTCGGCGGTGTTTGGGTCGAGGCCTTGGCCGACGTCCGTTTTCGGTTGGCGCCCTTGACGATGGATGAAGCGGCCGGGATGATCCGGTCCATACGGGGATTTCCCGTCCTGGAAGGACGGCGGGGTTATCGCCCGGCCGATCTCGCTGCGCTCACGGAAATCCTGGTGCGGTTGGCGGATCTGGCGACGGCGTTGCCGGAGATCGGGGAAGCCGACCTCAATCCCGTCCTCGTCCTTGATCAAGGCCGGGGAGGCTTGGTCGTCGACGCGCGGATCCGGGTGATGGGACGCCGTTCGAGTTTGCCGGGAGCTTGATGAGGCGCCGCGGCCGGCCGTATCGGAACCTTCGGTCAGTGCATTGACTGAGAGGGGATGATCCACTAGAATTTAGTCGCCGGGTGGCCGGCGTTTCAAGGGCCGATCAAAAGAAAGAGAAGGGAAAGACGGGCGCGGGCGATTCTCCCTTGAGGGGAGAGCGTTTCGCCCAAGCGGACAGAACGAGCAGAGGAGAATGGACAGCGTTTTCGACCGCATCGCCGTTATCGGCGCCGGGCCGGTAGGGACCATAACCGCCGCGTTCCTGGCCCGGGCCGGCAAGTCCGTTTTTTTAACGGACGTACGGCCGGACCGTATCCAGGCCGTCCGTGAACGGGGTCTTCGCGTGGAGGGGAAGGCCGATCATTTCACCGTTTGGCCCGCCGCCGCGGAAACCTCCAAGGCCGGTTTGCCGGCTTTCCGCCCGGATTGGGTTTTCCTGAGCGTGAAATCTTTCAGCCTGACCTCCCTGCTGGACGAGCTGACCGGCCTCATCGATCCGGGGGCGAAGTTCCTGATCCTGCAGAACGGCTTGGACAACGAAGAGGAGGCGGCCCGGCGGCTCGGCCGGGACCGCGTCTTCCGGGCCGTCATCAACTTCGCCGGCATGCTCCGCGAGCCCGGCGTCGTCCATGTCTCGTTCTTCAACCCGCCGAACTACGTGGGCGCATTGACGCCCGACGGCGCCCCGGCGGCGCGGCGCCTGGCCGAGGTCCTGACCCTAGCGGGGATGGAAACCCGGTCCGTCCCCGACATCAAGCGATACGAGTGGATCAAGACTATTCTGGCGGCGGCCCTGATGCCCGTTTGCGGGCCGACCGGGCTGACCATGAAGGAGGCCCGGGATCTCCCCGAGACACGGTTCCTGTGCGAGCGCATCCTGCAGGAGAGCATCGCCGTCGCCTCCCGGCTCGGCTATGATTTTGGGGCGGGCTTTTTCTCCGAGTGCCTGGACTATCTGGCCAAAACCGACAACCATAAGCCGTCCTCGTCGGTGGATCTCGAAGCCGGCCTTCCGGTCGAATATGTCTTCCAGCCGATCATCGATTGGGGACGAACCGTCCAGTCCCCGACCCCCTGCCTGGAAACCTTGACCCTGGTCATGCGGGCCCTGGAAAAAAGGCGAAATTGAAGGGGGCGGGTCACAATGCAGTATAAATCTAGGCATAATATGGGTCTTTGGGAAAGCCAATTAAATAAGTTATCTTTATCGATCTCAATGTAGAAGCAACCTGGCCTATTTTCCAAACGTACCCTTCAGAATTAATGCCCCGAACAAGCTCCTTTAAATCTTTTGGAGAATACGTTTTTAAGAAAGAAATAACCGCATCGTAGGTTAATACCAAGGGAATAATTGGGATAATATTTACCCAAAAAATACTTTTAAAAGTTCTTGGCTTCATAAATGGTGTAATGAGAAAAACAAACAGAGGAAGTAAGAAAGCAAAGGGGATTTTATCTACGCGCTTTTCCGAAAACTCGAAAACCCCAATAGCGCTGCGGCTATTCACCGTATTCTGCAATATCTTTCTTGCCGCATCAGGCTCAAAATGATGGAAAGCAGAAAAAATAGTACGCATTCCTTTTAAATAAGCAGGCATGTTTGTGGCATCCACTGCTTCAGAGATATACTGTATTTTGTTGCCAGAACGATCTCTTATTTTCTCGAAAGCCGGTAAATTAGGGTATTTGTCGGTCAGGGTGACATAAACAGATTCCTGCTGTCCTTGCAATTGCACCTGTATCTGGCTCCAGGGGCCGGAGCTGCCGGAACACAAATCTATGATCTGGGTAGTCTTCATATGCTGCATGACTTCTTTAATCAGGGGAATAACAGGTTCATAGATCCGAAATCTCACAACAATAAATTCTAGAATATCCGTCATAAGCTTACGAAGCGTACTGGGAAACGAAAGCTTATCTGCTATCTCATATATGTGATATCGTTTCATCTTGTATTACATTAATTGTTTTCTGGAATCCACAGCCTGTTCAGCGCCGGCCTGACAATTACGCTAGAGAGATAGCCCGACAACACCCCTGTCACCCCGACAGAAAAAAGCATAGGGTGGCGAGCAAATAAAAGCGCGCCTGCTCCAATAAGGGTTGTGGCCGCTGCAAAAGTCACTGCCAATAAGTCCCGGTCTGGAATTTATGCCTACAATAATACACTACAAACATGCCATAGTCACTGACGATACCGACTACTATCATAGAAGCAATCATGCTGGACAAGTTTAGCGCCGATCCGACCAATGGGATTACTCCGGCAATCATTATGATGCTGGTTATCACCGGTGACCCGCCCCCTGCCTGGAAACTTTGACCCTGATCATGCGAGCTTTGGAGAAGCGGCGGGATCGATCGGGGCGGTTCGGCCCTCAAATGTAGCCGAGCGAACGAAGATTTTCGAAGAGAGCCGCCTGTTCCTCGGATGTTGGAGCGGCTCCGGGAACCGGGCTTCGCAGCGCCTCCACCAGGGCCTCCGCTTCGGCCCTCATCCGAGCCGCCATCTCCGGCTGAGCCGACGCCAGGTTGACGGCTTCACCCGGCTTAGTGCTCAGGTCGTAGAGCTCGATAGGCGCTTTGGCATCGATCGGAGCGTAGGCCAGTTTCCAGCCGTTGGACCGGATTCCCCGGATATAGAAATCTTGCGTCGCTTGGGTCCCGCCCCGGACTTCCATATAGAGCGGCCGTTCCTCGACCGCGTCCGTATGGAGCAGGGTTGCAAAGCTCGCGCCTTGACCCGCATAGGGCGGCGGGTCGAAGCCCAGGATCTCGCAAAGCGTGGGTAGGACGTCGATGTGGCGCACACCGCTCCTCTGGAGGCGCGGGGCTGCGCCCAGCGCAGGACCGGCGATCAAAAAGGGGACCTGGGTCAAGTAGTCGTAGATGTGATAGCCGTGCTGGAGATGAATCTGGGACAGGGTGATGCGGAGCAGCTGGCGCTGAGCGGCCCGGCTGTCGCCTTGTCTAACCGCCACTCCGATCCGGAAATCCTCCTTTTTAAGCCGCCATTGCTCCCTCAGTCCCGCCGGTGTCAGACGAAGCCGCTGGGTCCTGAGCCGGGTGAACGCGATCCGTAGCAGCTTCAAGCAGATCCTGACCCGGGTCCGGGGTGCGATCCGGCCCTCCTCCAACCGCGTCAGTCTGTCAAGGTGTAGCGAGACTTCGTGGAGCTGGCGGCTGCGCTTCTTGTAGAGAGCCATGTCCTCGTGGACCCGGGAATCTTCTTCCCGTTCGAGGCGGGGTATCTGAAGCTTGTCCATAAAATAGGGGAGAAGGGTTCCGGCGGGAGTCGCCTCGCCGATGCGCTCGCCATGATCGCCGGTCAGAATGACCAGGGCGTCCGGCCCCGCCGCGTCGATCAGGTCACCGATGAACCCATCGAGGGCGCTCCAGGCGCGATCGTAGGCCGTCGCCCCGAACGCCGCCGAACGGAACGCGCGAGGGACATGGCGCGGTTCATGGATCTCCCAGAGATGGACGAGTACGAACCAGGGCCAGGCCAGCCCTCCTCCCCGGAACCGATCCAAGAGCCGGCGGCCCCAGCAGGTGGTCCCATAAGCGGTCTGGTCCCGGTACGTGTACTCGCCGAAACCGCGCCCAATTCCGAGCAATGGCAGCAACGGCCCCGTGACCTCGGCGTATGTATGATAGCCGCGTCCAGCCAGGATTTCGGCCATCGTCGTTAGCTTGGGGGCCATCTGGACGCCCAGCAAGCTGGAGATGCCGTGGGCGAGGGCGGAGCACCCGGTGAAGAGAGAGGCGAAGGAAGGTGAGGTGATGGGATTCTCAACAAACATGCGAGAGAATCCCACGGCCTTCGCTGCGAAGGCGTCGACGCATGGTGTCAGGCACGTGCGCTCCGGTCCGAAAACCCGGTCTGACCGGAGGCAGTCCACCACGATCATCAGGATATTCGGCTGTGCGCGCATGGCGACGTTCGCTCCCCCGTCCCGGCTATTTCTTCCAATTCGGCCATCCTTGACGAAACCCCTTCTTTGAAACCCGAGGCTGAATTCTGTAGAATAGCTCTTTGCTCAGGCACAGATATGATTAACTCCAGCGAAGGGTGGCTGTCAAGCCCGGTTCTCCGCTCCGTCGTCCACACCGTGATCGGCGCCTTGTCCTACCCCAGCTTGGCCCTCTTCAATAAAATGAAAATCTCGGGGGCCGAGCACCTCGTCGGGCTGCCGCCCCGCAACGTTCTTTTCGTCAGCAATCACAAGACCTATTTCAGCGAGGTCATCGCCTATCTCCATGTCTTCTGCGCCGTCAAGTGGGGCAAAATCAACCGGCTCGGTTTCCCGAACTACCTCTTCAGTCCCTTCATCGGCGCGGCCTTCGTAGCCTCCGCGGAGACCATGACGCACGGACTCCGGGCCCGCCTGTTGGGCCTGGCCGGAGCGGTGCTGGTCAAGCGGACCTGGCGGACCGGCGAACAGGAGTTGAAGCGGGACCGCGACCCCGGCGACACCGCGAAAATCCTGCGCGCCCTGCAGGACCGCTGGGTCATCACCTTTCCCCAAGGCACCACCCGCCCGCGCGCGCCGGGGCGGAAGGGAACGGCCCATATCATCAACCAGGGCGGCCCCATCGTTATCCCCGTCGTGGCCCGCGGCTTCGACCGCGTCTTCGACAAGAAAGGCCTGATAATCCGGAAGATCGGAGAGGGCCTTTCCGTGACTTTCAAAAAACCCCTGGTTTGGGCTCCTGGAGCCTCCCCGGAGGCGATCCTGGATCAAGTCATGGACGCCATCGAGGAGACCGAACGGCATTGGAGCCGGACCTGCCGGGAGGCCTGATGACCGAAGATCCGCGGCCTGCGGCGCCTTCCCATCTCCGCTGTCCCCTCTCCATCTTCCACGTGGCCGCGGCCGCCGCGGCCATGATGACCGGTCTCTTAGTGATCCTCGAACCCCGGCTGGCGCTTTGGCCTCTTGTCCTGATCGTTCTGGCCTGCTTCGTCGCGCCGTTCATTCCCCGGCTCGGATTCTTCTTGCCCGTGATCACCCGGGGCGACCGGACGCGGCCCGCGGCGGCCCTCACGTTCGACGACGGGCCCGATCCCGTCACCACGCCGCTTCTGCTGGACCTTCTGGCCCGGCGGGGCGCCCGGGCGGCCTTCTTCCTGATCGGCGAAAAAGCCGAGCATCATCCCGATCTCGTCCGGGCGATCCTGGCTGCCGGCCATGAAATCGGAAACCATAGCTACAGCCACGACGTGTTCTTGATGCTGCGCGGCCGGGCCCGGCTGAAACGAGAGATTGCGCGCAGCCAGGATGTTTTGCGGGTTTTCGGCATCCGTCCCCTGGTCTTCCGTCCTCCCGTGGGCATCACGAATCCCCTGCTGTACGGTACTATTCTCGAGGCCGGGATGACCTGCGTCTGCTTCAGGCGGCGTCCAGCCGATTTTGGAAACCGGCGCTTGACGGGATTATCAACGCGGCTGACCCGAAGGTTGACCGCGGGCGATATCCTGCTCCTGCACGAGGGCTTGCCGCCCCGGGCGGAAGGCGGGACCGGTCCGTGGCTGGCCGAAATCGAGGGAGTCCTGGACGCCCTGGCCGGAAAAGGCTTGCGAGCGGCCTTGCTGTCCGAGGTGATTCGACAGCCGGTTTTGGAATCCGCCGCTCCGGCGGCCGGCGAGGCCCCGGATTCCGTCCGCCTCTTCTACGAAGGGTTGGCCGGGCTCTACGACGATGAACAGGACGCCGGAGCGGCCTCGCGCCTCCGGCGCTCCGAACGCGAGGCTGTTCTGGCGCGGATCGGCGGCCTGCTTTCGCCGGCGGATTCCGTGCTCGAGATCGGTGCCGGTACGGGACGGTTCACGCTGCTTCTGGCACGTGCCGCCGGACGCGTCACGGCCGTCGACTTGTCGGAGGGCATGTTGCGCGTCCTGGAGGGCAAGGCCCGGGCGGCGGGCCTGAGCGGAATCGCCGTCATCCGGGGCGACGCGGGCCGCCTGTCGTTCGAGGCAACCTTCGACGCCGTCTGCGCCTTTTCCAGTCTGGAATACTTCCGCGATCTGTCCGGTTTGCTCGGCCGCCTCCACGCTTGTCTCAAACCGGGCGGCCTCCTTTATTTTACTCTGGCCCGCCGGTCCTTCCTCCGCATTTTCGGCCAGATCGGGAACGCCATGCGGCAGGGCGTTTGGCTCCGGGCATACGGCCGGCGCGGGCTGGGCCGGATTCTCCACCGGGCGGGTTTCCGTCCCGTGGAGATCCGGCCGTTCGGTTTGAAATCGATTCTGAGCGGCGGTATACTCTGGGAAGTAGCCGCTAGGAGGGACGACGCCGTTCCGCCCTCCCTCCGCGACTGAAAGAATGCCGAGAACGATGCGCCCGGCCTGGAAGCGGAAACTGGCGGCGGCGCGCTTCGTCAAGCGCGCCGTGGCCGAGGACGCGGCCCGCGACGGTCGGATAACGAAACCCTCGCCCCGGTTCCTGACCGGAATAGCCCTCATCGGATTGAGCAATCTTCTGACTTGGCCGCTCATCGGCCTGCTGGGGATTCTGGCCGCGCGCCGGAATCAGCCCGCCCTCTTCACCGTCGGCTCGCCCATCGCCTACGGCGTGTTCTCCCTGGCGTTCTTCCTGGGCATCGCCCTGGCCGGAAAAGACGGCCTGCGGTTTCTCCGGTCGCTGGTTTATCGAGGGGTGGCCCGTTTCCACGCCCGGCATCTGGCCTCTCTCGGCGAAGAGGCCGGCCGCACCGGCCACGGGCCCGAGGCCGGATCGGAAAACTGACGGCGGGTTCGGGCCTTCGTCAGCGCCTCGCGACGAGCCAGACGACGCGCGGACCGAAGGCGCAGGCGTCCAGGCGCTCCACGACGAGCCCCGCGGCGGCTGCGGCCGCCTTCAATTCGTCCGGCGTCCGAAGGTGGACGGCCCGGCGCGAGGCTTTCCATTTCCAGGCGTCGAGGCCGACCAGCCAGGGCACTTTCGCCGTCCCCGGAACCGTGGCCCGGATGACCAGGCGGCCGCCCGGCTGCAATCTTCCGGCCAGAGCTAGAAGTGTCCGCGGGAGGGCCTCGTCCGGGAGCTTGTGCACGCCGTCGAGGAGGAGGGCGGCCTCGGCCGGGCGCGATCCTCCGGGAAGTCTCGGCGCGGCGCCGGTCACGACCTCGCCCCGGTCGCCGAAAACATGCCGGGCCACGGCGGCCCGCTTGGGATTGGGTTCCCAGCCGGCGAGGCGGAGTTCCGGCGAGCGGGCCAGGAGCCAGGCCCCGTGGACGCCGTATCCGCACCCGAGATCCAGGACGACGCCGCGGTCGGGAACGAATTCGGCCAGCCTCGGGAACATCGGATCGAGCCGCAGCTTGAAGCGGGCGAAGAACCGGACGTAGACTTCCAAGTGGCGGTAACGCCGGCGGACGCGGGTCCGGATCGCGGCGGGCGAGAGGTGTGCGGCCGGAACCGGCGTCCAGGGCCGCGGCCGGAAAACGCTCCGCAGCGCGGGCGGCAGCAGGACGAACGCGCCCACGGCCGAGTAGCCGATGGCCAGCAGTCCGGTGAGGCCGATGCTGCGAAGGAGAACGTGGCGGCCCATCGCCAGGCCGCCGAAGCCGATCATGGCCGAGGCTGCCGAGAGGAAGACGGCGTTGCGGAAGACGGCCATGGACGGCTGGCGCTCGTCCAGATAGCGCTGGTAGCTCCGGGCGAAGAAGAGGGCGAAATCGCTGCCCATGCCGGGGATGATGATGGCCAGGGCCAGACCCGGGATGTTCATGGGTAGACCGATGATCTTCTGGGTGCCCAGCGTGCAGATCAGGGCGAAGACGGTGTGGCCCAGGATCAGAAGCGGGATCGTCGCCTCAAAGAAGAAGAGGACGAGAACGACGGCCAGCCCTCCGATGCAGATGAGGAGCATGCGGCTGAATCCGTCGATCAGCAGTCCGGCCAACCGGTCGGCGAAGAGTTCATAGTCGATGATCCGAGTACCAGGAAGCTCCTTGACCCGACGGGCGAAAACGTCCCGCTCGAAGCGGGGACCGGCGGCCACGGGGTTGAGGGCCAGCCATTTCGTGCCGTCCCGGGAGCGGACGATACTCAGCAGGGCGTACTGTCCCGGCGGGACAGGCAGGGCCGCCGCCGAGGGCGACTCGAGCGACCGAAAAAACGGTTCGAAGGCCCGGGCCGAGAACCCGAACTCGGTCTGGGGGCCACGCATCGCGGAACGAACGGCGGCGATCCTCTCGGGCGCCCAGAACGTCCGCCAGGCAGCCAGGTTGGCTGCGGCCGCGTCCGGCCCCGGCAGGATCATCGAGGGCGTGAAACCGGCCGTGATGTTGCCCTCGGCTTCTTGGCGGCGGAAGAATCCGGCCAGGCCGTCGGAGCGGGCCTGCAACGCTTCCGGCGTCTCCGCTTCGAGCAGGACGTAGACGTTGCGCAGGACGTCGCCCCAGACCGCCTGCACGGTGCGTTCGGCCCGGATCGTGTCCGGCGAAACGGTATTGAGCGCCCGGAGATCACCCTCGAACCGCGGCTTGGCGAACCAGGCTAGACCTAGGCCGAGGATCAGGACGAGGCTCGCGGCGACGCGGCCTCCGCCGAGCGCGAAAACGGTCGTCAGGCGGGTCAGCCGCTCCGCCCGTTTCTTTTTGTTGGGGGCCGGGGGGACGGTCTTAAAGACCAGCGGGAAGACCAAATGGACGAAGAGGAAGGCGAAGAAAACCCCCAGCGCTGCGAACAGTCCGAGCTGGCGCAGGAGCGGGAATCCGGCGAATTGGAGGGCCAGGAAGGAGCCCACCGTGGTCAGCGTGGCGGCCAGGCTGACGACCCAGACCGAGGCCGAGGCTTCCCAGCCCGAGGTGGACTTTTCCGCTCGGTCCAGGAAGGTGAAATAGGCGATGCCCTGGTCGACGGCGATCCCGATGAGGGCGCCGCCGAAGCCCAGGGCCAGGATGGACAGGGTGCGCTGGACGAGCGAGATGGCGAACAGGGAAAGCGCCGTGCCGGCCACCGCGGGGACCAGGCAGAGCAATCCGAGCCAGGGCCTCGGGAACGTGAGCCCGAGCAGGAGGCCGATCCCCAAGAGCGAGATCAGGGCCGCCCGACGGGCGTCCTGCCGGGAGTATCTTTCGTTGTCCAGCGTCGACCGGAATGCGCCCACGGAGACCGCTTGGACGTCCCTCCCGCCTCCCTGCGATTCTCGGGCCAGCGCGTCCGCGGCCGATTGGATCGCGGCGTGGATCCGGGCGGCGAAGACGGTGTCGGTGCCGGGGTGGGCCGGTTGGGCCGGCAGGAGGAGATGGCGCTCGTCGGCGCTGAGGATCTGGCCTCTCTCCATTCGGGCGTTCATGCGGGGCAGGATGAGTCCCAGCCGGGACAGGATGAGACCCCGCCATCCGAGCGGGTCGCGGGCCGTAAGCTCGGCTTGGCCGATCCCCTCCAGCGACCGCAGGAGGGCCGCGTCGTCGCGGAGCGCGTCCCGGATCCGCTCCGGCCGCAGGCTGTCCGCTACCCGGTCCCGCAGCTCCCGCTCGTCGAAGAGAAGGGGCAGGCGGAAGGTTAGGATCGTCATCAGCGCGGCCAGACTTTCTCCGTATTCTTGTCCCCCCACGGACAGGAAGAGGCCGCTCGCCCGCAGGGCCGCGGCGATCCGTTCGGCGGCCGCGATGAGGACGCCGGGATCGGTCCGGTCCCCGGGGAGGCTGAGGTCCAGGAAAATCGTATCCAGGACGCCGTGCTGGCGGAGCGCGTAGCGGGTATCGGCGATGACGGGATCGGCGGCCGGAAGACCGGCGATCACATCGTTTTCGATGGTCACCCGGGAAGGTACGATGGAAACGAGCAGCAGGATGACGGCGGCGGCGGCCAGGGCGGCCGGCCAGCGGACGCTCCGCATCGCAGGAAGGCGGTCTTTTTTCATGATCGGATCCGGGCGGGCCTTCGGCCGGCCCGCCCTGGCGTTTCGTTCACAATAACATCTGTTTCTCAAAGCTGTCAACGGCGGCCGGGGCAGTGGCAGGGGCCCCAGGCTTGGCCAGGGGATTTGTTCCCACAGTACCCGCGAGCGCGCTTACTACGGGGAGCAGCAAATACGTTACATAGTCCTTACTGCTCCCCGAGTACTAGCCGGGCGACAAAAACATCCGGAGTCAACTATATTCCGCCCGGCTTAGTAATTCGCTGGCGGGTGCCCCCGGGCTTTGCCCGGGGGTTCATTTCCGCCGCGAAGGCTCATCCCTTGACAATAGCATCTGTTTCTCAAAGCTGTCAACGTCACGCCCCATTGACATCTCCAAAACGGGCAAGTACTATGATCGCCTGAAAACATGGTTCAAAAGCAAGAGGATAGCCGGTCCAAAACGGCCTTGGTGACGGGCGGCAGCCGGGGGATCGGCGCCGCGATCGCGGTTCGCCTGGCCGCGGACGGTTGCGACATCTGGCTGAACTACCGGCATCGGAAAGACTGCGCCGAAGCCGTGGCCGAAAAAATCCGAGCCCTCGGCCGCGATTGCCGGCTCCTGGAGTTCGACGTCGCGGACGCGGAGCAGGTGACTCGGGTGCTCGGCCCGCTCCTGGAGGAGCGCGGCCCGGACATCCTGATCAACAACGCCGGATTGTCCCGCGATGCCATCTTCGGGCTGATGTCGGACAAGGAATGGACCGACGTCATCGATACTTCCCTGCGCGGATTCTTCAACGTCACCCGGCCCGTCGTGCAAGGGATGATCCATCGCCGGCAAGGCCGGATTATAACCATCTCCTCGACGTCCGGGCTGAGCGGCATGCCCGGCCAGGTGAACTACTCGGCGGCCAAGGCCGGCCTCATCGGCGCCACCAAGGCTTTGGCCCTGGAAGTGGCCCGCCGCCGCGTCCTGGTCAACGCCGTGGCGCCGGGATTCATCGAGACCGAGATGATCAGCCACCTGCCCCTGGATCAGATCCTGCCGCGCATTCCGTTGGGGCGGCTGGGCCGGCCCGAGGAAGTCGCCGCCCTGGTCGGTTTTCTCTGCTCCGAAGAAGCCGGATACATCACGGGTCAAGTCTTTTCCATCAATGGCGGGATCTACTCTTGATACGATCGGCTTCGGCCCGGGACGGACTGGGATCGCGAAGTCGGCTTTCGCCGAGCGTTTGCGCCGGACCGTTTTTTCGCGGTCGGCGATGGGAATGAAGGCATGAAGGACGCGGTGGTGATCGGAGCCGGATTCGGAGGTCTCGTGTCCGCCTTGATGATGGCCCGCGACGGTCTGAATGTGACCGTCGTGGAGCGAAATCAAAAGGTCGCGCCGCTGCTGCGGAATTATTCCTACCAGGGGTTCGAGTTCAACAACGGATTTCATTACCTCGGCGGCTATTATCCCGGCGGGGCCCTGCACCGAATTTTCGACCATCTGGGCCTTCTCGACCGGATGAAACCCTTGGCCTTGAACATGGACGGTTTCGATCATTTCTTGGGCTTCCTGGACGATCCGATTACCATACCCGTCGGTCCGGCCCGGGTTCGGGCCGTTCTGGACAAGGCTTTTCCGGGAAACGAACCGGCCCTGGACGCGTATTTCGTGGAATTGGAGAAGGCCTTCCGGGATTTTGATTTCCTGAATCTGGAGGAAATTTTCTTCCGGGCCGATCCCAAACTGGTCGGCCGGACGCTCTACGATTTCCTGGTCGAGAGAGGCGCCGATTCCCCCTTAATCCAGTTCTTGAACGCCTATTCCGAGATGCTTCTCGGCGTCACCGCCCGGGAGGTCCCGTTCCTGACGCATCTCTTGGGTGTCGGCGCTTATTTTCTGTCCGCCCATACCTTCGAGGGGGGAGGCGGCGCCCTCGCCGAGGCCCTGGAGGCGCGGGCTCTGGAGTGCGGCGTCCGCATCCGCACGGCTTGCCGGGCGGTGCGGATTGAGTGCGAGGCCCGACGCCGTTTTGCGGGACTTCGAGTCCGGAACGACGACGGCGAAGAGGAGATCCTGCGTGCCGACGTCTGCGTCAGCACGATCCATCCGAAGCGCTTTCTTTCCCTGTTGCCCGAGGGCCCGCCGTTCGGACTCTTCGCCCGGCGGGTGGCCGGATACCGGGATACCAAGGCGATTTTCATTTTCCACCTGGCCGTTGATCGTCTTGTGGCCGGCCGATTCGCCGGCAATTGGCATCTCTTCCATCGCCACGGTGCCCAGGCGCCGCAACACGGTGTCACACTCTTGCCCGACGCGACGCGGGTTCCGGCTCCGGCCGCAACTGAACTCCGGATGACGGCGCTTGTCGCGGCTTGGGACAACGATAAAGGGGAAGCCTGTCCCGGCGGCAGGGATCCCGCCTGCCTGGAACGGAATCCGGCAGGCTTGTGCGAGAGGGAAGAACGGGTGCCGGCTTACGTGGCCGGATTCCAGGATCGGTTCACGGCCCGGCTGGAAGCGGCCTTCCCCGAATTCCATGGCGCCTACCGCATCATCGCGGTCATCGCGCCGTGCGATTTGGAACGCATGAACGCCACTTGGAACGGGTCCATATACGGGTTGAAATGTTCCCCGGACCGCTTGGGAATGACGCCCAGAGGACCGATGAAGGGGTTGTACCTGGCCGGCCAGAGCGTCGTCGCGCCAGGTATTTTCGGAACGCTCGTGTCCGCCTGCCTGGTCAGCCAGCGCGTCTGCCGCAGGAGCTTGGAATGAACCGGAACCGCGTCGTAATAACCGGATACGGAATCGTGTCGCCCTATGGAATTGGGGCAGAGAAAATGTTCGATGGGCTCTATGCCAACCGGTCCGCGGTCGTCAACATCCGGGAATGGCTGGGACCCCGGGCGCCCGCCTATCACAGCCTCGTGGCTGCCCCCCTGCAGGAGATTCCCGATCCCCGGGACGTTCCCCGGACCTTCCGCCGCAATATGGGGCCGTTGGCGGTCATAGCCTACCGATCCTGCGTCGACGCCATCGCCCATGCCGCCGTCCCCGCCGGGGCTGTCGGATCCCCGGGCTTTGGTATTGTCTACTCGTCGACGACCGGGAGCGCGGAAGCCTTGGAAGAATCCTTCCGGGTTTACATCGAGGACACCCTGCGCGTGTTGCCGAATTCGGGCAGCTTTTTCAAGATCATGAGCCATACCTGTACGGCCAACGTAGCCCACGCCTTGGGCCTGCGCGGGATCGCCTATTCGGTGAGCTCGGCGTGCGCCTCGTCGACCCAAGCCATCGGGATCGCCTACGACCTGCTCCGGCGGGGCGCCCAGGAGATGATCCTCTGCGGCGGCTCCGAAGAACTCCATCCCTTAGCCGTTCTGATCTTTGACCTCCTTCAGGCCGCGTCCTGGAAATACAACGACCGGCCGACCCAGACGCCGCGGCCCTTCGATGTCCAGCGCGACGGCACGGTCTGCAGCGCGGGCGCGGGAGCGCTGCTGCTGGAGACCGAGGCCTCGGCCCGCCGGCGCAATGCCCCCATTTTGGGGGAGATCGCGGGTTATGCGACGAATATCGATCCGACGTCCATGGCCCAGTCCAGCCAGGAGAGCATCGTGGCCTGCATACGGGCCGCCTTGGCCGACGCCGGCGTCCGTCCCGAGGATGTCGATTACGTCAATGCCCACGCCACGGCCACCGTGGCCGGGGACATCTCGGAAGGGTTGGCTATCGAGGAAGTCTTCGGCGGCCGGCCGGTTCCCGTGAGCTCGCTCAAGGGCCATATGGGCCATGCCCTGGCCGCGGCCGGGGTCCTGGAGCTCGTCGGGAGCCTGGAGATGATGCGCCGGGGCCGGCTCGTGCCGTCGTTGAACCTGGAAACGCCGTGTCCCGAAGCCGCGGGCCTGAACCATATCCCCCACGCAGGCCTGGAAGCTCGGGTCCGGTGTTTCGTCAAGAACAGCTTCGCCTTTGGCGGCATCAACGCCGTTCTCGTCGTGAAGGAGTATGCCGAATGAGCGATCCCCGCATCTACGGAATGATCAAGGACATCTTCGTCGAATTCTTTGAGTTGAAAGAAAGCCAGGTTCGGCCGGAGGCGACGCTCTTCGAGGACCTGGGGCTTGACAGCCTGGACATGGTCGACCTGGCCGTCGAGCTGCAGGCCAAGTTCGGCTTCACATTCGACCGGGCGGCTGACGAGGAAAAAATCCGGGCCATCCGGACGGTCCGGAATTTCTGCGACTACGTCGAAGAAAAAATCAAGATCCTCAACATCAAGCTGCCCGATCTATGAGCCGGAGGGACTCGACCTTACCGCCGGGGGACGGCCTCCGGAGAAAGCCGGTCACTCTGGGGCTCATTCTGATCTTCTCCATGTTCGGCGTCTGGTATGTGACCACCTCGGTTTTTCTGATCTTCGGCGCCCTGCCGGGCTTCCTCCTGCGGCACCGGGCCTGGGACCCGGACCGGTTCCGGCGGGCCGTCCGGCGGTTCATCCAATTCTACGGCCGGATGGTCATCCGCCTGTCCTGGCCTCTCATCCGCATCCGCATCATCTCCCGGGACGCGGTCCGGGGGATCGAACCCTGCGTCTACGTCCTGAACCACTTCTCGTTCGCCGACGTGTACTTCTGCGGCTTTCTACCCGCCGACCAGACCGTCATAGCCATCCGGTCCTGGCCCTTTCGGCTGCCGATCTTCAGTATCTTCATGCGTTGGGCCGGCTACATTGATGTGGAAGCCGACTCCTTCGGGGACATCTTCGAGCGGTCCGGGCGGGCCTTGAAATCCGGCGCCAGCCTCCTCTTCTTTCCCGAGGGACACCGGTCGCGGACGGCACGGCTGCAGCCAATGCGCAAGGGCGCCTTCCTCATCGCCGCCCGCAACGGCGTCCCCGTCGTTCCGGTCACGATCGCGGGGACGGAATACCTGGGCGGATACCGATCGCGGCTCCTGAGCCCCTGTTGCGTGACCTTGACGTTCCACCCCCCCCTCCGGGCCCAAGGCCTGGATTTCCAGTCCATCCAGGCCTTGCGCCATCAGGTGGAGGATTGCTACCGGGAATCGGTCTACCGGCCTTAGCCCGTCGATATCCGGGTGGGGACCTGTCCGCGAGTGAAGGACGATGACAACATGATTCTCCAGCGCTGCGGCGGCAACCAGGACTGGCCGGGCGGCCGGGATGAGGCCGAGATCGAGTCCGCGGTCCGGGACAAACGGCTTCTGTCGCTGGAGCTCGAATGGGCCGGGCCGGGGCCGACGCGAACGCTGTCTTCGGCGGAGAGGGAGGCCGTCGTCGATCAAGCCCTGGCCTTGGGCGCACGTCGGTTCATCCTTCGGGACGGCGGCGGAGCGCCGGCCGACCGCGACGCCATGGCGCTCCTGCGGCGTATCCGGTCGCGGGGCGGAGAAGTCGTCGTCATAACCGGTGGCCGTTCGCTCAGCCGCGCCATGGCCCTCGAGCTCGCCGGTCTCGGCGTGCACGTCATTTGGCGCTGGCCCGCGGGGCGTCCGGCGCCGATCGGCCGGGGCGCCGCGCCGGCCGGCCTGCCGCGGAACCTGGCCTTCCTGTTGTCCGCCGGGTATCCCGCTCCCGGGCTCAGCTTGGGGATCCGAATCCCTGTTGGACGTTCCGGCCGCCGGAATGTGGAGAAGATCTGGCGCTGGTCGCGATCCTTCGGCCTCACGCCGTCGCTCGAACGGACATGGCGGGGAGACGCCGGGGAGGCCCGCCGCGGACCGTCGGTATCGCCGGCGGAACTCAGGACGCTCGCCGGGCGGCTGGCCGCGATCGAAGCGCGGGAAAGCGGATCGGATTGGAGCTCGCGGGCCTTTCCGGCCTTGTTCGGATGCGATCGTTTCCGGACCTCGCTGGCGGTGACGGCGGAAGGGGACGTCCGGCCTTGTTTGGGCCTTGGATTGAAGCTGGGAAACGTCCGCGAAACGGACCTGGGACGGATCGTGCGTAATGACCCCGTCCTGTCCGGGATGCGGAATCCGCGGACCTCGGTCCATGGCTTCTGCCGGACGTGCGGTTTTGCCGCAACGTGCTCGGGCTGCCGGGCCCTGGCCCGGCTTTGGACGGACGACCCCTGGGCCTCGGACCCGGAATGCTGGGAGAAGAACGTCCCGGCTGGGGACGTCCATGCCGTGGATGTAGCCCGAAGGATTCCCCACAAGGGACCGATGCGGTTCCTGCGGGGCACGGCGTGGCTGGACGACAAGAAGGCCATGCTCGCCATGCGGCTTCCGCGGCGGGGTGTGTTCATCGCCCGGGCTGGGACGGTCATTCCCCTGGTCCTGGTCGAAATGCTGGCCCAACTTTGCGCCGCCCAGCAGGCCCATGAGGTGGGCACGACAGACGGCAGCCAGGTCTATGGTTACCTGGTGGGAATGGATCATGTCCACTTCCGGAAGCCGATCGCGGCCGGCGATCCGCTCCGGCTGATCGTTTGGAACACCTTGGAACTGAACGAGATCAGCCGGGTCGAGGGCGAGGTCTTCCGGGGCGCCGAACTGGTCGCCCGGGCGGAATTGACCTTGATCAAAGCCGAGAGCTGGTTTCCTCCGGAAGACGAAGTGGCCGACGACGCGTCGCCGGCGGCAGACGCCCGGATTCCGTTCCCCGGCGGGGTCAGTGACAGGATGGGGCGCGGCATTCTCCGCGCCGTGCGGCATTTCGAGATCGAGGCGGACGGAGCCCTGCGGGCCGTCTTGCGCTTTGACCCGGAGTTCGTCGGCTTCGACGGACATTTCCCGGGTCATCCGGTCGTGCCGGGGGTCGGCCTCGTATACGCGGGTCTTCTCCTGGCGGAGATAGGGCTCGGCCGGAACCTCGTCTTCCGGTCCCTCAGGCGGGCCCGGTTCCTGAAACTGGTCCGGCCCTCCGTCCCGCTGGACGTCCAGGTCCGGATTTCCCGGCGGGACGGGGACTCCGGGATCGCCGCCGCGGTCAACATGCTGCTCGGCGGAAAAGCGGCGGCGAAGTTTGAATTCGGCGCGGACGCGGCGAGAGGAGGCGGACGATGAGGACGCGGCGGGAACGGCGGAGTTCGTCGAACGGCGGCGCGGACGGCCCGCCGCCTTTGCGGGGCCGGGCCCTGCGGACCGTCCGTTTCCAGGAAGCGGACCCGATGGGCGTCGTGTGGCACGGCCATTACCCGGAGTTCCTCGAAGACGGCCGGGTGGTTCTGGGCCAGGCGTTCGGCTTGGACTACGCGGATTTCCATCGCGAGGGACTGAAGGCGCCCATCGTCCGGCTGGAGATCGAGTATCGCTCTCCGCTCGTGTTGGGCGATACGTTCGCCGTCGAAACGAGCCTGTTGTGGACCGAAGCCGTTCGGCTCGACCACGAGTATGTCATCCGGCGCCAGCCGGACGGGCGGCTCATCGCCACGGCCAAGACCATCCAGCTGCTTCTCGACCGGGGAAACGCCGTATGCCTCTTTTGGCCCGATTATTTCCAGCGGTTGCGGCAGGAGTGGCGCCAAGGCCGGCTGGGAGGCGAGCGTGACTGACATCCATCTTTTAGCCGGCGCGGCCGAGACGGCCCTGGGGAGCGAAGCCGCGCTCCATGAGGCGCTCGGCGCCGGACGCTCCGGCGCGGCCCCGATCCGGCGTTTCGACGCCGCCCGGCTCGTCACGCCGATGGCCGCCTGCATCGATGTCCCGGCCGAAGAACGCCGGGCCGGCGAGAACCTGACCCAGGTCCTCCTGCGGCGGGTGTTGAACCCCTTGGCCGTGTTGCCTCCCGCCCAAGCCATCATTTGGGCCGGCGTCAAGGGCAACGCGGAGTTCATCGAAAGCGGCCGTGGGCTCGATTGTCCCTACCCTTATCTGCCGCGGCATTACAGCCGCTGGATTCGAGACGTGCTTGGCTGGCCGGGCGCCGGGCTGCTGGAAGCGAGCGCGGCGTGCGCTTCGTCCACCCTCGGATTGGCGCTTGGTGCCGGCCTGATTGCTTCGGGCCGCAGCCGTTCCGTGCTGGTGGTTGCGGCCGACATCGTATCTCGGTTCAGCGCCGTGGGATTCTCGGCCCTGAATGCCTTGAGCCCAAGCGTCTGCCGCCCTTTCGACGCCGCCCGCGACGGTTTGATCCTTGGCGACGGCGCGGCCGCCTGCCTGTTGGCGGGCCCGGATTACGTCCGGGAATCGGGGCGACGGCCCTTGGCCCGCATCACGGGATGGGGCGTGTCCAACGATGCCAACCATATTACGGCGCCGGCCCGGGACGGCCGCGGCCTGTCCGCCGCCGTGCGGACAGCCTTGAGCCTGGCCGGCCTGGCGCCGGACGCCGTCGGCGCGTTCTGCGCCCATGGCACCGGGACTGTGTATAATGACGCCATGGAATTGACTTCGATCGAGACCGTGTTCGGGGAACGCCGGTTTCCCGTGTTCTCGGTCAAGGGCGCGTTGGGCCATACTCTGGGTGCGGCGGGGTGCATGGAAACCCTGATCTGCGCCCGGGTTCTGGAGGACGGCTTCATCCCGCCGACCACGGGATTCCGAACGCCCGAGCCCCGGGCCATCGGCCGCGTTTCCGGCGAACGACAACGCTTCGAGAAGGGTGTGGTTTTGAAAACCAATTCGGGCTTCGGCGGCGTCAACGTCGCCTTGATCCTGGAACGATCCGACGGGGGGCCGACATGATCGCGGCCGTGACGGGCGCCGCGGTGGTCCTCCGGCACCGCTCCCCGTCGGGTGGCCGGACCTGGGATCTTCCCGATCCGGATATCGGACGTGTGATCGCCGAACGGTTTCCCCGCTTCGGCCGTTTCGACGAATACACCCAGATCGGCTGCGCGGCCATCTTCGCCGCGGCCCGGGAGGCGGGCTTCCAGCCCGGCGGCGCACGCCGCGACGTCGGCCTCATCCTTTCGGGGCAGTACGGATCCTTCAATACCGACGAGGCTTATTACGCCACAACCCTGGCCGGGCCGGAATTGGCCAGCCCTAACCTCTTTTCCTACACCCTGCCCAACATCGTGATCGGCGAATGCGCCCTCCAATTCGGCTGGATGGGGCCGACGTACGTCCTGGACGGCGAAGGCGGCCGGGCCCGCGCTGCGCTGGCCGAGGCGGCGGCCTGCCTGGAGAGCGGGCGGGCGGAAGCGATGCTGGCGGGTTGGCTGGAAATCCGGCCGCCCTGGGCCCCCCCGGGTCCCGAAGGCGCTGCGGTGATCGTCCTCGAGCCGGAGGCGAAGGGGCGGCGGCCGCGCCTTGAATTGGACCTGTCGGCGGCAGGCGGGCCGCGCCTGCTCTCGGGAGAGCCGGCAGAGACGCTAGATGACATCCTGCGCGCCCTGGATCTGCCCGGCCCGGCTCCCGAATGTTCCGAGAGCAGAGACCGGCCATGAAATGGAAACTCATCTATCCGCGCTGGCGCAAGCTCGAACGCCAGACCCCGTTCCATCTGCCGCCCCATGGCCCCGTCGTGTTCGCCGCCGCCTTGCCGCCCGAGGTGGAGATCGAGTTCGTCGACGCGAACGTGAGCCCCTTAACCCTGGAGGATCGTCCCGACCTCGTCGCCCTGTCGATTATGCTGACGGCGCAGCTTCCGCATGCCTTAGTGATCGCGGCCGCCTATCGCCGCCGCGGCATCCCCGTGTTGGCGGGGGGGATCGCCGTCACCCTCCATCATCACGAGATCCAGCCCTATTTCGACTCCATCTTCCTGGGCGAAGTCGAGGGCCGGATGGAGGACGTCGTCCGGGACGCCCGGAACGGGACGCTCAAGCCTGTCTATGATTATCTGAACCAATACCCGGACATCGGCCTGGTGGGGACGGCGAGACGCGAAATCCTGAACCGGGACGCCTATGTCTACCGCAACATCCGCATGGCCGACTTGGTCCACGCCTCCCGGGGTTGCCGGTTCCATTGCTTCCCCTGCTGCACTGAGTATCTAGGCGGCAGGATCTTCCGGCCCCGGCCCCTGGACCGGGTGGTGGAGGAGATCGCGGCCATCGACAACGACCGGCTGTTCATCGTCGACAACTCCCTGGCCCAGGACAGCCGCTGGGAGGAGGATCTGTTCCGGGCCTTGATCCCGCTGGGCAAGAAATGGGTCAGCCATCCCATCGAGGAGAACGATCATCTCCTGGATCTGGCTCGTCGGGCCGGCTGCTGGTACGTTTACCAGGCCGTGTTCGACACCTCCGAGACCATCCGCCGGCGCATCCGGCGCTACCACGACCACGGCATCGGGGTTGAAGCCACGGTCATCCTGGGAACGGATGACCACGACGTCGACGCCATCAAGCGGCTGGTGGATTTCCTTCTGGAAATCAACCTGGACCTGGCCGAATTCACCATCATGACGCCCTTCGCCCAGTCTCCGATCCGGCGCCAACTGGCGGCCGAAGGCCGCATCCTGAGCGACAGGTATGAAGATTATACTTGCGACCGGGTCGTCTTTCAGCCGCGGCGCATGACGCCGGAAAAACTCCAGGAGATGTATTACTACGCCTGGGATACGTTCTATGCCGGAGAATCCCAGGAGTTGAAAATGGGCAAGCTTTACCTTGAAGTCCTGCGCCGGGACCGGGACTTGCCGGGCCGTCGGAGGAACGGCTAAGGAATGGCCAAGGCGATTCTCGTTTCGGCGAACCCGACCCGGTTCCCCTTTCCCATCTACCCTATCGGTCTGGGTTACGTGGCCCGGGCCTGCTCCGAGGCCGGGCACGAGGTCCTTCAGCTGGACATCCAAGTGGATGGTCCCGAGAGGCTCCTGGACGCCGTGGGGAAGGCCGGCGCCGATGTCGTCGGCCTGTCCATCCGGAATACCGACAACTGCGACAGCGTCAATTATGCCTCCAACGTGGATTACTACGCCGATCTCGTCCGTACGATCCGGACGGTCACCGCCGCGCCGGTCGTTCTCGGGGGCAGCGGGTTCTCGCTCTACCCCGAAGCCCTGCTGCGCCGGACCGGGGCCGACTACGGCGTCGCGGGGGAGGGGGAAGCGGCTTTCGTAGAATTCCTGGCCGATCTGGACGCCGGGCGGATGCCGCCGCGCGGCCTTCTGGCTCCGGCCCGGCGGTCCGGCCGCTTGGCCGCGTTCGGCGCTCCCGAACGGCTCCAGCGATTGGTCGATCACTACCTCCAGTTCGGCGGCCTGATGAGCGTCCAGAGCAAGCGGGGCTGCCCCTTTGCCTGCGGTTACTGCGCCTATCCGTTTTTGGAAGGACCCGCTTTCCGTTTCCGGGACGTCGACGAAGTGGTGGAGGAATGCCGGGATCTCGTCGGCCGCGGCAAGGCTGATTTCATTTACTTCACCGACTCCGTGTTCAACGATCCCCAGGAGAATTTCCTGCGCATCGCCGAGGGCTTTGTCCGGCGCGGCTTGAACTGCAAATGGACGGGCTTCTTCCGGCCCCAGCGGGGCTGGCGCCGGGAGGATGTGGCCCTGCTCAAACGCTCGGGGCTGGACTGCGTCGAATGGGGCACCGACGCCTCGACGGACGCCACCTTGGCCGGGCTGGGCAAGGAATTCGCCTGGGACGCCGTCCTGGAGAGCAACACCATGTTCGCCGACCAGGACATCGCCAACGGCCATTTCATCATCTTCGGCGGTCCCGGCGAGACCGGCGCCGCGGTCTCGGCAGGCCTGGCCAACTTAAACGGGCTCCGCAACAGCGTGATCTTCGCCTTCCTGGGCATCCGGATAATCCCCGGCACCGAGATCTGGCGCACGGCCCGCGCCGAGGGGTTGATCGGGGACGACTGGGACAGCCTTCAGGAGACTTTTTATTACTCACCCCACATTCGAAGGGACGAGGTCGATGCCCAGATACGCCGTTCGTTTAGCGGCGACATCTCCCGGATCTATCCTCCGGACAGCGGACAGTCTTTCATCTCGGCCCTTCATGCGCGGGGATTGAAGGGACCGCTGTGGAATTTCGTGCTCAAGGCCCGCCGTCGGACTTGGGACTGAAATGAGCGACATTGTTCTCGTCCAGCCCCTGGGCATGAACTGGGAGCCGAACCGGAAGGACATGTCCCGGATCGCCAACATCATGCCGCCCATCGGCCTCTGCTCGCTGGCCGCTTGGGTCGAGCGCCACGGCCACCGGGCGGCGATCCGGGATTTCTACGCCTTTCCGGAGGATGAAGCCCGTTTCCTGGACGGCCTGCGGGCGGAGAAACCGGATTTCGTCGGCTTCTCCGTGACCACGTCGAGCTTCCCCGACGCCGTCCGGCTGGCCCGACGGGTCAAGGCCGCGGCGGGAGTTCGGACCGTCTTCGGGGGCGTGCATGTGTCCTCGCTGGCCCCCCGGTTGATGCGGGAGTACCCTGAGATCGACCTGGCCGTGGCCGGGGAAGGGGAGCAGGCCCTGGGGGAGATCCTGGACCGGGACGGTCGGCCGCCGTTCGGGATCGGCGGCATCTATTACCGGTCGGACGGAACGATCGTCTCCTCGGGACCGGGCATTCGCTTGCCCGACCTCGACCAGCTCCCGATCCCCGATTACGGCAAGCTGCGCGGATTCCCCGATCATTACAAGCTGCCGCTGTTCAGCTACCCGCACGCGCCGGCGACGATCGCCGCAACCAGCCGCGGCTGCGTCTTCCAGTGCACTTACTGCGACCGTTCCGTGTTCGGGCGTTCGTATCGGTATCATAGCGCCGAGTACCTGATCGACTGGTTCCGTTTTCTGCGCCGCCGGTTCGGCATTCGCCACCTGAACCTTTACGACGACAACATGACCATTAATCGGGAACGGGTCTTGGGCTTCTGCGAGGCGCTGTCGCTGTCCGGCCTGGGCCTGAGTTTCAATTGCGCCTCCCGGCCCGAACTCCTCGACCGCGAACTCCTGCGGGCTCTCAAGACGGCGGGCTGCTGGACGATCAGCTTGGGCATCGAGAGCGGCGACTGGGAGCTCCTCCGCCGTCACCGCAGCCAAGCCACCGACCTGGAGACGATGCGAGAGAGGATCGATCTCATCCGGCAAGCGGGGCTGCGGGTCAAGGGGCTGTTCATGATCGGTCTCCCCGGCGAGACCGAAGCCAGCCTGGCCCGGACCCGGGATTACATCCTCAGTCTTCCCCTGGACGATTTCAACCTGACCAAGTTCACTCCTTTTCCGGGCGCCTCGTGCTATCCGGATCTCGAACAGGACGGCGAATTACGCGAGGACTGGGAGCTGGCCAATTGCCTGAACGCCCTGTTCGTGCCGCGCGGTTTGACGGCTGAGCGGATCGACGCCATGTTCAAGGAGATCTACCGCGGGTACTACCGGCGCTGGCGCGTGCTGGCCCGCTACATTCCGATGCTCTGGAAGTCGCCCGACAGCTGGCGCCGGTTCATGAAAAACCTGGGATCGTTCCTACAGGTGCGCCGCGATTATAAGGGGTCGTGAGGGAGGGCGAATGAGCGGCGGGGAACTCCGAATCCTGGTCGTCATCCCTTTTTACAACCACGGCCGGACCGTGGCCGAGGTGACGTCCCAAGTCCTCGCCCTCGGCTGGCCGCTGCTCGTTGTCAACGACGGATCCACGGACGGGGGGCCCGCGTCGCTCCGAGACCTGCCCCTCCACCGGATCGATTTTCCCCGCAACCGCGGCAAGGGGCGGGCCCTGCGACACGCTCTGCGGTGGGCGCGGGAGCGGAGCTACAGCCATATCGTCTCCCTCGATGCCGACGGCCAGCACTCGCCCTCGGACATCGCCCGATTCGCCGAGAAGATCCGCCGGGCTCCCGACACCCTGATCGTCGGACGGCGGAACTTCGAAAACGACGTCCCCGGCAAGAGCCGGTTCGGCCGGAGCTGGTCCAACATGTGGGTACGCATCGCGTCGGGCGGCCGGACGCCGGATTCCCAGAGCGGATTCCGGGCCTATCCGGTGGAACCGCTGGCCGGCTTCACGTACTTCGGGGCCCGGTACGAATTCGAGGTCGAGATCCTCGTCCGCGCCGTCTGGGCCGGCCTGCCCCTGGATTGGGTGGACGTCGAATCGCGCTATTTTCCGCCCTCCGGCCGGGTTTCGCACTTCCGGCTCTTTTGGGACAATTTCCGCATCTCCCTTATTTATACCGCGCTCGTGGCCCGGAACCTGCTGCCCCTTCCGTTCCGCCGAAGCCGACAAGGCCGGACGCCCTCCGGTCCGGCCGCGCCGCCGGCCGGCGGGGAATCCCGGCTCGAAAAGGCGTGGGCGGGATGGCTCGGGGCGTTCCTGGCTGCGTTGCCGCTCTTCGGCGTCATGGCCCGGACGGTCCGCTTGTACGCCCGGCGCTTCGGGCTCGACGCCGGGGCGGCCTTGGCCGTCAATCGATGGGGCGCTCCCTGGACCCGGCCTTGGATCGCCTTGGCGGCCGTGGAGGCCGGGCATTTCCTACGTCGCGGCCGTTTCTTCGCCCCGGCCGACATTCCGGATCTCGCCGCGGCGTTCCGCGTTTTCGGCCGGGAGCTTCCGGCCCGGGTAGGGGAATACTTGAGCGGCGGATTCTGGCTGGGTCTGCTGGCCGGCGCGATCGTCTTCCTGATCCTCCTCGTCCGGGCAGGACATCCGTCCGCCTCAAAGGAAGGGAATCATGAACGGTCCTAAGAAAGCGCCGCGATACGGCCACCGCGCGGGTCACCGCATCTTCCGTTGGGTGATCCTCCATTTCGGTGTCGGACCCGCTTACGCCGTCCTGGTCCCCGTCATCGGATACTATGTCCTCTTCCGGCCGAGCGCGGTCCGGGCGGCGGCGCCCTACATCCGCCGGCGGTTTTCCGGCCGCGGCCGTTGGGGCCGTCTGCGGTTGACGTATTGCCATTATTATCAGTTCGGATTATGCTTGGTCGACCAGGCCGCCGCGGGCCTGTTGGGTTCGGAGAGCTTGCGGATCGAATTCCCCGACGCCGAGGTCCTGCGTCGGTTGAGCGACGAGGGCCGCGGCCTGGTCTTTATCACCAGCCACGTCGGCATCTGGCAGCGGGCGATTTCCGTCCTGGGATTCATGGGCCGGACGGTCTATCTCCATCTCCGCCGGGACGCCGCGTCGGAATCCATGGGGTTAGCCGCGTTCGGGAAACCGGGGCCGCGGATCGTCTCGCCTGACGATTTTCTGGGCGGCATCCCCGAATTGAGTTCCGCCCTGGCTCATGGTAATATTGTCGCGGTCATGGGCGATCGCGGCTTCGGGTCGGCCACGTGCGCGAGAGTCGGCTTTCTCGGGGATGACGCCCCTTTCCCGCTCTTGCCCTATCACCTGGCGCTGACCACGAACAGCGACATCGTCGTGTTCCTGACCAGCCGGATCGGACGAATGCGTATCCGCTTGCGGGCGGACGTCATCCGGATGACCCCGGATTGTCGGGTCCTGGACAAGGAAGAAGCGCGGATGCGGCTTCTTCGCTGCTATGCCGGGCTCTTGGAGGATCATCTCCGGGAGCATCCGTTGATGTGGTTCAATTTTTTTGATTTCTGGGCCGGCTAGAAATGGCCTTTATCTCCGCAGGGAAGGGGAGGCTCTTCCGGGGCGAAGAAGAGGAAGGAGAGAGACGTGGAGCTCAGACGGCAATTGAAGGAAATGATCATCACCGAACTCAAACTGGTGAACGTCACGCCGGACGACATCTCCGACGACGGGCCGTTGTTCGGGGCCGACAGCGCCCTGGGCTTGGACTCTCTGGACGCGGTTGAGCTCGTGGTCCTTCTGCAAAAGAAATTCGGCGTCGAGGTCGGGGACCGGAACACGGCCACCGCCGCCTTCGCCTCCATCAATTCCCTGGCGGAATTTGTATCTCAAAAAAACGCCCGGGCATGAATCCGCAGGATCCCGTCGTCACCGGGCTGGGTTGTCTCGCCGCGGGAGGCGTCGGCCTGGACGCGGTCTGGGCGGCCATGATGTCCGGCCGCGTGACGTGCGGGCCGCCGGGCCGGTTCGCGGCCGCCCCCGTCCGCAAAAGCCCGGTCTTCGAGGTGCCGGCCGGATCCTGGAGGCCCTCCCGCCTCGTCGCCGAAACCGGATCGGACCGGACGCTATGCGTCGAATTTCTTCTCGTGGCGCTTGAGGAAGCCCTGGACCAGGCCGTGCTCCGACCCGGCGGCCTGGGCGGCCGCCGAATCGGCGTCTGCCTGGGCACGACCGTAGGATGCACCTTGAACGACGAGGAATTCTACCGGGCCTTTAAAAAAGGCGAACGACCCGATTTGGCCGCCATCCACCGTTTCCTGGATCATAATCCCGCCGTTTATCTAGCTCGGGCGCTGGACCTGCGAGGCCCCGTGAGCACCATCAACAACGCCTGCGCCTCGGGGACCGACGCGGTCGGCCAAGCCGCGGAATGGATCGCGGAAGGCCTGTGCGACGTGGTCATCGCCGGCGGCGTGGACGAACTGTCCCGGATTCCCTATCTCGGATTCTCCTCCCTTCTCAATACGTCGGAGGGGCCGTGCCGGCCGTTCGACGCCGGCCGGGACGGACTCAATCTGGGCGAGGGCGCGGGCGTTTTGATCATCGAGTCCCGAGCTTCCGCCGAGCGACGGGGCGTCAGGCTGCTCGTCGGCATCGGCGGCTATGGTTGTTCCGCCGACGCGCATCACGTGACTGCTCCCCATCCCCAGGGCGCCGGACTGGAGCGGGCCGTGCGTCAAGCCCTGGCCGGCCGCGATCCGGCCGGAATCAGTTTCGTCAATGCCCACGGCACGGCCACGATCCCCAATGACGCCATCGAGGGGACGACTCTTGCCCGTGTGTTCGGTGCAGGTGTTCGGGTTGTGGGAACGAAGTCCTATACGGGCCACGCCCTGGGCGCCGCCGGCGCCCTGGAAGCGGTCTTTACCGTGCAGGGCTTACTGGCCGGGACCATTCCAGCCACGGCCGGCTTCCAGGACGCGGACCCGGCCTGCGTCGTCGTCCCAACGCGGGAAGCGACCGGCGTGCCGCGAACGTACGCGATCTCCACGTCCCTGGCCTTCGGCGGGGGCAATTCCGCCATCCTTTTCGAGGCCCTGCCGTGAGTGCCGTCCGGATCCTCGGCCTCGGCCCCGTCCTGACCTGCGGGCAGGGCGTTGAGGCGTTGAGCCGGGCCTTGGCCGGAGAAAAAAGCGGCCCGCCGGCCGCCGATCTCTCTACGGAAGCCCTGACCGCGTTCCTTCCACAGGCGCGGATCCGGCGCATCGACCCTTTCGGCCGCATGGCCCTGCTGGCTGCCTTTCTGGCCATCCAGGACGCCGGCCTCTCTTCTGAAGAGGCGCGAACGGATCGTTGGGGGATCGTCGTCGGCACCGCGTTCGGTCCCCAGACCAGCACCTTTTCTTTTCTGGACGGACTCATCGACGGCTGCGATCACCTCGTCTCCTCCCTGGCCTTCACCAACTCCGTCCATAATGTGCCCGCGGCCCAGATTTCCCTGGCCCTGGGCGTGACGGGGCCCGTCCGAACCCTGACCGCGTTCCAATACACGGCGGGAACGGCGTTGCGGACGGCCTGCCACTGGATCCGGGCCGGACGCGCCGATCACGTCCTGCTTATTCTGGGCGAGGAATCGTCTCCGGTCCTGACCTATGCCGTCGGCCGGATGGGCGGCGGTGCGGAGCGCGTGCGGCCCTTGGCGGACGAATGCACGTATGCCGCACGGCCCGGCTGCGCGGCCTTGCTTCTGGGGAGCGGAGACACGGGGTATGCCCGCGTCCTCGACGTGGAGGAAAGTTTGACGACAGCAGAAGCCGCCGCCCGCGCGGCTCTGGCCGACGTCTTGTTCTGCGCCGCCTCAGGCCGGGCCGATGAAGCGGGCGACTACCGCGTCTTGGCGTCGCAAGCCCGGCGGGTCCGGGCCCACGCCCCTCTGTACGGTTCTCTGGCCACGAGCTTGGGGATCGAAGCGACCATCGCGGCCCTGGTCCTGGCCGGGCGGACGTCGGAGGCGGCTATCGAGGCGGGCGCCGGGCCGGAAACGGCATCGCCGGCGCTGCGGACGGCCGCGGTCGCGGGTGTCTGCGGACCGAATCGCGTCACTCTCGTCTCTCTCGGGGGCTGAGCTATGCCTATGATCCCCATCGCGCGACGAATTTGGATTCTCGGCTTGATCCTCCTGTGGCTGCCCCTCCGTGGAGGGAGCGGCCCCGGGCAAGGAATGGTTCCCCTGCCGGACGCCGAATGCCGGGCCGTCTTGAAACAAATGGCCCAATCGCTCTTGACCCACAGCACGCTGAAAGCTCGTTTCCTCCAGGAGCGTCGGCTGGCGCTGTTCGACGATGTCTTGAAGATGAAGGGCTACTTTTATTATCAGAAGCCCGGCCGGATCCGTTGGGAAATCGTCGATCCCTACGCCTCCATCCTCGTCCTTCTCGAGGACGGCAGGATGGAGCGGTTCGACGTCGTCGGCGGGAAAGCGGTCAAGGTCCGAACGGACAACCGCCAGATCTCCGGCGAGGTGCTGAACCAGATCTCCCGCTGGCTGAACGGCGACCTGGAGCGGGTCTTGAAGGATTTTGAGGTCAAGATGGTCCGCGGTGCGGCCTACCGTTTGACCCTGCGGCCGAAATCAGAAGCCCTGGCCGGCTTTCTGTCGAGGATCGAGTTCGAGATCGACACCCGCAGTTACTTCGTCCTGACCATCAGCCTTTGGGAGAGCGGGAACGACGCCACGGTGATCCGCTTTCTCGACCCGAGCGTGGATACTCCGTTGCCCGACCGGTTGTTCGATGTGAATGGACTTCGGCTTCTGGCCGACGCGGAACGATGATCAATTCCAGGTCTCTCGTCCGGCTGACCGTCCTGCTGGCCGCCGCCTGCGCGGCCTGCGTGCGGCCGGCCATGCGGATGGAGCCTCCGGCGTTCCGGATTGTCGGCGCCGCCGCCTGGCCCGCCCTGCCCTCTTCCTACCGGATGGTCCATCGTATTCACCTGGACGTCCGCGGCCGGAGCATGGACTTCCTGGGCTACCTGGCCGTATCGGGAGATCGTTGGCGGGCGGTCGCCTTCACCGAGTTGGGCGGACGGCTCTTCGATTTGATCCATGAGAACGGCCGTTCGGAAGTCCTCCAGTCTCCGCCTGGTATGCCGCGCGCGCCCGTCCTTGAGGGCGTCATGAGTGACATCGCGGCCGCCTTCGCTCCGGCGGGCCGTCCCGGCCGCGCGGCCGATTCTCCCGGCCCGGACCGCGGCCCGGCGGCTGAGCCCGTGACGATGATGCTCTTGCGGGGAGAAAAGACCATTTCCGAAATCACGATCCTATCGTCCCGCGCCGTCGAAGGCTGGCCCGCTCCGGTCCCCGAACGGCTGTCGATAAAAAGCCGTCAATGGGGCTATACGATGATGGTGATGCTTGTCCGTATGGACCTGCGTTCCGTCGACGAGACGGCATTCATCCGCAGCGGGGCCGGACGATGAGAAGACGCGCCGCTTGGCTTCTCGCGGGCTGGCTCTTTTCGGCGGGGCTCTTCGCGGCGCAGGAAGGCCGGCCCGCCGTGATCGCGGCCCTGGGCCCCGGCCGGGCAGACGCTGAATTGCGGGCCCTGGCCGCGTCGCGGGGCGCTCCTGAGGGATTCCTCCTGCCGCCGTTTCAGGTCAGGCTCGGAGATCCGCCGGCCTGGGAGTCGTGCCTGGAGACCCTGGCGCTCATCCGGGAACTCTTTCCCGGCGCGGATCAGGTCTGGCTCCGCTTGGCGTTGGCGCCGCCCGCGCCGGGCGCGACGTCTAAGGAGATCGAGGACCAGGTCCGTCTCCTGACCGAGGACGTGGTCGGCCGTATTGCTCCTACTCTGGCCGGCATCGTGCTGGAACCGGCCGCGGACGTCTCGGACGACCTGCTGAAGCTCCTGACGACGTCCTTGTCGGTGGCCCTGAAAACCGGCGGAAAAGCCGTCCAACTGGCCTTGCCCTGCCAAGCCGCCGATCGGCTCGGCCTGTCCATCGCCACCCACATCGACCGGATCACGGTCGAGACGGAGACGGACTGGCTTCCGGCTCTACGGCATCTGGCCGATCTGAAGATCCTGCGGCCGACCTTGTGGGTCTGCCGGGGGGACCAAAATCGGTCCGGGGGCGAAATCTACCTGGAGACGATGCTGGCGGCGGTGAAGTACCGGGCCGACATGATCGCCCTGTGGCCGGGGCCGCCGGAGAAGGCGGCCGACCTGATGGCCGCGGCGGACCGTCTCCGGTCCAAGATCGGAAGCGAATTATCGATCCTGGTCGACGACGTCCCCCTGTTCAGGCTGGAGGACAAGGCCGGGAATCGCCCGCCGCAGGCGGTTTTCATCGACGAAACCTTCGACACCGTCGTGATCCTCGCCCGCCTCGACGCCCCGGAGGCTAAGGCCGGACCGTGGCGCTTCATCTCCGGCACGGGCGAATCGTACGAAGCCCTGGGCTTCGATCCTTTGGCCTCAGGGCCGGTCAAGGGCGTCCTGCAGGGGACCGCGAACGTGACCTGGGACCGGCCGTACCTCCTTCTCCAGGCCAAAAAGCGGCGGACGACCGACCTGCGGTTCCGGAACACCGTGGACGTCAGCGCCCGGACGGCCTTGTCCGTTTCCGAGATCATCGCCCGCTGGCGGCGCGTCGACGCCCAGCAAGAGCGGCGGCTCCGCCATTACACGGCCGCGGCCCGGATGGACATGCATTTCCAGCCGCCCGGACTGGGATCGGGATTCGACGTCGCCCTGCAGTTCCTGTTTTTTTGGAAGAACGACGGGTCCCAGTATTGGGAGCAGACAGCCCAGTTTCTGAACGGAATCAAGCTGTCGCAGAAACAGACGTTTCCGCTGCCCCAATTGGAACCCGACAAGGTCGTGGTCCGCCCCCTGGAAATGCGGCTCGTCGACAGCTACGCCTACGCCTTGGAGGGGATGGAGACGATCCGCGGCCGGGAATGCTACGTGGTTTCGTTCAAGCCGCTGCCCGAAGCTAAGGAACGACTTTTTACGGGACGGATCTGGATCGACGCAGACACCTTCCGCCGGGCCCAGATGCTGCTCGTCCAGGACCACAGCAGCGGCAGTATCATCGGCCAGACTGAACTGCAGACCTACGAGGCGGTGACCGGGCTGGACGGCGGCATCTGGGACCTCCTGGTCCAAAGCGATGTCCGCCAGAAGATGCTGGCCGCCGGCCGGGAGTTTCTCCTGGAGCGCCGCTATCGGTTCCAGGATTTTTTCTGCAACGGCGCGGACTATGATGAAGTTCTCCGGGCCGCCTTCCGCGGCGATCAGCCCATGCTGGCCGAAACCGCGGCAGGGCTGCGCGAGCTGGTCAAGGACAAGGCCGGCGAGCGCCAGGTGAAGGAGAAGGCCGGGATGTCGGTGTGGTCCCTGATCACGGGATTGATCTACGATGGAACCTTCGGCTTCCCCATCCCGATGGCCGGGCTCAGCGCCATCGACGGCAATTTCCTCCGCAGCGAGGGCCAGTTATCGACCTTCTGGGCCGGCCCCATCCTGGCCCTGAATTATTCCAAGAAGAACAAGTCCACGTTGACCTGGGGGGCGGACCTGCTCCTTTCGGCGCTGCCGCGGCGCGACCGCGTCTTCCGAGACGGTGTCAGAGTGGAGAGCGAGGAGACCTATCTCTTCTCGGAGGGTTTGGGCGCCCGGTTGCGCTGGCAACCGAGCGTGTGGTTGTCGGCCACGGCGACGGGATACTTGATCTATGAGCATTTTCTCCCGACCAAGACGACTTCGGACGCCATGGTCCTGCCGCGCAACGGCTTCACCTTAAATCCCAACCTGGGCCTGGCCTTCACCAGCGGCGGCTACGAAGCCAACCTCGAGGTGGGGTGGTCCGATCGCCCGGGCTGGCGGATGTGGGGCCTGCCGGACCGCCCCGAGAAACCGGTCAGGACCTATACGCGGGCTTTCGGCCGGCTGGGAAAGCAGTTCTACCTGGGCAGTTTCGTCCGCTTCGGCGCCGAAGCGGCTTACTACACGGGGAGCGACCTGGATCGTTTTTCCAGCTACCAGCCTTCGGTCTTTTCGACGCCCAAGATCCGAGGCATTCCCAGCGGAACGGTATCCTTGGACAAGATCGCCTCGCTCGCTCTCAACCTCGGATTCACGGCCTTCGACCTGATCCGGATCGACGGTTTCTACAGCTACGCCCGTTGCACGGAGAACAGCGCCGGGGGCCGCCGGTTCGATTTCCAGGGGCTGGAATTCGACTTCGGGACGATCGGCCCCTGGCGTTCGTATATCCAGGGCGTCGTCTCGTTGGCCGTTCATGGACTTCCGGCGGATTATAAGTCGTACGTGAGCATTTACCTCTTGATGTTCATCCCGTTAAAATAGGCCGGGCCGCGGTCAAAATCGCCTCCGCTTATCCGGCGGGGAGGCCGCCCTTGCCGGGCACTTTCAGCCGGCGGCCCGGCATGAGCATCGAATTCCTCCGCATCGCGTTCAGTTTGAGGAGCATGTCGATGGACGTCCCGTATTGCCGGGCAATGCCCCAGAGGGTGTCGCCGGGCTTGATCACATGCCAGGAATAGCTCACCTCGGGCGGAACGTATTTGGGCAGGGTGTTGACCGCCTGGAGCGATTTGTCGGCCAGTCCCACGGGGACTTTGAGTTCGTAGGCGGATGCAGGGGTCGAGTCGAAGCGAAGCTCGGGATTGAGGAAGGCCAGCTCCGCGGCGTCCAACCCCAGGGCCGTCGAGAAAGTCGTCAGCTTGACCGGCCGGTTGACTTGGATCGTTTCGTACTTAAGCGCGGCATAGGGCGTGGGGAGTGTGAACCCGTATTTCTCGGGATTTTTGGCGATCAGTACGACGGCTATAAAGCGCGGGACGAAGCGGGCCGTCTCGAAGGGGAGCCGCGAGAAGAGGTCCCAAAAGTCGTCCAGATAATTGATATGCTGGGTGTTGATGACGCTTTGGACGGCGAATTCGCCGCAGTTGTAGGCGGCCAGGGCGGTGGCCCAATCGCCGAACGCGGTGTGCAGGTCATTGAGGAACTTGGCCGCGGCCCGGGTGGCTTTTTCCGGGTCCATGCGCTCATCCACCCAGCGGTCGCGGTTCAAGCCGTAGCGGTATCCGGTCGAAGCGATAAACTGCCACAGACCCAGGGCGCGCGCGCGGGATAAGGCGCGGGCGGTGAACCCGCTCTCGATGACCGGCAGCCAGGACAGCTCCTCGGGCAGGCCCAGCTTCTTGAACTCGGCGGCGATCATCTCCCGGTAAAGACCGGAACGCTTATAGGCTTCGTTGAACGAGGAACGCTCGACCGTCTGGAAGCTCTTGATCTCGTCCAGGACCCATTTGTTTTCCAACAGAGACACGGCGTTGCCGCCGTTGGCGATCGGATTGGTCCGGCAGGCGTAGATCTCCTGGATGCGCTGGGCGATCAGGATCCGCAGGTCGTTTTTTTCCTGAAGAAGGGGGGAGTCGGCCGGGACT
>Ga0315279_10001599_pt1 | contig 37200 bp, 37 predicted proteins | sample YL17G06_20_MG_FD_203694 | JGI IMG/M metagenome (GOLD analysis project Ga0315279, IMG submission 203694) | Sediment microbial communities from Yellowstone Lake, YNP, Wyoming, USA - YL17G06_20 | ecosystem: Environmental > Aquatic > Freshwater > Lake > Sediment | place: USA: Wyoming | collected...
GGCGGGCATCTGCTTCGTTGCCGCTCCTCGACGATGCACACCGACATCGCCTGCGTCGCGGCGCCTCGCATCTGCCCGCCCGGCGCTCGCGCCAAAGTGCAAACGTTATTCATTGACAGACCCTTAGGTTGACCATGGACATTCTTCACTACCTGATTCTGAGCGCGCTTCTTTTCACGATTGGCACGATAGGAGTGATTCTCAAGAGGAACGTGATCTCGATCTTTCTTTGCATCGAGCTCATGCTGAATGCCGTGAATCTCAGCTTTGTGGCTTTCTCGAGTTACCTAAATCAGGTCCATGGCCAGATCTTCGTCTTTTTCGTTATGGTAGTGGCGGCAGCGGAAGCAGCCGTCGGTCTCGCAATCACGATAGTTCTCCACCGCAATCGCAACACATTGAACGTGGACGATGCGGACATCATGAAATGGTAGGTCGACCCGGGCAATGATCGATTACCTCTGGATTATTCCGCTCCTTCCCCTGGCTGGATCAGCCATCAACGGGCTGCTCGGCAAGCGCCTGCCGAAGACCGTGATTTCGATCATCGCCTGCGGAACTGCCGGATTTGCGTTCCTGATTGCTATCGGCGCAGTCATGGACTTGATCAGACTGGCGCCCGGCGAAAGGCACATCGTCAGATATTTCTTCACCTGGATCGCGTCGGGAGATTTTGTCGCCAAGGCCGAGTTCCTCCTCGACCCGCTTTCTGCCGTCATGCTTCTTGTGGTAACCGGCGTAGGCTTCATCATTCACGTCTATTCCATCGGCTACATGCATGCAGAGGACGGGTACTACCGGTTCTTCTCGTATATGAACCTGTTCCTGTTCTCCATGCTCATTCTGATCCTGTCGGACAACTTCCTGCTGATGTTCGTTGGATGGGAGGGCGTCGGACTTTGTTCCTACTTGCTCATCGGCTACTACTTCGACCGGCGGAGCGCGGGCGATGCGGGCAAGAAGGCATTCGTTGTGAACCGCATCGGGGACGTCGGTTTCGTGCTTGGGATCTTTTTAATCTTTGTGACCTTTAACAGCCTCGACTTCGGAGAGGTGTTCCGGCAGATCGCCGCGGGCGAAGTGCGCTTTCCCGTCGAAACCGGCGTAGGTACACTCACTGCCATCGGGCTGCTGCTTTTCGTGGGTGCCACCGGAAAGAGCGCCCAGATTCCGCTCCACGTCTGGCTCCCGGATGCGATGGAAGGTCCTACGCCTGTCAGTGCCCTCATTCATGCCGCCACAATGGTGACGGCCGGTGTCTACATGGTCGTGCGCTGCTCTCCGATATTCAGCCGCGCAACCGTGGCGCTCGAGGTGGTGACCGTCATCGGAATAGTGACGGCGCTTTTTGCCGCCACGATCGGTCTCGTGCAGACTGACATCAAGCGTGTTCTTGCTTACTCCACGATCAGCCAGCTCGGCTATATGTTCGCTGCCGCCGGCGTCGGTGCGTTCTCGGCAGGTATTTTTCATCTGATGACCCATGCGTTCTTCAAAGCGTTGCTCTTCCTTGGCGCCGGAAGCGCGATTCATGCGCTGGGAGGCGAACAGGACCTCATGCGGATGGGCGGGCTGCGGAAATACACACTGGTGACGCATAGCACGATGTTCACGGCCGCGCTTGCCATAAGCGGCATTTTCCCGTTCGCCGGCTTCTTCAGCAAGGACGCGATATTGTGGTCGGCATGGGCAAATGGACATCCTCTGGTATGGCTTGCAGGGCTCCTCACGGCCGGTCTCACGGCGTTTTACATGTTCCGCCTGATCTTTCTCGCCTTCTACGGGAAGGAACGCTTCTCGGCTGAGGCGCGACACCATTTGCACGAGTCGCCTCCGTCGATGACCGTCCCGCTCATGGTCCTGGCTACTCTATCAATCGTCGGCGGATTTGTCGGACTGCCTGCCTGGCTGGAAATGGGTCCCAACCAGTTCTTCGAGTTCCTGGAGCCATCTCTGGCTCTCGCCTATCATCCGGAACACGCGGAGCTGTCGCACAATGTCGAGATGGGATTTGCGGGGATCTCGGTCCTAGTGGCAATCATCGGCATCTCCATCGCATACTGGCTTTATGTTGTGCGGCCGGGATCCGCTGAAGCCCTGGCCGAGCGAATGAGGGGTCTCTATAAGCTACTGCTGCGAAAATACTACGTGGACGAGATCTACGATGCCGCCCTGGTGAACCCAACGGTCACAGGATCGCGCGAGACACTCTGGAACGGTATCGATGTCGGTGTTGTCGACGGCGCGGTCAATGGCATCGGACGAGCAATTCATGCCTCGGCGGGTGTGCTTAAGAACGTTCAGAACGGGCTCGTGCGCAGCTATGCTGCCTGGATCCTGTTAGGGGCCGTCGCAGTGCTTTTCTACATATACATGTTGCGGTGAGTTAGCGCGGCAAACGCGTCATGGAAATACGGAATATTCTCACTTTGGTAACCTACCTGCCCACGGCAGCCGCAGTGGTGCTCCTGTGTCTTCCCCGACTGGCCGAGAACACGATCAAGCGCTTTGCGTTCTTGGCATCCCTGGCCACATTCGCTCTCTCACTTCACCTTGTCTATCACTTTGACAAGGCCGAGGGAGGCATGCAGTTCGTAGAGGATGTGCCGTGGATTCACACTGCTACCTATAGGGTCAGCCATCACCTGGGTATCGATGGCATCAGTCTGTTTCTGGTCATTCTTACCACCTTCCTGACGCCGCTCGCAATTCTTTCCTCGTGGCAATCAATAACGAATCGTCTCAAGCCTTACATGATCTGCCTCCTGGTACTCGAAACGGGAATGATCGGCGTGTTCTGCGCGCTGGATCTCGTCCTTTTTTACGTGTTTTGGGAGGTGATGCTGATTCCGATGTATTTCCTCATCGGAGTCTGGGGTGGCGGGAATCGCATCTATGCTGCGGTGAAGTTCATCTTGTATACCATGGCCGGTTCCCTGCTGATGCTTCTGGCCATCATATACCTATTCTATGCCAACGGCGGCACCACGTTCGATCTGGTTCAGATATCCCAGGCGCTGGCGACCGGAACACTCCAGCTCACGAGAAACGAGGAGTTCTGGCTGTTCATGGCATTCCTGCTCGCGTTTGCGATCAAGGTTCCGATCTTCCCTTTCCACACCTGGCTTCCGGATGCGCACGTGGAAGCTCCAACAGCCGGATCCGTCATCCTGGCTGGCGTCCTGCTGAAGATGGGAACCTACGGCCTTCTCCGCTTCTGTTTGCCTCTCTTCCCTACCGTTGCCCTGGAGGCCGCTCCCTATTTGTCCGTCCTTGCTCTGATCGGCATTATTTATGGCGCGCTCGTTTCTATGGTCCAGCCTGATCTGAAGAAGTTGGTCGCTTATTCTTCCGTTAGCCACATGGGGCTCGTAGTGCTGGGGATCTTCGCATTTACTGTACAAGGGCTCGCAGGCTCCACCGTACAAATGCTCAATCACGGGCTCTCGACCGGAGCGCTCTTTCTGCTGGTGGGGATGATCTACGACCGGCGGCACACGCGTATGATTTCGGATTTCGGAGGCCTGGCGCATACGAACCCGGTCCTTGCCTCCATGTTCCTTGTTGTGACGCTGTCCTCGATCGGCCTTCCCGGCTTGAACGGTTTCGTCGGTGAAATACTGATTCTTGCCGGAACCTTTACGCAGAACCGCACCTATGCCGCCATAGCGGCGCTGGGAATGATTTTAGGCGCCGTCTACATGCTGTGGATGTACCAGCGTGTCTTTCTAGGCAAGGTGACAAACCCGGCCAATTCGGAGATGACGGATATCGGATTGAGAGAAAAGTTGATTCTGGTTCCAATCCTTGGGGTGATGCTCTGGATAGGCGTATATTCGGCGCCCTTCCTGCACCGCATGGATGCTAGTCTCCAACTAGTCCAACAGCGCATCCATCACGCGCGTGGGCCCGAGGGGGGATTCCGGGTGGAACAGCTCCGCGCTCTTCCCGGTAAGGAAGGTACAAGGTGATGGGCATCGAATACTCCCCGCTCGTTCCACAACTTGTCCTCGTGATTGCCGGCATGCTGATCATGCTTTTGGAGCCTTTTACCGCTCCCGAGCGTAAAAGCCGACTGGGCCAAATTGCCGTTCTGGCAACCGCGGTTGCCGCTTACAGCCTCACATTACAGCGGAGCCACCAGCCGCACGCAATATTCAACGGAATGTTTCTTGTCGACGGCTACAGTTACTTTTTCCAGTGGTTGTTCCTCGTCATTACCGGCATTTCGGTCTTGATCTCGATCCGCTTTAACGAGCGGGAGTCGATAAACAGAGGGGAATATTACGCTCTTCTACTGTTCGCGTGCTCCGGCATGTCGCTGATGGCCGCCAGCGGCGACCTCATCCTGACCTTCATCGGGATTGAAATACTATCGATCGCCACGTACATCCTGGCAGGGTTCAAGCGGAGCGATGTCCGCTCGAATGAGTCTTCTCTGAAGTACTTTCTGCTCGGTTCCTTCGCAACCGCCTTTCTGCTTTATGGCATTGCCTTGATCTACGGCAGCACCGGCAGCACCAACTACCTGGCGATTCGGGAACTGGCGAAGTTGCAGGGAAGCGTGCAAATCACTACCGTGATCGGCATGGGTCTGCTGCTGGTCGGCTTCGGCTTCAAAGTAGCCGTGGTTCCTTTTCACGCATGGGCTCCCGACGTCTATGAAGGAGCGCCAAGCCCCGTGACAGCATTCATGACCGTTGGCCCCAAAGCGGCCGGCTTTGCGGCACTGGTTCGGGTTCTGGTTCAAGCGCTACCGAATCTGGCGCACGACTGGTCTGCCATCCTCTGGCTCCTTTCCATCCTCACCATGACTCTCGGGAACGTGGTGGCGGTCCTGCAGACCAACGTGAAACGGATGCTGGCCTATTCCGCTATCGCGCATGCGGGTTACATCCTGGTCGGGATCGTGGCCAACAGCCACATCGGGTTTGGTGCGGTACTTTTTTATCTCGTCGTCTACACCGTGATGAATCTGGGTGCCTTCAGCATCGTACTATCGCTGAGTCACAAGGGCGATGTGCGTGTCAACCTGGATGACTACGCTGGACTTGGACGCAAGGCGCCTTTCGTGGCTGCCGCGCTTTCCCTTTTCCTGATTTCCCTGGCAGGCTTCCCGCTGACGGGCGGCTTCATCGGCAAGTTCTACCTGTTCACCGCAGCGATTCAGAAAGGCTACGTTGGACTCGCGATTGTCGGCGTGTTGAACAGCGTCCTCTCGGTCTTCTACTATTTCCGGCTTATGGTGATCATGTACATGAGGGAGCCTTACGAGGGGCAGCCCGAACCGGATCCGATCAGCTTGCCCGTCATGGCAATCGTCGCCATCGGTGTCGTTGGGATCCTGTGGCTCGGAGTCAATCCGGCTATGATCCTCAACCTTGCTACCAACTCGGCTCTGCCTTAAAATAAGCCGCGACCCCGTTAAAATCTGGAGCACAGCATGATTGATGTGCGCAAGAGACTGCAGGACGACCTGAATACTATCGAACGCGAGTTGCGCATAGATCTTCCGAAGGAAATTCTGCGTGCCCGGGAACACGGGGATCTTAGCGAGAACGCAGAGTATAAGGCGGCCAAGGAGCGGCAGCATTTCCTGGAACAGAGAAAGGCCCAGCTCCAGAATCGGCTTGCTGCTCTCTCGTTGATCAATCTCGAGAAGATCCCGGCGGATCGTGCGTCCTACGGCTCGAAACTCGTCCTCTACGATTACGAAGGCGAGAAGGAGGTAAAATACACTCTGGTGTCGCCGGAGGAATCCGATGTCAACCAGGGACTGGTTTCGATCACTTCGCCGATAGGCCGCAGCCTTGTGGGAAAGATGGAAGGCGATTTTGCCGAAATAGTCACGCCCTCAGGGAAAAGAGAATACGAAATCCGCAAGCTCGTAACCATCCACGACATCGAAGAATAGTAATACCGCAGAGAGACAGAGAACACAGAAACTCTCTCCGTGTTCTCCGTGTCTCTGTGGTAAGGCGGGTTTACCTGAAGACCAGGATCATGATGACCACGAAGGTCAGAAGGGCTAAAAACTCGATGAATGCCAGACCAAGGAAAATGAAGATCCGGATGGTGTCTGTCGCGCCGGGATTCCGGGATACACCTTCGCAGGCGGCCGTCAAAGCACGGCTCTGAGCATAGCCGCAGCCCGCTGCAGCCAATGCCATGCTGAATCCCGAGGTGATCAGCAACCACTGGTTCGGCGCTTTAGCCGCCCCACCGCCCTCAGCCTGAGCAAACACCGGAGAAGCAAGTGTGAGGAGCAATATGCCGAACAGCGAGATCAGAATTAACTTTCTGCCCATCGGAAATCTCCTTTCAGACGTGTAAAGCGCGGCGGATATCACAGGAAAATTGCGCCACTAGGCAGCCGCCGCGTGTGTTTCAGGATGCAACGAACTTTCGTGAGCCTCTGCGTGACTCTCTTCATGCCCTTCTTCCACGGCGCCCGAAAGGTATACCATGGTCAATAGCACAAAGATAAAGGCCTGTATCGTGCTGGCAAAAAGACCCAGGAACATGACTGGAATGGAAGTCAGAAACGGGAAAATGTGCTGATTAAGCGAACCGATGATCAGTTCTTCGGCAAAGATGTTTCCGAAAAGACGCATACTCAGGGAGAACGGCCGCGCCATGTGGCTGACGATTTCGACCGGGAACAGCAACCAGGCGAGCCACCATACCGGGCCGGCAAAATGCTTCAAATATTTCAGGAACCCGTGCTTCCGGATACCGACATAGTTGTAGTAAATGAACACGCAAATCGCGCAGGAAGCGGTGATGTTCAGGTTGCTCGTGGGTGAAACGAAGCCTGGCACCATCCCGATCACATTCCCGACCAGAATGTAGGTCGCCAAGGCTCCAATTAGCGGAAAGAACCGCGTGGCATTGCCTCCAATTACTTCACGCATCAAACCTCGGATCGCTTCGACCACGACTTCGAGCAGGTGCTGGATACGTGTCGGATTCTCAACGCTGAGCTTGCCGCGCACCCAAATCGCGAAGGTAATGAGCGCAATAGCTATCAGGAGAATCATTACGATGTGGTCCGGCACAGCATGATGACCGGCGGGCAGGCTATTCCCCATCGCCCGAGCCATGGGATCGAAGATGTGCTCGTTCAGGAAATCGGCTACTCCGCTTGATTCATGCATGTTACTTGGAGCCGCCCCTGAGGGCTTCGAGGATACCTTCAACAAAAATGCTGCAGTTGAACAGCGCAAATCCGGCAACTGCAGCGAGAATGCTGAGAAAAAGAAAACGGATCATAGCATACAAGCACAGTGGAATCAATAAAAGGCGCAAAAAATATCCCGCTAAGATACGGCGTTTAGAGCGCTTCGGGTCATAGAAGATGGCCGCGTTCACGGCGGCTCGCAGCATCACCAGGTTGGCTCCAGCAAGTGCGCCCCCCGCAAGGAAGGAAACTCCGTTCTTCAGGCTGAACAGGAGCCAGGTCAGAAGGCTCCCGCCGGCCACAAGCCAAGCTCCTATCCAGAAAATGCGCCGTTCAAGATCCATTTTTCTCAATTCGATCCTGATTGCTCCGCTGATCGTGCAACAGCAGCCTCATGATCTCGTAAAAGCCGGCGCCCGCACCGAGAAAGGTGAGAATGAGGCTTCCCCAGGGGAATCTCGTCACATAGCGATCCAGCACATAGTATCCCAGGAACCAGCCTGCAGCCATCGATCCCGGCAAGATCATGATGATCGACGACAGCCGGCCCATGCGCGAATAGAAAGATTGATCGGGTACCAATGGCTTCTCCCACAAAATCAAACAGTTACCCGGACATTAACAATAAATCGGATCTATAGGGGAAATCTAGCGCACAATCTTGCCCAATAGATCGTGCTCCAACGCGCGCGTGATCCGGATGGTCCGTTTCGCCACCCATCTGCTCGAAGACGGTTATGACATCCACACTGCTCAGGAACTCCTGGGGCATAAAAACGTCAAGACAACCATGATTTACACTCACGTCCTCAACAAGGGAGGTCGAGGAGTTCGAAGCTCTGCGGATGCCCTTTGATCGCCTAAGGCAGCATATCACGCCGCTGCTATATTGCGATACGCTTGGCCTAGCATCCTGCACCTGCCCGTTCAATAAACAACGTAAGTCGCGATAACAAAACTAGTTGCAAGGCGTCCGGCCCAGGATGATAATCCGTGCTGGGCTGACCCCTGCGACCATGTTTGCGGAATTCCCGCGAAAGTGCTAGGACGGTCGGCCTAATTACGAGTTAGGCCGATCAACCATGAGCGAGGCAGCATGACCAGCACGGAGGTTGTCTTGGCATTCGTAAACGCGATCAACCGCCGTGACGTCGAGATGCTGTGTCGACTCATGACTGACGATCACCTGTTCGTGGACGCCGGCGGGGCGCAATACCGCGGTCGGGAGACAATGCGTTCAGGTTGGCTTGGCTATTTCTCCATGGTTCCTGACTACACGATCGAAGTGCAGGAAGCCGTTGCTGATGGTCCGGTTGTCATCGTCGTCGGTACGGCGCGTGGCACTTACTCCCCTGATGGCAACCTGGACCCTGCTGATCGGTGGAGCACCCCCGGGGCTTGGCGGGCAGTCGTGGCTAGCGGGCACGTCGCCGTCTGGCAGGTGTTCGCAGACAACGAGCCCATTCGTCAGATCATGCGCAGGTATGGCAAGGAGACGGCCTAACGCGGTCCAGCAGACGGCCGGCTTTTGTGGCCCGTGTTCAGCCATTGGTCTGGCGGTGGCGTCTTGATTTTCCCGGCCCCCGCCGACCGCAGGCGTTAGCGCGATGCAACGTCGGCCGGTTTCCTGTAAAATGCCAGGAGGAGCATATGGCCATGATCAAAACTGTGGAGGCTGTAGTTGACGCCCAGGGAAAGGTGAGGCTGCTTCAGCCGGTTCGTCTCGGATCGATCCGCCGGGCTCTCGCCGTGATTCTCGACGAACCTGGAGATATCGGTGACGAAACGGCGCTCATCAGTGAGGCGACACTCGCAGACTGGAGCTGTCCCGAGGAGGATGCGGCATGGTCTCACCTGCAGTCCGCAAAGTGATTCTCGTTCCTTTTGACGAATTTGATGCGGAGTACCACGGGAAGCACCACTACGTCTGTCTGTGCGGTCGGTGCAGCCAGCCCTTCCTAATTCGCCAATCGCTGTTCGATTCCCGCCAAATTCGAGACCATAACAGACGAGAAGATCCTTTACGGGAGCGAGAACAAGCTTAGCAAGCTTGCGCACTCCAAAGGAGTCCGCGTGCAAGCTTTGCCCTGATATAGCAAAGCAGCACCCGGTGATTATCGGACATTGCACCGGGGAACACGAATATTCTTTGGCGAAGAGTAGGAACTTTGGTAGGCTTTCACGCCGGAGAGGTACCGAAGAGGTCGTAACGGGTCCGACTCGAAATCGGATTACGGCCCAAAAGGCTGTACGTGGGTTCGAATCCCACCCTCTCCGCCAGCATATATCTAATCCATTTACAATCATTTACATTATGCAATGTTTGGAGCTGTCACGATCCCGCAATCCGTTTTCCTCAGTTCACACATAGTCCTCGAGGATCAAAATATCGACACCTTCCGACTCAGGCTTTCGCAACCGGCCATCATTTGTCAGAAAGGCGTCCGTCAAGCCTGATAAGCAGGGTATCTCCCTCCTTCACCTGCAGTCCCTCGCGTCTTTCCTTGGGAATCACGAATTGCCCTTTCTTGCCGAGTCTTACTGATTTGGCAATGGTCATAACTTATCTCCGTGGGTAGGATTATGTTCGATTGGTAGCGACATTGCAGGTTGTGAATCCGGGAATACAATACGCCCGCAGGCACTTGCGAAGAACTGCTCATCCGTCCCCATCCCTTCTCACGGTTCCGATTGAAGGAACAAAAAGATTGACATTGATCTATCAGGTGACCTATATTGTGGGTGATTGTGGGAGATAGTGGGTAACCATCTGGCAGAGTCATCATGTCGAGATTCCGCGGCAGGTACGACTATTCCATTGATCAAAAGGGACGAATCAATATTCCGTCCAAATTCCGCAAGCTGCTGTCGCCGGAAGCGGAGGAAACCTTCGTCATTTGTCGAGCACCTGATGGCTGCCTCTGGGCTTACCCGAAGGATGAATGGGAAAAGTTCGAGGATTCGCTCATCGCCATGCCCATGAGCAGAGCGGCGAACAAGTTCCAACGCGAGATGCAGAACACGCTGAGCGATTCCGTACTGGACAAACAGGGAAGGGTTACTCTCACGCCGTTGCAGGTGCGGATTGCTGGTATCAACAAAGACGTGAGCATCATCGGTCGCGGACGCTATCTGGAAATCTGGGACACCAAACGATTCGAGGATTACACGGGCAACGGCGAGGACTTTGACGAGGTGTACTACAAGACAGCGCGATCCGGAATTCGGCTCGGCTGAGCAAGCGTCACTTCCCTTTGATACATCACTGACACAAACGGAGACACTCGAAGCGCTTGCAGGAAGGCCCTGTGGTTGTTGCCTCGAGGGGACATCGCTCACTCCCCAAATCTCTCTCGGCAGCCGCCTCGGAGTTAGATGCAAAGTAGCGCTCAATCACTCGCTGTCGAACGGGTATAGATGCTTGGGATGAGGTTTTCGTTTTGCGCCCTGACCGCATGCCGTAAAGCCTGAACCCAGGGAAGGAAGAAAGCAATGATGGACTGGGCTGGGGGAACAGAGGCTCGGAACTATGGTATCAGGAGGGCAACCGATTCGAGGAACCTGTCGGAACTCCTGCAGATTGTCTTGTTTTTGGTGGCGATCGCGGGCGTTCTTTCCTTTTACCTTTGGATTCGCAGTCAGATCATCGATATCGGCTATCAGAATCAGCAGCTCAATGCAAAAGAGGAAGCCTTGGTGCGCGTGCAGGCAAGGCTGATATTGGAGGAGCAGACGCTCAAGAATCCCGAACGCCTCGACGCGATTGCCCGAACCGATTTAGGCATGATCCCCCTCCGGCCGAACCAGCTTATCTCTCCCCCAACCAGGGATGCGGACCCAGGCAGCTCGAACACATTGGCGCTGGCAAACCTTTCCCAGTCCTCAGAGCCGAGGAAACCGTCCGCAACGAACTAAATCAACCATGTTCGATAGCGAGAGACTGTCCGGTCATGGAGGACGTGTTCCTGTCATATCGCTCGGCACTGCCCGGAGTCTGATCCTACTTGGCAGACTATTCTGCTGACAGGTGCTCATCGAGGAGTTTAATGAGGGCTTGATAGCGAGGATGGTGGCGCAGTGGGTCCAGATTGCTGTCGTGTTCGAGCCAGTCTTTCTGCGTCAAACCAATCCTGACGGCCCTCTCCAGGGAAGCAATCGCGTCTTCAATCCGTCCCGCAAGGGATTGAATGCAAGCCACGTTGTAGACAACCATGGGTTCATCGGGATCCATCGCGAGCGCCTGATTGGCCCATTCGAGGCCCCGTTCGTATTCGCCGAGCGCCACCAACCCGTTGGCGCCCATATAGAGCGCTCGCACGTCATCGGGATTCAACTTCAATCTTGCTTCGGCAATCCGCACGCCGCGACGGCGGGAGGCTTCTGCCTCCGTCTGAAACCCAAGATCGGAGTAGATCTGGGCAACTAGAAGCGGAGCCTGGTAGTCCTGCGGGTGCACTTCGCTCGACTTCTCATATAGCTCAACTGCTCTTTCAAGCTTCCCCTGAGCAAAAGCAACGCGGGCATAAAAGTAATAGGCTTCAAAGAGCCGCGGATCCAGGCGGATGGCAGTTTCGAACTCCTGCTCCGCTTCTTCGTATTCTCCTTTCAGCGACAATGCTACACCGCGTGACGCGTGAGCTTCCCCAGAATCAGGATCGAGCTCGATGGCCTTCCGGCTAGCTGAGTCGGCCTGCTCGCGATGGACCCCGTGGCTGCCGCCGTACATATACAGGAACGAGCAACAGTCCGCGATGCCGGCGTAGGCGCGTGCATAGGCGGGATCCAGTTCGATGGCCTGGGAGAACATCCGTAAGGAGAATTCAATTCCCTTTCTCTTATATTGATAGAAGAACTGCCTTCCACGAAGGTAGTAATCGTAGGCCTGAAGGTCGGTGGTGGGAACCCTCCCTATGGCATCCCTCTCCTTGGGGCTCAACGTAATCTTGAGGATCGCGGCAATACTCCGGGAGATCTCATCCTGGACGGCAAACACATCTTTCAGCTCCCGATCGTAGCGCTCCGACCACAAATGATAGCCATCGTCCACATCGACCAGCTGGACCGTGATGCGCAGATGGTCTCCCGCCTTGCGGACGCTCCCTTCAAGCACCGTGGCAACGCCCAGCTTTTTGCCGATTGAGCGGACATCCTCGGACTTACCTTTGAATGCAAAGGTAGAGGTTCGCGCAGCGACGCGCAGGCCCTTCACGTGTGTGAGATCGTTGATAATCTCCTCTGCAATTCCATCGCAAAAGTACTCCTGGTCCTTTTCCGGACTCATGTCGGAAAAGGCCAAAACGCCGATGGAGGGTTGAGATTTGAAAGCGGATCCCTGTTCTGTGACCGGAGCTATAAGCCTGTATCCCCTACGCGGTATGGTCTGAATAAAGCGCGGATTCTTGGCGTCGTCCCCAAGAGCCTTTCGGAGCTCCGCAATGTAGTAACTGAGGATCCCCTCGCTAACGAACGTATCAAGCCAGACCGTGCGAATGATCTTGTCTTTAGAGAGAACCTCCCCGGGGTTTTTTGCAAGGCATATAAGTACCTCAATTACCTTGGGCTCAACCGGTGTGGTCTTATCCGCTGTGCGGATCCGATTTAGATCCGGCTCAATCAGCCACTCGCCAACCCGGAACTCGCGGGTCATCACAGTCCTCCTAAAGGCCCCTGGGTAGAAGCAATATAACACCCATCCTGAGAATTCATCTAGTAAAGCCTTAATGCGCGCAAACGATCCCCGCAGGAGAAAAACTTTCAGTCAGAAGTTGTCCGGAGGATTGAACCGTGTTGATAAGGATGCAGGACTGCGTGCGGACTTTTGCAGAGCAAGCTCCATATAAATCTCTCTCCAAATCTTGCTGAAGGATCTGGATCAAGAAGGGCGACTGGATAACTCATTGATAGATAGAGACATTCTCCCCTAGTAAAAACCTCGGGGAAACCTCAGGAACTCCTGAGGCTGAGTTCCCGTCTTAACGTGCGTCAGATGCGCACGGGACTTAACCCATGTCGGGGAAAGGGGCCCGTGGATTGAGGACATGGAGGATAACATGAAAAGGGCATTGGTTGTTTTGTTTTCTTTGAGCATTGTGCTCCTTGGATCAGTGACAGGTGCGTCGGCAGGTAGTGCGCCTAGGATGTGGGCGAATATCCCATTTGCGTTTTATGCGGGGGAGCAGTTACTGCCCGCTGGTGAATACCTGTTCGAGATGCCCGACATGGGCCGCAATTCCGCAACTGGTTCAATTGTAGCCGTTCGCACGAGAGATGGATCCATCTTCGTCTATCTGCAAGCCAATCCTGCTGGCAAAAACAGCGGCGGTTCCGCTTGTCAGGTGACTTTCGCCCGGTACGGCGATTCCTACTTCCTCTCCAAAGTGCAAACTAATAACATCGAATCCAATCTGCACAAAACCCGATCAGAAAAGACGATGGCAGCCGCGTTGGGCGGGAAAGAAACCAAGAAAGTGGCAGACGCGTCCTTTAAAAAGAGGTAGTCTCTCAGCCCACCTGAAGACGCCGCCGACTTGAACGGGCGGCGTCTTCAATCAGGCTGCTAGCCCGGAGGCTACGGAGTCTGCAACTCTCCGGGCCCCCTTGCCCACGGGCAAGAAAGGACAACACGCTGACACGAATGACACAAAAGATTCTTCGTGTCCTTCGTGTCATCGTGTTGTCCCTTGTGCGGTGAAGGCTTACCTGGCAATAGGAGCCTGTGGAACATCAGCCTGCGGTACCGGAAGTGGCGCTGCAGGAACTTGGGGAACTGAGGGCACCGGCACCTGGGCGACCTTGGTCTTGAAGTAGTCCGTACGGACTCGCTCCACGATGGAGTTCACCGGCTGCTCCAGATACTTGGTGAAGTAACTCGGATAAATGCCGATCCAGAATGCCAAGGCTATCAGGGGCACAAATGTGGTGACCTCTCGCAAGTTCAAATCAGGCAATGCCTTGTTTAACGGGTTTTCGAGCTTGCCGAACATGACACGCTGGTAGAGCCACAGCATGTAAGCGGCCCCCAGCACTATCCCGATTACGGCGATCGCGGCATAGATCCGAAGGCCGGGAGCGGCAAATGTTCCCAGCAGGATGTAGAACTCGCCGATGAAACCGTTTAGCCCGGGCATTCCGATCGAACTGAGGGTCATAAGCAGAAAGACGGTCGCATAGACGGGCATGATGTGGCTGAGCCCTCCATAATCCGAGATCATGCGCGTGTGGCGTCGCTCATAGATTATTCCGACGATCAAGAATAGCGCGCCGGTCGATATTCCGTGGTTGACCATCTGGAGAACACCGCCGGTGAGGGCCACCGGGGTCGCCGCAAAAACTCCCAGCATGACAAAGCCGAGGTGACTCACCGAGGAGTACGCCACCAGGGATTTCATGTCCTTCTGCATCATGGCGACGAGTGCGCCATAGATGATCCCAATGAGCGAAAGAATCAGCATGGGCTTCAGGAAATGCATCGTGGCCCACGGAAACATTGGAAGTGAGAAGCGAACAAACCCGTAAGTTCCCATCTTCAGGAGGACGCCCGCCAGAATAACGGATCCTGCGGTCGGTGCTTCCACGTGAGCATCGGGGAGCCAGGTGTGGAAGGGAAACATCGGGACCTTGATGGCAAAGCCGACAAAGAACGCCAGGAAGACCCAATACTGCAAGTCGTGGGGGAACCCCATATTCTGCAGTTCGAGAATGTCGAAGGTGTACTTCCCTGTTTGATTGAATTGGTAGAAATAGATGGCCAGGATTCCGATCAGCATGAGCACCGATCCCGCCAGGGTGTAAAGAAAGAACTTGATTGCGGCGTAGAGCTTGCGCGGCCCGCCCCATACCCCGATCAGAAAATACATCGGTACCAGCATTACTTCCCAGAAGACGTAAAAGACCAGGAAGTCCAAGGACATGAAAACGCCTAGCATCCCGGTTTGAAGGAGAAGCATGAACGCGTAATACTCCTTCACGCGCTCGGTGATTGCCGTCCACGAAGAAAGGATCGAAACGAATCCGAGAAGCGTCGTCAGGAGAATCAGCAGGAGGCTGATGCCGTCGATTCCGAACTTGTAATTGGCGCCGATTGTACTGATCCAAGGCCGCTCATAGACGAAGTGGAACCCGCTCGGGCTTGTATAGCGGGCATCGAAGAACGCGGCAATCAGCGGTATGGAGACGACAAAGCCAAGGAAACCGGTGATGTTCGCGACCCATCGGATTGCGTCCCCACTCTCCCTCTTCATGAACATAATCACGATCATCCCCACGAGGGGAAGGTAACAGACTATGTTCAAAATGTTATTCATGAAGAAATCCATCGGACCTAACTCCTCGAACAGGTATTCGGCAACAACGCGTTTATTTCACGGCACCGCAGAGTCTAAAAGTTCAATAGACCGTTGTAATAAATCAGTATAAAAACCACGATTCCAAAAACCGCGGCCAAGGCATACCTCTGGACCAAGCCAGTCTGGAATGAGGTAGCAACTCTGTTCAGCAACATGTTGATCCACCCCACGAAATTCACCAGACCGTCGACCACGTATTTATCGAACACTCTCGATACGGTCGCTGTTCCGCGAGTAGTGGCCGCAGTCCCGTTTACGGCTCCGTCAACGAACTTCGAGTCCACAAAGAAGCAGGCATCACCAAGATTTTTGGTGCGGTTGACGAAGAGCGCATCGTACAACTCGTCGACATAGTACTTGCGGTAGACGATCGTGTAGAGACCTTTGATCTTCTCTGCAACGCGGTCCGCAGTCCCCGGATTGGCGACGTAGAAGCGATAAGCGAAAAAGATCCCGATTAGAGAAATGAGAACGGAAAGGCCGGTGAAGAGCATCTCCTGGCTGCCCGAATGAACAACAACATACGCCGAGGTCTCCGGCAGCTTCAACACCGGCTCCAGAAAGTGCTCAAACTTGTTTGAAACACCCAGCCAACCCGGCAGACCAACGTAGCCACCGATGACGGACAGCACCGCAAGTACAGCAAGAGGATAGATCACGTTCCTGGGAGATTCATGGATGTGATGCTTTGTGTGCTGATCCATTCTCTCTTCACCCCAGAACGTCAGGAAAAGGAGCCGAAACATGTAAAAAGCCGTCATTCCCGCACCCAGCCAGAGCAATGCCCAAATGATGGGATGTCCGTTGCTCCAGGCTCTCCAGAGAATCTCGTCTTTGCTGAAGAATCCTGCCAGGCCCGGTACTCCGGAAATTGCCAGGCAACCGATGCACATGGTCCAGCAAGTCCACGGAAGATGCTTGCGCAAGCCACCCATCTTCATCATGTCCTGCTCGTGGTGCATGGCCATGATCACGGATCCCGAACCAAGGAACAGCAGGGCTTTGAAGAATGCGTGCGTCATAAGGTGGAAGATGCCGCCCACAAAAGCTCCCACCCCAAGGGCCGCAAACATGTAGCCGAGCTGGCTGACGGTCGAGTATGCGAGGACTCGCTTGATATCGGTCTGTGCAAAACCGATTGTGGCGGCAAATATGGCTGTGGCAGCCCCGACCACTGCCACAATCATCATTGTCTCCGGAGCCCGGCTGTAAAGAGCGTTGCACCGGCAAACCATGTAGACGCCGGCGGTGACCATCGTGGCCGCGTGGATGAGGGCGGAAACAGGCGTGGGACCTTCCATTGCGTCGGGAAGCCAAACAAAAAGCGGGATCTGAGCGCTCTTTCCCGCCGCGCCTATAAAGAGGCAGAGCGTCGCCCAGAAAAGGAATCCGTGGCCAACTTGAACCTGCATTCCAGCCGCTTGATTGAAAACTTCCGTGAAGCGCAGAGAACCAAAGTGGACGAAGATCAGCATCATTCCGATAATGAAGCCGGCATCTCCGATTCTGTTCACTACAAAGGCCTTCTTCCCCGCATCGCCGGCGCTCTTCTTGTCGAAATAGAAGCCGATCAGCAGATACGAGCAGAGCCCGACACCCTCCCAGCCGACAAACATCGTGACAAAGTTGTTTGCGAGGACCAGCGTGAGCATCGCAAACATGAAGAGGTTCAGGTAGGAGAAAAAGCGATAATAGCCGGAGTCATCCCACATGTAGCCGGTGGAATAAATGTGAATGATAAAACCAACTCCGGTGACCACCAAGATCATCACCGCAGACAGAGGATCCAGCTGAAATCCCCAGGGCACTTCGAAGTTAGCCAATCCTCCCGCAAAAACTGGCAGCAGCCCGCCGCGAAGCCAGGTGAATACGTCCTTGGTGAATACCTCTTGGTGCTCCACCACGAAAGCTTGGTAAGCAACCAGGACCGAAACGACAAACGCCAGTCCCACCGAAAGAAGCGCGATGGCAGAGACCAACCTCTTACCGAGCTTTTCGCCTGTAATTCGGAGCTTGATCAACCCCAGCAAACCGATGATGGCGCTCCCGGCCAACGGCAAGATTGGAATTAACCAAATGTATTTCAGCATAGTCCTTTTCTAGCCTTGGGGTTCGAATCCCTCGAATCCTCTGATTTGACGCCGAATGAAGAAACGCTCTAAAACTAAGTGCTTCAAATAGTAGCAACCGCAAAAGGAAGATGTTACTAACACATGGCTCCGACCATTGTCAACGGAATACGGATTTCGAAAAGCCACGAATTGCACGAAAAATCCTTGGACTCAGAAGGGCAACGGCTGTTTGAACGGATACGATGCCACAGCATGCCCAAGCGCAATCCTTTATGTTTTGAATTTTGTGTTTTTCGGGCAATTCGTGGCCAAGTTTTTCGTGAAATTCGTGGCTATTCCTGGTTCCGCAAGCGCAACTCCTGCAGCAGGAGGTCATGGTAAATGGCCTCTATCTGCTCATGCGTCTCTCTTAACGTCCCCGACGTTTCAATCGTATAATCGGCGAGCTTTAGCTTCTCCGCCGCGGGCATTTGCGCCGCCATCCGTGCCTTTGCCTGCTCAACGGTCAGCCCGTCGCGGTTGATGATACGGGCCAGCTGCAGATTCGGATCACAGGTCACAACAACGAGGCGATCGTAAAGCTTGTGATGGCCGGATTCGATCAGCAAGGCCGCATCCACGATAATGATGCCTCCCGGCAGACTCTCCTCCAATTCGCAAACCCGGCGCAAGACCTCGTCACGAACGTCGGGGTGAACAATTCCGTTTAGCCGCTTCCTCCTTTCCGAGTCGTTGAAGACGATTTCGCCGAGCTTTCGTCGGTTGACGGAACCGTCCATAGTCAGTATCTCACTCCCGAAAGCTTCGACTACTTTCAGGTAAGTCCTGGTTCCCTTTACCAGCAAGTCGTGCGCAATGACATCGGCATCGATGACGTGAGCTCCGAGCTCAGCGAATACATGCGCAGCCTGGCTCTTGCCGGTGGCGATGTTCCCGGTAAGACCAACATGCAGCATGCGGTGCATGATAGCACATTGAGTGACCTCCGTTGACGCCGGAACCCTCATGGGATAACCTTGGCCTTTACCAAGCCAGGCAAATCGAAAAAGTTACTAGACAGCTCAAGTGAAGGGAAGATTCATGCGAGTACTCATTACAGGCGGAGCTGGATTCATTGCCTACCACATAGCCTCCAGGCTCCTGGAACAGCGCGCTGAGCCTACCCTGGCGGATATCAGCAAATCGCGTCGGGTTCTGGGCTATGATCCCAAGGTTCCCATCCACGACGGGATTCGACGCTTCGCGAACTGGTTCCTGGAGAGCAAGCGCTGAAAAAGGAAACAATCCGATTTTCCAGCTTCCCTCGGCTAGTTAAGAAAAGCACTACTACCGGTTGATTCGCTCAAATTGGTTGGTAAGACTGGAAAATCGCAATACCCCCTGTCTCCTCATTCAGGGCACTTCAACAATAACGAGGGAATTGGATTGTTCGTTCACAACCACGACTGTGCGGCTGTCGGGCGTGACCTTGATGTCGACCGGCCCTTTGTCTACCTCGAAAGACTCAGACTCCAGGCTACTGAGATCTGCAGGCAGAATGGAGACAGTACGGGATCCGGTGTTAACCACGAATACTCGCTTGCCGTCGGGGCTGACCGCAACTCCGAAGGGCATCTTTCCAACGGGAATCGTCACCAAAACCTTGTTCAGCTGCGTGTCAATGACCGATAGGTCACTCGTCCGGCTGTTAGAAACGAACGCCCTCTTTCCATCCGGAGTGATGGCGATGCCATCCGGACCGTCCCCGACGGGAATCTTCTGCAGAACCGACAGCCGATTAGGGTTCACCACCCAGACCTCATTGGATCCGCCGTTAACCACGTAGACCATTTCGTTGACGGGTGATACAGCCAAGGCGATAGGATTTATCCCCATCTTGACCTCGCCGGTTATGCTTCGATCACGAACGTCGATGATGTGAAGCTGGCCTTCCTTACTCCGGCCGAAATTCGTAACAAAGGCTCGATACCCTTTGGAACCGATAGCCACGGCGATTGGGGCGCCCGCCACCTTAATGTTTGCTTCCACTCGGAAACTCTCCAGATCCACTACGGCTACGGTGCCGGAACCCTTGCAGGCCACGAACGCTGTTTTCCCAGCATCGGCGAGGGCGATCCCAAGGGGAGTGGACCCGACAGCGACGCTGCGTGTGACCGCGCGCTGAGCCAAGTCGACCGCAATCAAATCGCCGGAGCCGGACGATGTCACATAGGCCGTCTGGCCGTTCGGGCTGAGCGCAAGGAAGTTAGGATATTCTCCAACCTTCTTAACTCGGTAAGTTATTCCAAAGGACACTTGCAAAGCTAATGTGAGTAGGACGAGCGTGAGAACGAGGCGATGCCTCATAAGTAGACTCCCCCTCCCCCAAGTGCCAAGACCGGTTTATCCGACAGTGCGGCAGCCGCTATCACCGTGTTCATCATCAACATTGCGATGGTGAGCGGCCCCACGCCGCCCGGAACGGGAGTTATGTAAGAGCATTTCGGGAAAACCTTAGTGGGATGCACATCCCCCACCAGGGTATACCCTTTCTTCGCGTGGTCGGCAAGCCGCTGCGGATCTTCACCAAAGAGGGCTCGAATGCGCTCCAGCGAATCGACGCGGTTCGTTCCCACATCAATTACGGCAGCGCCAGGTTTTATAAAAGTATCATCCACAAAGGCCGGTTTGCCCATTGCGACGACCAGAATGTCTGCCTCACGAGCCATTCCGGGCAAATCCGGGGTTTTCGAATGGCAGATTGTTACAGTAGCATCCTGATGCAGCAGCATCAACGAGATCGGCTTTCCGACGATGTCACTCCGGCCGATCACGACAGCCCGACGGCCTCTTAGCGGTATCTCGTACCTTCGGAAAATCTCCATAATTCCTGCAGGCGTGCATGCTTTCAGCACGGCACTGCCGGCTACAAGCCTTCCAATATTAGTAGGATGCAATCCGTCAACATCCTTCTCAGGTGTGATTGCTTCCAGAATCCTCCTGGAGTCAACCTGCCCGGGGAGAGGCAGTTGCACGAGAATCCCATGGATCTCCGATCTAACGTTCAGTTCCGCCACGACCTTGAGTATTCGTTCCGTAGTCGTGCTGGCAGTGAGCTCGATCTTCTCGGAATGCATCCCCAAGATCTGACACCTTTTAACTTTGCTGCGGACGTAAATATGCGACGCCGGATTTTCTCCGACAAGCACCACGGCAAGGCCGGGACGCACACCGGATTCCAGCAACCTGAGGACCTCTTCAGCAACCTCGGACTCGATCCTCTGCGCCAGCGCCGTCCCATCAATCCACTGCCCCATTTTCCCTCCGTGGCCTCCGTGCCTCTGTGGTGCACAACCTACTTGGTTGCCGCGATGAGACTGAACACGCCCTCGTCAGGCGAACTTTTCGTCTTCAGCCCCTGAATGATGACCTGCCGAAAGCCGGCTTCAAACACGAGCCGTATCATCTCCTCTCGATCGTAATATATCCCCTCTGCCTCCGTGGGATTCTTCTTAAGATATTTCAGATGGACCTTTTTGAGTTTCCAGTTCCAGGCGTTTCGCGGCGTTTTCGGCTCCAGCATCTCCGCAATGATCAGGTGCCCCTCCAGCGACAATACGCGAAAGGCTTCGGCCAAAAACTGCTCAGCCGGATGCCGGTGGAAATCAAAAATCGAGACCGCGATCTCCGTGAATCCGTCCGGAACAGGCAGCTTGGTTCCCTCGAACTGCCTGAATTCCACAACCTGATGCAGGTTCAGGTGGCGCGCTCTTTGCCGACTGCGTTCAAGCAGAGTGATGTTGTTGTCGAAAGAGTAGACCCGCCCCAGAAAAGCTTTCCGACCCGCCAGCCTGAGCGCGAAGGTTCCCGTGTCCGCGAGGAAATCGATGACCTTTATTCGCCTCGTGTTGATTACGAAGTCTATGATCTGGTCGATGGTTGCATAGTAATCCAGCCCCGTCCGCCACTGAAAGAACCGCGCCACGCCTTCTTCATAAGTGTCGATCCGGGCGGGAAGGTTCGTCAGAAAAGGACGCGGGCGCGGCGGAGGAAAATCGAATTGCTTTTGGAAGCCAGTGCCAGGGATTTCGGTCATCACTCGAATCGCCTAGCCGGGATCTGATTTCCCCGGTCGTTCGATTTTAGCCGATACACTCTAAAATACTCAGTCTGTATGGCAAGAGAATACCCGTCTGCCCAGTGAGGGTCAACCTGGAGCCTTTCCCAAACTTCGTCCCCCTTCTCAGCGCACAGCCAGCCGACTTCACTCTGGGGCGTTTGAAGGGCTCTGCGCCAGAGAGAGTCATCCCCTTCACTGTAGACGAACTCTCTCACGGGTAACCCGGAGTCGTACACCAAAGGAGCAAGTTTTCCCATATCGATCAGTATACGCGAGCCATCATAGTTGCGAAGGAGACACCGAATAACTTCCTGCCTTTCCGGTTCAATAAAACTGTGTTCAAGCGTCTCGCCGATAATCGGACGAACTTCTCCTTTGAGCACCGGGACCTGCATCCCCAGGAGGCACAGCACCAGCAGAGGCCATTGTAGCCGGTTTTTTGCAAGTGCGAAAAGCAAGAGGACAAGGGCCGATGCAGGAAGGACAAAAGCACCCGGACCCGGATAAAAATAGTGATATTTCCATTCGTGGGGAAAGTACCAAGACAGCCAGGGAAGCACCATCGCCGCAGAGCTTGCTAGGATCATAGCGCCCTTGGTCCACTTCTCCGAGGAGAGCAAGAGGCTGGCGAAAATCACCACTGCGGGGACGAGCAGCACCGAATAGCGCACGCGATAGATCATACCCCAGTAGAGCGCGGAGACATTGATCAACGACGGCAGCCAGAGGAGAAGGAGAGGGGCGCGGCTTCTGAATTGGCCGCGCTGAAGAAAAAAGAAGGCGATCCCTACAAGACCCATGAGCAGAGGGATCACCATGGATGCCTGGCAGAGTTCCCCTGCATGATAAAGCAGCGAAAGGAAGGGCCGTTTGTAGGTTTCGTAAGGAGCCGGATTCCCATGGACCACGCGTTGCAGGAAGCTGTCACCCAGGCGTGCGTAAATAAACCCGAAGTGCGCCATCGCCGGAAGGACAAACACGCCGATGTACACAAGCAATGCACGCACGATTGGCCGCCTCTCCCAGTGACATGACCAGAAATCCCAGGCGAGGAGCACAATCACGCCGCCGAGGAAATACCAACCCTCATAACGGCAGAGGCCTCCCAGTGCGGCCCAAATAGCAGACATCCATGGAAGTCCGGGGCGGCTCGCTTCACGCCATTGCATCAGCGCATCGAGCGACAAGAGCTGAAGCAGCATATAGATTGGCTCTGTCAAGGGACAGCTCTGGAGATATTCGAGATTGGGATTCGCCAGCAGCAATGCACTGGCGAAAACTCCGGCTGCGGTTGATCCTGTAGCCCGGTGCGCGATCCGAAAGACGAGCCACCCAGAAAGCGCAAAGGAGGCGACCGAGATCAGGCTCGGAATCAATCCGGATCGATACTGCGAGTCAAACAGCACAAAGGGAAGGTAGAGCAAGTGAAGCAAGGGTAACCAGTCGACGCCCATTTGGGCGTATCCGGGCACAATGGAATCCACGATGCGCCGTGCCACGACGAGGTGGGCCTTGGCATCGTAGTGCGCGATCGTGAGCCCTAAGCGGTAGTAATAGCTGAAACAGGCGGCGCCGACGGCGGCACCCAGAACAGGTATCCAGCGTGGGGCGAGCCGATCCAACCCGCGATCGCGCATCTCGAAGGCAGACATCAGGGATAAATCCTGTAAAGCGTGCGGGGAAAAGCAATGGTCTCGCGCAGGTGATCCAACCTGCAAATCCACGTCACCACTCGCTCGATACCCATTCCGAAACCGGAGTGCGGCACGGTTCCGAACTTGCGAAGGTCAAGATACCACTGGAAGGGCTCCAGGGGGAGGCCGTGCTGCCGAAGCCGCTGTACCAGGAGATCGTAATCGTGAATGCGCTGCCCTCCTCCAATGATTTCGCCGTACCCCTCCGGTGCTAGAACGTCGACACAGAGAGCTACCTCAGGCTTTTCCGGATCCGGCTGCATGTAGAAAGCTTTTACCTCTGACGGATACCGGTGAACCATCAGCGGGGACGCGAACTGCTCGGACAGAACGGTTTCGTCGCCGCCCCCGAAATCACCGCCCCATTTGATTTCGGAGCCGGCCGCCTGGAGCCGAGTTACCGCCTCATCGTAAGAAATCCTCGGGAAGGGTCTGGAGATCTTCTCAAGTGCGGAAGTATCGCGCTCGAGGACCTCCAGCTCCGCCCTGCGCTTCGAAATGACGCGCTCGACGATAAAGCAGATCAGCCCTTCGGCCAACTCCATTGTGTCTTCAAGCGTCGCCCACGCAACCTCAGGCTCCACCATCCAAAACTCCGTAAGATGACGGCGAGTCTTGGATTTTTCCGCCCGGAAGGTTGGGCCGAAGCAGTACACCTTCGCGAAAGCGGCTGCGGTTGCTTCGTTATAGAGCTGTCCGCTCTGCGTCAGGTAAGCCTTCTCGCCGAAATATTCAGTCTCGAAGAGCGTCGTCGTACCTTCGCAAGCGTTGGGAGTGAAGATTGGTGTGTCGACGAGGGTGAAGGCCTGATCGTCGAAATAGTCCCTGACAGCCTTAATTATCTCATGGCGAATCTTGATGATCGCGTGCTGGCGCGAGCTTCGAAGCCAGAGGTGTCTGTTCTCCATGAGGAAAGCCGTACCGTGTTCCTTGGGCGTGATCGGATAATCCTGAGCGACCTGAAAGATCTGAAAACCAGCTATCTCCAACTCGTATCCTCCAGGTGCCCGAGAGTCCTTTCGAATCTTCCCTCGAATCTCAATGCTGGACTCCTGGGTGATCTTGTCCAACGCGTCAAACTGCTCAGGGGTGAAGTTGCCTTTGAAAGCTACGCACTGAATAATCCCGGTGCCGTCTCGAAGCAGGACGAACTGGAGCTTTCCGCTGCTCCGCTTGTTGTAGACCCACCCCCGGAGTGTCACCTCGCTGCCTTCATGTGCTCCTACGTTTTCGATGTAGACGACCGCCATGTGCGACCCTTTCTAAATTGGAAGGTTTTTCACTGTCTGCTCATCGGGAAAAACCATATCGCCCGGAGACTCGCCCCGATCGCCGCAGTATTGCGCGTAAAGTGCGTAATAGCTCGCCTGCAAAAACATGGATTCGTTGAATCCCATCGCTTCTGCTGTTTTGCGTATCCCGTCCTCGGATCCCTCAAATTCCACATAGTTTCCCACGGGAGTCTCGTCCAAAGCCAAGTGCACCTTTTCTTCCGGTTTGCCTGGCACAGTCATTGCGTATTCCTGCCTGTGCTTTTGATAGCGAAACCAGACACGCATTCCCAGATTCTCGAGGATTCGCAAGGCAACGGAACCACTTTGCACCTCAATCTCCAACTCCTCGCGGGTCTTGAAGATACCCTCCAGCTTAGGAGGGCCTTTGTAGGTCATCCATGCCTTGTTTGCCGCAAGCCGCACCCGCAGGAGAGACCTCCGCTCAAACATCCGCCCGTCGGGGAAATCAAGCAGGTAATTGTCCTCAAAGTGCCTCGGGGAAAGCAATGGGCACTCCATCGAAGCCAGTCTCCTGCGGAATCCCTCAAGATCGTTCAGGCGGATTTTGATCTCCGTTTCAGTCGCCAACCTCGTGTACCTCCCACGAAGAAGCTAAAGCATAACACCACAGAGTCACAGAGTTCACGGAGACTCTTTGATCTCTGTTTCTCCGTGGTGTTAGGATTTTTTCGACTTTTTCCCATGAAGTTGTGTCAAAACGATCGGAAGCAGAAGCAAGCAGGATTCCAATTGGATTGTCAGTGAATGGACGAGAACTTGGATTCGGTGCTTGGAGACAGCCGGGGCACGGGCTTGAATGCCGTTGAATCGGGACAGGAGAGCATCTGGATAGCTGCGAGCCAGCGCGGCGACAGCCTTGCATTCAACCGGCTTGTCCTGCGCTGGGAGAAAGCTATCTATAACCTGACGTTGAGAATGCTGCAGGATCCCGACGAAGCCGCCGAAGCCACCCAGGAGGCGTTCTTGTCAGCCTTTAAGAACATTCGCCGATTCCGGCAGGACGCAAGGTTCTCGACATGGTTGTACCGGATCGCCGTCAACCACTGCATCTCGAGGCTTCGGCGCAAACCGCCTGGCATCCATTATTCCCTGGATGACCGGAGGCCCGAGCCGCCGCTGGCAGCTAACCTGCCGGCTCGAGAATCGCAAGAGAAGGAGTTTTTCCTGGAAGAGAGCAGAAGCAGAGTGCGCATGGCACTCGATTATCTGCCGCCCGAGCAGAGGGCCATCGTGGAGCTCAAGTTCTACCAGGAGCTTACTTTCGAAGAGATAGCCACGATCATTGAAGTCCCTCTGAGCACGATCAAATCGCGGCTTTACGCCGGCCTGGAGATCTTGAAGGTGAGATTGGGCGGCCTGCTCCAGGGTTCCTGAGGAAGGGAGCGTCACGTCGACGGAGGCAGTCCTATGACAGCCGAATGCAGCAGTTATCGCAATCTGATACCCCGCGCCATGATGGGCGACCTGAGCGCGGAAGAACAGCAATCACTCAACTTGCACCTGGCTGAGTGTGCGCCCTGCCATCACGAGCACGTCCAGTATGCCGAAACCCTGCGGCAGATGCGTTCGGTAAGCGACGTCCCGGTCCCAAGGCACTTTTTTGTTTACAAGGAAGACAGAGCCGAGAATCCCTGGCAGGTCTTCCGCAGAATGAGTCTGGCGTGGCAAGGGGCCATCGCCACGGTCATTCTGCTCTTCGGAGTTCTCACAGCATCGGCGGCCTTGCGCTTGAACATCCGCTCGGAAAACGGCGCCTGGATCCTGAGTTTCGGCAAGTCAGTCACTCGGAACATCACCCCGGCGCAGGCCCCGCCCGTCAATATGGCAGATATTGAAGCCAAGATCTTTAAAGTTGTCGAAGAGAGGAATCGCTTGGAGAAGCTTGAGTGGGTTCGAACACTACGCATCGAGATTGAGCAATCCAACCGGTCGATGACCGAGCGGCAGCACAAGATTCTGCAGGTGGCATTGTCGGATCTGGAAATGCGTCTGGGGGGCCAGATCAACGCAACTGCTAAAACCCTCGAAGACCGTTCGGACCGGGCGTTCGCCAACTTCTACCAAGTCATTTCCACTGAGAGGGAGCAAGATCTGGCAACCTTCAACACCAGGCTCAGTCGGCTCGCGGCGAACGACGAAGTGCGGGGCATCCAGACCGATGCAATCCTGGAGACAATTCTGCAGGTAGCGGAGCTAAAACTGAAGTAACGTCCCTGGAGGACAATATGAAAAGGCAATTTATTACTCTGCTGTTAATTACGGCCGTGGGGCTCGTCTCCTGGGCTACGGCGCAAAGCGGCTCTGGCACCCTCTTTGATGTCAGAAAGTCCGAGCAGGAACTGGAAATCATGAGGGGAATTCTCAGCACTACGCTCGGATTTGTGGCCAACGATCTGAAGAGCCGCCAGGCTGTGGCTAAAACCACGGGGGAGGTTTACATGGGAAGTTATTGGTATTCCTCCAACATAAGCGCTTTCTACCTCTATGGCCAGGGAGCGGTATTCGTGGTTCCGGTATCAGGGCTGCGCGGTTACTCGAGGCGCTTGATTGGCAGCCTTGTCGATGCCCAGCTGGATTCTCAATATGCACTAGCAGTGGCCAAGGCACTTGAGCAGGCGACTCCGGCAATTGCCGGAACAGGCTGGGGTGTCGGGAGCGGAGTAGGCGGTGGCGTAGCTGGAGGCGGCCGGGGCGGAGTTCCAGGAGGTGTGGGAGGCGGAGTCACAGGGGCTGTGCCGGGCGGAGTTGCTCCGGCAGCTCCAGCTCCAGCAATTCAGCAGCCAGCGCCGCCTGCGCCAGCAGGCCAAGCTCCGGCCAGTCAGGATGAAGTGAGAAAGCGCTTGGCTGAGGCTCAGGACAAAGTCAAGCGGCGCCGCGAGGAATCCGAGCAGGAGCGGCAGAAACTGATGGAAGCAGTGGCCCAGGCTAAGGTTTACCTAATCGAGGCCCTCGCAAACCACGGGGACTCGCTGACCACTGTGAAACCCAACGAGTATGTCAACCTGGTTCTGACCACCGACGGTGCAAACGTGCTGTTTGCGGGTACAGAGGAACCAGCGTCGCGTCGGCAGATCATATCGGTACAAAAGTCGGTTATTACCGACTACAAGGCGGGCCGGCTCACCTTAGAGGCCTTCAAGCAGAAAGTGCTTCAATACACCGAATAACCACAGAGGCGCAGAGATCACGGAGATCTCCGTGATCTCTGCTAGACGCGGTACTGCCGCAGAACGATCCCGCACTCGCTCAACAGCGCCAATGCCCGCTCATTGAGCGGGTAATCCTGATTGTAAACGACCTCTCGTATACCGCTGTTGATGATCATCTTGGTACAAAGCAGGCATGGGGCGAAAGTGGTATAAAGAGTGGCGCCTTTCAGGCTGGTTCCGTGATAGGCAGCCTGAGTGATGGCGTTTTCCTCGCCGTGACAGCACAAGCACTCCTCGAGTCCTGTTCCGCTCTGAGCCATGCTGTTGCAGCGTGGGCAACCTCCTTCGTTGCAGTTTTTGGCTCCTCTCGGCGTTCCGTTGTACCCGGTCGAGATCACGCGCTTGTCTTTGACAATGATCGCGGCCACTTTTCGCTTGATGCAGTTGCTGCGCGAGGCAACCACCTTGGCAATGCTCATGAAATACTCGTCCCATTCGGGGCGGCGAAAACTGCTCATCAAGCGCGGTAGCACCTCGTCGAGCTTCTTGTGCAGATCCGTGATCGACCCGTCGTTGCTCACAACCACGTCCGCCAGCTTCTGAGTCCCAATCAGCTGCTGAGTTGTGGGGTCACTGGAATTCAGCTCCTTCGATTCTTCCGCGATGAACTGCTCAAGTGTCTGCGCCGCGCCTTCCCTCCCCCGCATTCGGCTGCGATCAAATCGTATCGCCTGATCTGCCTGCACAGCCAGCAGCGTGAAATCGGGTCGCCGTCTCAGCACTTCGACCTCGGAAGGATTCCGAATGGAATCGACGACATAATTCCGGTCGTGACCTAGCCGTTGGAGTATGCGCTCCGCCAGGACACCGGCACCGAAGGTGCAGCGCAGCTCGTTGCCTATTTCTATCAGCACTTCGCGAGTGATTTCCAGACCACGCTGCCGTATTTCCTCGCGTATCTCGTCGGACAAAGAGTGGTACTCAAATCCCCGGCTTCTGAGGTATTGGGATACTTCCGTCTTTCCAGAGGCGTTTCGTCCCGTTAGTCCTATGATCATGGATTCAGGATGTTAGACAGAACCACCCGCAGTGTCAACGTGATCTCTATGTCCCTTGCCAAGCGGTCGAGAGATTGTAGGGGCGAGCTACCGCTCTCCCGTCGGCCAGCAACGACTAGCAGGGGCTTCGGAGAACCTGCCGGCCGCCCCTACTCGTATAAGAGGTAAGGCTTTCTTCGCTCGAGAAACTGGACAACATCTGCCTGCCAGCTGCGCCGGATTTGATCGGGCGGCAAAGCCTGCTCGATCATCCTCGGGATCTCCCGTCCTCCGCAGAGGACTTCAATGGGCAACTTCTCGCATTCATACTCGTAGGGAGGCTCCCGCCACTTGAACGAATCCTGGTAGAGGGCCCGTGCGGCGGATAGGACCGCGACGCCGGTCAGATAGGGTTCAAATGCCTGCCGATCCTTTACATGAACTTGAACTCCACCGCACATCTGGCCTGCCCATTTTTGGAATGTTGGCTCGAAATAAGCTGGGCGGAAATGAACCCCCGGAAGTTCCAAGCCTTTCAGGTAATCCGCAAACTCTCTGGGCTTGATGTATGGTGCACCAACAAACTCGAACGGCCGCGTGGTGCCTCTTCCCTCCGAAAGCTGGGTTCCTTCCACGAGGACCATGCCTGGATATACAGTCGCCGAATCCAAGGTCGGAAGGTTGGGAGAGGGCTGAATCCAGGGCAATCCCGTCTGATCAAACCAATGAAAACGGCGCCACCCCTTCATGGGCACGATGGTCAGGTCACAGCCAATGCCGAACTCGGAATTAAATAAAAGCGCCAATTCTCCTACGGTCATCCCATGGCGCATGGGTATCGGATAAAGCCCGACGAACGACCGGTACTCCGCATTCAGACGGTTCCCTTCGACCTGCAGCCCATTAATCGGATTGGGCCTGTCGAGAACAAGCATTCGCTTGCCGTACTCAGCACAGGCCTGCATGGAGTAGGCCATTGTATATACAAAGGTGTAAACTCGGGTTCCCACGTCTTGCAGGTCATATATGAGTACATCTATATCCTCGATCATTTCATGGGTGGGCTTGCGAGTCTCGCTGTAGAGGCTATGAACCGGGAGCCGAGTCTCCGGGTCTCGATAAAATCCTGATTCGATCATATTGTCCTGTTTCTCACCCCGTGCTCCGTGTTGGGGACCAAAGAGAGAGACCAGGCGAAAGGACTTCTGATGAACGAGCACATCGGCGCTATGCTGGAAGTTCGGCAGCACCGAGGCGGGATGAACGACCGCTCCAACCTTTGCCCCTCGCACCAAATCCAAGCGTTCCCCCAGCAAGATTTCGATACCGATTCGAACAGTCATGGGCCACCTCCCGCTGAGCCGTGATGTTATTGGACCGTTCGGACGGGGTAAACAAAAATCGCGCTGAGCGCTATTCCCGGTCTGATACAATGGATTAGATCAGAACATCTTGAAGGCATTCCCGGTGACTGATTTGAAAGATTTAGAACCTCAGGCAAAACCGGAGGCCTGAATGGTGCGCTGCTCGAGGTCATCGGAGCTCGCCTTAGGTCACCAAGGAATTCTGGTGGCTTTTCGCAGAAGCCTTGGTGAATCTTGGCGTTCTTGGTATCTGGGTGGTGAGCGTTCTTAAAAGCCTCACTACCAGGACACCTAGGGCGTCAGGAACTCAAAGCAGATTTTAGATTTGGGCTGCACGAGAGGGCTCGCAGCCACCTGCCAAGCCTTAACGGGACTTGACTTGCGGGCCTTTTTTTATTTGAATAGGCAACGCTTGGTGCTATGTGCAGGGGAAACTGGAGATTAGCTCTGGATAGAGAGTCCTGCTACTGGTTTCCCACTTTTTCAAGTCAGAGGCGCCTCCAAGCTGCCAGAGTGCTTCACAGGGATGATGGATGGAACATACACTAGTTCTTAACGCAACTTATGAGCCTATCAACATTATCTCCTGGAAAAAAGCGTTAACCCTCCTTTTCCAGGGAAAGGTTGAGGTGCTGGCGGAGTACGATCGCGAGATTCACAGTGTCAGCTTCACGATCAAAATGCCTAGCGTCATGCGGCTTCTCAAGTATGTGAAAATAAGGAAGCGCTTTCAGCACGTAAAATTCTGCAGGGCAAACATTTACGCGAGAGATCACCACACCTGCCAATATTGCGGCAAGAAATGCTCCACCGAGAACCTCACTTTTGACCATGTGGTGCCTATCGTTAAAAGCGGAGGCAAGACCTGGGATAACATCGTCACCAGTTGCTTGGATTGCAACCACAAGAAGGGCGGACGCACCCCGGAGGAGGCTGGGATGCATCTCATCCGGCGTCCTAAGGAACCGGAATGGGTTCCGACCATGCTGCACATTACAATCGGATTTAGGACGGCCCCGGAAGCCTGGCGTGACTATTTCTACTGGAACATCGAATTGGAAGGTGAGACGTAGGGGCGACCGGCAGGTTGCCCCTATTGGACCCCGCACCGAATCTTCCTGATCATCTCACGGGTATGATGCGCTCCGTGGGATACGTCTTTCTCCAGCTTTTCGAGATGCCCCGGGCGGCCAACATTGTACAACTCCGGCGCGCCGCTGTTCAAAAATCGGAGGGTTTTCAAATCGGGGATCAGATCGTGCTCGCCGGCTAGGCTGTAGAACTTCTCGAGCCCCTCAATGTGACGCGGACCCAACTCGTAATCGACATTATCAAAGACATAGTTATTGAGCAAGGATTTGGGCAGGCCTAGTGTTTTTGAATAGATCCCAGCTATCTCCGGCCGTGACTTCAAGCCATACTCCTTTGCCTGCTGAAATACGGCCAGGAGATCAGAAGGCAGCGGTGGATCCGACCGGCAAGCCCAAAGCGCAAATACAAAAGGCCTCTGCTGCCAGCCTATCCATGCTCCGGCCAGATATGAGTCCGATCTCCACCTCGCCCCTGGCCAGTTGCGCTGCGCATTGCGCGGGCACAGATATAAGAACGTCATACTTGCCTTTGAGCGGACCGTGAACGAAAAACCACCCCAGCGGAGCGGAATTCAGGTAATCCGAGAGCGCTATACGAACTTTCAAGTCTGTAGCCTTTTCCCAAATTCTCAAAATGCGAACACCCTGTGCGAAACATTTAGCGTGAAGGATTATAGAGAGGACCTGAGCAAATTGGAATGATCTTTCAAATTGCGGCTTGCGGATTGCAGATTGGGAAATGAGGAGATTCCAGGTCCAACATCCTCAATTCGCAATAGTTCCAGAGCCACGATCGTGAGGGAGCGGGATCGGCGTGAATGACTCTATGGATAGCTTGCGCGAGACTCATGTGAGGAATGCCATCGAGTTGACGCTTATACCCGGCATAGGAACTCACACCCAAAGGAATCTATGGACGGCATTTCCTGAAATATCCGACGTGTTTACGCTGAGCCTGGGGGAACTCGAAAGACACTCGATATCGCCCGATGCGTGCGGAGCCGTGACCCGTCGGACTTACAATGAAATGGCGAAGGAAATCTTGGATTGGGGGACGCGGGAAGGCTGTCACTTCCTCGTTCTGGGGGACGATAACTATCCGCCGCTTCTCAGCGAAATCCACGATCCGCCGCTCGTGCTTTATGCGCGTGGCAACTTGCAGGCGCTTGAAGCGCCGCCCATTGCCATTGTCGGCACGCGCCGCCCGACATACTACGGACTTCAGATGGCCGAGGGACTGGCCTCCGATGTTGCACAGCGTAACTTAGCCGTCATTAGTGGTCTGGCCCGAGGAATCGACTCGGCTGCCCATCGAGGGTGCCTGGAAGGACGGGGTAGAACCATTGCGGTGCTCGGATGTGGCATCGATGTCGTTTACCCACGAGAAAACAAGCAGTTAACGCGACAAATCATGGAAAACGGATTGCTTCTTTCGGAGTTTATCCCCGGTACTTCCCCTTCACCCCAAAACTTTCCGGTGAGAAATCGCATCATTAGTGGTCTAGCGCTCGGCACGCTGATCGTGGAAGCCAGCGAGTACAGCGGCTCTCTCATAACGGCGCGCTTGGCCTTGGAGCAGAATCGGGAGGTTTATGCAATTCCGGGGAACCTGACATCGCCCCAGAGCTTTGGACCCAACTTTTTGATAAAGCAGGGGGCAAAGCTTATCCAATCTTGGAGAGACATCGTGGAGGAGTTACCGCCCAATCTGCGTCAAAGGATCCTGGCCGAGGAGGATGCGCCGTCCCCATCCAAACCGGAACTGGAGCTTTTATCGGAAGATGAGATGAAGATCATGGGTCTACTCGAAACGGACCGTGCAACCCAATTTGATAAGATTTACAGAGGGAGTGGAATGTCCATTCCCGTCCTGAGCGACCTGCTCCTGAAGCTCGAAATGTGCGGGCGGGTTCGGCAGGTGCCGGGAAACTTGTATGTGAAAGTGGCCAGGCCCGAAAAATAATTTCGCTTGGCATTTGTTCAGAGCTTGGTATAGTGTGCGCCCTTCTATGGCAAAGTCACTGGTTATTGTGGAATCGCCCGCCAAGGCAAAGACGATTGGCAAGTACCTCGGCAAAAACTACACGGTGAAGGCCTCCATCGGCCACATTAAGGATCTGCCGAAGAGTAGACTCGGCGTGGACATCGAGCACGACTTCGCGCCCCACTACGCGATAATTCCCGCTAAGGCAAAGATAGTCAAAGAGTTGAGGGCAGCAGCAAAAAGCTCAAAGGACATCTATCTGGCCGCTGATCCTGACCGCGAGGGTGAGGCCATCTGCCAGCACTTAGCCGAGGAGCTTGCGGACGATTCCAAGAATATCTACCGCGTCCTGTTCCAGGAAATCACGAAGGATGCCATAGAGGAAGCCTTCAAGAAGCCGGGCCGGATCAACCAGCATAAAGTCGATGCCCAGCTCACGCGGCGCATTCTTGACCGGTTAGTGGGATACAAAATCAGCCCCCTTCTTTGGGGAAAGGTGCGCAGAGGGCTCTCGGCCGGCCGGGTGCAGACAGTAGCCCTACGCATGATCGTCGAGCGCGAGCAGGAGATTCGAGCGTTCAGGTCCGAGGAATACTGGGATCTCACGGCGCGGCTTGCAGGCCGGTTTCCGCCGGACTTCACGGCCAAAGCCAGCACTATCGACGGCAAAAAATGGAACGTTGCCGACGGCCAAACGGCGCAGAACGTGGTTGAAGAATTGCGGAATGTGCGTTTCGTCGTGCAGAGGATCCACCGCCGCGAAAAGAAACGCTACCCGGTTCCACCATTCATTACGAGCAAACTGCAACAGGACGCCGCTCGCCAGCTGAGCTTCTCGGTGAAGAAAACCATGAACGTCGCGCAGCGTCTCTATGAGGGCGTGGAAATCGGGCCCGAAGGTGCGGTGGGCCTTATTACTTACATGCGTACCGACTCGGCCAGGGTCTCCGAGACGGCGCTGCATGAGGTGCGCAGCCTTATCAAGCGTGAGTATGGAGAACCGTATTTGCCGCACCACCCCATTTATTACAAATCGAAGAAGACGGCTCAGCAGGCGCACGAGGCGATTCGGCCCACTTCCGTGCAGCGCACTCCCGAGAGTCTGAGGAGGTACCTCGAGCCGGATTTGCTGAAGCTCTACACCCTCATCTGGAAAAGGTTCGTTGCCTCTCAGATGAATCCCGCGATTTTCGATCAGACGGACGTTCAGATCGAAGCCGGCCGCGTTGAATTCAAGGCCACCGGATCCCTACGCAAGTTCGACGGATTCCTGACGGTCTACGAAGAAGCCCGGAACGGTGACGCGAAGGGGGTCGACGAGGCCCAAGAAGATGGGATCCTACCCGAACTCCACGAAGGCGAGGTTCTCGCAGTTAAAGAACTCAAGCCAATCCAACACTTCACTCAACCACCGCCACGCTACAACGAAGCCAGCCTCGTCAAGGCACTGGAGGCGCGCGGCATCGGCCGCCCGAGCACTTATGCCACGATCCTGAGCACCATCCAGCACCGCGAGTACGTGGTTAAGCGGGAGGGAAAGTTCTATCCAACGGAGACCGGTGAAATCGTCGTCGAGCTGCTGGTGGAAAGCTTTCAGGACATCTTCGATTACGAGTACACGGCCCGGATGGAACATCACCTGGACCGCATTGAATCAGGGCGCGAGGGTTGGAACGAAGCGATGAGAGATTTTTACAGTCGCTTCTCCAAACGACTCGTCGATGCCGAAAAGCATATGCGAGACATCAAAGCGGAGGAGATTCCAACCGACGAGATATGCGAAAAATGCGGCAGCAAGATGGTGATCAAGTGGGGGAAATTCGGCCGCTTCATGGCTTGCTCGGCCTACCCCAACTGCAAAAACACGCGCGAAATTCCCAAGGTGTGCAGCCTCGACACATCGGACACGCCGCAGGAAGAGCAAACGACCTGCGAGAAATGCGGAAGACCCATGGTGCTGAAGCGGGGGCGTTTCGGCGAGTTCATGGCCTGCAGCGGATATCCCGAGTGCCGGAACACGAAGAAGATCGTCACATCCGCAGATGCCGTAAAAGTCAAGCAGGATATCCCCCTCGACGAAAAATGCCCCGTCTGTGGCAAGAATCTGGCCATCAAGCACGGCCGCTTCGGTGAGTACACCGCATGCAGCGATTACCCGAACTGCAAGTACATCAAGATGAAGTCAACGGGTGTGATGTGTGGTAGGAGCTGCGGAGGCGAAATCGTCGAGAGAAAATCCCGTCGAGGAAAGACCTTCTACGGGTGCTCGAATTACCCGGATTGCGATTTTGTGCTATGGAACAAGCCTATTCCTGAGCCATGTCCGAAGTGCGGCGCGCCTTTCACGGTCATCAAAACTACGAAGCGCACAGGCACGGTCCGATTGTGTAATAACGAAGAGTGCAAATTTAAAGAGGCTGTGAAGGAATCGGCGTAGCTCGGGCGGAGAAGACGAGTTTACTTCAACAAAAGTTCTCCATCCTTCGTCAGGAACTGATTGCCCACTGAGACAGTCGCATTGTGCAGGAAATTCCAATAAACTCCGCCGCCGCGATTCGCCGGGCACATTTCTCGTAATCGGGTCCACCAATCATCATGAGCGCCATCAAAATGAGCAAGCCTTTGTTCCCCGAAGACTGGCTGACAGACAACCGCTAACGCGAAGCGGCGAACTTCTTCTGAAGTTCCGGCAATAAAGCAAGCACCAGCTTTCCCGTTTTCTCCATGCTTTCCGGACTGACTTTGTCCAGCGTGTCTGCGAGCGTGTGATGGTAGGAATTGCCCGGCCCGTAATTGAGATCGATTATATCCACACAAGGTATTCCCACATCCAGGAAGGGCAGGTGATCATCTTCGATGGCCGCTTGCACATACGATAGAATGTCACGCAAGCCGTTTTTGTTCGCTGTATCCCAGACGAGGTCCATCAGCCAGGGAGTAGAGTTGGTTTCTCTCATGATATCGAGGTCCTTGTCGCCTATCATGTCGAGTAAAACCAGGGCCTTTACTTTTGGAACAATGCCCTCCTGTTTCCAGCGACGCGCAAGATGCCTGCTGCCATAAGTGCTGTCAAAGGAACTCCATTCGACGAAAGCCTCCTCACCATCCAGGAACAGGAACCAGTAATCCAGATCACCCTTGCTCGCAGCCAGAACGCGCGCGAGTTCTATCAGCAATCCAGTACTGGCGCCCCCGTCGTTCGCTCCTACAAAGTTCTTCCCTTCCATGTATTTAGTGTCGTAGTGACTCGCCAGCGCAATCGCACCTTTGCCGCCAGATCCCTTCCGGGCTATGAGGTTTACCATCTTCTTGGGACCATAAGGGGTCTCGGGTTCGAACGCATCCTCTACGATCAGATAGCCATAACTGCGAAGCTGCTGCTCGATATATTCGCGACACTTCTGCAACGCGGGTGAGCCGGGCGGGCGCGGCCCAAAAGCCACCTGAGCGCGGACATGCTCAATGGCTTTCTCGCCGCTGATCGCGGGCGTGTCGGCCGATATTTTGGGGGACTGGGCGCATGCTGTAGATATAAGCATGATCAGACCCACCTGACTCAACAGGAAACGCATGATTCCTCCGAACAGTAAGCCAAGTATAGTGGAAATCCTGCCATGGAGACACGGAATTGAGTCATCGAGTCATCGAGCTATTGGAAAAGCTATTCACAAAGCCTCGCCTAAAGGGGAAAAACGCAACCATCGGATTATTTCAATAGCCCAATGACCCGATGGCTAAATGACTCAATTCTGGGGCCAGAAGTCTCAGAACTCGGTTAATGGAAATCGCCCGACTGCAATTGGTTGATCTCCGGACAGATAGATTTACAATGGATTTACATTATTTAGTTTAACTTTTTCTTTCTTTCTGTTATGCTTTTAGCCATGAAA
>Ga0315279_10001600_pt1 | contig 37193 bp, 36 predicted proteins | sample YL17G06_20_MG_FD_203694 | JGI IMG/M metagenome (GOLD analysis project Ga0315279, IMG submission 203694) | Sediment microbial communities from Yellowstone Lake, YNP, Wyoming, USA - YL17G06_20 | ecosystem: Environmental > Aquatic > Freshwater > Lake > Sediment | place: USA: Wyoming | collected...
GCTTTGGCTATCAGGAAAATTCCTGGGCGCGGGTTGAGTTGCTTGGAAAGGACGCGATCGAACGCGCAGTCGCCTGGCACGCCGGCGCGGAGGTCGGTCAGGGCGCCCACACGGTGATGGTTCAGATAGTCGCCGAGGCGGTCAGCGTGCCGGTCGAGAAGGTCACGTTGATGACCTCCGACACGGTCAACATGGGCGACCCGGGCAGCGCCTCAGCCTCGCGCATGACCTTCATGGCCGGCAACGCCCTGAAGGGCGCGGGAGAAGCCGCGCTGGCAAAATGGAAAGCCGAGGAACGCCCGGCGGTTGCAGAATACACCTTTCTCGGCCCAAAGACCACGCCTTTCGATAAGGAAACCGGCTACGCCACGCCCAACTTCACCTACGCCTACGTCGCCCAAGCGGTCGAAGTGGAGGTGGATACCGAGACCGGCTTCGTCAAGGTGCTGCGCGTCGTTTCTGCGGACGACGTTGGGCGGGCCATCAACCCGGCCCTGGTCGAAGGTCAGATCGAAGGCGGGGTCGTCCAGGCGCAGGGTTACGCCCTGCTGGAGAATTTCATCACCAAAGACGGCTACGTGCTGACCGACCAGCTCAGCACCTATCTCATCCCGACGGTCCTGGACATTCCCGATGAGGTTGATCCGGTCATCGTAGAAGTACCGGATCCCATCGGCCCGTGGGGGGCGCGCGGCCTGGGCGAGCTGCCCTTCCTGCCGCTAGCGCCGGCCATCGCAGCCGCCGTCCATGATGCGACCGGTGTGTGGTTCGACGATTTTCCGCTGACGCCGGAGCGCGTGTTGCGCGGACTGGGGAAGATATAGGAGACAAATGCCCAACAGTCTCCGCAACACATTCGCCCGTCACAAATACAAAGCGGGTATCTTCCTTTTACTTTCCGCTGCATCTCTCGTCTGCGTGACATTGGTTGCTGCCCGGATCGCATACAGCGACAGCAGGCAATACCTCGGGCTGGTCTGGAATCTCTTTCTGGCCTGGATCCCATTTGTGCTGGCTTGCCTGGCCTATATGCTTTCATGGCGGCGATTGCTTCTCTATTTTGCCATTCCCATCTTCGCATTCCTGTGGCTGATCTTCTTCCCCAACGCGCCCTACATCCTGACCGACCTGCAGCACCTCGGCCAGGAAACCACGAATGTACCGCTTTGGTACGATGTTATCCTCCTCATCTGGTTCTCGTGGACAGGCGTTTTACTCGGGGTCGTTTCGCTCAGCCTGATGCAGGAGATCGTCAAGCGTGAGTTCGGCCGCTGGCTAGGCTGGATTTTCGTGTTTGCTGTAGCGGGTCTGAGCAGCGCCGGCATCTACGTCGGCCGCTTTATCCGCCTTAACTCCTGGGACATCTTCCAGAACCCGGCCAGCACCGCCGAAAATCTTTGGAGCTGGCTGCAAGATCCCAGCCTCCGCTCGATCGGTTTCATTGGCCTGTACACATTATTCTTCCTCTTCGTTTACTTCACCTTTTATGCATTCGGCCACATCCTCCAGGAAGGGGCCGAAAAGAATACCTGATTATGGCGTCCATCATCCTCATCCGCGGCGGCGGCGACCTGACCTCTGGAGTCGCGCTGCGCCTTTATCGCGCTGGCCTGAAAGTGGTCATCACCGAGATACCTCAACCGCTGGCCGTCCGGCGCACCGTCTCGTTTTCCGAAGCCGTTTACGACGGGGAGATCACCATCGAAGGCCTCTCCGCCCGGCGCGTCCCCGACCCAACCGACAGCCTGCGCATCCTGACCGTCCTGGGCAAACAGCAGATCCCGGTGCTGGTGGACCCTGACTGCACCTCGGCCAAAGCCCTGCATCCCGCCGTTATCGTGGACGGGCGCATGACCAAGCGTCCGCCCGAACCCATCGGCTACTCACCCGTGCTGTACATCGGCCTAGGCCCCGGCTTCGTGGCCGGAGAGAACTGCCAAGCTGCGGTTGAGACCCGGCGCGGCCCCACCCTGAGCCGCGTCTACTGGCGCGGCGGCCCGGACCCGGATACCGGCGCGCCCGAAGGCGACCCCGCCCGCGTCCTGCGCGCCCCGTGTGACGGAGTGTTGGTGGGACATAAACAGATTGGCGAGCATTGCGAGGCGGGGGAAGTAATTGCAGAAGTGATTAGTGATCTGTCTTCAGTGACCAGTAACCGGTGTGCAGTGACCAGCCCGTTTGCAGGTATGTTACGCGGCCTCATCCACCCCGGCCTGACGGTGACGCGCGGCATGAAGATCGGCGATGTTGACCCGCGCGACGACCCGCGCCTCTGCCGGATGGTCTCCGACAAGGCGCTCGCGGTTGGCGGCGGGGTGCTGGAGGCGATCCTGTCGCGCCCAGAACTACACTCCCGTATGTGGGCATGACACTTGCTGAAGCCTTTCGCCTTACAGATGTACCCTGCCTCGCCCTGGTTGGCGCGGGCGGCAAGACCACAGCGCTCTTCCAACTGGCGCGCGAACTGGCCCTGAGCGGAGCGACCAAAGGGAGCGCAGTCGAAGGGCAGCCAGTCATCGTCACCGCGACCACCCACCTGCACGTTAATCAAATCAAACTGGCCGACTCGCACTGGATTGCCCAGAAGCCGGAAGATCTCGCGCAATTGGAAGACGATCTACGCGGCGTTGTTCTGGTCACCGGCCAGTTAGATGGGGACCGAACAAAAGGGGTAGATAAATATATATTATGCTGGCTACGCGAAATTGCGTTAAATCATAACCTTCCCCTGCTCATCGAAGCAGATGGATCGGGTCAGAGGCCGCTCAAGGCCCCAGCAGAACACGAGCCGGTCATCCCGGAATTCGTCGAGACAGTGGTGGTCGTCGCCGGGCTGTCCGGGCTGGGAAAACCGCTCACTGATGAATGGGTGCATCGGGCGGCGCAGTTCGAGCGACTCAGCGGGTCAGCGAATCAGCGGGTAATCACGGCGGAAATGGTTGCAAAGGTTTTACTACATCCTGAAGGTGGACTGAAGAACATTCCACCCCAGGCGCGGCGTGTGGCCTTACTAAATCAGGCGGATACGACGGAACTGCAAAGTTTGGCGGGCATGATTGCAGTTGAGCTACTCCCCCACTATGACGCGGTCATCTCTGCCTCCTTGAAACCACAGGCACTTGCACCCCGTTCGCCTGCACTTGCCTGTCCTGGCGGTCAGGCCAGGGCGCAGGTGCAAGAGAGCCGGGAGCCCGCCGGGGCGAGACGGCCTGCTGCACACTTACCCCAGCGCTGCCCGCCAGGGCAAGTGCCGGGGAGTGCAGGTGTGAACATAGATGAACATGGATTGGTTTATTCTGTTCACGAAAGAACAGCGGGGATCATCCTAGCCGCAGGCGCATCGGAGCGACTGGGCCAGCCCAAACAACTGCTGAACTGGCGCGGCCAGCCTTTCATCCGCGCCGTGGCGCAAACCGCCCTGGCTGCGGACCTTTTCCCCATCATCGTTGTGACCGGCTCGCGCGCTGAGGAGGTCGAGGCTGCAATTAGAGATTTGCCAGTAACGATCACCCGCAATCGAGACTGGCAGAGCGGGCAAAGTTCGTCCGTTCGGGCGGGGTTATCTGCCCTCACCCCATCCCCCAGCCCCCTTCCCCTCTCCCAAATTTGGGAGAGGGGAAGGGGGAAAGGGGGTAGAGGTGAGGTCGGCGCGGCCATCTTCCTCCTCGCTGATCAGCCGCAGGTCACGCCGAGCGTGCTGCGGGCGCTGGTGGAACGTCACAGCCTGGATTTGAGCTTTATCGTCGCGCCGCAGGTTCAGGGTCAACGTGCGAATCCGGTCTTGTTCGACCGGGTCACTTTCCCCGATCTACTGGCTTTGACTGGCGACGGCGGCGGGCGAGGAATATTCTCCAAACATCCGGTCACAACCCTGCCCTGGCACGATGAAAGCCTATTGTTGGATGTTGATACGCCAGAGGATCATAAAAAGCTAGAGGGCTGGACATCGTGAAGCCCACAATCCCCTTGCCATTTCCCACTTCTTGTGCTATTTTATTCAGGTATGATGCTACGTTCTTTCATCGCCATCGAGATGCCCGCCGAGTTGCAGGACGCGATGGACAAAAGCACCGCAAAGCTGAAGAAAGCGCTCGCTAGGCCGCTCGTCCGCTGGGTGCCGCCGCATAACGTTCACCTGACGATGAAATTCCTGGGCGACGTTTCTCCCGCCAACCTGGAGCTGCTGGCGCAAGCCCTGAAGGTCGAGGCCGGACAGCACGCCAGTTTTTCGCTTTCGATTGGTGGACTGGGCGTTTTCCCGAACCCCAGGCGGCCGCGCGTTGTCTGGATCGGGATCGAAGCCCCGGCCTCTTTGCAGGCGCTTCAGCGCGGGATCGAGGCGGCCGCCGCTCGCCTAGGCTATGAATCTGAAAACCGGCCTTTTTCCCCGCACCTGACGATTGGACGCGTCAACCAAAATGCTTCAGCGGCCGAAGTGCAGCAAATCCGCGCCGCGCTGGAGCAGAGCAGGGTCGGCGCGCTCGGCGCCGTCGCTGTGGAGGCGGTGCACATTTTCAAGAGCGAACTACAGCCGGGAGGGGCCGTGTACACACATCTTTACACCGCCTCGTTCGGTAAGTAGCGTTTAGAAAGTGTTTTGAAAACACACGGTAAACCAGAGATGAACGGAGATAAACGTCAATTCGGCCTAATGAACTTAGCGCGATCCATGCGAATCTTTGGAACCGCGAAGGAACGAAGAGCGCGAAGGAAGATTAACCTTCGCGAAGGATTAAGAAACTTCGCGGCCTTCGCATCTTCGCGGTGAATCTTTTTGGTTGCGAGAGGTGAATTCTGAATACACTCGATGTTGCTCATACAATCGTAGATGCCTTGGAGGAAAAGAAGGGGGAAAACATCGTCTTGTTAGACATCCAAAAAATTGCTTCATTCACCAGTTATTTCGTCATCTGCACCGCCACCAGCGACCGGATGCTGGATGCCCTGGCGGATGCAGTGCTAGAAAAAGTGCGGGAGACGCATCACCACAAAGGCCGCGTGGAGGGCAGCCCGCAAGACGGCTGGTTGGTGGTGGACTACGGCTCTATCGTGGTGCACCTTTTCGCGCCTGATTTACGCAATTACTATCGGTTGGAAGATCTGTGGCACGAGGGGAAGGTGCTGCTGCACGTGCAATAAGGTGCAGAGCGTTCTTAAAGTCCATACATTATGTCATTGCGAGGCTCCTTTGCCGAAGCAATCCCCAAATGTGGCGAGGAGATTGCTTCGACCGGCACAGAACGCTGGTCTCACAATGACACAGAACAGGAAGCCGCGACTTTAAGAAAGCCCTACAAAAAGGTGCAGAGCGTATTGACAAAGCATATACAGCGCACTATACTTTACCTTGATGAATTTCATATTCACGCTTCACAACATCGCTTTCGAGTGGGATAACCGTAAAGCGACGACCAACTTTCGTAAACATGATATTTCCTTCGAGTTGGCGTGTGAAGCATTCTTTGACCCGTTTGTGTGCTATCTCGATGATGAAATTATTGACGATGAACTTCGAGAAACCGTCATCGGGCTGACCACTACCAGGCAATTGCTGTATGTTATTTATGTTCTGCACGATGACAATATTCGTATCATTTCCGCACGACTGGTAACAAACACAGAGAGAGAAGCCTATGAAAATCAATAAACTTACCCAACGTTTGCAAAAAGACCGCCCGATGACGATGGTTAGCCTTAGGATTCCCGCTGATGTCATAGTTGATCTGAAGCGTGTTGCGCCTTTGCTCGGCTTTTCTGGTTATCAAGCTTTGATCAAGGCTTACATTGGTCAGGGATTGCGAACAGACCTCGAACGTCTTGAAGGAAGTGTAGAAATTTCTGCTCTCGTCGAGAGTCTGCGACGGAAAGGCGTAAAGGATGAGATTATCTCGTCCGCTATGTCAGAAGCACAAAGTCTTGCAGAAGCCGCTTAAGCCACAAAAATGAATAATTCCACCAGTCCAAACGTCAACGAAATGTTGCCTGAATACGATTTTACAGGCAAGAAAGGCATACGCGGCAAGTATTATCAGGCATATCGTCAAGGTCACACAGTGAAGATACATCAGGAAGATGGCACTGTCCGCACACAATATTTCACATTGGAAGATGGGGCTGTGATGTTAGAACCTGATGTCAGGGAATATTTTCCAACATCAGAAAGCGTCAATAAGGCGCTTCGCTCCTTGATCGAAATAATGCCAAAGAAACCAGTGGAGAGAATAGCCGATGGCCAGGCATCAAAGAAACGCTATAGAACCTGATAAGAAACAGGTGCTTACCGGCTGGAAGATCTATGGCACGAGGGGAAGGTGCTGCTGCACGTCCAATAGAGAAAGAGGATTTGACGCTCTGGGGAGTTGAATATTCTCCGCCAATTTGCTATACTGATTTCAGGTTATTGTCTTATTTTGACCGATTGCAGCCTAAATGCCCAATTGAATTTAGGATGTTAGGCTGCCTGAAATCTGCCCACATAAGCGGTTATATTGAGAACGTCAACCGAGTACATAGTTTAGGACTATTCTCACTCAACGCCGCATAAAGACCCAAACGTTTGGGATTTTATACGGATCGTCTATAAGGCATTATGCGATCCGCTAACACGCGAGTTAGACCGAAAGGGAGAGGACCATGTTGCTACGGATCGAGACGAAATCGCGCCTGGCTACTCGGGTAACCGGCGAGCGCCTGAAAACGTTCGGCCTGGACGAACGTGGGCTCCAAGAGGTCTTCTTCCGGTCTCTCGATCGCCTTCTGCCGGATGAAGAGCTTCTCCTCATTGCCCAATCGCGTCATTGGCAGGAGGAACCTGACCTGTTGGCGCTAGACGAGCGTGGGCAGCTGTTCATCTTCGAGATCAAGGTATGGGAATCGCGTTCGGAGAACCTTCTTCAAGTATTGCGCTATGGCCAACTCTTCGGCACCTATGAATATGCCGAGCTCGATCAACTCTTCCGACGATTTGACGAGACGGGTCGGTCGCTCTCGGAAGCCCACCGGGCGGCGTTCGACGTCACGCTGGCCGAAACAGAGTTTAACCGCAAACAGGTCTTCGTCATTCTGACGAATGGTCTGGATTTTCGCACGCGTCAGGCTGTTCAGTATTGGCGGTCCTCAGGGCTTGTGATCCGGCCATGGGTCTATCGTGCATATGCCGATCGCGACGAATCCTTCCTCCTGGAGATTGGACGCTTTGCAGTTCAGGACAACCCGTATGAGGACATTGCGGCCGGCTTCTATATCCTGAACACCAAACTACAGCAACGACCCCGCTGATCACGAAGACATGCTTCAGAATAGGAAAGCGGCAGCATATTTTGCGCCGTGGAATTACAAGATCGAGCGCCTCTCGAAGGGTGACACAATATTTCTCTATCAGTCTGGGGTCGGCGTGGTTGCGATGGGGCGAGCATCTGGCAAACTGGAGAAGGCAGCGTACCACGGAGATCCAAAGCACATGGATGAGGAATATTTCAGGACCCTGGAGCGGTTTCAGCGCGTCGACCCTCCCGTCCCAGCGGCGAAGATCAAAGAAGTAACAGGCACAAATCATCGCTTCCTTGGAACCATGTTTTCGCTCGACGCTGACAGCGGGGCTGCTCTGGTCAGGTACATCCAGAAGCGAGGTTCGGTCTAACAAGCGATTGGAGCGGACGCGCAGATCGCGCCGCTCAACCGCGACGTTAAAAATAAACCATCCCGCCGGGCGATGAACCCGGCGGGACGTTTCACCATCACCATCGAAAGTTACTTTTCAAATATCCACTTATCGTTGGATCGTTCCCAAGGCACCAATTCCCCCGGTTCGAACCACAAGGCAACCTCCTGCTCGCTGTTCTCGATAGAGTCCGAGGCGTGGGTCAGGTTGCGGCCCACTTCCAGGGCAAAGTCATGACGCACCGAACCGGGCGCGGCCTCGGTCGGTCGGGTCGCGCCCATCGTCTGGCGGACAGCCGCCACCGCGTTTGGCCCCTCCCAAACCATCGCCATGACCGGCGCGGAGGTGATGTAGCGGATGAGGCCATCGTAAAAGGGCTTGCCCTTGTGAATGGCGTAATGCGTCTCTGCCAGTTCCTGGCTGACGGCCATGAACTTGGCAGCCACCAGGCGCAATCCGCGGCGTTCGAGACGGCTGGTCACCTCACCGATCAACCCGCGCTGGACACCATCGGGCTTTACAAGCACCAACGTTCGTTCCACAAATGCCTCCAAAGAAAAGATTCACCGCGAAGACGCGAAGGGCGCGAAGGGCGCGAAGTGGAATCATTCTTCGCGAAGGCTTATAAACCTTCGCGTTCTTCGCTGCTTCGCGGTTCCTAATGATTTTCTGACCAATTACCGTAACAGCTCTTCCGCCTTCGTGTACGCGTCCAGCGCATCTTGCAACTGGTTGGAACGATTGTAGGCGTCGCCCAATGTCTGCCAGATGATGATATCCACCGGGTAGGTGTAGACCGCTTCACGCAGATCGTGGATGACCTCATCCAACAAGTGTCCTTTTTTGATCAACTTCGCGAACCCAGCCATCGCCTCGTCCAGTTTTCCGCTCTTGAGGGTCAACTGCGCATCGAGCAATAACTCGGCATCTTTATCCTGGACCGGCACGGGTGCTAACGCACCCTGTAATTCTGCCGCGGGTGCAGGCTCAACAACAAAACTGACCGGTTCGGGTGTAAGCGGCTCCACCTTTTCGGCCGGCAGCCACTCTTCCGGGGCAGTCGGCGTCAGCGCATCAGCGACAGGGATATTCTCGTCCGCAAAGGGGACCGCTGCTCCCGCCTCCTCGACAGCTTCCTGCTCTTGTGGCGCGGGCGATTGCACAGGGAGGCTTTCAGGCATCCCTGTGGACGTGCGCAGCCATTCAGGCAGTTCATCTTCCTTCGAGAGTTCAGCCGCCGAGGTAGGTTGGGTGACGCCCTTCAACCAATCCGGCAATTCTTCACCGGCTGGTGGCATCGGCTGGCTTTGAGCAGCCGGGGGAGTTCTTTCCCTCATTTCAGAAGATTCGAGGTCCTTCAACCATTCAATAACATCCCCTTCCTTGGAAGCAGGCAACGCTTCGGCAGACCCTTGTTCCTGGCCTGTTTCCGGCGCGGTTTCGAGGCGCGCTTCGGCCCTGGCGCTCTCTTCCGCTGTCAGGTTATCCAACCAATTCAACGTCGCCTCCTCCATGAAAGGCCTCGCAGGAGACTCTGGCGCGAGTCCAGAGGGGATAGGCTCTTCCAACGTGGGAGCCGCTATCCCTCCTTCCGGTATTTCGGGTAGAGAGGCCGCTTCGGCAGGTTCCTGCAAAGTGGTTGCGCTCTCGGCAACCAAAGCGGAGGGCAGCGCTTTTTCCGCCTCCGGCTCGATCCCAGCCGTTTCGATATGTTTCCCGGTCGCCGCCGCCTCCTGCCACACCCACTCAGGCGGGGTTTCAAGACGTTCTTCGGGCCTGGTCAGCAATTCTTCGGGCTTGGCGCCCTGCTTCGCAGCCAGGTTTTCCAGCCAGGCCAGAGCCGCATCCTGGTCTTCAGATTGAAGCCCAGGGACGGCAGTTGGGGGTTCAGGCTCAGGCGGTTTCTGTTCAGCGAAAACCAGCACAGCGGGTTCCATTTCTGAAAATGGAACCGATGGCTCTTTCTCCGCCTCAACACCTTCCATCCACTTCGGCTGTGTGTCGCTGATTTCTTCGTAAGCCGCCTCCGCCCTGATGGCCTCGAACGGAGGCTTTGGCCCCGCGGCCTGCTCCCCTTCAGCGGGCATTTCATCGAAGGGTGTCACTGGCTGAGCGGGTTCCTCCGCAGCCAGTGGGTTTAGATCAAGTTCTGGGGTTTCCACCTGGGCGGCTGCTCCTTCAGGAGCCATCGCCTGCAGCCAGTCGGGAATTTCCGCCTGGGCGATCGGCTCGGAGGGTTGCGGCTGCTCAGCGAACTCCGACGGGCCTTCTTTCACCTCGCCGGCAGCTTCCTGCCAGCCGGCGGAGCGCAGCCAATCTGGGATGGCGATCTCGCCCTGGGCGGCTCCAGGCGCTGCAAGCGTTGGAGGCTCGAACGAAACCGGCGGTTGCCCCTGCTCAGTTTGCTGGGGTTGTAGGGCAGGTTTCGCAGGTGGGACTTTAGCAACTATGGCTCCTGGAAGCGGGCCGATGCCCATCTTGATGCCCAGAGAAGAAGCCCATTCAGGTTGTACCGCTTCCGGCTTCCCGCTGGGCTGGTATTCCAGGCGTTCCAGGGTGACCACGGAATCAGCCACCTGATCAGATCGAAAAACCGAGTCTTTAACGAAAGCTGAATACGGATCCAACTGCTCTATTCGCTGACGGTAGATCTGGGCATCCTCGGCGCGGCCCGTCCCTGGCAGGATGTCCACCAAAATCCGCAAAGCATCCAGGCAATAGGGATACTTCTTCAACAAAGTCATGGACATCTCGGCGGCTTCCACCTTTTGCCCGGCGCGGTAATAAGCGCGCGCCAGCATCACCTGCAAATCGGCGCGATTGGCGTCCTCGGCCATCACGGAGCGGATCTCCACGATCGCTTGATTATAGAGTTCGCCCTGGCTGTACATGTTCGCCAGCGCGTCGCGTGTCAGGCGCACTTTCGGCGGCTCAATGCCATCCCGCCGTCCATACAGGCGCTTCAATTCGCCCTGGATGGCCGGATTCGAGGGCTGGATCTCGAAGGCGCGCTCCATGTGCCAGATCGCATCGTCTACATTGCCTTCGTCATCGCGGATAATGCTCATCCCCACGTGGGCCACGAAGTCATCCGGCACCCCCATCAAGACGCGCTGGAAGATATCCGCCGCATCAGTGTAATGGCGAACCTCCAGGAAAGCTTTCCCCAGCAACTGGTACGTTTCGACGCACATGGGGAAAATTTTCAAGATATGCTGGCAATGGGCAATGGCCTCGTCAATACGCCCACCCTCGACCAGGCTTTCGATTTCACGGTTATAGATACGCAGGGATACGTTCGTCATGGCGCACTCCTTTTATTAGTATGCACCATTATTAAAGTTTATGCAAGCCTTTTTCGCCTAGTTATCATAAAAGATAGGTAACGGTGCAACCGGTTCATCGCTCAAGACATGAGCGTTCAAGAGGCGTTCCCGGACTTCGGCCTGCCGTGCGGGATTATTGGCGTGGATGGTGAATAGCGGCTGGCCTTTTTTCACGAAATCACCAACTTTATGATAGATGACAATGCCGACAGCGTGGTCAATCGCCTGGCCCTTTTTCGTCCGGCCTGCGCCGAGCGCCACCGCCGCCTCACCCACGATGCGGGCGTTGACCTGGGCCAGATATCCGCTGCGAGGGGCTTTTACCAACTCGACGAGCCGCGCCTTCGGCAATTTATCGGGATCGTCCACATAGGACACATCCCCGCCCTGGGCCGAGACCAGCGCGCGGAATTTTTTGAATGCAGACCCGTCGTCCAGGGCGCGTACCGCCAGGGCGCGGCCTGAAGCCAGGTCTGGGACCACGCCTCCCAACGTCAACATGTGGGCCGAAAAGGTCAGGCAATGTTCGCGGAAATCCTGGGGGCTGCCTCCGTGAAGGGTCTCGATCGCCTCACGGACTTCCAATGCGTTACCGACCGCGCAGCCGAGCGGCTGGTTCATGTCCGCGAGCAAGGCCACGACCCGGCGTCCGGCCAGTTCGCCAATGGCGATCATCAAGTTTGCCAATTGGCGGGCGTCTTCAAGAGTCAGCATGAACGCGCCCAGGCCGACCTTGACGTCCAGCAAGATGGCCTGTGCACCGGCGGCGATCTTCTTGCTCATCACAGACGAAGCGATCAGCGGGATGGATTGCACCGTGCCGGTCACGTCCCGCAAAGCATACAGTTTTCCATCGGCCGGGGCCAGGTAGGGCGTCTGGCCGGTCAAAACAATGCCAACCTCGCGCAACTGGCGTTTAAATTCGTCAGTAGTCAGGTCACAGCGATAGCCAGGTATGGATTCCATTTTATCGAGCGTGCCGCCGCTGAAGTCCAGGCCCCGGCCAGACACTTTCCCAACCGGCAGGCCGCAGGCGGCGCTAACAGGTAGGACGACCAGGGAGGTTTTGTCGCCGACTCCGCCGGTCGAATGCTTGTCTACGGCAACCTTGACCACGTCGGATAGATCCACCATCTCGCCGGAATGAGCCAGCGCCAGGGTCAGGTCAGCGGTTTCGGGCGGGGTCATCCCGTTGAGCAGGACCGCCATCGCCCAGGCCGAAACCTGGTAATCAGTAATCTCCCCGCGCGTAAAGCCCTGAACGAAGAACTCGATTTCCTCGCGTGTCAGCTCACCCTTATCGCGTTTCTTGATGATGATGTCTACGGCGCGCATGTGATCAACTCCAGGAATTCCTGACTGTATTTTATCCTATTTTTCTCTACCGTTAGTCCCCCTTTCCTGGGAAGAGTTTCGGCCCAGCCGTTGTATCGTCCACGCGCCAGCCGAGACTCTCGATCTGCTGGCGCAATTCATCAGCAGCCACCCAGTCCTTGCGCAAGCGCGCTTGCTGGCGTGCTTCTGCCATGCGTTGCACCTCGGCGGGAATTTCCCCATTCTCCTGGCCGGGTGAGGCTGCATCCATAACCATCTTCCAGGTTGAAGCTGGAATGCCTTCTTCAGGCAAAACCGGTAGATGGAACTCCCCTAATTCGGCAAAGGAAATTGTTGCGCCCGCAGGGTAGATCTTGGGGTTGCATTCACGCAGCAGCGTTACAGAACTTACGCCGTTGACGCGGCATTGACCGAGGGCAAAATCAAAGATCAGGCCGGTATGCTCGTCCAGGCCGACGGTTGTATGACCAGGAGGGAGCAAGGCGCGCCACTCGTCGAAGCGTTCCATGCCAACGAAGCAGCGGCTGGTATCCACGTCCGCGCCGCCCTCGGCGTTGTTCCAGTGCGGAATGAAAGACAGCGGCAGACCAAAATCAGCAAACAAATCGAGGCCGGGCGGGGCGGACACATCTTCTCCCACCTTGTAAATCTCGTACACTGGCAAGGCACGCGCCCCGACGGCAATCGTCGCTGCGCTGGCGAAAACCAGGGCCGCGCCCATGCGCTGACGGGCACGCAGGATGTCCCAGGCCAGGGAGCCGCGCAATTGGCGCACGGCATAGGTCGGTGAACCAGGTCCCATGAAGATCAGGTTCGCGGATAAGAGAGGCGCTAATAGCGCGGCGTTATCCGGACTGAATGGGGTGCCGCGCTTGCGAGCTGGAAGGACGGTCACGGTCGGATCGAAATATTGCAGGCGCGTCCCCAAAAAATCGGCCACCCGCCCGACGACCTGGGACGAGTTAAGCTCGAACCCGGCCGGGGTCTCCAGGATGACGATCCGCAAAGGCGATGGCAGGTTTTGAACGAGGGATTCGAAAATCCTTCCGCCCGAGAGGGAGGTTTCACCAGAGCCGAGCAGGGCAATGGGGCCAAAGGTGGGATGCAATGGTAGATCGTCTTTCCTGCCAACGCCTATTCTTTTCCCGGCCTGGGATTGAAATCCTAGGCTATGCGGTAAGAGTCCGCTAAAGCAGACTGGAGATCTGCTGGGGTGTTGCATCAAACACCTCGCGGGTGTTCGTCCACACCTCGTCGAACATTTTCGGCGTCAGGCGGCCGGTCTGGGTGTTTTGGCGGCTGGGATGGTAAGAGCATAGTAACCAGTGACCAGTTATCAGTTGATAAGCAGCGCCGTGAGCAAAGGTCACAGGCGATGGGCATTCATTGTTGGTCTCTTGTCCATCGTAGATGATCCGAAGGATACGCTCGAACGCTACCCGCCCCAGTGCTACCAATATCCTTGGTTGAATGATCTCGATCTCCTGCGCAAGGTACGGCTGGCAATTTACCATCTCTTGCGGCGATGGTTTGTTGCCCGGCGGCGCACAGCGGCAGACAGCCGTAATGTAGAGGTTTTTCAAGGTCAGCCCGTCATCGCGGTGGCGGGATTCGGGCTGGTTTGCGAATCCGGCGCGAAAGAGCGCCGCGTAGAGAAACTCGCCAGAGGCATCACCAGTGAACATGCGCCCGGTCCGGTTCGAGCCGTGCGCGCCGGGGGCGAGTCCCACAGCCATCACGCGCGCCCGCGGATCACCAAAACCGGGGACAGGTTTGCCCCAGTATTCCCAGTCGCGATAGGCGCGACGCTTGACGCGAGCAACTTCTTCCCGCCAGGCAACGAGGCGCGGGCACTTCCGGCAGGCGAGGAGGTCGGTGTTAAGGGATTCGAGAGACATGGGCGGATTCGTAAACGTGAAACGTAAAACGTAGCGGAATGAATTCCGCGTTACGTAATCAGCATCGCATCGCCGAATGAGTAGAAGCGATATTTTTCACGCTTGGCGACTTCGTAGGCCTGGAGAATCCTCTCCCGGCCGGCAAGGGCGCTGACCAGCATGATGAGCGTCGAGCGGGGTAAATGGAAGTTCGTAATCATGCAATCTACAATTTTGAATTTATAGCCGGGCAATATGAATAAATTGGTATTGCCGGTGTAGGACGAGATAGTTTCTCGTCCTACCGTAGCAGATTCGAGTGTTCGGACAGAAGTCGTACCCACCGCAATCACGCGGCCGCCGGATTGACGTGTTCGATTGATGGCATCTGCCGTTTCCTGGGGCAATTCGCACCACTCTGTGTGGATCAGGTGCTTTTCGGGGTTGGCTTCCGTCACTGGGGCAAAGGTGTCCAACCCGACGTGTAAGGTGACGTAGGCGATCTTCACACCCTGCGACTGCAACTCGTCCAGTATTCGCGACGTGAAGTGCAGGCCGGCGGTCGGCGCGGCAGCCGAGCCTGGGTCACGCGCGTAGACAGTCTGGTAGCGTTCAGGGTTCTTCAATGGCTCGTGAATGTAGGGAGGCAAGGGAACATGCCCGATCCTGGGGAGATAGAGTTCTATCGGCCCAGCAAAACGGACCAAACGCCGCGCGCCGTCTAGCATACCAACGATCTCAGCCTCGGGCCCGTTCTCTTCGAGAAGCAAGCAAATACCTGACTTGAGTCCCTTTCCACCCACGATACATTCCCACGTATGTGTATCCTCCCTCCGCAGGAGGAGCAGCTCGACGCGGCCGCCGGTCGGCTTGCGCGCAAATAAACGTGCAGGGATAACACGAGTTTGGTTCAAAACCAGTAAATCGCCCGGTTTCAGATATTTACCGAAATCACGAAAGACAGCGTGTTCTAACGCTCCCGTGTCACGGTGCAGGACAAGCAGGCGCGAGGAATCGCGCTGCTCGAGGGGAGTCTGGGCAACGAACGAGGGGGGAAGATCGTAATCGAAGTCGGAGGTTTTCACTCTTACCACTGAGAATATAACTCAGAGAAGAATTTCATCGAGTCTGTAATGAGCGGGGGTCGAAGTGGGAAGAGGATGTGATCAGATCCTTCAAATAGTCCCAAGGAGCGTTCTCGAAAGATTGGATCCTCACAAACCGCTTGTACTTTTGATCACCTTCGAGAAGGTGTTGCGGATCGGACAAGAACGATCCATGAATAAAAGCGAGGCGCACATGGTTCTCGTGAACGCTTATCTGGCAGATCCCGGCGCTGATCGGCCCTCCGCGTTTTTCATCATAGTAACTGAGACCATTCCAGAGAACAGTCTCAGTTGCAGTAGGAGCGACAGATGCAATAATGTTCCTAAGCTCCAGAACGATTTCCTGCAAATGTGGCTGCGTCTGTTGGAGAAATTTCTCGAGATAGCGGGTTGGGAACATTTATTTTGAATTTTTATGGTCGCACGAATTCGTTGCCACGCGTCCCTGTGGGGTGCGGTTGAGAGATCGGGCTCGTATCATGATAATTTGGCCACAATCTTGGGCAAATCCTCGTACTGATACGGCGGCCGCTTGTGGATTTGCAGGATCCAAACCCAACCTTCAATTTCATTGACCGCATATAAAATCCGCCACTTGTCCAATCGCACGCGACGGATTTCAATATGTGCGGAAATTTCCAATTCCTCAACATCTAAGAGGCGGCTATTGGCAGGCCGTGGGTTATCGGCTAGGCCGTTGATGATCCGCTTCATCCGCTGGCGGATATTCCCTGGCAGTGATTCACGAGTCGAATGAACTTCCGGTTCGATCCATAACCGGAAGCGCTCTGCCTGTCTCACCATTGTCCCTGTGCATCCGGCCAGGCAAGCGCGCCAGATTTCTCAGGCCCCTTGCGCAAACTCGCGATCTTTTCTTTGACATCCGCGCGGTCTTCTAAATCTTCCAGATATTCCAGAAGAAATCGCCAATCTTTGATACTGACCTGCACCGCCGATTCTTTTCCATTGGCATCCACGACAAAACGGACATTTTTCAAGGCATCCAAAGCAACCATATTTCACCTCGTCTTTATTATACGCCGCCTATGGGATCAACTTACAATAGTCTCGGCTGCGTTTCTTCGTTGTACTCCACCCCCAAATGCTCATAGGCGGACTTGGTCGCGACCCGTCCCTGCGGTGTGCGGTCGAGGAAGCCAAGTTGCAGCAGGTAGGGTTCGACCACATCCATGATGGTATCTGGTTCCTCGCTGATGGATGCAGCGATGGTCGCCAATCCAACCGGCCCGCCGTTGTATTTTATGATGATGGTCTTCAGCACGCGGCGATCCACGTCGTCCAGGCCGAGCGGATCCACCGCCAGCAGATCGAGAGCCTCGTGCGCGACGGCACGCGTGACTGTCCCGTCGGCGCGCACCTGTGCATAGTCACGCACACGGCGCAGGAGACGGAGCGCCACGCGCGGCGTCCCGCGCGCCCGGCGGGCGATCTCCTCCACGCCGCCTTTATCCATCTCCACCTTCAGCATCCCCGCCGCCCGCCGGACGATGGCATGCATCGCCGCCAGTTCGTAATAATCCAACCGGTAGACCGCCCCGAAGCGGGCGCGCAGGGGCGCGGTCATCAGCGCCAGGCGGGTAGTCGCGCCGACCACCGTGAAGTGCGGCAGCTTCAACCGGATGGAACGCGCCGAAGGGCCTTTGCCGATGACGATATCGAGAGCGTAATCTTCCATCGCCGGGTAGAGCACCTCTTCCACGGCTTTGCCCAGGCGGTGGACTTCGTCAATAAAGAGCACATCTCCGGCGCGCAGGTTGGTCAGGATGGCGGCCAAGTCTCCGGCGCGCTCGATGGCCGGGCCGGAAGTAACCTTGATGTTGACACCCATTTCATTAGCCACAACGTGCGCCAGCGTGGTCTTACCCAGGCCAGGTGGGCCGTAAAAAAGAACGTGATCGAGCGGTTCCATGCGCTGGCGAGCAGCCGCGATCAGGATTGCCAGGTTTTCCTTCACTTGCTCCTGCCCGATCAGGTCGGAAAGCAGTTGCGGACGCAGGGTCTGGTCGAGACGGTCATCGGGCTTCGGCTCAGGGTCTAGGACGCGTTTCGTGGGGCTGATCATATTGCCGATTATACTCGCTTGCGGGAGATTGGTTTTTGCTGTATTCTATTAGCATCGAATTGCACGAATAAACGGTAAGATCATCATGGAAATCAAGGCCGTCACCGAATTGAGCGCTGTTCACCGGGCGCAAGCCATCAACTACCTGGCCGCCAAAGGCTTCGAACTTGCCATCCTCCTCAACTACGGCTCGCCAAAACTGCAGCAGGAACGCCTTGTCCGCTTCAAATCCTTAGATAGAAAATCATGACCATTCGTTCAATTCCAGTAATTCGATGCAATTCAAGAGGTTTCCGATGCAAAAACTGACCTTCCCTGAAAACTTCACTTGGGGTGTCGCCGCCTCCGCCTACCAAATAGAAGGCGCATGGAATGAGGATGGTAGAGGCCCGTCCATCTGGGATACCTACTGCCACACGCCCGGCAAGATCGCCAATGGCGAGACCGGCGACGTGGCCATTGACCATTACCATCGCTACAAGGAAGACGTGGCGCTGATGGCTGAACTGGGCATCCAGGCGTACCGATTTTCTATATCCTGGAGCCGCGTCATACCTGAGGGCGCGGGGACGGTCAACCAGAAAGGGCTGGACTTCTACGACCGACTGGTGGACGAACTGCTCAAACGCAAAATAGAACCGTACACCTGTCTCTATCACTTCGACCTGCCGCAGGCATTACATGACCGGGGCGGATGGCCGGAGAGACAAACCGCGTCTGCCTTCGCCGACTACGCCCGCGTCGTCACCGAGCGGCTCTCTGACCGAGTCCACACCATCATTACGCACAACGAGCCGTGGGTCACGGCCGCGGCAGGATACTTCGATGGCAGCCACGCGCCCGGAATCAAAGATCCGGCGGCAACTTTCAAAGCTATGCACCATCTGTTACTCTCACACGGCTTGGCCGCCGAGGCCATCCGCGCTGCGGCGAAGAAGCCGGTCAAGGTGGGTATCGTGCTGAATCTCAACCCGGTGCATCCGGCTTCGGATTCCAGGAAGGACCGCGATGCTGCTTACCGCATGGACACGGTCTTGAACCGCGCCATGCTAGACCCACTGCTCAAAGGGACGACTCCGATGCAGGAATTTGCTGTCGGCAAGATGCTCACCGCCAGCCTCATCAAGCCGGGCGATTTGGAGAAGATCCGAACGCTCGATTTGCTGGGCGTGAACTATTACACGCGGACTGTCGTCAAGAACGACCCAAAGTTCCCTGTCGCGGCTGCCTCACAGGTCCAGCCGAAAGGCAACGAGTACTCGGGGATGTGGGAAATCTACCCGGAAGGCCTCTACGAGCTTCTGATGCGCGTCTGGAAAGATTATTTTACCGGACCTAACCCTACGTTCCCCCCTTCCCTACCAGGGAAGGGGGGGGCAGGGGGGATAAGTCCAGAGCTTATGGTTACCGAGAACGGCGTGCCGGTGCCGGATGGCGTTGATTTCGACGGGCGCGTGCGCGACGAGCGCCGAGTCCGTTATCTAAAGAATCATATCGCCCAGGTGCATCGCGCCATCGCAGACGGTGTACCGGTGAAAGGCTACTTCCACTGGTCGCTGATGGACAACTTCGAGTGGGCGCTGGGATACGGTCAGCACTTTGGGCTGATTTATGTGGATTACAAGACACAGAAGCGGACGGTGAAGGATAGCGGAAGGTGGTTCGCAGACGTGATTCGTGAGAATGGCTTTGAGCTTTAGCCACGAATTTCACGAATTCTCACGAAAAAGATTCGGAGGACACAATGGCTGAAATACTTTTCAAAGAGTTGTCGTTCACAGTTGTTGGAGCGGCGATGGAAGTGCACAAGATTCTTGGGCCGGGATTCCTGGAGGCCGTTTATCAGGCTGCGCTTGCTCATGAATTGAAGATTCTCGGCATCCCATTCGCCCAGCAAGTGCTTCTGCCCGTTATATACAAAGGCGTTCTCATCGGAGATTACATCGCTGATTTTGTCATTGATGGCAAGATCATTCTGGAGATCAAGTCTGTATCAAAACTCAACGCGAGTCACCAGGCCCAGGCCATGCACTACCTAGCCGCAACGGGTTATCGCCTGGCAATCTTGCTCAACTTTGGTCAAGGCTCTCTGGAACAGCGCAGAATCGTAAAGTAACTCAATACAAATTCGTGATAATTTGTGATCATTCGTGGCAAAAGGATATGCCAATGAAAAGACTCATCGTTCTCCTCACCACCCTCATCTTCCTCTTCACCCTCACCACACCCGCCTCTGCCAGCGACGCCCTGCGCGTCTACTACGCCGGGCCAGAGGGCAGCGTGAAAACTGCTCTCGAACTGGCAGCCTTCACCTACGTGGACGACCCGGCGCAGGCGGACGTGTTCCTGCTCAACGGCGTCATCCCGGACACGGCAGCGGTCGCGGCGCGACTGGAAGCGGGCGCGGGGCTGGTGCTCATCCTCGGCCCAGGCATCACACAGAGCCAGGTGGAAACACTGCTCGGATTCCCGGTCAGCCTGGAAAAACGCGAGGAGGCGGTCAGCCTGACCGAGGTCAAGGGCCTCGAAGACCCCCTCCTCCAGCAGATCGCCTGGAATGGCGCGCCGCAAGTGCGCGAGCGCTTCGAAATCATTACACCCGTCTCGAGCGTCCAGCCGCTAGTCAACGCATACGAGGATGGCTCTTGGGTATTGTGGAGCGCCAAAGGGGGTAAAGCGCTCATCTTCACCGCTTTCCTGACCGACAAGTTCAATCCGCAAATCCAGGATTGGGCATATTACAACTACTTGATCTACTTCCTGACTGCCCGCGCTGCCGGGCATACGCCGCTCTCGTTCGCCGATTATCCCGGCTCGCCTGTCCCACATGCCCAGGAGCGCAATGTCTTATTGGCTTTGATGGGCTTGATGCTGCTCACCACTTTCGCAGCGTTTTTCGTCGTGCGGCGTTACAGCCTGAAACATCCCGAGGAGCTGGATAAAATCGTCTCGGACCGTAGCAGGTTCGAGGTCCGCGAAGCGAAGACGGAATGGGAAGAGGTAGGGTTCCACCGCCCTCTCGGCGGATTCCTGGTCGCCTTGAGCATTGGCCTTGTCCTGTTCATCCCGCTCATTATTTACCAGAACCTGATCCTGCCGTCCTTCATCCTGCCATCCGCACAGGCACTCGGTATCTGGGGGCGCGTGACGCAGTTCTTCAACCTGGCCTGGTTGTTCTTCGACATGGGGACGAGCGTCGCTTTTATCAAATACCTGTCCGAGTACCGCGTGCGCGATCCCAAGAGGGGCATCCAGTATGGACAAGTGTTCATCTGGTGGCAGGTGCTTTCCGGGTCGGTGCAGGTAGCACTGGTCATCGGCCTGGCAAGCACGCTGGCGCCGAAATCGGCTTTTGCGCTGTATGCCTGGAGCGTGATCATCCACGCCTTCATCCAAATCCCCGGCTTCTACCAGATATTCCGCCACGCGCTGACTGGCTTCCAACGGCTCGACTATAGTCGCTTGCTCGACATCGGCTTGAACGTGATCCTGCCAATGCTCGTCCAACCTGTGTTCGTGACCATCATGTTCGCCTGGGGACGTGCACACCCAGTCTTCGGCGGTGCGATGGGCGGACTGCTCGGCCTGGGAATTGCGGCTTACGCCGCCGAACTCCTGACCTTCCTATGGGGGATGTGGCTCTACCGGCGGGTCGGATACAACTCCCGCATCCTGTTCCTTGCGCACTTTGATTGGAGTGTTGTCAAAACCAGCTTCAAATTCGGCGTCTTCGAGATGCTCGGCTCGGCGGCATGGTCGTTTGGGCAAGCGGCGGAGGTCGCCATCACCCAGGCGCGGCTGATCAACTATACCGAAATCTGGGGCAATTGGGGCATGGCGCAGAACTTCATCTTCGCCTTCAACGTCACGCAGACGCTCAACGACGGCGTCATGCCGGCCATCTCGGAGGCTATTTCGAACGGGAAGCGCATCTTAAGCCAGTATTACAGTGCGATGGCGTACAAATATAACGCGCTGCTCAGCGCCTTCATCGGCGCGGTGCTACTGGCGGTCGCGCCGCGCTTCATCCTCGGCTCGACAGGCGTGGAATTCCAACGCTCTGCCGTCTACGTGATCCCGCTAACCATCTGGGGCGCGGTCCAGTTCCCTTCGTGGGTGGGCGATAACGTGCAACTGGGAGCCAACAAACCCTACCTCAAATCCATCCTGGTTTTCTCGGAGCAGGTCATCCGCATAGTGCTGGCCTGGATTTTACTGGCGCGTTTCCAGGTCACTGCATTGATCATCGCCTACTTCGTTGGCCTGTTCGCGAAAGGGATTACTGCTTACTTCGTCAACCATAAGCTGTGCTTCCCACAGCGCTTCTATGTCTGGCAGTCGTTGATCGCGCCGCTGTTGGCCGCAACTGCACATTACGGGATTCTATCCCTGATCAACGGCATCATCTGGCAAGGCGACCAGATCACCAGCGTGCTGATTTTCCTGATCGGCATCCTGCCAAGTTTCCCACTCTTTATGTTCCTGTACGGACTGTTCGGCGGCTGGGACAAGGACACGCTCGACGAACTGAAAGAGGCGGTCGCGCTGACCGGCGGCGTCCGCTGGCTGACGCGCTGGGGCATGTACGAGCCGACCGCGCTGGGCGCGCGCATCAGTCCGCTGAACGGGCGCTTCCCGATCACGAACCGGGTCGCGGCGATGGAGGAGGCGAGGGCGCTGACGGAAGAGAAAGTAAAACTATAGGAATTGGATTACAATAAAACTGTCTTCAGGTTGGATTGAGTAAGGATGTTATAACGATGGCGGATATGGTCAATCCATATATTGCTGGTGCACCCGTCACCGAAGCGAAGATGTTCTTCGGACGGGAAGATGTATTCGATTGGATCCAAAACAGCCTGACCGGCCGCTACGCCGACCACATCCTGGTTATCCACGGACAACGACGGGTGGGGAAAACCTCGGTACTGAAACAATTGGGCAACCGCCTGCCAGAGAAATACATCCCGATCTTCTTTGACCTGCAAGGTCGCACACACACCACGCTCGACCGCTTCCTATGGTGGCTGGCGCGCGAAATCGTGCGCGTCCTGAAACAGGAACGCGATATCACTGTACCTGTGCCGGAAAAGGAGCCTTTCGCCGCCGATCCGGAATACTTCGAAAACCATTTCCTCCCCGGCCTGCGGCCCGTATTGGGTGAGCATTCCCTGCTGCTGACCTTCGACGAGTTTGACAACCTGGAAGAGAGGGAAATCAAAGAAGAACTTGCCCGTCCCCTGATTGATTACCTGCGACGAATGATGGGCCAGGAAGGTCTGAATTTTATCTTTTCCATCGGTTCCTCCGGCCGCAAACTGGAGAACATGCAGGCGGCCTATACCGAGTTCTTCAAGGCCGCCCTGTACAAAAAGATCAGCTTCCTCTCCCGGGATCAATCCGCCAGCTTGATTACCCACCCGGTCGAGGGACTGCTCGAGTACGATCCGCAAGCGGTCGACAGTATTTACGACATTACTTCCGGCCACCCCTACTTTACCCAATTAATCTGCCACGAGCTCTTCTCGACCTGCCAGCAGTCCAGGGAACTGTCGATCCGGGAGAAGGATGTGGAAGCCGTCCTGGAAGATGTGGTTGAGCGTGGCACGGTCAACCTGAAGTTCACCTGGGATGATGCTTCAGACATCGAGAAGTGGGCATTGGCATCGCTGGCGCATTCAGCAGACAGACTCGACAACCGGGGTCTGGCTGAATTCCTGCGCAAGCAGCGCGTCCGCTTCAGCGACTCAGACCTGATCTCAGGCTTGCTGCACCTGCGCGAGAAGGATGTCTTGACCGATCAGAACCAGTTCGTCATCCAGCTGCTCCGCTTATGGCTGCAGAAGAACCGCCCCCTGGAACAGGTGCGCGAGGAATTGACCGAGGTCAATCCCATCGCCAACCGATACATTGAGATCGGCCTGGAATTCCTGAATGCCGGCCAGTACGATAAAGCCATCGAAAATTTCCGCGAAGCCCTGGCGGTCTCCCCGGAGCACATCCAGGCGCAGGTTAACATTGCCCAGACTTACCTGGCCCAAAAGTCACTCGATCAGGCCGTGGTTGAGTTCGAGAAGGCGCTGACGATCGATGACGAGGATGTGACCGCCCGCTCCGGTCTGTGCGGGGCATACCTGGCCTTGGGCGACACGGCACGCGAAAAAGGCAAGATCCGGGAGGCGATCCAATCCTATCAGAAAGTGCTGGATATCAACGCCGAGCACACCGAGGCGCGTGGACGAATGGCGGAACTCAGCCGCCAGCGCGCCGAGAAGGCTTTGGTGGATGGCAAGGACGAGGAGGCATTGTCCGCGTTCGCCGAGGCGCTCAAGTTCACGCCCGAAGACCCATCCCTCATCGAGCGCGTGAATAAGGTGCGGGCGGAGAAAAAAGCCAAAGTAATGGCCGCGCTGCTCGCAAGGTCCGAGAAGGAAGCGGGGACGAAAAACTGGGAGGGCGCGATCAAGTCATTGGAAGAGGCGTTGCCATTAGCGCCCGATGACGCGTCCATCCAGAGAAAATTGAGCGAGGTCAAAGCCGCACAGGAGAAGGCGCGGATGGATGCCTTGCTGGCCAAAGCCGATACGGCTGTCAAGTCCGCGCGTTGGAATGAAGCCGTGGAGTTGTTGACAGCCGCCCTGGCCACCAATCCCGATGAGGCAGTTGAGGCTAAACTAACGGAAGTCCGGTCACAACAGCGCGAGGCCAGGTTGAGCGAATTGAAGACACAGGCGCGGGGACTGGCACGCGCCGAACGGTTTGACGAGGCACTGGCTACATGGGAGCAATATCTCGCCCTCGAACCCGCTGACCATGTAACCGCGCAGGCTGAAATCGAAGAGGTAAAAAAGGCGCAGGCGCTAGCGAACTCGTATGCCGAGGCACAAAAGGCTTACTCAAAAAAGAATTACGATCAGGCGGTAAGCATCCTCAAGGGAATCATCAACCAGGACGAAAATTATAAGGATGCGTCCCGCTTGCTGGCGCAGGCGATTGAACTGCGCCGTACAGCACCCAAGTGGTGGCAAAGCAAATTCACCAAAGAGTCTGTAAGGTTTCAGAAACCTAAATCGAGATCAGGGATAAAAACTGGTGTCAAGAGGATTTGGATAGCAGGAATCTTGTTGGCAATTCTAATTCTCGGAGTCGGCGGCCCTTTGTTATGGTATGGCCGAAATAGCCTGTCTGCTATCCCTGGCTTTTTTGGAACCCCGACACCACCCCCGGAACTCCCATTCACAGTCACTGTTGAACCAACGCCCACTTTGACTCCCACCCCCACCCTACGCCCCGCACCAACTACCACCGCCGCCTCCACCCCCGACCCGTTGCAGGCGTTCGAATCATCCATGCAAACCTATATGACCGAGCACGCTCCCACCTTCGAAGATGATTTCTCGACACCAGATATGGTATGGGGCGGCAACAGTGGAGGGTTTTCAATTTACGCCTTAGTTAAGGATGGCGTCCTGACTATCGTAAATAATGCTACACAAGACTGGATGAAACCGGATAATAATGTGTGGAATGTTACCTTCCCCACTAACGGATTGCTGAATGCCTCCAATTTTGCACTACAATTCGATTTCGTGTTCGAAACCGACCGTTCTGTAGACATTGTGGCGGTGAAATTCCGCTCCTATGAGATTCTCTTCTACCGTACCGGGCAATGGACTCTGAATAAAAATGACGATTCGCAAATAACTTACATCACCGGCGGATTCAAATTGCTAAAATCCCAGGAGAACACAATACTTATCATGGCGTACCAAGAAAATCTGGCGGTTTATCTAAATGGTACGCTGGTCTACGCCACCAATGAAATAGCTCTTTCCGGCAGTAAAAACACCATTACTGTGACCGGCGAAGCGTTGTCCGTGATGGATTTCGACAACTTCAAATTCTGGGATCTGGAGGGGGTGGACTTCAACCCATAAGGCAATCTGATGAACACTAATCCCTTCACCTTCGGCAACCCCATCAAAGACCCCGCCCGCTTCCACGGGCGCAAGGCGGAGATCCGCCAGATCGTCAACCGCCTGCTCTCCTCGGCGCACGAGTCCACCTCCATCGTCGGGGAACGGCGCATCGGCAAGACCTCGCTCCTTTACCACCTCGCCCACCCCGAGGTCAGCGCGGGACTCGGACTCACATCCGATAAATTCTGCTTTGTATATGTGGACTTTCAAGGATTGACCGACATCACGCCGCAACGCTTCTGGAAACGCGTCCTCAAAAAGATGTCCCGTTCGGTCTGTGACGAAAGCCTGAAACCATCCATTGAGAAGTTGAGCGAGCGGGACGAGTTCGACTTGTTCGACCTCGAAGACCTGTTCCAGGTCTCGCAGGACAAAGGCCTGACGACCGTCCTGATGATGGACGAGTTCGAATATGTCACCCAGAACCCCAACTTCAAAGGCGATTTCTTCGGCGGATTGCGGGCGCTGGCCATCCATCACGGCCTGGCGCTCATCCCGTCCACGCGGCGCGAACTGGTGGACTTGTGCCACTCGGACGAGATCAAAGGCTCGCCGTTTTTCAACATCTTCGCCAACGTTGTCCTGCGCCCTTTCACACGCCCGGAAGTGGACGAACTGCTGACCGGCTATACCCAGGATGGTCTCACCTCCGCAGAGAAGGATTTTGTTTGGAGTCTCGGCGGAGGCTATCCCCATTTATTGCAAACAGCCGGGTATTACCTACTGGAAGGTAAAGTCCAGGGATTGACCGAAAATGAACTGGAGAAGTATGTGATCGGAAACTTCGACCAGCAGGCCGACTCTCACTACACTTATCTGTGGTCTCACTGTTCTGAAAGTGAGAAAATCACGCTGCTCACCATCCTGACCCTCGGTCTGCAAAAACCGTCCAGGAAGACAATCACCCATCTTGAAAATTTAGCGCGCATCCGGGCGCGCACTCCCCAAGATCTGGTTGCGCTTGGTAAGCGGGGAATGGTCGAGGAACGGGACAGTATTTATACGCTATTTTCTGCTTCACTTGCGCGCTGGATACAGTGTGAGATTGTCGCTCCGCCAGGCGAGGAAGAAAATAAACAAAGAGCCGAGGAGTGGCTGGCCTCCGGCGGCCGGGATAACCTGAAAGAAACGAAAGGGATTTTACCGAAATTCAAGAAAAAATATTGGCCGATCCTGGCTGAAGTAACCAAAGAACTCTCTTTCGAGTTCGCTGCCGCTGGCGCGGTGGAATTGATAAAAATATTGATATAGCGCCTTCACCCCTTACCCTTTTCCCCAAAATGGGAGAAGGGGAAGCATAGCCCTCACCCATCCCCGTCCCTTCCCTCTCCCAAAAAGATGGGAGAGGGAAGGGGGGAAGATAGCAAAAATGAAAAACGAGCATAGGATACGGACTTTAGCAGGTGTTCAGCAGCGCGCCAGGGAATTACGGCAGGAAATGACAAAGCCAGAGCAATTGCTTTGGGAGCGCTTATGTAACCGTCAACTCTCTGGATTGAAATTCCGCCGCCAGCATCCGCTTGGGCCATTCATCACCAATTTCTATTGCGCTGAAAAAAGATTGGTGCTTGAGATTGATGGCGATATCCATGATTTTCAGAAGGAACAGGATGAACAGCGGACGCGCCAGTTTGAAGACTTTGGCTATCGAGTCATTCGATTTCAGAACGAAGAAATCGAGGCCAACATTGGTCTGGTACTCAAGAAAATCCTTGAAGCCTGCCAACTCCCCTCTCCCAGAATTGAGGGAAGGGCCGGGGATGAGGGCAGCCGGGGATGAGGGCAGCCAGGGGTGAGGGCAGGTGGAGGTAATAAATATGAATTCAATCAAAACCTCTGATGGTCGAACTCTCGGCTACGCCGAATACGGTGACCCAAGCGGCAAACCCGTTTTCTTCTTCCACGGCATTCCCGGTGCCCGCATCTTCCGCCCGCCTGAGGAGATCACGAAGAAGATGGGTATTCGCCTGATCTGCGTCGAGCGCCCCGGTTACGGCATCTCGACCTTTCAACCGGGTCGCTGTATGACCGATTGGCCGTGCGATGTGACACAATTAGCCGATGCGCTCGGAACCGCTAAATTCGTTGTCGCCGGCCACTCCGGCGGAGGGCCATATACGGCCGCCTGTGCCTGCAAATTGCCCGACCGCGTCAATGCCGCAGCCATCTTGAGCGGACTTGGTCCGCTGGAGACGCCCGGGGCCACCGAAGGGATGTTGGCATTTAACAAACTTGGCTTTAGCGTTGCTCGTTACATTCCCTGGCCGTTGTGGCGGCTGCTTGTCTGGCAGTTATATCATCAAGGACAAGACGATCCCGCCGCGGTCATGGAGAAGGATGCCGACAAGCGTCCAGCCGCCGATGCGGCCCTGTGGGAACAACTAGAAATCCGCCAGGTATGCTATGCAAGCACAGCCGAGGGTTTGCGGAATGGAACGCGCGGCCTCGCCTGGGATCTGCGGATCGTCACCAGGCCGTGGGGTTTCCGGCTGGAGGATATCCACGTCCCGGTCTACCTCTGGCAAGGCACGGACGACAACCTGACCACCAACCAGATGGCGCGTTACATGGCCGGTAAGATCCCCAATTGCAGAGCCACCTTCTGCGAAGGCGAGGCCCATCTTTTATTATTCAAGCATTGGGAAGAAATCCTCGACGTAATTCGTAAAGCTTAAAACGTAATCGCACACCTCGCCTCACGCGTGACCCCTGACACATGATACTTGACACTGGAGCACCCTCATGACCACCCTTCATCTCATCTCCCACACCCACTGGGACCGTGAATGGTACCTCACCTTCCAGCAGTTCCGCTTGAAACTCGTCCACCTGATTGACGGACTACTATATATTTTAGAGCATGACAAAAACTACAAACACTTCATGCTGGATGGGCAGACCATCGTCCTGGACGACTACCTGCTCATGCGCCCGGAGCGGGAGGCCGACCTTCGCCGGTACATCAAAAATGGCCGCATCCTTGTCGGCCCCTGGCACATCCTGCCGGACGAGTTCCTGGTCAGCCCGGAGGCCACCGTCCGTAACCTGTTGGAAGGTGACCGCACATGCCGAAGGTTCGGCCCCAAGATGATGGTCGGCTACATCCCCGACCCTTTCGGGCACATCGGGCAGATGCCGCAGATCCTGCGCGGCTTCGGGATCGAGACCGCCTGCGTCCAGCGCGGCCTTTCAGACGAACCCTGCGAATTTTGGTGGGAGTCGCCCGATGGATCGCGCCTCTTCATGGCGTACCTGCGCGATGGCTACGGCAATGCTGCCTTGCTGCCCGCTTCCGAACCGGAACGCTTTATGGCCCTCGTCCGCGAGGTGCGCGATAACCTTGCACCTCACTCGGCCGCTGACCATCTGCTGTTGATGTACGGCACAGATCACATGGAACCGCCGCCAGAGACGAGTCGGGCGATCAAGGCGGCGCAGGGCAAGCTGGATGGCGACAAGCTAATTCATTCGACTCTACCGGCTTACCTGCGAGCAGTGCAGGCCTCAGTGAACAGAAATCACTTGCCGGTTGTCAAGGGCGAGTTGAGAGACAGCAAGCGTTCCCACCTCCTGCCCGGCGTCCTTTCCACCCGCATGTGGATCAAGCAGCGCAACCGCGACTGTGAGACTTTGCTTGAAAAATGGGCTGAGCCATTCTCCACGTGGCAGGAACTGGTTAATGGCAATACCCCTCAATCGTCAATACCCTTCGGGTACGATGTCGTAAATCGTAAATCTGAAATCCTTCACCAAGCCTGGCGTTTGCTGATGGAAAACCACCCCCACGATTCCATCTGCGGCTGCTCGATCGACCAGGTGCACGAAGAGATGAAAGTCCGCTTCGATCAGGTCGAGCAGATTGGCGAGGAGATCACCAAACAAAGCCTGGAAGCCCTTGCCGCCTCCATCAACACCACAACCCCTAACTCGCAACCCGCAACGCCTAACCCGCAATCCGCAATCGTAGTTTTCAACCCCACCTCCGGTCCGCGTACCGACCTCGTGACGGTCAGGGCAAAATTCCAGGGCGGCTTCGAGATCGTGGATGAACAAGGGAATGTCGTCCCGCACCAGATGCTTGGTTCGAGCAGCCAGGATTTGATCAACGCGGTGATGAGCAAGAAGGAGTTGAAGAGCGGCCTGGCGATGATCCACGAGGGCAGGATCCTCGGCAAAGTGATCCACGAGGTCGCCATCCAGCGCGACGGGAGCCAGGTACACCTTGAGGTGGTTCTTGCGGATTCGGGCGAATTGGATTTGGCTGCCTGGGAAACCGGTATGCGCGAGATCGAAGCGCTTCTAGCTGACCCAACGGTAACGACCTTCCACGCCCGCGCCCATTCGGTCCCGGCTGCCGAGTTCATCCTTACGGCAAAGGAAATCCCCGGTCACGGATACAAGACATACTGGCTGCGGCTCCTTCCTGCCAGCTCCATTCAGCCCATCAAGGTCGGTGCCCTCGGTCGTTTGCTGATGCCTCTCGCCGGGCGATTGGCGCGCCTGCCATTTCTCGAGCGGCTGCTCAACCGCCGGAAAGCTGCACGGCCTCCCTATATCATCGAAAACGAGTACCTCCACGTCGAGGCCTCGCCTACCGATGGTGCGCTGACCATAAAGGATAAACGAACAAGTGCAATCTATCGTGGCTTGAACAGATTCGTGGATGGCGGTGACTGCGGCGACGAATACAACTACTCGCCGCCGCCTTCCGACTTTCAGCCTGCCGCGCGTTTAAAGCGCGTTTCATTGACCGCAGGTCCTATCCGTCAAACCCTCATCCTCGAACTCGAGCTTCCCACCCCCGCCGCCCTCGCCCCAGACCGGAAGTCACGCTCGAAAGAGATGATCGTCACCCACATCACGTCACACATCACGCTTGCCGCTGGCGTCCCCCGCGTGGACATCCGCACCGAGGTGGATAACTGCGCCCGTGACCATCGCCTGCGCGTCCACTTCCCCGCGCCGTTCTCAGCGGAGGCAGCAGACTATGATGGGCATTTCGAGATCGTGAGCCGTCCGATCGGAGTGCCAGATTTCGACGAAAGCTGGGTCGAGCGGCCGCGCCCGGAAAAACCGCAGCGCGCATTTACGGATGTGTCCGATGGTAAGACTGGCCTGATGATTGCCAACCGCGGCCTGCCTGAAGTTGAAGTACTGAGACTTCCGAAGTCTTTAAGACTTCGGAAGTCTGAGACAACCGAGATCGCCCTCACGCTGCTTCGCTGCATCAACTGGATCTCGCGCGATGATTTCGAGGAACGCAGAGGCCACGCCGGGCCGATGGCTTCCACGCCCGGCGCGCAGATGATCGGCCGGTGGATGTTCGATTATTCGATCATCCCCCATGTAGGGCGGGATTCTATCCCGCCATCTAGCTCGATCACCCCTCACGCCGTAGGGCGGGATTCTTTCCCGCCATCTAGCTCGATCACCCCTCATGCCGTAGGGCGGGATTCTATCCCGCCATCTAGCTCAAGGCAGGATAGAATCCTCCCCTACGATCAAGCTTACGCTTTTGAAGCACCCATGCGCGCCTTGAGCATCGGCCTGCACGATGGTCAATTACCAGCCAGCGGATCGTTCGTATCGGTAGAGCCGCACCAGTTCGTCATCAGCGCAATCAAGGAAGCAGAGAAGGGCCGCGGTTGGCTGGTGCGCGGTTACAACATCAGCGACGAGGAAATCAGCGTAACGCTCAAGCCCTGGCAGAAATTCAGGCGCCTCGAGCGCGTCAACTTGGCCGAGGAGAAATTGTCCGGGCTGAGACCCAGACCGGACGGCAGTGTAACATTCCCCGTGCGCGGACACGAGATTGCCACAGTCGAGTTTCGCGATTAGCGGTTTTTATTCTACGACGCCGTACATCTGGTCGGGCAGCAGAACTTCCGGGAAACGCTCACGCAACGAAAGCCGCGCCCCATAGCACAGGTGACAGGCATCCGCGTAACATTCCTCGTGTGGTAAAGCATATTCCGTAACCAGCGCGGCCGGCCCGCCATTCAACAGCAGCCCGCAGATTGGGTGCGCCTCCGCCTCGTACCGCGCACAGATCTCTTTCAAAGGCGTCTTGAAAACGTTCCCCAGTGAAACGCCCTGGCAAACATGCAAATTACCGAGCGGATCGAGGTGGCAGCGTCCCGGCTCACGCAAGTCTTCGTGCGGACATTCGTCGAAGCGCTGCCAGGGCTGGAGTTCGGCGCGGGAAACCAGTTTGCAGGCCGCCCGTCCGCGATACATGACCGCCGATTCGCCGGTCGGGATCTGCCCAACGGTCAGTATGGCGTTCGTCTCTTCCGGTAGAGCAACACAAATGGTGCCCAAAGGGATGCCCAATTGCTCGGCGGCGCGGGCGGCATCCTGTGCGTGCTGGCTGTTGCGTTCGTCGTAATGATACAGGTCGCTGCTGATGGTGAGATCCGCCACCAGCCCGGCCAACGGGCGCAGCCACTCGAGGGCGTCTTCCTGACTTGTCGCCCAGTAGGCGTTGGAGACAACGCCGGCGCTGAAGCCCGCTTTGACGGCCTCCTGAACCCCTTTGACCATAACGGCGTAATAGAGGAACGGCTCGCCGCCCTCGAAATAGATCCGTTCGATTGTCCCGGCTTCCTGCGCCTGGCGCAGGATATCCCGGATTTGGGCAACGGTCATCACGCCAGTCTGCTTGGGACTGCCAAAGACGAAACAATGGTCGCACTCGAAGGTACATTGATAGGTCAGGAGCAGGTGCAAACCGGTAAGCTTCATCGCGTTCCTCCAAAGTTTCGATCAGATTTTATCCACAGATTGCGCAGATTTCGCTGATTTATTATCCCAATCTGTGTGATCTGCGCCATCTGTGGATTATTACGAAGAATGGCGATCATGTAAAAGTCTCGCCAACAGGGCGCGCAGCAAATCCACGTCAAAAGGTTTGGGCAGACAATCGTCGGCGCCCGCCTCGATCCCTTTCTGCCGGTCTTTCTCGTCCACCAGGGCTGTCAGCATCACGATTGGGATGCCTGCCATGTGCGGGTTTTGGCGCAAGCGCCGGCACAGCTCGAAACCCTCCATGTCCGGCATCCTTACATCCAGGAGGGCTAGATCGGGCGGCGACTGCTCGATCAACCGCAGAGCAGCTTCCCCGCTTCGGGCAGTAATGACCTCATAGCCTTCCATCTCGAGCAGCCTGGAAACCAGCTTCAGGTTGATAGCCTCGTCGTCCACGATCAAAATTCGTAAAGGTATGGCGGCCGTCCTCTCGTTCAGCAGGTTTCCACGCCGGAAACCGGCATCATCGCGCCCAACGCAAGCAAATATGCTCTATAATAATCCAAATGTGCAACATTTGGAGCGTCTAATGGCCAACATTTTTCCTTCCACACACCCCCTTGTCGCCCACAAATTGACCCGTCTGCGCGACCGAAACACCGACCCCAAGAAGTTCCGCGAACTGGTGCGCGAGATCGCGGCTTTGATGGCTTACGAAGCCACCGCGGACCTCCAGACTGTCCCCCGAAAAATAGACACGCCGCTCAGCCCCTTTACCGGCGCGGAGTTGAAAGAAAAGATCGGCCTGGTGCCGATCCTGCGCGCCGGGCTGGGCATGGTGGAGGGCGTCTGGGAGCTCATGCCTACGGCGGAGGTTTGGCACATCGGACTATACCGCGACGAGCGGACGCTCAAGCCGGTGGAGTACTACAACAAGCTGCCCGTCGAGCCGACCGTTTCCGTCTGCCTTATCCTGGACCCGATGCTGGCTACCGGCGGCTCGGCTGTCGCCACCGCCGACATCTTGAAGCGTTGGGGGGTGAAGAAGATCAAGTTCGTGGGCCTGATCGGCGCGCCAGAGGGGATCGCCGCCATGCAGAAGGCCCATCCCGATATCCCCATCCATCTGGCCGCGATTGACGACCACCTGAACGAGCACGGCTACATCGTCCCCGGCCTGGGTGATGCCGGCGACCGTCAGTTCGGGACAGGATAACATAAATTATTCGAGACCAATTTTCGGTGATAAGTACAATTCTCAGAGCATGCTTTCTGCTATAATCGAAATATGAGTACCAATACTACTCACTCACGCGAGAATCTCCTGCAAATTCTTCGGGCGCATAAACCCGAACTCGCGATACGCTATCACGTTCAGCGAATCGGCTTGTTTGGCTCGTTCGTGCGCGGGGAAGAGACAGAAACCAGCGATGTGGATATCCTGGTTGAATTCAGCCAGCCGGTTGGTTTCTTCAAGTTTCTGGAATTAGAAGAATACTTGCAAGAAGCCTTGGGCATCAAAGTAGATTTGGTATCCAAGAAAGCGCTCAAACCGACCATTGGACGTTATATTTTGAATGAGGTAGTGATGGCATGAAAAGAGAGTGGGAGGACTACCTTGCCGACATAATCCAATCCATGAACGAAGTGGAAGAGTTCACACGTGGCCTGACCTATGAGAGTTTCATGAAGGACAGGAAAACCATCAATGCAGTTATTCGTAGTCTGGAGGTTATGGGCGAGGCTTCCAAGCGGATTCCAGACGAAGTGCGCGCCAAACATTCTGAGATCCCATGGAAGCGTATGGCTGGGATGCGCGACAAGCTTATTCATGAGTATGCTGGTGTAGATCTTGAGACTGTGTGGGATGTTATTCAGGAGGAAATTCCACCCATCCGGCCCTTGCTAGAAGAGCTGCAAGACAATCCATAATAAAATAACCTTCATGGATGCACATTGAGATCGCTGAGTGCATTGAGTATTAGCCAATGGGCAACTATGGAGTTCCCGTGAGTATCCCGATAAATGCACATCTCCATAAAGCGAATTTTACAGCCTTGAGCCGCATCGGCGCCTCGAAGGGGATCGCCGCCATGCAGAAGGCGCATCCAGATATCCCCATCCATTTGGCCGCGATTGACGACCACCTGAACGAGCACGGCTATATCATCCCTGGCCTGGGTGATGCGGGCGACCGTCAGTTCGGGACGGGTTGACGGGCGTGCTATAATGGTTGCCTACTGGCTACCATAATAATTGCAGGTTGAACCGGAGCCTCGACTTTCGCCCTTTCCACCACATCAATCCTTAATCGTTGGGCGGCTCTTTCCAACATTTAGGCAAACCAGAAAATGCTTGAGACGGATTGGTTTATGAAAACTAAAACCACAGACCAAATTGTGTCTACTGATGAACTTGAAAATGCCAGGTGGGGCTATCAAGTTGCGATAAGCTGTGCGACTCTCTATGCTGAAACGATTTGGTCTATCTTCAATGCTATGCTAGTGGCAAACAGTATTGTCGTTGCAGGAATCAGCTTTGTTGGTGCTACGCAATCACTTAATCTTTTCATTATATTTCTACAGTTAATCGGTCTGGTTTTATGCTTTGTGTGGTTCTTATTGATCAAACGACATCGTGAATTTACTGCCTACTACGTATTGTCAGCAAGAGAAATTGAGGAACGATATTTTCTAAAGAGTGTAAAGACCCTATCACGGGGAGGTGATTTTGCTGATGGAAAATCAGTAATTCTTGATATTGGGCAATCAAAAATAAAACGACAAATGAGCATATGGGCACGTCTGACTAGAGGTGAGGCAGCATCCTATATTGTCATCTTAGTGTTTGCCCTAATTTATATAAGTACATTTTTTATCTAGTAAAAATTTTCTCACAAGACCAAAAAGAACTTTGACGCAACCCACCGATTACTTACAGTGTAAACCCCCAAGGGGGTGCTTCGCGACGCCGCTCGCGCGAAGGAGCGTTTCCAGAAATGGCGCGATAACAGAGTGAGTCTCACCAGTCTCACCGCTGCCATTGAGTCAAACCGTTGGGCGCGTGAGTTGAAAAGTACATTACCAAACCAGTGAAAATCTGGTCTGTGCCGCTCCGTAGCGGTGCAGTACCGTAGGCCTCAAAGTACCCAGGTGCGCCCCGCAAGGGACGTTCGCGAAGTGGGCAAGCCAGGGGTTTCTGGGGAGGCACGTTTCGGCGGCGTCAGGTGTGCCAGGCTGCGCCTAAGGCTGAAGCATTGACGGTCAATCCTCCGTCAGGTCGTCCCATATACGGTTAGGGTCGCCCTACCTGAAACGTGGTTGGTGTCTTCACGGAAACAAATGGGTAATGTGCTAACCAACCGAGAACCCACGCAGTCCCTCGCCTCCTGTACTGTTTCAGTCGAAGGCTTGGGTAACGGAGTGCTATAAGGCATCCGAAATGCACTCCCGATGCTGCGGTCTGCCTCGCAACTCCTGCTTGCGGGTCAGTTTGGGGTAGTCAGCACAGCCATAGTAGTCTTTTCTTTCAGACGAAGGGCTGTACCTGTATGCCGTGAGGAGGCTTCTGCTCACTGTCAAAGGCTGATACTCCCTTAGGTCGGTATGTTTCCCCAACGGAGGACGCCTGTTCGCGTCAGCCTGGCCTGTTCCCCTACTTAAGTTCGACGGGAAAGGCAGGCAACTCCAATGGCCTGGAAAAGACGCCACCTGTATCGAGAATGCCCCGATGTGTGGACGGTCACCTACTCACAACACTCCCTCTCTGCAAGGAGTGCCTGTTGTCCAACCAGCACAAAGTTCACTCTCTCATTGGTCGAATTGATATGCCCCGTATGCGCTGCGCCTTCAAGGCCGTTAAGCGCAATCGCGGCGCGGCTGGCGTGGATAAGGTGGATATACGAGCTTTCGAAGCTAACCTTGAGCAAAATCTGGCTGCTTTGATGTTCGACCTGAAATATCCCAACCGATACCACGCCTCCCCGCTCCGCCGGGTCTACATTCCCAAAGGAGAAGGCAAACCGCGCCCGTTGGGCATCCCCACCGTGCGGGATCGAGTAGCCCAGGAGGTTATTCGCTCGCTCCTTGAGCCTATCTTCGAACCGCACTTCTCCGAGTCATCGTTTGGTTTCCGACCAGGGCGTAATGCGCATCAGGCCATACAAGCCGTCATCGCTGCACAGAAGCGCCGCTACCGCTGGGTCGTGGATGCGGACATCCAATCTTTCTTTGATACCATCCCCCATAACCTCATCATCAACCTGGTGGCCGAACAGGTGGCCGACGGTAATATCCTCAATATCCTCCGCGAGTTCCTCTCGGCTGGCGTGATGGAAGATTTCGCTCTCCTTCCTACACTCTCCGGCACTCCTCAGGGCGGCGTTATTTCGCCCCTCTTGGCGAACATCGTCCTTAATCTCCTTGACCAACGACTGACGCAGGCTGGCTATCGCTTCGTCCGCTATGCCGATGATTTCGTGGTCTTGTGCCGTAACCATGCCCGAGCCAAGCAAGCCCTGGACTTCGTGGACAATGTGCTTCGGCAGGATTTGGGTCTCAGCCTATCCCCCAATAAGACAAGAATTACCAACTTCATTGAGGGCTTCAATTTCTTAGGCTTCCACCTTACCCGCCGCCGCGCTTCTATCCGCCAAAAGTCCATAGAGAAACTCAAGGATAAGGTGCGTAAACTCACCGTCCGCTGCCATAATCTCGACCAAAACGCCATCCGAAAACTCAATCGCGTTCTCTCGGGGTTCGCCCATTATTTCGCTACGCAATGGAGTACCGTTAGGGATCAGTTTGTCCTCCTCGACCATTGGATACGTATGCGCCTCCGCTCGATGAAGTTCAAACACATCAGCAAAGGCGATAATAGACGCTGGTCTAACAGACACCTCTCCCATATCGGGCTGGTGTCTCTCTCCGGTCAACTGGCATAGAGTAAGGCTGTGTTCCCTCATTCAGGGCAAGGCAGCAGGGGTCGCCCGGTGCGGGAAAGCCGCACGCCGGTATAGTATAGGGAATTGACCCTATTGCGACAACGGGGAGGGAGAGGAATCCCCTCTCCCTTACCCACT
>Ga0315279_10001602_pt1 | contig 37181 bp, 81 predicted proteins | sample YL17G06_20_MG_FD_203694 | JGI IMG/M metagenome (GOLD analysis project Ga0315279, IMG submission 203694) | Sediment microbial communities from Yellowstone Lake, YNP, Wyoming, USA - YL17G06_20 | ecosystem: Environmental > Aquatic > Freshwater > Lake > Sediment | place: USA: Wyoming | collected...
GATAACCCGTACACGAGGCCTGTATACCCTCTCACCAGGACACGGCTCCCACCGCGCCCTCATACACTCTATCACTGCCACAGGCACCCCGTGGACAGTCTCAAACTCACCTACACAATGCACAATAGTGGGCGTGAGTCCGATCTGAGCAGCTAGATCGAGGTAGGGCTGGAGCTCTTCCATGGTAGTAAAAGTGTTGGAGACTACCACACTCTGCCTGGACATAAGACGCCACGTCACCTCCTCCAAACACCACGCATGAGCCTCACTCAAACGAGCACCATCAAACCGATACTCCCCATCTACCATAAAAAACATATCAGACTCGACATGCACATAGCCATCCTCCAACCGCCTGCGACTGGCATACGTGGACTTACCGGAACCAGGCAACCCTCGCACAATCATGAGCCGCGCTACTAGAGGAGTACGATCCCGTACCCGTACCCGTACACGAACACGACTACACATAATGAATAAAATCCTTTCATATATGACGAAAAATCGTCAATCCTCATCTCCACCAACCGGTATCTCAGGGAGGTCAGAATCATCGGGGCCCTCGGGACCCTCGGACTGAGGCGGGTCAATGATAGTGTCGAAACCCTGCCACAAACAACGACTGAACAGCAGCGACATAAGAGTAATCCGCAGCCCCTCCAAAACCTCCAACGCGGTAGAAATGGAAGCACGCGGGACGTTTTTATAATCGGGAGCCATACCGATACTAATATCCTCATCCTCGTCCTGACCAACCAGTACGACCGGTAAAGGATCGTGACGGGACTCATCGTTTGTAGGATCAACAAACGCCTGCAGCAAACACGCCTGTATAACCGCTAGACGCTCCAAAATATGCCGGACATCATCTGTGTCCAAATGATACAGAAAACCGACTGAAACATGGCGAGAAACCGTCTCGTCATCATCTATAGCTATCAGTATACCCACCTGCGGTCGCTGATCACAATGCTCACAATCATGATCACAATCCTCAGATTGAGGATCATCAGACGCGGGCACCGTGCCTATATGAGAAGACTTTTTGTTGGAGTCACTACGCCTCTTACACGTAGCAAAATCTATGGGTATTTTTACGATATGCCCATCACTATCCTTGAAAAATCTCGTCGCACTACCTAAACAACACTCCAGATAAATACGACCAGACCCACACGGACACGGCTCGTCACGCCCCACCGGCGTCAAATTTTTAGGAGTCATAAAGATGAGATCCCCTTTCATATATGGACGGATATAAACAGGACAGGGACGGAAAATCTATTTTAAATAATCATCAATATCCGAGACGCCCCGTAGATCCTCTGTAGCTACTGAATATATTTCACGGGGACGTAGATCATCCAGTCGCGTAAACTCCGCATACTCCGCTGCACAATAGCATACACCAGCCGCCGTGAATCCTCCAAAGTGAGAATTTTGCACAAGTACTACCGGCAACCGCCCAGACTCAAAAGACTCCCACGCGGGTATCTCCCGCCGAGTCCGATAAAAAACCCGCTGGAAATTAGTGGGATTATTGCCACCATCCCCAAACCAAACATTCGACCCCCACCCATTCGCTTCTTTCCGTACTGATCGTGCTTTTGATTTCATCCTATCCTCCCTCACTGCTGAAATATACCCTCCCGATACATATCCAATATCCTCACAGCCCTGTCCGATGCCCCATTCCATCCTCGACTCTCCTCATCCACAGGCACCATAACCTTACCCTCTACAATCTTCTTACGAATACCCTCCAATACCTCCAACGTCTCCTGACTCACTGCCTTACCCATATACACACCCCTATTCTACTGGAAAATATATATACGCTATATATTAATTTAAACTACATAACCCCCATGTCCCATATCCCCCTATTTAACAAAACCCCGCACCAGTTAAACAATCCCTATACCCAGACTCACATACCACTCACCTCAAAATACCTCCATATATGGAGGACCACTGAATGGGGGGAGGGCGCTAAATTCATATATAGTACATTTAAAGATTAAATGAATACTTTGAAAAACCATAGAGAGGGCCGTGGGAGGGGGAGTCCCTGCAGTATCCGCCCACAGGTGAAAAGATCTTCGCGGCTCACGCCGCATCGATCGTTTTCCTCCTATGAGAGTTCATCATTTGTTAAGCTCCGTGTGTATTAAATTCATTCATCTGTGGAAGGATTTCAGGCCCTCACGCGGCCCTCGTTTTTCATAGGAGAAATGTACTATAAATATATTATTAATTCACCCTCCACCCGCCCTGCCCTTGTGTAAAGGGCGATGCGAGTGGAGTTTACTTCTGAACACGTACTTTACTTTTGAGTATCCTATTTACTTTCAAGAGTATTCACTTTACTTTCAGGTATGTCGTCTACATACCGTACGCCGTGTATGGCTGGATATTTTTTTTCGTCTTCCAGTATATCAGCTTCGTAGATGTGGACGATTTCGCTTTCGGGATACTGGAATAATTTATCATGTTCTCGAGGGAGCCAGTGATACTCTCTGCCGTTGATGTGGAGGTAGACTATAAAAAACGTGTCATATCTCATGTGCTCTGATCTGGTATTGTACATCCTGCTAGAGATATAGCGTTCGATAGTCTCATTGCACTCACCTATGATTTTATTTTGGGTGATCAGGAGGTCATCTGCCTCGTCGTATCGGTTCAGGAGGTCTTGTCTGTAGGTGAGTTGGGGGGAGACTCCGGCGAGGCGGTCTTTTAGAGCCTGGTAGGCCTCTTCGTCCAGGTTTTCGTCATTCATGAGGAGGCCGAGTTCTTCGAGGGAGCGTGTGAGGACCCAGCTGGTGGAGTATTTCTCGTAGGTATCGCAGCTGACTGTATATTTTTCAATGCTGAAAGGGGAGCTTTCTCTACAGAGTGTGGTTATTTCGCTCTCGTCATAGAGTCCGTTTTTAAGTTTTTTACGGTATCCCCATACGGGATTTTTCAGTGTAGTGATAGTTTTGTAGATAGGGTCCCAGAGGGTGTCGTAGGTTTCCTGGCGTTTGAGTATGGTTTCGTGGCGTTTTTTCTCAGTGATCAGGAGTGAGGGTAAGTAGATGGGTGTCATGCTATCCTTTTTATTAACAATGTTAATAAATGTGTTCATCTTTTAACATCTAACCAAAAAATTTGAAAGAGTTTGGTTCAATGAAGAACACCTTATCTTTCCGGCTTAAGCAGAAGCACACTATCGATTATCCCATGATTTTACTCACAGGAATTACCGATTACTTGTTGCATTTAGGATTAGCTCTTACGACTAGACCTGTACGCTCTAGTCAGCCCCTAAAGCTAATGTCAAAGAACAGAGAAATAATGAAACAGAAAAGAATGAGAAAACTCAATGGAGTCTATCTATTGTTGAATTCTCATCCTATAGGAGTATACTAGATTCCCGTGTAAAAATCAATAACATCATCAAATTTTTATGTTTGATAACAAAAATAGTAAAAAACAGCGTCATATTGTTTAGAGGCTCCCGTCTTCTTTGCGGGCGTCTATATATCCCTGGAGGGTGTGCAGGTCATTTCTGAGGTCTGCTGTGGTGAGGTCATATTTTCTCATGTTGATGGTTTCGAAATATTCTATTACTTCGATTAGTTCGGTGACGGTGACTATCAGGTCCTCGTTGGAGATGGGACTTCCGGTGTGGAGATTGTGGATGGTGCTTTTTATTTTATTTTTTGTATTGGGAGTCATGTTTTTAGGGCCTTTTGGGTGTGTTGCTGCGTATACTACTACGTTTTCTTAGTCCCAGGGTAGAGCCTCCTCTTCGGATGGGGCTTTAAACAGCTTGGGAGCGGGCTGGATTGATCCTGTGACCCTGAGGGTAGTGTGAGTGCCCCCTGATTTATTGAGAGCCTCCTGGGCCTTCTTTTTGAGGTTTGGCATGGATATGTTTTCGGCGGCCCATACCAGATAGTCTCGATCATCTCTGAGTATATCCAGGATCTTTTTACCCTTGTGTTTGGTGCCTATGGGCCATATGAAATTTTCGAGACCTTGGGGTACCCATCGTATAAATCTGTGGCATTCTTCGCAGTACTCACCTATGTGAGGGCCGGACGGTCTGCGGATGGTTTTATCTGACTGGCATTGAGGGCAGGGCACAAAATTCCTTTTGTTATTGTTCAATATACTTTTTTAAAAACAATCTATCAAGTAAAATAATAGAGGGGGTCCGCTCTGTTTAAAAGAGGACCCCTTTTTTGTACACGCTACACTGAGTATCCGGGATCGAGGTCGACTTTTCCCATAGCGAGTTGGAGGCCGTAGCGTACGGCTTTCCATAGGGGGGTCTGTTTACCGGCTTTGATGAGGGACTCTACTTCCTTTTCGATGTCCCGGATCTTTTTGGAGGAGATGGAGGCGGGGATACCCTTGAGTTCTTTCTCCACGTCCTTGACCTTTACAGTCCTCTTTTTGGTGTGAGTGGTGTCTGGAGAGAGGGTCGCCTGGATTTTATCCAGGATAGCTTCCTGCTTTGATACGGGGGTGGTAGCGAGTTTGATAGCTGCCGTAGGGGAGATGGTATTTTTCTTTACGGCTTCGCGGAGGGCGTGGGAGGAGCCGTTGAGGGTGAGGAGCTGGGAGATATAGGGGGCGGTTTTACCCAGCGTCTTGGCGATTTTGGCTATGTCCCAGCCATATCCCTGGAGGCACTTGATGGCTTCTGCCTGCTCCAGGAGGGTGAGGGGTTTGCCTGTCCCGAACATAAACATGTCGACGATACGGGACTCTTCGTTGGCACCCTTTTCCTCTGCTATACACAGGAACGTCTCGATCTTCGCACCATACTTCTCATTGGCTATCTGAATAGCCTTGAGTCGACGATGACCATCGATGAGAACCGCGGACTGACCGTCGTCAGAGAGACGGACTTTACCGTAGACACGCTGACCCACCGCAGCTATCTGACGGGCGAGCTCATCCATGTCTCCATAGTCGGTCCTTTTGTTAAATGTTGGGTCGACTGTGACAACCGACAGTGGGAGACGATACATATCCGCTGCACGTGCACCCAGATCTCTTACTCTCATGATAGAGCCTCCTGATTTGTTAGAGCCTGCTCGAGTTCAGTTACCTCTCGCCTGATATTATAAACGAGTACTTTCTCCTGTGTATCCAGCCATCTTTTGACCAGGTCATTCGTTACAGGGTCTTTACTATACCCGGTATCGGGTTCGATCAGTGTACCATATCCCGATTCTCCTTTCTCTACTTTGTGTAGTGTGGCGATCAGTGCATGCTCCCCCTCGATCGCCAGGCGGTCCCATACACTCTGTGGAGAGTATACAGCCCTTTTTGTAGAGCCCTCCTCTCCCCAGAGCCTCATAAAAAGTTTCTTCATTCTTTTTTGCCATTCAGGTTGGTTCATTTGTCGTACGATATCCTTTCACCAGTGGACGTTTATTAGAGCCTCCTACCCTTCTGACGGGTGGGTTTATGGGCGGGTTTGTGGGTGGCATTAAAATCGGCATTAAAATCGGCATTAAAATCGGCATTATGGGTAGGCTCTATGATAGAGTCTCCCTCACTACTGAGGGGGTACCCATGATTATCTAGCTATTGACAGACGCCATTTGGCGATTGCGACTATGAGGGGATCTTTGTGGTTGATGAGGAGGGGCATTTCTTTGAGGGGGATATGATACATGGTTTGCCAGTGACGCTGAGGGATGTTTTCTTTGACAGCGTCATATAGATATTTATGACCGTAGAGAGTATCGAGGTCCTCGCCTCTCAGGTTGAGGATGTTATAAAGGTCTATGGCGATGGTGGCTATGGGAGCCCAGTTGCCGATGTAGCCGTTTGGGTCTAGGGTGGGATTGAGGTATCCCTTGAGTATGTCGAGTTCTTTTTCACTGTACTGCAGGCGATGCATAGGGGATAGTACCTTGTACACCGGTGACACTCCCGGTGTATTGGTCGGTGTATCTACGGCTGCGGAGGGTGTCGGGTGCGTCCAGCTGTACTCTAAACACTGAGTATACTTCTATGGGCATGGTGAGGACCACTTCTATATAGTCATTTTTGAGGGCTTTGGGATCTTTTTTGTAGGGAGTGACGGATTTTGTCTTTATTTTGTCCCAAATGCCGTGCCATGGTATTTCGTGCCACATAGATACATCCCTGGGTTTTGAGTTTATTTAGAGATAGTGCACCTGTATCTGAGATATCCCCTGGTCTCTTCGTCGTTGACTCTGAGACCTATATCCTCCAGGGGCATTTCAAACAGGAACTCTATCGCTCTTTTCTGGTTATATTGCTCCAGGAGATCTCGGCATCTACCTGGATCATAGTCGCAGTCCTCCAGTAGTTCGTGGAGTGGGGACCCCTCCCTGGACATCTCTGCGAGTTTTTTCATGTCCTCACGAGTATAGTCGGGGGGGATACCCATGGTGTTTTCTCCTTTTTTATTAGTGAGGGGTACCTTTTTGCGGGGGGTACCCCTGTAGACAGCTCCTTTGATTAGTCCCCGATCGTGTCGCTGGCGTCTTTGAGGGCGTCCGCGGCGGGTTTGGTGTGAGTGCGGAGGGCATCCCGGACCGTCTTACTGAGGCTGTACTGGGTCTCAGCCATGCCTTTTTTGACGCGCCAGGTATCTTCTTTCTCGAAATACTTACGGATACCCTCGACGCCGAGGGCTTTGTACAGTGCCTGAGAGAGTTCTTTGCGGAGGGCGTCGTTCTCCATGACGGATTTCTTGATGGAGAGTTCGACGGTTTGTTCAAACACGCTCTCGAACGCCGGTCCCATGACTGTGCGGATCGCTTCGATGTCGTCTTTGGACTCCGGGGCCGTGAACTTATCCACCTGAGACGCGTCCACTGCATACTGGACCTTCTTGATCTGCTTACCCAGGACCCGCAGGGTCTTCTGGTAGTCCCCTGAGAGGGCGCTCTCATCACGGACGGTGCTCGTGTAGGCACGGACCACCGCCGCGGACTTCTCTTTGGATTCTTTGGCGGCTTTCTCCGCAGTGTCCTGCAGGACGTACTGGGTGACGGCATCAGAGATTTTGATCTCAGTGCCGTCTTCGAGGGTGACAGCAGAGTCTTTAGGATCGAGGGCGCGTGCCGCGGAGTCTTTGCCGCTGGCGGTCTTGAGGGCGGTGGTGGTTTTAGCGTAGCCGGGTTTGACGGTGAGAGACATAGTGTGGCTCCTTTGTTTATGTTTCAATCCACACGCCCATATGTAGGCGCGACTATTAGAAGATTATTGTTTGTTACTGAGGACTCCGACTCCGACTCCGACTCCGACTCCGACTCCAATATACTTTTTTCTATCCTACTTTTAAAGTGATTTCTTTTTCTTCTACCGGGGCGCAGTCAGGGAGTTTGGTTTTGTAGTGGTCTGGAGGGAGGTTGGTGGGGAGTTTCTGATTATTGGCATATTTCTTTTGTACATCGTCGTCGGCGGTGTCGTTTTCGGACCAGTCCTCTATGGGAGTGGGGCACGTGTACTCATAGGACACGATCTTACCATTGTCCAGACGGACGGTGGCGGAGATAGTGAGTTGAGTTTTGTCGTTGACGGTCTCGGTCCAGTGGTGCACGTTGAGGATATTGAAATTTTTTGGCACGATTGATTCCTTTCTATGTATAGTATGTGACAAAAACGGGCTGGGCGCACTGTACAGGGGGAGTGCTACGTCCCAGTCCGTTTCTATACCGGGGGTCACATCCTAATATACGATAGTGGCGGGAATTTTTAAACTAGTGGCCTGAAAAAAGTAGCTCCACCGGGTCCGAGTCCGGTGGAGCTTTCGAAACGGGACTATACCCAGGGATCCGCGGGGTCGTGCCCGCGGGGAGTTGTGTCCCGCCGTATAATATACATCCATGTAATGAGTTTCGCCACTTTATTTAACAATTTATTCACCGCACTTTTATTGGGGGTCATTCATACATTATTGACACTACCCAGTAAAGTCGATCATGAGTCCTTTTCAGGCATCACGTCATTGCATATGAGGTTTTTTTCTTCGGACATGAGGTCGCGGATCACGGCGATGAGGTCTGAGGGGAGGATGGTATCTTCCTGGAATATTATGGAGAAAATTTCGATATCGCTCAGCCCATGATTGATGTGGCGAGCGATTTCTTCTCGTAGAGCCTGACGTTTTTGTTTGTCCATTGGTAGGGTCTCCTTTATTTATGGTTCCACCAAATTTTTACTCGTGAGATGATATACCAAGAGAAACCTATCAGTCCTACTATAATACCAAAAGGAGGAGAGACAAATAGTAATATGACAGCTACACAACATAGTAATATAGCCAGTACCATTTGTCCTTTTAGATTTTTACTTGTTAATTCTATTGTTGTGGCATTAATAGGGCATGCGCATTTAGGACAGAGAGTTGCTTTATCAGATACCTGAGTACCACATTCAGAACAATTAATTAAGGACATAAGGTCTCCTTTGCTAGCTATGTATAGGCCATAGAGTGAGTTGTTTGTTGGTTACTTCTATCCCGTAGAGTTTGAGCATCTCATTGCCCTCTTCGTCGCAGGACATAATAATTTCTTTGGATACGTTGAGGTCGGGATGTTTCTTTAAAATATTCAGCAGGTCCATGAGAGTGAGCGGTTTTCGATCTTTACGAGTATACATGGTAGAGCCTCTTTAGAGTTTGGTGACGCGGTTGGCTTCGACATCCCAGCAGTCATCGCCCTGGTCTTTGACGCAGACGATTCCATCACCACAGGTGGTGGAGATGATAGCTCCTGTGAATGAGTGCTGCCACAGGTCTCCCGTTGCGGGGTCCGGGACTATCACCTGATCTTTGAGATGGAGTTCAGCGCTGTGTGCGTCTCGGAGCATGGGTTCTCCTTTATAGGTCTCATAGTTTTTACGATAGGAGAGGGTGAGAGTTTGGTGGGTTTCATGGATCAGATTACATATTTCATTGATACTGCGTTTCATGAGTATGTAGGCTTCTTGAGGGGGACCTGGTGCGATGTTGTTGAGCTGTATGAGCTCCAGGCTGCACTGCAGTCCTACGATTTTATTGGAGAGCTTGTGCAGGAGGTTCCGTACGAGTTTGGTGTGCATGGTAGAGTCTCCTCATAGTTTCAGGACCGTGCCTTGAAATCTTCCACTGCAGTCAGTAGATCTTTGTGATAGCGTCCGGAGTAGGGGTCTCCGCTGGGATCGAGGAGCCAGGTCGCGATTTCATTTTGATAGAGCGCGATGATTACTACGGTGTCTCTTTCTTCTTTCCAGTGGAGGAGTGTCGCCCCATTGGAGAGGTGAGCTCCTACGGCGAAAAATTTCTTATTTTTCATTTAGCCCTCCAGTTATACCACACAAAATGGGACCAGGGTACATAAAAATCTTCTTTTGTTTTAGGATACTTTAGAGAGATCCCTTTCTGCATGAGGCAGTCTACGATGAGTTTACCTCGTCTGGACTCGTCCTCTCGTTTATAAAAGGTAGGGCAGTAGATCGCCGTGCCTTTCTCTAACTTTTTCATCAGGGCTCTATTTTTAGTGAGCCGCTTGTAGGTCTCTTTTGACCTACGGATTTCTTTATCCATCCAGCATATCAGTTCTTTTTTGTTCATCATAGGTAGCTCCTTCTGACTTAGTGCCCGTCAGTCCCGCCGTAGTCCCCGAGTTCGTACGGGTCCTTTTCTACAGGGCCGTCGGAGTTTGTGGGGTAGATCCCGCGGGAGCTCAGGGCCTGGGTGACGGCTTCGAGTTGGTCGGAGTCGAGTTCTTTATCGAGGTTGAGGGTGCCGTCGTTTTCCACGTACCACTGGGTAGCGATTTGTTTGAGGGCTTCCCGGCACTCTTTGATGGGGAGGGCGTCGACGGCGGCGTCCAGGTCGGCTTCGGTTCTGATCAGTTTCTTTTTGGACATGGGGTTACTCCTTGTTGGTTTCAAAAAAATGTAGCCGTGTTGATCGCCTTTTTTACTGTTTGGTTGGGCGATGTATCGGGACTCGCCGATATTTCGTCCGACTGTGAGCTACTCATCCGCACCCTACTTTTTATGCAGGGCACAAAAGGTCGTGTGCCCTGCACTCGATGCGGATTTTATAAACTGACCGGCTACTATCAGTTTATTCGCCCTAGATAGGAGCTATGGACCTCCTAGCATTTAAACGTCTTTACACTACCGAAAGGATAGCAGTATCCTACCCCATCGTTCTCGGGCTGGACTAGTTCAGTGACGTGGACGATATAGGACTTGTCGTCGGACATACCTGTCTCTTCGATGACGTCACGGGCTACCTTGGATGCCTGTTTGGGGTTGTCTGCTTTGACGATGAGAATCTGGGTCCCGATGTGAGGGCTGGTGACTTGGTAGAGTTTCATGATATAGACTCCTTGTAGTTACTGGTCGTGGCGGATGGTGCCGTTGAGTGGCAGGGATATGACGACGGCGTTTTCGAAATCATTGAGCAGAGAATAATTGATTCCCTTGATAGGCTTTTTATCTTTGACCTTACTCATCACCTCTGCGGCGATTCCCATATTATCAAAACAGCCGATAGGTTCCACGAATTGATCGACCTCCGGGTCGACATCGCCGGAGCGTACCGTGAACACGATATGAATTTTCTTGGGAGCTTTTAGGTACTTGGCATGGAGACGCTTAATAGCTTTCTTGGCATTCTTAGACATGATAGAGCCTCCTTTTAATTTGTGAGAGTCCACTTTGTTTCTTCTACAGTTTTGATAGACGGACGTTTCCAGTTGAGGATCACTCCCGTCTCCAGATCTATCTCTAGCTCCACGTAGTCCCCATAGTGATCCTCCGGCATGAGGGCGGGGACATAGCCATTGTGCTCTGCGACGGTTTTACCCGTACTATCTTTGAGTTCGGCGTAGCATAGGTCGGCGCATTTGGCATTGATGTAGATACGATTCACGTCGAGTTTCTTACCCTGTACGGTGACTTTCATAGTGTACTCCTTATCCGTTCTGGTTAGTGCGTGCCCAGCGTAGGGCTTTTCTCCTCAACCGAAACTCTTCCAGGGCTCTCCCGTTTTGGTGAAACACCACATACTTGGGACAGCCCATACTGCGATACCCTTTTCTTTCGTAGACTTCCATGACCCCGTAGGTCTTGACAGGATAGATCTCTCGTCCACAGTAGGTTTCTACATGCATGATAGAGCCTCCTTATTTAGCTATGGTGAGTCGCCATTTTACAATGTCCTGTCCCATGATGGTATGTTCATTTACATGGAGGGGCAGTTCTTCAAGAGGACACTTCAAAAGTTCCAATTTAGATTTATCATAGAAAGGACTTCCTATTTTCCTTTGGATTCTCTTATCCCGATACCGTGCCTCATGCAAAAGTATCCTCAAAGAAGATGACTCCGCGATATCAAACAGTTTTTTGTAGTCTTTATGAGTGAACTGTGAGGGCACATAATGGATATCTTTTTTCATTTGAAATCCTCTAGACAAAAAAAGGAGTCTCATTTTTTGAGACTCCCTTTATTAAATTGCATGTCACATAACAAATCTATTCAGCTTTCTTACCTTTCTTACGGGTACGCACAGCAAATTTCCAGATCGTCTTACGGAGAGCTACCGCGAGCGCCTTGGGCTTCTTGGTCTGTACATTGATATACATCGCGAAAGACTGCACAGGCCACTGTCTACCCTTCCGCCACTGACCCTTCTTCTTTTTACCCTTAGGGGCGACAGCCTTCTCCTCAGACTCAGCTACGGCTTTCTTGGATACCTTTTTCTTGGCGACCGCTTTCTTAGCTCCCCTCTTACCCTTTTTCTTCCTGGGAGATTTAGGAGCGACAGGGGGATCCACCGTCTCCGCGGCAGCCGTTGTAGGGGCGAGCGCCGCTGGAGTGGGAGGCTCTTTCTTAGAGTCTACCTTTTTGACGGGGGCTTTTTTCTTGGCGACCGGTTTCTTTGCGGGAGCCGGAGGTGTATCCCGTTCGACTCTCTCAGGTACGACGGGGCTGGTTTCGGGGGACTGGGCTGTTGCTTTATCGTCTGCCATTTGAGACCTCTCTTTTAATGATATGATTTAGATGATGTGGGATGTTTCTATTGATGAGTATCCCACATCATGGCGGACGATATACACGCATCACTCGATCTCCTCTGTCACTATCTTATCACACGAGCTGGAGCGCCGCTTTGTTCCTTTTGATATGCTCGGTGCGTCCCGACTGCTTGCTGTTCTTTTTGATCACGTCATATTTGATGAGCGGCATCCCGATCCTGCTCAGAAAATGCTGCATCGTTTTTGCATAGCAGTCGACACAGTTAAATTTACAGATCCCCGACGAGGACATATTCAGAGACGTGATCGGGAGGTCCCGTCCCACCGTCAGTTTCGCACACAGTCCACACCCCCTGCAGCCCAGGCCTTTTCGGTCACAGACATAGACACCGGGGGTGGAGTCCGCCAGGGAGTGGACTTTCTTTAGAGCCTGCTCGTTGAGGCGGTATCTGTTGCACGAGAACTCATAATGGTCTGTGGATGAGTATCGTAGCAGGTTTCTTTTCCCATTGAACCTCTGCGCCGTGATCACCACAGGGTATCCATCCTCACTCAGCTCTTTTATCAGATCCACGATCGGTGTGGACTCCGGGATGTACTTCACTCGCGTGAACGCCACATTCCTGCGGTCGAGCTCATAGAGCCTCGCGATCTCCGACTCCCGTACCACCAGGTCCGGGTTGACCGTGATGACTGCCTGATATGGGTGCTTATTTAAAGTCAGGAGTCCCGGCGTTTTAATGTTACAGTTCACGAAGAAAAAACGGTCCGGGTTTTCGATTACATACTCTGCGAGCTGTTTGTACTCCGCTTCGGTGCAGTTAAAATTGTTGTTGACGGCTACACGGACGACATTGTTGTAGCTCTGCTGAGCCGGTACGATCAGGGTTTTCATAGGGTCATCCCCTTTTCGTTTGAGGTTTAATATATATCTGTACATCATTCTCCGTCAAGCTAATTATGCATTTAAGAGATTTCTATTTCTCTTATCTATTCACTTACACGGCGTTCTCTAATCTCCACTTTACGATAGCTTGCGCCACGGGGGCTTCGTCGTTGATGTGGAGGGGGACATCTTCGAGGGGGTTGTCGAGGGGACCTACATTCAGGTCATATTCTTCGAGCATGCTCTCGAAGAGTACCGGGTCGTAGCTGAGGACTTCGATCTGGCGTGCGAGTTTGCGTATCGCATGTATCGGGTCGTCTGTGACTTCGGGGGGGTCGCCGCTTCCTACGTTGGGGAGTAGAGGGGGTGCATCATTTTCCTTTTCTCTTTTTTCCATATCATTGGCGGTGTTCAGCAGGTAGGTCGTCAGGCTGCGGAGGTGTTCTTCCGTGAACATTCGATCTCCTTTTTATAGGTCTCGATGATTTTGAGTTCTTCCTTGTCTGGTGTAAATTCGTGAGACTCAGCATCCATGCTGTTTTCGCGTATTACGGCTTTGTTGTCCTCCATGTAGGTCACGGACTCGTCGTGGGTATAGAGGGTATCGTATTCAAAATATCCCGAGTTCCTCAGCAGGAACGTATTCAGGGACTTCAGTTTAAACTTACCTTTGATATCTCTGCTCTCTTCCTCTATTTCCTCTATTTCATTATTGATACAGAGGGGGGCGTTGATGAGGAGTTCTTGCATGGAGGTCTGGCGCATCTCACGGATGATGTTCGCGTAGCCGCCTTTTTCCTGGATGAGGGCCGCCAGTTTATCGAGGCTGTACTGTAGAGCCTCATAGTACAGGCGATAGTGCTCGTACTCTTCTTTGAAACCTTTGCCCCCGAAATACCGGCCCTCAGAGAGGTCCGCGGCGCGTGCGCAGAAATTTCTTACTTTTACTACATAGGTGTCCTTACGTTTGAGAGAGTCTACGGGGATACCGAGATAGTGTTCGAGTTTGGTATTAAAGTCATCCTGGTAGTGCTGCTCTACGATACCCCGGAGCATGGCTTTGATACGTGAGGCGCAGTGTACTCTGGGATAGACGTAAATTTCTTTTTTGTCCTTGATGAAATCATATTCGTTCTGGTGCCAGTAGACATAAATAGCGTGGGCGTCGTTCAGGTGGTCGGTTTCTATGTAGCCGATTCTATCGAATTTATTCTGACTGTATGCACCGTATGTTTTGAATATTTCATCATGGTACTCCTGCCAGGTCGTTTTGAACTCCGGGGCGGCACCCAGATCCGCGCTCTGGGTCTCGAAATCATGTACCCGATATATAGTATGTCCCTCTTTATCCATGCCTTTAGGACTCACCAGACCTCTCAGATCATTGATGGCTTTATCGATACGACCTCTGTGGCTCTCTATTTCTACTTTAGGGATGGTATGCTCGGCGGAGGGATGCTGGAGGAGTTTCCTAGCGACGTGTCCCCAGATACGGAGTTTGAGTTCGGTGAGGCGTTGTGTGGGAGTCTGGGAGGAGGCTGGGGTACCGTGATGATAGCGCGACATAGGGACTCCTTTATGTAGAGAGTTCGTGACCGTGATTGCGAGTGAATGTTTTGACGTCCCCGAAATAGGAGGACATGAATTTCGTACCTGTGCCCATATTTAAATTGATGTCATGGACGGTAGCGAGTCTGAAATGATGCAGGGGGATATTTTCATAGGTTATTCTGCCGGAGCGCTCTGTAAATTTGAATCCTCTTACTGTGGAGAGCGGTTTGAATACGATGCCCCTTTTATGGAAATGCGTAATCTGGATTATCATGTCACGCCCGTGCCAGCTGATGATGTAGGGTTTCTGTCTTTCGAGATTAGCGATCTCCGTCCCATAGTGAGGATTCTTTTTCATCACATCGGATTTTTTCACGGGAGATACCTCCTATAGAAAACAAAAGGGCACGGTATTTTTGTACCGTGCCCTCGTCCCTTTTTACTGTTATAATATATTTCTCTCACTATACCGGGACTCTTCATAATCTGAAAGGTCACAGATAAAAATCGTCCCGGTCAGCAGAGCCGGACATAGTTTAAAGTCCTCCGGCAGGACTGTTCATACTTTAATAATATACTATTTCGTGAGACTGCTATCAAACGATTAGATCTGTTCAAACACGATCACTCGGATACCGTTGTCGCATTCATCGTACTCCACTAAGCATGGGTTGTTCGGGTACGCCTGAGTTACCAGGATTTCGACGACCTCAGTTTCTGAGCTGACTTTCTTGCGTAGAGCCTGGATCTTCCGGCTGGAAATCTTCAGATCCAGTTCACGAATGAGCTCTTCAGCATTATGCACAAAGTGATAGATTAGATTGCATTTCTTGTCGGCTTTAATACTCAATAACATGGGATACCTCCTATTTGAGATTGAGGAGATCGATACGGTCATGCTTGTAGGCTGAGCGTACTTTACCTGATTTGGTTTTGGTGACTTTATGGTAGGCCACATCAAAGACAGTGGCGCTAGAGTTCGGGTCTCGCTGGATAGCCAGGGTTTTGCGGGCGGCTGCTTTGGGAGAGCGAGCGTCCACATCGATTACCCAGGTCACTTTATATTCAGACATTAGAGTCTCCTTTTTAGGATGTGTAGTGCGTGAGCGTAGTAATATTTGCTTTATGTTTAGTAGCGAGCCATCCTAGTCCTCCCATCTAAAATGTGGATTCATCCATTCATTGGCGATCTGTTTGTTATCTGCGCCTTTGAGGGTCAGTATCGCGAAGTGCTTCAGGTCTTTATCTTCCTCTTCGTTGATGTAGAGGGGAGCGTTTATTTTAAAATACTCTATAGTCTTTTTATAGATGTCCTGATCGACGTTGATAGTTTTACCGGCGACTAGTCGATCACGGAGGGCCTGGAGTTCTCCGTAGGTCCTTTGGAAGAAGCTCACGGCCTCTTGCGCCAGGTGCATTCGTTTATCGAATTCCTCCACGGTGATGGGGGTGTCTTTATTAAACTGAGTGACATTTTTCCACTCGTCGCTGTCGTTGTTCATAGTACGGAGTTCGAGGTCGTAGAATATTTTTGCTCTGAGCTGGATGTGGTCCTCTATAAACCTTTTGACCTTCACACGGCACAGATTGTCGATGAGTTCCTTTCTCTTATTCTTCGGGAACACTTTCAGCTCCGTCACCTCACGCTCCGTAGGTGCGGACGAGCTGCTGTATCTATATCTATTGCGTCGTCCTCCGTAGACTGAGGATGATACGGACTCTGTTTTTCGATAGACGTGTATATCGTATTTGTCTTTGTTGAGATACACGTAAAACAATTTTCGGTTCTCTAACCGAGTGAGATCCTCATAGGCCTCATTGGGGCAGTCATAGGGCTCTGTCCTATATGAGGATGTGTTACAGGAGATATCAAACTCAAAGGCCACTGCATACTGAGTAGCTGTTTGGAGGACGACATCCATTACAGGTTGGTTGAGTTGGGTGATGAGACCCTTACTCAGGAGGTGCTCACGACATAGATTAGCGCTGCGATCATACTGACAGGCTTTGTAGGGGGACACTTCTTTGGTATAGTATTCCCGCTCGTATCCATATTTATCGCAGAGGATCTTCATCAGTACGGCATAGGCGTATCTGATCTCCCACGTTTGCTCACGACAGGAGACCCCTAGTGATTTTATATCATTTTGCTCTCTATCATTACTCATAGTTTACCTGCCTTTAATAATTACAAATGGAGGACAGCCGACTTCCTCATGCCCTATACGACTGACCAGCAGCTCTTTAAAGATTTCGTTAAAGTGGCGGCCTGCGAGGGAGTCTTTAGCGTAGAGCCTCGTGACATCGTCTTTGTCATTTATGAGCAGGGGCATGTCTGACAGGGGACACAAGGAGAGTGCCCAGCATGTATCGAAGAGTTCCAGGACATCACTCTGCTTCATTACGATCTCGCCCTCACCGTCCGTGGGGATGCATTCAGGACCGGGCGTCATGCCGGGCTTCCAGTAAAAATAGCATTCGTTGTGGTGTTCTTCGCTGGAGTTCACGGCAGGGGGCAGGAGTTTTTTGTAGGTCAGTCCGTGTTTCTCACAAAAGTCATCGAGTTCCAGGGTGACGGCCACTGAGCCGTCCATTTCATAGTCTACATCATACTCCAGCTCTATAGAGTTTGGTTCCTGGAAATCTCGTATGAGTGTTTCTATCGGGTCTTGTTCTACACCCCAGCCGTCTATCATCTGTACGCGGTCGTCTTGGAGGGTCTCGACGAGTTCGGGGATGGCGGACTCAGGTAGGTCGCCGCCGACCCATACAATCATTTTCATAGAGCCTCCTCATTTGCCGAATACCATGTGTTTGAAATCCTCGGAGAGCGCCGCCCAATTTACATAGAGTCCAGCATCGTTGGGATTGAAAAGGTGCCAGGAGCGGATATCCAGGAATCTGATAGCATCTAGAAAAGTTTTGTTAGAATCGGTCACTATCTTGTTAGCATCAAAACCAGGATACTCTATAGCGAGTATATGACATCTCAATGAGTCCAGGTTCCATTTACGTGGGATGACGATCCAGCCCCCATCCTTCCATTCTGTATGAGCATGATTTCTGTCTATTCTCTCCACCGTAAAAACAGGTCGTACTATATGGAGTGTTTTATCTGTCGGGATACTTTTAATCATATCCAAAGCATGTTGATGCTCCGTGATTTTTCTTTCGTAGGCCAGGATAGCTCCGTTTCGTGTCATGCGTACCTCCCATAAAAAAAGGAGGCTCTAATGTGATAGAGCCTCCTCACGATCTCTCCGCCAGGTCTCAGGTATCCTGTTGCGCAGGGATGCCTGTAGGTTGATCCACTCCCTTGGGGGTCATGTGTACCCGCTGTCCCCATTCCACTGGGGGTTTACAGTCAGCGGTCGTCAGCACCCACAGTACATCTCTTACGTGAGCGGGTTTGGGGGGTGCCTCCGCGCAGCCATCGGTCAGGATGATGAGGGATTGATAGCGGCGCTGCTCTGCCAGCTCGAACACAGGTGTGAACGCCGTACCCCCGCGTCCTTTGAAATCGAAGGACACGCGTTTCCTGTCGAAGGCCATAATTTTCCCTTGGATGCCGTGGTCAAACATCACCAGGTCTACCGGCTGCAACTCAGCGAGTCGGTTTAGTTCCGCCAGGAAATGACTGAGATCTTCATCACTGATAGAGCCTGACGTATCTATGGCCACCAGCTTGCGGTCGGTGTGCAGACGTTTGGTACCACAGTACGGATAGCCATAGCGCCGGTTGGGCTTCTTGAAAGTAGATTCTGTCTTGGTAGAGACGAGGTTCCCCAGATAGTGACGGAGATATCTCCACCAGCGTACTGAGGACTTCTGGGCGGCCATGATGATCTGTTGCACCTCACCAGGCATGTTGCCCCAGCCGTGTTCGCGTTTGGAGATCTGTTCGATTTTATTTCTGATCTCCTGTTTCACGATCTCAGCGTCAGCATCGTCCCAGCCGTCATGGCTATCGAATCCACCCTCACCTTCGCCGTCTCCTATGTCTTCTCCTTTATCTTTCTTCTCACGGAGGAGGAGGACATATTGTTCCATGGACTGTTTATCCGGGAACTTATAAGGTTCGTTAGTAGGTTTGAGGCCTATGTCTTTACCCTTCGCTTTACCGTCTTTTCCTTTGGGCATGTGACGGCTGGAGTCTTCGGGGATGAGGCAGTTGATAGCGAGGTCCGCGGCTATGTTATAGAGGCTGCGATCTTCTTTGCGTTCGGGGAGCCGCACGCAGCAGTGGTGCAGGGCTACATGATAAATTTCGTGGGTGAGGACGTAGCGGAGTTCGGGGTCGGTGAGACTGTTCACAAAGTTGCTATTGTAATAGAGGAAGAGCCTTGAGTCCTTGACGGTCACACCCATAGTGGGCACGGCTTTGGAGGAGCGTTTTTCCATCATCATCAAAATCTCATGGACGAACATATCCTCCAGCACCATGAACGCGACGAGCCACGTCCATCTCTCCTCGAAATCTTTATATCTCTGAGGAGTGTTGAGGTCTGAGAAAGGCATGGTGCGTCTCCTTTTTTAGTCTGAGTACATAGCGGCTGCCGCTCTCGCGGCGAGTTTGTTTCGTCTGAGCATCCGTGCTACTCGCATTATCATACGCAGCTCACCGTCGTTGTCACCCAGTAGACGGTACTCATTGAAATCGAAAGTCACGTCCCATAGAGCCTTGACGTGCCACTCGGGGACGCTGATCTCCTCACCCCGCAGACGTGCTTTCACTAGCTCTAGTGTGAGCCCGGTCTCGTTGACCATGAGACCGAGTTCTTCCAGTGTAGCCTCCAGCACTTTTACATACTCACTATTTTTCGCGTAGGCTTTCTCAGCCAGAAAGTTCTCGCAGTTTTCCAATTCCTCCGTGAGCATCTTCACGAGTCTTTTTTCATTCACGGGCATAGGGACTCCTTGGGAGAGGGGACACAGTAGAGTGTCCCCATTTTATTATACAGGAGGCACTATGTTACTTCGCGGCGGCGGCAGCCTGATTCTTTTTATACAGGACAGGGTTGACCGTGACGCTCAGGATGATTTTGTGATTCGGTTCGTTGCGCAGGGATTTGAATTTGTACCACTTCTCGGAGGCGATCTTGTCCACTTTGTTCCATTTCTTCCAGAAGTCCAGGGCGGGTTCGTTGGGGAGGAGATCGAGATACCGGGCCAGATTCAGTCCGCGTTCCTCGGTGATGTCTCCGTTGGAATTCTCCAAGAGCCATGCGATGAGGAGTTCATTGTACGCGGCGATCTCGGTGATGCGGCTTTTCGCTACGATATCTTTCAGGCGAGCCTCTACATCATCATTCCATTTGTTGAGGATGATGTTGGCATCCAGAGCCTGGTAGTCCGTCTCCAGGAACTTCTTAAATGCGCTCTGAGCTACCGTGGAGATATAGCCGCCTGCGAGCTGGAACATCCAGTTGACGGCTTGTACGTCCTTACTGAGGGGGTTCTGTGACCGCAGGCCAGCTTTATGATCGGCCTCCATTTTGTTGATAGTGCGGCTGAACATTTCCCAGGCACGCCGGTTATGCACCAGGGTGATGCCTTTGGTAGAGGCTTCCTGTAGGAGCTCCTTGGTCGGATCGAGGAGTTCGGGGTGGCGGCGGATGAATTCCACGACTACGGGGTGGACGTTATTCAGGATAGCCCATTCCAGCCATTCCTCTACGGTCGGATTGAATTTGATCACGAAGAACCGTGACAGGAATGCGGGGTCCATTGAGTTCACCGTATAGATATCGTCCTCGTCATTGACGGCGGAGACCACGCGCCAGCCGTCCGGGAGTTCCCGGAGATTCAGTCGCCGGTCGAGGATCAGTTCAAAGGCGGCTTGCTGGACTTCGCGCACGGCGCGGTTGGGTTCATCCAGGAACAGGATACCTTTGTCTCCGTATCGGCCTTTCGTGATATTGGCGGTGAGTCCCAGGAATTCCTTGAGCTGTACCATGTCTGCTTCTTTGAGCGGGAACCACTCCGGCGGTGCGAAAATAGTGCGTCCATTTACATGGAACGGCATACCCTTGAGATCGCCCACGTCATTCTGAGACAGTCGAAAGTCGATGCAGGGGACATCGAGTATTTTGGCGGCTTGTTTTACCACCTGAGACTTACCTATGCCGTGATTACCGCAGAGCAGAATGGACTGCGATATCGGGAGCTGCGTCAGGCATTCCAGAGTTTGTTTTACGTTCATTCTGTACGCTCCATTCTTTTAGATTGTTTCTAATATACTATTATTAAACACGTTTTTAAAGTTTATTCGTATGGGCTGAACCATGCCCAGGACTTCCACTGGTCGGCGAGTTCTTTTTCTCCTAACTCCTCATACAATTTTGCACACTGATAGAGTCTCCCGTGGTTATATCCCATGTCTAATTTTTCACCACATTCATCAAACTGTTCGACGAGTATCTTCGTCAGCTCTTCCTGGAGATCGGTGTCATAAATACTTTTACCTTTCAGGCATTGTTTGGCTAAAAGTTGGACGATTTTTGATTCGTGATTGATGAGGAGCGGGAGTTCTTTCAGCTCGGTGTCGTCGTTCACTATCTCCCAGTCCTGCGCTACATAGAAACTCATATCCTCCATGAGGCTCTCGTGGGCTGATTCGGTCTCGCGTTTCAGCCAGGCGAGGAGGGCTGCCTTTGTGACAGACTTTATCATAGAGCCTCCTGGGTTATCAAACCCGCGAGCCGCTCTTTCGCGTACACGTCGAGGACAGGGATGTTGATGTAGAGAGGCATCTTCTCATCAGAGAGATCATCCTCGGTGATAGGGACATCTTTTAGCTGGATGTAGTGTAGGATCTCCCGCCCTGTGTGTCGGCTATAAAATTCTCGTGCATATTCTTTATTGAGTATCTCAGCGCGGTGTTGTTTCCCATAAAGATGGAAATGTGTTTTGTCCGCGAGTCCACGAAAAACATTGATGTAGTATCTCCCGCGTGGTGTCGGTGAGAGTACCATGCAGGTAGCTCTGGCTCCTGGGGAGTGACTTACATATCCCCCGTTTGTTTTGATAGTATAGCCGTCGTGGTTGAGTGCCGGGTACATTTTATAAATGAATCCTAGAGCCAGGCATGAGCGTAAAAACTGCCTTACATCAGACTCGTCGAGGATACGGGCGCGGCAGCCCTGCTGTTCTTTAGCGAGGGCTGCCATGAGGAGGGGGATTTGAAATGTCAGACTGAGTTCTGCCATTAGAGCCTCCAGAGGATAGTTATAATTTTCCAGCCAGGCATTCCTTTGCGTAGACATTGAGATAGGGGGTATTTATATACAGAGGCATTTTATTATCAGACAGGGATACCATTGGATACCTGTGTAAATACTTTATCTTCGGTATCCTCAATCTATTATTTTGACTACCCCATCTCATATGAGCTGTGTAGCTTTTTTCAGTAGGATATTCAGGGGCACAATTGGTAGCTTTGACTCTGTAAATGATGATGCTGGGGGGTATTTTTACACATTTCCCATTTATTACATCAACGATTCGCAACTCGATGCGTGTAGCTCTGGTGCGCCCATCTTCTTTTTTGGAACCCACATAGCCACCACAGATACTTATATTGGTATCCTCTGGATTGAAACCAGGGTTCCTGTAATGGAAAGATCCTAGTTTGAGGCAAAGAGCCATAAAAATTTTTATGTCTTCTAAAGTAAGCGTGAAAACTTTGCTCCCTTTTTGTACGGCGTTGAGTTCTGACATGACAGTATCGATATTGAAAGTAAGAGGTATCATTGATCTTATACACCCGGTGTGGTGTCTGTTCCCTTTTTCAATTATCACCATAGAGCCTCCATCGTCACTTGAGTTCGGGAAGATCTTTCAGCGGGATGCCTTCAGTCTCCCAGCTCACATCAGTGTGCCTGATATATCCTTTGTAATGGAAATCGTCGTCGCTCACTATGATCAGAACGCATTCGGTTCTGCCATCCCATTCAGTGAGCGTCCTTTTTATTTCCTCGAACGTCTCAGTGCTGTTGACGCTGTCGCCTGCGAGGCGGCGTTTGGCGTGGATTGCTGTGACGGGGTTGTCATCGTTGAGGTGGAGGGCACATTCTTTGAGAGGCGTTTTGTCCGTGACCGTATCTGTTATGACTACCTCTTCGTTCATTAGGGTCTCCGGGCTGTCCCACTCTTCGATGTAGGTGACTTTGAGGTCTTTTACGGCTTTGGCGAGCTGGTGTATGCGTTTGATCTGCTTTTCATTCAGATTGATCACGGCGGTGGTAGGGCCGTCGCTATTATCGTCATTGACGTGGACTGTTACAAAACTTCTGTAGACAATACTCATACTCGGTCCTCCTATAGACGTGATAAATTGTTTTTACTTCCACAAAAAACTGGTCGTCGTATCTCACTCATTTATCACGGGTTTGTGCGCCAGTTTAAGTGCTGATTTAATTTTCTTCGTTTGGGCGAGGGTTTTTCCCTGGATAGTTTTGGAGAGGACTCTGCCGGGGATTTTGCCTGCGAGGATGTCTCTGTATCGTCGGGTGGTGTAGTCTCCGAAGTAGAGCAGGAGATCTACAAAGGAGACTTCTTTTATGGTATAGAGGTTTGGGTCTCTCAGTGTTTTTGTCGGGAACTGTACACCCACTACGTCAGATTCATCTTTTGTAGCCAGTACATAGAAATCGTGTGCATGAAAATTTATATTGCGACATCTCTTAAATTCCACGAGCCAGTAATTCGTGTGACTCGTAATGCAGTAGTAGTGCCCTCTCACGAATCTCATGGAGCCTCCTATTTCTTTTTAGACTCTTTATATGCCTCTTTCAGAGCGCCGTTTCTTTTACCGTCGATCAGGTCTTGTATGGATAGGCACGCCGCCACGAACCCCTGATAGTATGCTTGTTGAGATCCATGGGACTGATCAAGCAGTTTGCCATTATTCCGCTCCCACATTTGAGCTACCAGGCGTACTTGCTTAATGGTCATAGAGCCTCCCAATCTCCGTTGATACTGTAAACATTCAAACTATTTGGATATTTATCTCCCGAATGCATTGTCCGAGTCAAGATGTATCCTGCACCATTGATTAACAAACCTATAGATATTTCGGATAAGTAAGGTTTTCTTTTCACCGTACCATATCTGAGGGCAGTTACTTTACCCGTAGTACCTGCGGGTATGCTTGGATTTGATTCATCTTTCGGGAAAAACACTGTATCACCTATCCGGAATTGATATGATCTTATTCCCGCATATGTAATTTTAGCATTGAGTTCCGGATATTTCTTGAATAGTTTAGCGATCTCCCACATATCTTCTTGTGGCAGAGTCCGCCAGAAATTAATCAACTCCCATTTCTCAAGAGTCTCAAGTTTCTTCTGAATTTTTTTGATCGTCATAGAGCCTCCTGTTGTACAGAGTACCGATTTTTGTACTGACGATCCGCCTCGTCATTCATCCACTCTACGTTGATGAACAGAGGCAGGTCGGTGTCTTTGATTCGTTTTACGATAGCTTTACCGAGGTACGCATATTTGGGGTCGTCATACACGTCCCACTCAGTATACTCCTCCAGGAACTCTTCGTAGGGGAGTTCCTCGATGCGTTTCTTTTCCGCCCGGTAGTCGTCGTCGTGCCTCTCCAGCCATTGCTCCTCGGTGATCTCATAAGACTCCGTACAAGAGCCTCCCGTGACCATGAACCCGCCATATAGCTGATTGGCGGACTCCTCATACGTCACTATGATAGTCAGCATCGGGTAATCATCGGAGAGATCAATGTAATCCTCTTTACGAGGACTCCAGCGACACGACTGAGTGAGTGTGATGTCGTCTGCGTTACGCTGGTGGCAGCAGAGTCCAAACTCTATCTTATGGGTCTCAGCGTCCAGCAGCATAGGATGTTTGCGGGTGAGCATATTGGACTGTGCGTGGATCATGTCGTAGAGTTCATCGAGGGATGCTTTGTCCCCTGTGATCGTTGTATAGACCGTGCAGATGTTGGCCATAGAGTTTACCTCCAGGGGCTGCCTGGTTCGCAGGTTCTAAGGTAGAGACTGCTCCGTCGAGCCGCAGTACCGCGAGCATAGCTTCTTCGTGGGCGGTGATCATACTGGTAGCGATTTCTTTATCTTTCGGATTAGAGGAGGAAACGGCCATATATTTTATCATGTCGCGGGCGCAGTCTGCCAGGGACTTTACTGCTTTGATAGCGATGTCGTTCATGGGTGTTACTCCTCTTTTTAAACGGTGTGAAATGCTATCTGGCACTCCTCCTCGCGGGTCATTTCCCGAAACCCGATCATTTCCACCACATACCATTTATCATTGTGGCGTAGCACATCGCCGACTGAGGTGCTACGGAGGGGGCCGCCTTTGGCGTTGATGACTGTGACAGTGGGATTTTTATCCCAGTTGGTGTCGATATTGTTGGTGAGACGATAGGCTTTTTGGAGAATGTCGGTGTCCACGCGGGCGGTGAGGTGGATGGTAGTATTTTTTAGAGCCTCAGCGCCTTTGAGGGGGTAGTCCAGGAAATGATCGTTATGCCAGACGCTTATCATACGGGGACTCCTTGGTTGGAGGAGAGGGCGCGGCGTAGTGGTCTTTGCTACACCGCAGTCATAGAGTTTTGTTATATGGCTTTGAGGATGTCTTCGTATACTGTCACGTACTCCCCCTCACAGACGTACACGTCGATGGGCGGGGTCAGCGTGTCACAGGTATCAAATTTCTTGACCGCCTCCAGCAGCTCCCAGAACACGGTATCGTCTGCGGGCTGCCCGTCAGTGAGGCTGTATCCAAGAACCTTCTTGACCATGTCCCGGAACTGGGCAGGCTCGCGGGACTCCAGAGAGACCAGCGCCTGCACCACGTTCTGCGGGCGGAGGGTCACGGGATAGAGCTTGTGGATGTCGTCCCCACCGATCTCTCCATCAGGAGTACCTGAGAAGAAGTCTTCAGCGAATGAGAGTGAGTAGCTCATAGGGGGCTCCTTAAAAAACGGTGACGTTCGGGTAGTAGTCTCGTAGTCTGGCACAGTCTTTCATGGTGAGTATGAAATGATACTTCCTCTTGTTGGGCAGCTTTGCTATAGGGAACATTCCATCCGTGATAATGTAGACGTCATCAAAAGTTTTCTTGGACTTTTTGATGTAGTCTATCACGCATTGAATGTCTGTCCCTCCCCCTGCATCGGGAAATTTGAAAGTATCTTTAGGCGAGAGGGTTGATACTATCAGGTGGTCAAACAGGATGCATGTTGCTCCCTTGTGTATAGCACGTAGGAGATTTGTGATACGCTCTGTGAGGCAACCTTCTGTGTCAGCTACCGGCCCTCCCATGGAGCCTGATACATCTACAGCTATCAAAACCTTTTTCATAGAGCCTCCTTACTTGACTTGTCTGTGTGTCCAGTGGTTGTATCCAGAGTGCTTTGCCGTGCCCTCAATCATCACGACTCCCGGTTCCTCAAAAGCGCAGATGACGTAGATGGACTCACCGGTCTTTTTATCCACCACCTCATCGCCTTTGTGAAGTTTGATAGCGTCTCGTGCTCTCATAGAGCCTCCTTAATTGGCAGAGAAAACCAGTATCTTTGTACCGGCAGGAAAATCGTCTGATTCTTTACTGCCACCGTACTCAGATTGATAGGCAGTCCCAGAAGCCCCTACGAAATCAATTGACCCGTCCGCTACGTATACTCCTAGGGGGAGATCCATCCACTCTGGATGTTTTTCACAGAGTGATCGTAGAGTCTCGATGTTGTAAGGCTGTGGATCAATCTTCCATTCACCTTCTTCAGTTAAATGCATCGACATGTCTGACTCCTTAATAATGCGGTGGGATATACTTCTCCCCCGTACCAGTGTAGAGGGGCTCTTTCCAGAGGCGCTCCAGTTTACGCAGGATCACTGATAGCTCTTTACGCTCCTCATCCCCTCCAGTACGCAGCCGGGGATAAAGGAAACAGCGGATGTACCCGACCTGCCGCCCGGTAAGGCGGAGGGTCTTGGAGCGTGCAGGCTTTTTCATAGAGCCTCCTACCGGCACGCAGGACAGGTAGATTCCCCCGTGAAGGAATCCTGCTGGATGTCCTCTATATGTGTCCACGACCCACAGTGAGGACAACAAATTTCACCGTCCTCCTGGAGTGTAGACGCAGTGAACACATCCGTATAAATTTCTTTAGATTTAGGCATTAGAACCTCCTATCGCTAATGGGCTACCACCTCATACTCAGTACCCCGATAAATTACTTTCTTCACAGCATCAATGTTCACCCGTCTCCAGTCTCCAAGACGACCGCGGGAGTCTCTACGGTTAGAGACGAACACCGTCAGCACGCCACTGCCTGCATCCTCCGCTGACCGATTCCGCGCCCCCACGGGCACATAGTCAGCAGGTTTGCGGGTGCAGTGTAGATCATACAGGTCGCCTACGTCGGGGCCACCTGGCTTAGAGGCTTTTGTTTTACGCACGCAGCGTACCACGACCACCTCGTCCTCACGCTCCGCCGTCTTGATCAGGTCTTTTACGTTCTCAGGATTCAAAAATATTTCATTCATGGTATCACACTCCTAGATAATGGTTCTCGTAGCGCTCGCTGGGCTCGTAGGATCGAGTCTTCGGGGTGGGGGTGGGAAAGACATACAACTTCTTGGAGCTGCCTTCCAGATACCTCTTACGCAGTGTAAGAGTGAGTCCTATCACTAGGAGCAATGCGTTGTAGAGAAATATCAAACTGAGAAGTGCGAAACATAAAATAGCCAGCATAGTACACCCCCTGACAGGTTTGAGATAAAAAAGGCTGTCCGCCATTCGGGGGACAGCCCTCATACACACCAGTCTCTTAGATAGAGCCTCACGCTCCTACGAGCGCCAGCTCCGTTTGCACGCCTTCGGTCTTCAGCCGGTGAGTGATGTCGCAGTCGATAGCATTCTTGGCCTGCTCCATCAGCCCACTCTTCTCATGGTCGGAGCCATAGTATCCACCACACGTATCGTCCTCCGTACCGTCCGGCAGCTCGATGGTGTAATAGTATACGTTGCCGGTGAGATAGTCATCGTAGGTCTCGACTTCACCCAGCAGATACTCTTTGAGTTTCTCTACGCGGGCTTTGTTGATGACTTTCCAGCCATATTCTTTGCGGGCTTTTTCGTAGGTGATATAAATGAATCCGAGCTGACCCCAGTCCCAGTGACCGGAGTCCACGTGGTTAAAACCCGTGGTGTTGATAGTGATACCGCTATGATCGTATAGATAGAGAGGCAGCCATACGATAGGGCCTTTCTCTTTTTCTACGGCGGCGATCATCTCTTTCCAGCCTTTGTAATCTTCGGAGCGCAGCCCAGGATTCTTATCACCGAGGCTATACCTGTTATGAAAGCACACCATTGTACCTAAATTACAATCAAAATCCTCACGGGGATTCATAGGCTGATCTTCGGTCTCGATCTTGATCGTGTAGCCTTTGTACTCGATTGCTTCACTCATGTCATGCTCCTTCTGTGGTTGGGACTTCTTCAAGGATACTTGCAACAGCCTTCAGGCAATCGTCATACGTGGCGATGTGTGCTTGCGCTTGGATGTGCTCCTTATCTGTGAGCTGGGGTTTCGTTGCTATGAAATCTTTCAGTAGAGCCTTCTGCTGATTCAGGTAGCCCTTCAGACGGGAGACCGGTCGCTCCCCGTGGATCCTCTTCAGTAGAGAGTCATGGTCGTCCTCCTCAGTCACGTCGTGGGAGAGCATCAGGAGCCCAGCCGTGATGTGCCCTTCCACTTTGTTAAACATTTCATGCTTGATGAGGTTGGGGGCGTACTCACACTTGTGTATGCCCATGTACTCACCCAGCTCCTTGAGAGCCAGGCGTATCTCATACGCTGCGTTGATGAGGGTCGAGCGCTTCATGCGGGCACCTCCTTATTGGATACGTTTGAGGATCTCAGGCATCAGGTAGCGCCAGGCCGCCGGGCACTTCAGGAGTTTAGCCAGGGTCATGCGTGCGGCAGCCTCTTCCTTAGAGACTCGTCGACATTCGTTTTCCCACCAGGTGGCCCGCTCTACGTCGGTCATACCGTCAGGGTCGTGGTGTCTCGCCAGGATTTTCATAGCGGCAGCGAGTTCTGCGTCGTCTTTCGGCTCTGCCCGCTTGTTGATGATATCCATTGCACGATCGAAGTCTATGGGCTGATCTTTCTTACACATGGTAGAGTCTCCTTAAATCAGGTCGTCTTTATACTCCGGCTCGATCTGTTCATCCACCTCATAATTTGAATTCTCCAACACCTCTACACGGTACTGGGCACGTTTCTCTTTCTCACAGGCAGAGCAGTAGTAGCAGCAGAAGATACCGCGTGCGTCCAAAAAGTCATCCTTACGCTCTCCAGAGCCGCAGGAGCAGACATCACGCTCTTTGATAGCATCAGCTACTCCTGTAAGTACCTCGACATCCCAGTAGGGTATCTCGGTGTCTATCCAGAAGGCAGTCTGAGCAGCCGCGTCACTGAGCTGCTCCGTCGTGTCAAGCGTCGCATTCGGATCACGCCGTTTGATCTCGTCGAACACCGTCTGCTTAAACGCAGGTTCTTTTACTCTCACACAAACGAGCGGCATAGAGCCTCCTTATTCGTTAGCGTACTCCAGCAAAGGTTTGGCAGCTATCAACAGAGGGATACCTACAAGACCGACGGCGGTGAATGCTCCCACTATAAAAAGGACTCCACCTAGGAGTCCTGCCAGAGCTTTTAGAAATGACATAGAGCCTCCCTTATTTGCTATAAAGATGTTTATCCTCGGTAATGATCCTTTTGACTATCGGATGCGTGCCTTTGTGCTGCATCTCGATAGACCCGTTTGCAGAGAGCACCATCATCCCCGAAGGCATCTTGTCTATCGCAAAAGCTATCTCGTGATGTATCCCATCTAAAATACTGTAGAGGCTACGTCCGAGAATTTTATTATTGGCGGCTTCATCCTCTTGAAAAGCATATACGGTATTTTTAGAATTGATTTTCCCTATCACATAGCTCTTGCAGGCAGTGATCTGATAGGCCAGCGCGTAGTTCTCTTTGCTTAAAGCCTCTATCGTAGCAGTGACAGCTTCACGGAGCATCGGACTCATAAAACCCTTTTGGAGGATTTTATTCAGAGTGCTTTTGATATTGCGTATGTTCATGATAGAGCCTCCTAGTATTCGTCAGGGAATAAAAAAGTGCCGACATACTTATTACCATAATCATCCAACTTCAACCAAAAGGTTTTGATCTTCAGACTCTCCGTCTTGAATACCACGGTCTTCTCATCCAGTACATTTGTTACCAGATGGTAGCCAGCGAGACGTACCTGGTAATGGTTCTCATCAGGCATTTCAAACACCAGCATATCATGGGGGTGCCGCCGGAGTATCACCAATGCCGTCTTGATGTAGAGTGCGGCTTCCAGACCACCATAGAGTCTATCGAACTCCGCCGTCGCCACGAACTGGATCGGCTTCCCGTTCACAGTCGGAATATCTCTTAAAATAGCTTCCTTAAGATTCATAGAGCCTCCTTATCGGTTCTCATAAATTTCCGGATTAGCCGTACGATCATGCTTCCACTCTCCATTGCCGTCCATGTACAGCTGATCCTTTACTTTTGATAAAGGCTTCAAATAGCCGGTAGCAAGCGGGGGCCGTGCATTCAACTGATAGCCGACCCCTATCCCCACGATCGCATATCCGGCTGGGAGGAGCGGCGGAGGGACTTCGTATCCGTCATACCATTTATTCTCTATCACGATACCACCGTTGTAGGAGTAGGACACCGCATAGGTGACTTCTTTTCCTTCTCCCCAGTAGCCACGGAGGTCTGTCGGAGGGCATTTGAATCGTTCACTCATAGAGCCTCCTCTTATCTGGATAGCAGTACCTTTGTACCATCAGAAAGCCGATGGATGATAGCTCTTTCCTGTGCCTGGACATATCTTATTTCAGGATCGTATTGCGCCGATTTAACTAATGTTTCAAGAACTTCTTTATTTACAGAAGCATATTGCCGCTTTAAAGCGATATTTGCAATGTCTAAAGCTTCCTTAATATTCATAGAGCCTCCTATTTGAGATCGAGTTTCGTCTGCGTCCCACAGCGTAGGACTCGCAGGCAGTTACGACAGGTCACTCTGAACAAGGGGACATCAGGGAACCGAGTGAAGTCGTTTCGCCCCGTCCCCTTGGTAGGCTTATTCCTGTTGCAGACATACGGTCTACCAGGCAGCCCCTCATGCACGCCATGCAGCACACGCTCTTTCATAGAGCCTCCCTCACTTATCCGCAGTGAACGAGAAGTAGAACCGAGGCGAATGTTGAAACATGAGCGAGCCGACCACTCCATCTGCTTTTCTTTTGACTACCACAAAAGGAGCCATGAACCCAGTCACCTCAAAATCATTACTGAGCTGTTGGGTGTCCCATACCTGACCATACTCTTTCTCAAGAGCTGCACGACCCGTAGGGTCGGCGTTGATTTCACTGACGAGTCCTCTGCGGATATTTTCAGTAGCATCTTGCATAGAGCCTCCTTGTTAATGCCCTATCAAACTTTTCTGTAATCACCAGGCAGCACTGACCCTTGAACGACGGGATTAGCATCCCATGCGTCTTCTGGAGACTCAAACCCTAACCGAGTATGGTTGTAGTATATGTCACAATACGCCGCAAACTCTTCAAAAGAAGTGTACACGGCATGGAGGCGAGATTGCCAGCCTTTTATACCAGACCTGCAAATTACTTGTTTCATGCTAGAGCCTCCTTGTTAATCCATGAACCGTTTGATAGCCTCAGCGTCGTGCCCAGCTTCAGTGAGCTTGGCACGGATGCCCTCGTCCATATATCCGATACTCCTCAGGAACGTCACTGCCTGCCGGTGATCCATACCTCCCATGATGCGAGCGCCCACCTCGTGCATCTTGAGAGTGGAGAGGGCGATCTTTTTCTGATGTGTCTCAGGGATAGATAGAGTCTTTTGCATAGAGCCTCCTATTCAGCGTTACATACCGGGCATTGACCTGTCAGGTCTACGCCACACGGTTTTGGTGCCTCGATTTTCATTTGTTCTCGTACTCTTACCGAGAGCGGGTGCCCCGCTTTCACAGCGCCCTCGCTACCACACTTGGTACACTTCCAATAGACCCCGCCACGCTTCACCTCTTCATCGACGGCTGCTTTCTTTGCCTTACACTCGTCACAAGGCTCTTGAGAGGGTATGCGGTTGTGGCCATACTCTTTGTACCCTTGGGCGGAGCCTTCTTTGCCGCCGGTCATCTCGTGTACTTGTTTCATGACCGTGTTACAGGAGGCACCGAGGAGAGCGATCTCGTTGGTGTCCTTGCCACAGAGAGGGCAGAACGTGAGAGCGGGTGCTACACCGTGCTGTGCATGTAATCGGATAGACATAGAGCCTCCTTAGTCTGCAAGGTCATTTTTAACAGCCTGTTGACAATCGAGCGGCAGGTCTTCCAGCTTGATACGTTTGCCGTTGTGCCTGCCGAGTTGCCCGCTAGAATGCATACCAATACCCTGGGGATGGAAGGGAGCCTCATTCATACCGAGGCACGCATATAACTTGTGCCCCTCTTTGATCCCCTCAACGAAATTATAATACACTGTATATCTGTCAAGAGTTTTTCCGCCGTTGTCGTAGATAGCGATGACTTTCAGAGGTGTATCCTTTTTCATAGAGCCTCCTCAGATGGTGACGCTGAACTCGGTCTCCAACTCCTTAAGAGCCTCAGAGATCCTGGGCTCCTCCGCCCCGTAGCTCTCAAGCTCTTTCTTTAGAGCCTCCTCATTGTTCTCAAACAGCAGCTCGTCTGAGAACCTGGGTTTTCGAGCGTGCCTGGCCAGCTCGATCTTGCCGTCGATGTCGACGTAGACAGATACTATCATAGAACCTCCTATGTAGTGTGCGAGAGGGAAGGTGCGGGCGGCGCGTAGCACTCTTTGCCATAAACACCGCCCAAAAGATCATGAATTTTCGCAGGCATCCCAGAAAGATTCTTCAACCTGCGACCATTTCTTTACCAGAGAGTCTTTCACAGGGTAGGACTTCTTATCACGAGGCTTACGGGGCCAGAAGAGTTGGAGATCGTCTATCTCATTGTAAGGAGCGCCAGCCCCGTCTGTGGACCGGACACACCGACCCGTAGCCTCTAATATCATAGAGCCACCACGAGCCATCTCAACTGAAATTTTTACCATACAGGACCCCCTACTAGATGCTGTTGATGAAGTCATCGACTGACTGGGCATTACCCAAAGCGATCTTCAGATTGGTGAGATCATCTTCACCGATCACCGCCGTACGATCAGGATGAACTCCCGTGATCAGGGTCTTTCGTACAGGCTCCTCATCAGTACGGAACTCTGTATGATATACCCCACCCGGATAATAAACATAGATACGGATGAGACCGGGGACGATCTCTCGCAAACGACCCACGAATTTCTCCGCGACAGCCCTGTCAGCTTTATCCAATAACAGAATGACACAGGACAGAGGATGACTTTGTACCAAGACGTTATGCAGACCCAGACTACCGACGATAGTATCGAAATTATTCTCAAACAGTCCATTGATCTCTTCGGGAGTATGCCCCTCGAAATTCAAAGTAGTCAGAAATCGAGGAGTGATTTGCGCTCTCTCAGCAAACTGCATGAGAGCATTTTTAAAATTAATGGGGATGCTAGGATGATAGACGAGCAGATCTATAGGGTCATTCGGTATGAGAGCTATGTTCCCACCATCCTCAACAAACTTTTGTGTACCACCCTCATAAAAAGATTGTATCAATGCTACGAGAGCAATGTTCAGGGTGTCCATATGAGACCTCCTTATTTTTTCTTGGACCGATTACCGCAGTTCACGGCAGTCTGTACCACATTCGGGAGCACTGCTTTGATGAGCCCGCGGACATTCTTCTTCACTACATCACTGAGCTTACCGAGAGCCTCAATAAACCCCGCCTTGAACGAGACAGTCGGAGTCTTCGTGCAGTATGCCGGATAGATGTCTCCATACCGCTTCAGATCGGTCACAGTCACCGCCAGATAATCAGGGTGCTCTATGACCAGCTGCTTCAGTTGATCCAGTGTGAGAGGCTTCAGGGACACTGCAAACAGATCAGGACGCTCACACGCCTGGGCCCTCAGTCTTATCTCATCCGCCGTGACTGTCAGTTCATCCTGGATCTCGAACAGCTTGTCGGTGTCCGTCCCGAACTTCTCACGAAAGATCTCCGCCGCGGGACGTCCATTGATCTCTTTCGGAGTACTCCCGGTCACCTTGAAGTTGACCGTCACCGTACCGCTCGGCGTATGATACTCGTGATTGCCCACGACCTCGGGTATGTCTTTACCCAGATCTTCTATGAATAGATTCTTAGAGATAGCGCTGAGACTATCCTTGTTCGTTTCCAGATCATCCTTGAGCTGGTTGAGCTGAGTATGCTGCTCTTTAATTGTAGTGGCGAGTTCGATTGCATTTTTCTTGTCGATCACTTTTGAATCAGCACTCATATTCATACCTCCCTAAAGGTAGTAGAGCTTTTCGATATACATCATTCCTTCTGTATCGTACAGCTACAGGAGACCCATCCAGGAATTTGACCAGGCACATCACACATCCTGAGACCTTTAAAGGATCTTTTGTTATAGCATAGACGTCAGAGAAAGTATCCATGCCGTGAGGGCCCCCTATGTTTATTGCTGCATACATAGAAGGCCCTTTGATTTTAGCTTCAGCATTCGAGAACAGGACATCCACATCACAGGTACTCATAGAATCACATCCATTTGATATCAAACGTTTCCTCTTCCACTGGAGCCGCGGCTCTCGTAGTCCGCCGTGTAGTCTGCTCCAACACCTGAGCGATATCCGGTGTCAGTGTGGGAGTCTGCACAGGAGTGATCACAGTCTGAGTCGTGATGCCGTTCTCTGAGCGGAGGCGTACTCTCTTACCGGCAGCACGTGCTGTACGGATTGCCGCATGCACACGGGCCCGCTCTCTCTCATCAGCACGCTCACGTTCCCAGTTCTCGATGATCTCATTAATCAGTCGCTGAGTATACGCAGGGCGTACACTGATCCGACCCTGACGCATGGACCGATCGATCCTCGCTTTACGGTCCTCAGCAGTCCACTGACCGAGGCGGCATAGATAGCTCAGATATCCGGCTACCTGCATGGAGCTGAGTGGGCGTCCGCTGGTGCTTGAGTTGATGTCCTCTGCTATCTTCGCACAGGCGGGGTCATCATCTTTGATCAGATGTTGCTCATCATTCCAGAAATGGATAATCGTATCACGATCGGAGAGTGTGAGGTCTCTTTCGAATCGTTTGACCTTATTCACTCCATTGTCTTTGAGTCTGCGGAATTTCGTACCAGCCTGTACGGTCACTACCCCTGGGATCCGGGGGAGGGGTGCAGTCTCTTTGATAGGGACTGCCGGTTTCTCTTTCTTTTTCTCGACGACGATCTTACGCTTGATAGCCATATGTTACACTCCTTGTTGTGAGATTTCTACTTTGCGGGATTTGCGTGGGGTGGGAGCGGGTGTCATCGCTATAGTGTCATGGGTGATCGATGCGTTCTTGATGCCATGGTCCGCGGCCCAGCGTCGGGACTCTTCAATCTCCTGTGCGGACAGCTTGGAGATTGGAGTGATGTCTCCCACGGTCTCTAGGAGATCCTCTGTTTTCAAATCCGCATGTCTCTTATGAAAGGCGCGGACCAGGGATTCTTTGATCCAGGTTTCGATCTCTGCGCCAGTGAATGTATCGCAGGCATTTACGAGGCGTACGATATCTTTCTGATAGGTAGCGATATCACGTCCTCTCTTGCGGAGATGGATCGCTATGATCTCCTGGCGTTGTGTAGCGTCAGGCAGGTCTACCCAGAATTTGATATCGATACGACCGCTCCGCAGGAGTTCAGGGGGGAGACTTTTTATGCTATTGGCAGTCGCCGCTATAAACACATCCTCTTTGCGGTCCTGCATCCATGTCAGCAGGATCTGAAAGACGCGGCGGGTAGTCTCATGGGATTCCATGCCCGCTTTATTACCTGACAGTCCCTTTTCTATTTCATCCAGCCATAGGACCGCGGGGGCAGAGGCTGCTGCTACGTCGAGTACTTCTTTTATGTTACCTTCGGACTCACCGACATACGATCCGAAGATGCGTCCCATGTCCAGACGCAGGCATGTACGGTGCCAGGCGGAGGCTATTGATTTGATCGCCAGGGATTTTCCTGAGCCAGGGACGCCGATCAGCAGCATGCCTTTCGGAGGTTCTATCCCGAAGTCACGGGCTTCTTTTGAGAAGCATTCAGACCGGGTCCTCAGCCACTCTTTCATGTTTTCCAGGCCGCCCACATTGTCGAGGGACTCCTGAGTCTCTATGACTTCGAGGATGCCGGACTTTCGGACGATGGTAGCTTTCTCTCTGAGGATGATTGTCGTATCGAACTCCCCTGTCTCCTGATAGGCGGCGGCATAGGCATTCTCTGCTTCTATGACCGTCATGCCTTGGGAGGCGTCGATCACTGTTTCATCGTTACTGGGGCGGGGAGTTTCCAGGGCCTGACACAGTTCATGCAGGACGGTTTTGAGTTCGTCTCGACCGGGGAGTTTGTAATCGATGAGGGTCATTTCTTTTTCCAGCTCCATGGGGATAGCGATGCCCGCGGAGAGGATGACCAGGGCTTTGCCTTGCGCCTTGAATTTGCTGGCGAGGTTTCTTATTTTGCGGGTGATGAGGGTGCTGTCCTGGAATTCTTTTACCAGGAATGGATGATAGTCATTCAGGAAGAGGATTGTATTATCCTCTGCTTGTTCATCCAGCCATGCGAGAGGCAGGAGAGGATCGATCGCGGTATTTTCCAGTGGGTCACCCGATATGATGTCTCCATTCACCAGATTGAGAGTGCGGATGCCGTCAGCGAGGTCCCAGCGACACATTTTATAGGTATCTTTGTTGCCGTTGGAGTCGGAGACTTCGATGCCGTCCAGTAGGTGGACGCATTCGGAGAGGACGCGTTGTTCCTCGTGGGACTTGATCCAGAGGAGTGGGTATCCTGCTTTGATATATGTTCGAAAGACCATGTCATATCCCTTCTGTTATGGTTGCCGGGTGATTGACTACAACGATCAGCCGACCTGGCCGCGCCTATCTGTAAAGACTCAGCGCAGCATTTACCACAACGTTCGCCCTATGCTGACGTACCCGCTTCGGGTATGTGGGAGTCTTCGACCTTTACAGCATGGGGCTGTTGTGCGATAGTTGCAGCCGACTCCTTAATTTCAGGGGTCGAAATAACTTTGCAAAGACGAAACTCCCAGTCCCGAATAAAGGCTTTCTGCAAACGCTGCATACTATCCATCCACTCAACCTTGATACCTGGTACATAAAATGATGGCCCATAAACCGAAAAAATAAAATCATGATGTGCAACAACCATCATTTTTACACCAAGGTATTCAATAAAAGAACCAATGGCAACAAACTCTTCCGCTGCTTTTAAGCGTTTGCGGAGAGCCTCTTTTTCTTCGTCAACTTTAGAAACAGACTTTTTAAACGGCCACATTTCGACCCCCTATAATATTTGATCTCGGCTGCAATTTTGCACAACGTATGACAAACGTGCGCCGTGTTATTTACTAACAAAACACTTGGGGGATACCGCATTAATGCCCCGCCAGCAACCACCCCATTTTGCACAGCTAAAAC
>Ga0315279_10001603_pt1 | contig 37173 bp, 27 predicted proteins | sample YL17G06_20_MG_FD_203694 | JGI IMG/M metagenome (GOLD analysis project Ga0315279, IMG submission 203694) | Sediment microbial communities from Yellowstone Lake, YNP, Wyoming, USA - YL17G06_20 | ecosystem: Environmental > Aquatic > Freshwater > Lake > Sediment | place: USA: Wyoming | collected...
ATCATGGCGTTCGCTATGGAATTGACCTGACCTTCGTTCACGTAGCTGTTGTTCAGGTCGGTCGTGTCCTTGCCCTGCAGTTTGTGCGCGTTGGCCGCTACTCTCGCGCTATCAATATAGGTAATCGAACCCCATGATAGAATCCCGGATCCGTTAGTCTTCATGATCTGACCGTCCGTGCCTCGGCCGTAAGGGAACTCGTAGCCGTTCGCTTCGGTGCCGAACCAAACGTGCGGCAGGTCCACCATGAAGGTCGAATCCTGGGTCAGGTTCGAGTTGATACCGAAGAGATAGGAATAATCTCCGGTTGCGGTTATAGTATCCGCGAAACCACCAAGGATTGAAGAATAAGGGCCAGCAGCTTGATTTACAGATCCACCAACCACTGTCGCACGCATACCGCTTGCAATGTTGGCTTCACCTCCACCTACAGTCGTATACTGGTTGCTGGCAGTATTGTTCTGTCCGCCACCCACTATCGAATACCAACTACTGGCAATATTTTGCCTACCACCGCCAATTACCGCAGAATTGCCTCTCGCAATATTACCATACCCACCGCCAATCGCGGAATAATCGCCGATCGCCGAGTTGGAATCGGCTTCATTTCCACCACCACCGCCGCTGATCACTGAGTAAACACCCCGCGCTCGGTTAAACCGACCGCCACCAACGGCCGTATTGGTATTGCTGGCAGTATTGAGGGAGCCACCAGCTATGGTAGCGCATTCTCCGGAAGCGACGTTTTCAGACCCGCCACCTATGGTTGCGATGTAACCACTGACCGTATTGGTCGATCCGCCGGCCACGGACGCGATCCAACCGGTGACAATGTTGTCATAACCACCGGCGATCGAGCCACAGTTATTGCTGACTACGTTATGGTATCCGCCGCCAACCGCAGCATACTCATTATTTGTGATATTATAATATCCCCCGCCTACTATCGAAGTAAGACCCCTCGCAATATTACTATGACCGCCGCCGATCGCGGAATAATCGCCGATCGCCGAGTTGGAATCGGCATCATTGCTACTGCCGCCGCCGCTAACCACCGACCACTGCCCGCGCGCCCGGTTGTGATCACCACCACCAATAGTTGCCGCGTAACCGCTGACCAAGTTATTCCCTCCGCCGCCTATGGTCGTATACTGATTGCTGGCGACGTTTAACACCCCGCCCGCCACCGTGGAATTGTAGCCGCTGGCCGTATTGTTATAGCCGCCGCCTACTATCGCCCGCTCGTTACTTGCCGTATTGCCATAGCCGCCGCTTACGGTGCTATATTTATAGTTCTGCCCGTTAGTTCCGGTTGTACTGCCGACACCAAGGTTCACATGAGTGCTGTCAGCGTTGCCGTACATCGTATTGCCGGCCCGCGCGATGCCCCACCGACCCCCCATCTGCAGGGTCGTATCCGCGCCATCCGTAACGCGATAACTCCAGTCGTTGTCCATGGAACTATCCGCACCGGGCTGCCAGGTCGTGCCGTTCCATTTGATCACCTGACCAGCCGTCGCGCCCGCCTGGCTGATCTTGGGCATAGTGACCGCCGCATCCTGGATCATGGCGTTCGCTATGGAATTGACCTGACCTTCGTTCACGTAGCTGTTGTTCAGGTCGGTCGTGTCCTTGCCCTGCAGTTTGTGGGCGTTGGCCGCAATTCGTGCGCTATCCACATAGGCGATCGCGCTCCACGACAGGATTCCAGATCCGTTGGTCTTCATGACCTGGCCATCCGTGCCGCGGCCGTAAGGGAACTCATAGCCGTTGGCTTCGGTGCCGAACCACACGTGCGGCATGTCCACCATGAACGTCGAATCCTGGGTCAGGTTCGAGTTGATGCCGAAGAGATAGGAATAATTTCCGGTCGCGAAGATCGTATCCAAGTACCCACCCAGGATCGCGGAGTATTTACCCGCTGTTCGGTTAAAGTATCCACCGCCAATGAAATTGAAAGAATCCGATGCGATATTATTACGACCTCCACCTACGGTTGTATAAACACCACTCGCTATATTTTCACCGCCACCACCAACAGTAGCCCAATGCGTACCGGCATTATTGTTTTGACCACCACCAATAACCGCATACATACCACCAGCAGTGTTGTTATAGCCACCACTTATGGTCGCAAATGCACTTGTTACTTCATTACTATAGCCACCTCCAATGAAGGCATATTCCCTGTTTGCAAAATTTTGCATCCCCCCCGCGACGGTTGCATAATAATAGCCTGCGGTATTATTCTGACCACCGCCTATAAAGGAGTACTTCGCGTTCGCTGAGTTATCTTTACCGCCGCACACCGACGCACAGGTATCTTCCAGTGCATCGCCAGCCAGATTGCTATATCCACCGAATACTGCGCCATATACAGCTTTCACGGTGTCAACCATGCCGCCGCCAACTGTCGCTCCGTCGCCACTGGCAGCATTGCTCTGCCCGCCACCCACGAACGCATATTGATTATTAGCCGTATTGTGATCACCGCCGGCTATGGCCGCGGTCCAGCCGCTGGCGATGTTATAACTACCGCCTCCGACCGTCGAGTATTCGCCGCGGGCGGCGTTGTATTGTCCACCGGCTACGGTCGAACGGTTGGCGGCACTGTTGTATAATCCTCCGGCAATAGTGTTGTATTTGAAATTACTGCCGGTGTAACCGGTCGTGCAGGCGACGCCAAAGTTCACGTGCGTGCTGTCGGCGTTGCCAATGAGCACATTGCCCGGCCTCGCCAAACCCCAACGACCACCCATCTGCAGGGTCGTGTCCGCGCCATCCGTTATCCGGTAAGTCCAATCGTTGTCGCCCGTCGTCACCCATGACACCTGACCGCTGCCGTTTGTGACTAATACTTGACCATTGGAGCCGTCGGTTGTCGGGAACTCGTAACCGCCCGATTCTTTGCCGAAACGGACATGCGGCAGGTCCACCATAAATGTCGAATCCTGGGTCAGATTGCTGTTGATGCCAAAAAGATAGGAATAATCCCCGGTCGCGGTGATCGTATCCGCGTATCCGCCGAGGATGGCGGAATACTTACCTCCAGCATAATTGTAATAGCCGCCGCCAACTATCGCATTCGTATCACTGGCAGTGTTACTCCATCCACCACCTACAGTCGCAAGAAAGCTGCTGGCTATATTTTCGGATCCGCCGCCGACTGTTGCTATATACCCACTGGCCGCATTCGTTGATCCGCCTGCCACGGTCCCGACATAACCATTTGCCACATTGTTAAAACCGCCGCCAATAGTCGCATATGCACCGTTTATTCTGTTCCTTAAACCGCCGCCAATCACAGAATAATCGCCTATCGCGGAACTGGAATCTGATTCATTCGGGGCACCCCCGCCGCTGACCACTGAATACTGACCTCGCGCTTTGTTATATCTTCCTCCGGTTACTGCTGCATAAGTGCCGCTGGCCTCATTGGATGATCCTCCACCAACTGTTGCACATATATTACTGGCGATGTTGCCTACTCCGCCACCTACTGTCGAACCCAAGTTTCTGGCAGAGTTAGTCCATCCGCCTCCCACCGTAATATATTTATAATTCTGCCCATTGGTTCCGGTCGTACTACCAACCCCCAGGTTCACGTGCGTGCTGTCGGCGTTGCCGTACATCGTGTTGCCGAAACGCGCGATGCCCCAGCGGCCGCCCATCTGGAGCGTCGTGTCCGCGGCGTCGGAAATAAGAAAACTCCAGTCAATATCTGATGCCGAATTTACGGCGTAAAGCGCCGTGTCCGCGAAGGTCGCGGAATAGGCGTATGGAACCGACACGATCCGCGTGCGCGGACTGAGTGCCTGGCCTGCGATCGTCAGTTCGAGCCAGCGGTCAATGCCCGCGTTGAACACCGAATCCGGGATCGGAATCACACCGCCCAAGAGGACGTGAAAAATGCCTTTGTCCACGCTCACCGAACCTTGAATTTCGTTCCATTTCAGGTTGCCGCTTGATGCCGCGTCAAAGATCGCAAAGACCATGGGAACTGATGGATCGGTTATCGGATTGCTTAAAGTGTCCGTGAGATAACCCTGGTAGTTAAGCAGACGCGGGTTCGACCGCGTGCCGTTATTTCCCTCGTTATTATTACCCGCCGCGTAAAGAGCCATTGCAGCGGTCATAAGAATGACTAATGATTTGAGCTTCATTTTTTCCTCCTCCCACGTGAAAGTGGGAATGATGACGAAGATAAAAGAACAGATTATCCCGTTCAATCTATTAAAATCCCCCTTTCTCCCCCTTTCACACAGGGGGAGATAACAGGAGGATGAAAACGGGGCGCAAACGTCAGCGCATTGATAAAGAACCTCGCAACAATAAATTGTTGCACTCACGATTTTTGTGATTAAGTAATTATGTTATTAAGTTATTCTATTAAACGACCTAATTACTCAATAACTTAATTAACCAACTACTATTATCTTTATTAATAATTATATGTGTAGAAAAACGGTTGTCAAGAGACTTAAACCTCGGTTTAATAACCGATGGCTATACTATAATTTGGGGTTGTTTATGTAATCTTAATGTTTACGAATATCGCAACAATAAATTGCTGCACTCCTATTACTCAATAACTATTTCTTACTGAGCCGTTCGTACGACTCGATGCCGCGGGTGAAGAACTCGATCGCTTCCTCGTTCGCGTAAACTTTCTTCGCCTTCTCGCCGGCCAGCACGGAATAGTAGAGGGATTTGTCGTAATCGCCGCCCGCGAAGAAATGGTAGGAAAGCATGCCCATGAATTCCTCTTTGCGATCCTTGAATTTCGTTTCGATGAACTGACCAGTCTGCCGGTGCAGGTCGGTCTTCCGGGCAAAGGAGAGGGTTCCGTACGCGACCTCCCGTGTCATGATATGCTTGAAGATATAGCGCAGCTGGTTCCCCGTCCTTTCCTCTTTTATCAGGTCAAGCCGCTCGAGATTTCTCAGCGATCTCCTGAGCGCCGATCCTTCGGGGTAAATGCCGGAGAGCAGGAATCCGTCGAACTCCCGGCCCAGGACCGACGAGACCTGCAGCACGTCCCGTTCCTGGAGATCGAGCCGGTCGATACGACTCAGGATGACCGCTTCCACCGTATCGGGAAGCTGAAGCTTTTTGGCGTCGCCGACGAACTTCCAGCCCTCCTTTCCCTCGATAATATTCCCCTGTTCGATCAGCGATTTTACCAGTTCCTCGAGATAAAAAGGGTTGCCCTGGGATTTATCCACCAATAACCGGCTGAAGTCATCGGGCATGCTTTTAACACCGAGCAGATTTTTCACAAGATCCAGACTGTCGTCACGGGTCAGCTCTTTGAGGGCGATCGCGGTGTAAAAATCCTTCTCCATGAACTCTTCTTTCTTCTTCAGGGGTCGGTGGACCATCGTCAGGAGCATTGGTTTGTCCCCGATGTTCCGGCCGATATAGTTCACCAGCTCCAGCGACGCCGCGTCGGCCCAGTGCAGGTCCTCGATGATGATGGCCAGGGGCTTTTTCCGGGACTCAAATTTTATGAAATCAAAAATAATGTCAAAAACCCTCTGCTTTTTGATCTTGGGATCGAGGAACTTGGTGAGCGCGGTCTCGGGAAACGGCACGCCCATCAGGTCGCCGATGAGCGGTAGCCAGTCCGCCAGCTTCGCGTCGACGGCGCGGGTCTTGGCCTTGATCTTTTCCGCGCGTTCCTTTTTCGAATCGGGGGGCAGGATGCCGAACATGTCGGTCATTATTTCCACCCAGGGATGGTAGGAAAAAGCCCCGCCGTAGGAAACGCAATCCCCCTTATAGATATTGAAACCGGCTTTGCCGGCCAGCCGGACTAATTCCTGGGTCAACCTTGATTTTCCGATGCCCGGTTCCCCGGAGATCGCCAGGAGCTGGCCCTTGGTGCGGCTCGCCGCGGAGATCGCGGACAAGAGTGTCTGGACCTCCCTTTTCCTTCCAATCATCTTGCCGCTTTCCGTCAGCCACCGGGCCAGGACTTTTTTCTCGACCCGCTTTTTCTGGACCAGCCGGTAGGACTCGACCGACTTTTTCTTGCCCTTGTATTCCCTGGCGCCGAGCGATTCGTAATCAAAAAGGGAATAAGTCTTGTTGAAAATGGCCTCGCTCACGACGATCGTTCCCGGATCCGCCTTGGCCGCAAGCCGGGCGGCCAGGTTGACCGCGTCGCCCAGGGTCGCGTACTCGCGCCGGAGTTCGGATCCCACGGGCGCGGCGAATACCGAACCGGAATGTATCCCCGCCCGGAAAACCATATCCCTTAAATCCGGATGCGTGACGATCTCGTAGGCGAAAAGCGCCGCTCTTTTTTCGTCGTCCTCATAAGCCGTGGGAAAACCGAATACCGCGAGCACCCGCTCGCTGTCCTTGTAGATATCGAGAGCGTTGAGCCAGCCGTCATATTTTACGATCGTCTGCCGGACGACCTGATAGAATTTGTCGATCTTGCGCGACGCCTTATCGGGTTTCGCATCGTAGGGCAGACCGCTGAAATGGAGAAAGACAACGGCGATCTTCCGGTGCTCGCCGTCCTTGTGGTCAAAATAAGGCTTCAATTCGATCCGCCGCGACAACCATTCCGGGATATAACCCTGGAGCGCTTCAAAAACGGCCTTGCCGGTCGGGATCGATCTCTTATCCGGTTCCGGTTTTACAACGGATCTGCGCTGCGACCCGGATTTCATTCCGAGATACTTTCCAACCCCGTTTTTGATCCTGAAAATGCAATCTTTTAGATCAGCCATCGCCGGCCGGTCCACGACGATCTCGCCGGGATCGGCCAGGTCGATCAGTTTCATGAGGTCGTTAACGACTCCCCCCGCAAGAAAGAAGTCGTGGGACAAATCTTTGAAGAAAATCCGGCCTTTATTGATGCCGATATGGATCTTGATCTTGAATTTACCGACCTTCGTCCTGGTGACCTCGTGTTTCTTGACGTAATTTAATATGCCCGCGGCCGCAGAAATGGCCCGGCGGCTCGCCGGTAATCCGGCCGCCGACTCCGGGAAAAAGGCCAGAAAGGCGTCGCCCCCAAACCGGTAAATATCTCCTTGATTCAAATAGATCAGTTTGATAAGTGATTCGAAAAAAGCGTTGATGATCTTATTCACTTCTTCGGCGCCTTCCTTGCCCAGGACCGCGAGCTTTTCGCTCATCGCCGTGAAACCGGATATGTCGGCGAAAAGCAGGGATGCGTTGATAATTTCATAGGGTTTGATGTTTTTAGTACCCGCCGCCTTTGACAGCAGGACTTTTTCCGGTACAAAACCGGCCAGGGAACGGAAAATGCGTTCTTGATCTTTTATTTTCATGTTAACACCTCGTATTTCGGGTTATTAAAACCGAAATGACGTCCTATGTCAAGGGCACAAATAGATCCCCCGGTCGAGCCGGGGGATGACCTCATACTATATTAGTATTGAGGTCATTTTTCCTGGTAAGCGGACCAGCGCCGGATGAAGTAAATCACAATCACCATAACTACGACAAGATAAATCAGCAGCGTGAATAAGGATTGACCGGGTCCGTTGCCGATACCCAGCAAGGCCGGTCGGACGATATTGGTCGCATGGGTCAAGGGATTAACGGTTATGATAATTTTTAAAATTCCGGGGGCGTTGTTCGCCGGATAATAAATAGTCGATAAAAATGACAGGGGAAGTATCAACAACTGGGCAACGATATCCCGGACATCTTCGGTCCGAATCACTAATCCAAGTATAAACCCCAGACCGAACCAGACAATATTACTCATCAGTAATATTATTAAAGTGAGAATAACAGCGATAACCGGAATGTTAACGGGGAAACCGAACAATATGACCGCGACCAGCCATAAAAGGAGGGATTTCATAAAAGTTAATCCCTGGACGCTGACCAGGCGACCCAGGAAATACTCAAAAAAACTGGTCGCGGTCATATAGATCATGTCGATCACTCGGGTACGGCGATCTAGATTGACCAAAGCTAGAGTCGTTGAAAAAATGAAAAAAGACTGCATCACGATCAAGCCTGGAATAAAAAAGTGCAAATACTGAATATTTTTACCGACCACAGTGATCCCGGTCAAAGCTCGGGAGAACAGCAAACCGAAGAACAGTAAGTAAAAAAGGGGGGAAGAAAAATTTGAGATCAGCCAATATGGTTTTGTGTAATGAAGTTTAATTTCACGCCATATTATCGGCCACATTGTTGACTCCCAGTTGTTTAAAGACGTCGTTAAGGGTCGGCGGTTGTATCTCCAGGTTTACTATTTTGCGGTTTGCGGCCAGGCGATTTAATAGATTCAAGATCTGCAGGTCGATCGACTGGACACGAACGGTTAATAATTTTTGCGCGGGGTCGAACGCGATGTTAAAAGCGATTTTTTTCAAGTCCGCCATTATATCGCTGGGAACCGAACTGTTATCCAGTCGCACATATATTTTAATTCCTTCGATCGTCTTCTTCAATTTTTCCGGCGTGTTGATCGCCACAATCCGACCGTTGAATAAGAAACCGATACGGTCGCTTAAAACCTCGGCTTCATTCAGATCATGTGTATTTAAAAAAATTGTCACACCCTCCTTTTTTCGGACATTGAAGAACTCCCATAACTGATTTTTGAATAAAATATCTATTCCGGCCGTCGGCTCGTCCATAAAAATAATATTATTCGGTTTTAAAAAAGCCCGGGCGATCGTCAGTCTTTGGTACTCACCGCCCGAACAATGGAATGTAATATGATTCTTTATATGCTCGATCTCAAAAACCCTGAGCAGATCATCGATCTCGCGATATAAATTTTTTCGATTCATTTTCTGCAATAAACCAAAAAATATCAGATTCTCCCGGACCGATAAAAGTGGATCCAACGCTGGAGATTGAGGTATGATGCTGATTTTGCCCTTGAGTTTCCGGGGATATTTTATTACATCAACATCCGCCAACATAACCGTTCCTTTATCCGCGGATAAATATCCGGTCAGTATCCTAAGCGTTGTTGTTTTACCCGCTCCGTTCGGACCCAAAAGGCAAAAACACTCTCCCTCACGTACACGGAAATTAATGTCCGACAGGACGATCCTCGAACCATAACTCTTCTGAAGACCTGCAACTTCTATGACATTCACCATGACTACAGGATCCTGGCTCCGCCTTCGCTTCTTGGACAAAAGGGATCGGGCATCCGGATATCGCCATAGGCTTGCAATGCCCTGACATAACATTTACCTTTCTTTTGATAACAGTCCTCCGCTTCCGCGCATGATAGACACTCGCCCGCAGCAAAGATACTGCTGCTTTGATCCACAATCTCGCGGCGCTGCTTGGAAAACCATATTTCTTCAAGCGTTTGGCGTTTCAAATCGCCCAGGATAAGACCTTTTTGATAATACAGATTCTCGCAGACCGTCACTAAACCATCGGGCAATATTACCATACCCATTTTACCTGCCGTGCAATCGGGCATATTTTTAAAAAAAAGCTCCTTCTCATTTCGATCCATAAATGTATGGTCTTTCAGATATTTATAATATATTTTCACGTCCGGGTGCTTCATCTTTAACCCATTGATCTGCCGCTCCAAAATCACAAGATCTTTAAAATCGCAGAAGAGAGTGTCGAAATGACGGAAATAGGACCGTGAATACTGACTAAAAGTCATTTGTTTCACGCCCAGGGCGATCAGAATTTCTATCAATTCCACGATTGATTTTATATTCCGGGAAGTCACGACCGTATTGGTATAAATCCGTATGCCTTTTTGCTCCATCATCTGCATGGCAGAAAATAATTTTTTTAAATATTCTTCCCCCCGGCCGATCAATATTTGGGATATATCTGCTTGCGCTGTATCTACGCTGAACTGCATTTCATCGATTTTATTATTCGCAATAAAATTGATCATATCCGGTTCCAGAGGAGTTTTTGTGGGAATGATCGGTTTTATACCCATATCAAGGCAACAAATCAACAACTCCCTTATCTGCCGGAAATTAAAAGGATCTCCCCCGGATAAAAAAAGAGACGGAACTTGCCATTCTTGCATCTGACGCAGAAAATCTTTAATCAATAAAAAATCCAATTCATATTCCCGTACTTTTTTACCCGGCGCATAGCAGTAAATGCAATCATAGTCGCAGGAAAAAGTTGGGATATACATAACTACTTCGGGAATCTTCGGTTGATTTGTCGTCAGATCGATATCGTTCTTGGCAATAATAAAGTCGTTTGGTTGATATCTTATTATCTGATGACTATTCACTTCATTTACCGGTACAATTAACGCCTTGTTTTTCATAAGGCAATTGACCGCGATTGAAACCGCCTGGCTCGGATCGCAATCGAGAATGTAAGCTATTTTCTCAGCGACTTCTCCAATATTTCTATGTCCGTTAAAGAAAGACAATATTATCGCTTCGACCGGACTGATAAAAATTCTTTTATTTTCCTCCAGGCAGGTAAAAGGATTTAGGGGAAAAATATATACACGGTCCTGATCCTTGCGCATTCTATATAGAGGATTAAGAGCGACTTTTTGCGTTGGGTCTTTAAAATTTATCAATGGTCACCTTGTTCGGGGAGGCTGCCAATAATGACAGCCTCCCGTTTGTATGCATTATGTCGCCGCCGGGCTCATGATAAAACATCCGGGCGCGCATGCGATACCGCATCTAGGTTGTTCATTATATGCAATATCGGTCATGCGCATAAAATCATCCCTAAGATCAGTCTGATCAATCATTGCCTTCAAGATTTGATTGTCCATTTCTTTCACCCCCTTTCATTCCACTTTCTTTCTGTAGAATTGGCTAAATAACCCCCCTAACTTCTATGGTTATTAGTAATTCAATACTGATTCTATTATGAAGCAATTATCATGCCCATAGAATAAACCGATATTTAAGGGGATTTTTTTAAATGTATGCCAGATTTGGCACAATGATCATTGTTCGGGAGTAATAACGGTGGAGTTTATGCGTCTATTTCGGCATCAATATCATATGTCAAAATTTACCGGGATTCTGACAGTATTGGCAGAATGCTTAAGTCTATTAATACAGACGATTACCCCGTTTTTCATGTATAAAGTCATTTATGATTAAACGGGACGCAATCTTCAGCGCAGAGATGATACGGCAGATTACTGAGATGAAAAGTATAGGATGGTGTAAAAAATTAAAAAAAAACATCCTTTTGTAATCCAGAGCAATGGGATTATAATTTGATAGTAATAGCATGGGCTATTATAAATAACAAAGGGAGGGAAAAAATGAAATTACATTATGCAATAATAATACTGGTTTGTGCAATACCATTATACTGCCAGACCTTACTTTGGCATAAGGAATATAACGGAATTGGGGGGCTAGGAGCAGGAATTCTTGATGCGACAATAGATGCAAATATCAATGTATACGTAACCGGCTATACCAGTTCACATCCTACGGAAGATGGTTATGATATTACAACCATCAAATATAATAAATTAGGCGAAGAGCTGTGGCGGACCACCACCGATATTTTTGTGCATGAGCAGGCCCATTCAATTTGTAGAGATGCGAATGGCAATGTATATATTGCAGGATGGTCCTACGACGGCAGCAATTATAGGTTAGTTGTTCTCAAATACAATTCCTCTGGTGTAGTCATTGCACACAATTGGGATGAAATCCAAAATGCTGCTTATCAAGCTAGTGGAAAATTTAAAATCGTACTAGACAACTCTGGCAATATATACGTATCAACTCAAAAAGGAACTGACTGCTGGCTGATTAGCTTCACTAATAATTGTTCTTACCGATGGCAGGACATTCTTGATTTTGGAGGCATTGATGATCTTATTGACATGATAATTGATCAATACAACAATCTTGTGGTTGTTGGCCGGGTAGAAACACCTATAGGACAGGTGATGGATAAAGATATATGGGTGGCAAAATACAATATTTCTGATTCTCCCGGTTATTGTATCTGGTCACACAAATACCAGCCGGACCCTGAATACGCAACTGAAAGCTGTGGAGATGTAGTATTGGATTATGCTGGTAATATTTATGTCGCAGGCACTTCCAATATAAACAGTCCATATAAACATCCGATTGTCCTGAAATACAACTCAGACGGCACTCTTTTATGGGCATATCATTACTATGATCCACAAAATAGAAGTTGTTGCCCACTTGACATAGTTGTCAATGGCAATTCGGGCATTCCATTCATCACAGGTTGGGTTTATGATACATATACAAAAGAAAATGTATTGACAATGGCGGTTAATTCCTCCGGTACAAATTACTTATGGAAAGATGAATACGGCGGATCCAAGATAGACGAAGGCTATGAAGTGGGCATTACCGGCGCTGCTGTATATGTCAGTGGTTATTATAGTACTAGTGATGGCTCTTCTAGTTATCCTCTAACAATGTGTTACAATCAAGAAACAGGACATCGCAATTGGGCGGTTACTTATGATTATGGGCCAAATTCAAATGGCAAATCCTGGAATGTCGCTGTAAATCAATTAGGGGATTATCATTATATTGTATCGGCAGGGGGAAAACAAAATCCCTATGCAACGGCTACTCTTCTATACAAATTCCTTGGAGGAAATGAGACTCCCCCAGGCAATGAAGAACCAATGTTCTATACTCAGATGTATCCGAATCCAACCAATGAAATAATCCGAATAAGACTATCATTGCCAGCCGATCAAAAAGTTCAAGTAGACCTTTATAGTGCGACTGGGTTGTTGATTGACAACATCTATAACGGTTTTGTAAATACCGGAATTAATGAATTTTCTTATAAACCAAAAAGTTTAAGTGCCGGTGTATACTTCGTAAGTTTCAGAATTAGCAATAAGCAAAAAATTGAAAAAGTGATCTTCCAACGATAATCGTGATAACAATGGGGATTTTGATCAATCCCTTTTGTTAATTACGTTGCTGAGCCAGCACTGGACTTTCACACCCGGTATGTTCCAGCGGAAGTTCAACCACTCGGTTTATGTCTATGGCCATGTCCTGACAAAGATTCAGCGCTTAACCTGGATTCGCAAAAATAATATTTTAGGGGTGAAGGAATTATCTCGTCACCCCCGATTATTTATTAGATTAGGATTTAAATCCAAATTACATCCGCGATGCGGCGATCTTAGCGAGTTCGGTGAGCTGTTTGACTCTCAGATAAGGATCAAAGGACCGTATTTTATCGTTTGGTTTTCTCAAGATGCTCTTTGATGCGTTTTTGCTTGATCCTTTCGATCGTCGCCTTGCGGTCCTGCTTCTTTCCCAAGTCAACGCCAAATTTGGTAATCGTTATCAATTCAGAAAACGAGAACGATGCTATTGGAACCCAGGCCATTAAACCATCCCAAACAGTATTGGGTTTGTTTCCTAAAAAAGGAGTCGCAATAAAAGCAAACGTCACAATGGTCGCGATCGAACTAATGACTAAACCCGTACATCCGAAAATAAATTGATTGGTCATATTCTCCATTATTTCACAATCCTCAACCGTTATCGGCTGCTGATAACTATCAAAAGCAAGAATGCCCTTTTTCAGCAACCGGTCATAGACGTTTACGCGATTAAAGCTTGAGGCGAGTAAATATCCGCCTCCGGTACCGGTAGCCGTAACGGCCCCGAATATGTAGGGATTAATTTTATAGATTGAATAACTCGCGCAGTCACCATAATATGTTTCTATTACCGTCTGCCCAAGACACGAACCGATAGACGCCGATCCGGGAATAATGCAGCTCATACAGCAAAAAATGTCTTGTATCCGCTTGTTATTCCGTAATAATATCTCCGCATCGATCTCGTTTTGCGAAATCAGCGGCCAACCGATGAGGTGTTTATTGATATAAATATTCCTATATGCCGGTTCCTCGACGATCCGCTCGAAATCCCTGATGTAATCGACAAGCGCAGTGAATATTTTTTTATCGATAATGCGATATTGAGTATCATGCACGCTGTCAATCGCAGTATTTAGCTCGACCAAAATTGAATCGCCGTTCTCGCAGAAGCGCGCCGACTCAAAACCCGGCACGTCGGTAAAAATGCGGTAATATTTCGCTTCCCGGGCATCGATGACCACCCCGACGATATCGTTGACTGTCATATACCCGAAGCTGAATTCCAAGATTACGACCAGAGACAATATAATATTCTTCATGGTTCCTCCAGTTTCGGAAAATGCATATTTCAGCGTTTGGTTTTCTCAAGATGCTCTTTTATGCGTTTTTGTTTTATTTTTTCGATCGTCGCCTTCAGGTCATCTTTGTGCCCCAGCTCGCTGCTGAAATGCACTATTGTCGCGAGTTCGGAAATTGAAAAACCGATGATTGGGACCACAGTCATTATAGCATCCCAGTCGGTTCTCGGCCCCGTTAATACATACGGAATCGCCAATATCGCCAAAGTGGTGGTGGATGCGACTAAGCCGACTAATAATCCTGCACTGCTGTACAAACATTGATGGTTGGTATTTTCTTCTTTTTGATAATCTTGAATTGTTATTGGCTGTTGGTACGGATCAAACGCCAAGATGTCTTTCTTTAATACCTCATTTTTTATTTTACTGCGATCCATATTCGAAGTTATTAAACATCCGGTCATCGTTCCCGCGGCCGTTACATATCCAAAAATCCATGGATTAATTGTATAGTACGCTATACATTCACTACTGCCAACTATTTTCCGGCCGAGCAAAGCGCCAATATATGCCGATCCGGAAGTAATACAACCCATACAGTTCATAGTTTTGAGATTTTTCTTATCCTGAAGGGCCGGCGTGATCTCATCAATTTCCCCTTGGGAAACAATGGGCCAGCCGATCACGTGTTTTTTTATATAACGCTGGCGGTATTCCGGATCCTCAATGATCCGCTTGAAGTATTTGATGTAATAGTCAAGCGACGTGTATATTGCCGTATCGACATTTCTATATTGCGTTTCATGTGTGCCGTTAATTTCGGTATTGATCTCGATCAAAATCGAATCTGTGTTCTCCATGAAGCGCGCCGTTTCAAAACCCGGCACGTCGGAGAAGATACGGTAATACTGCGCCTCTTCGGCGTCGATGACCTTGCCGACGATTTCGTTGACCGTCATGTACCCGAAACTAAATCCTGAAATTATTACCACGCATACGATAATTTTTTTCATTTCTCCTCCATTTTAATGGATAAATATTTTAAATGTAAATTTTTTTATTCCATAAAAAATAAATGAAACAATAAATATATAACTAACACAGTAAATACCGCATACCCGGCACAGGTGGTTCCAACGCCGATCGCCATGCCTTTCAAGGATTCGCTCATGCGACGGGATTTAAAACTGACGCGGTATCCTTCCGTAAAACCTTTTCGGTATAAAGTATCTTCGACCATCGGGTCCGGTACACTCACTTTGGCAATCCGATTTGCCAGGTAAACCGATCCTACGCTGGTTGTAATTCCGCCGACCAGGCTCAGTATAACCACCGTTAAATTATCGTATGAATCTGGACCGAATATCGCCGGTGCGTATAAACCGGCAAGGACCCCGGTCCCGCCGATAAAACAGCCGCCGACCATGCAACCGCCGAGCGGCACGTTCTTGGCCGTTATCATACCGTCATTGTAGCCTTTAAGATAGGAGCCCATGTTATTTTCGATTTGATCGGAATCAGATAATTCACCTTCGGAATTGAACAACGCATTTTGTTCCGGATAATAAGCGGATCTATCTTGCATGCGCACCGCGGGTGCGCAGGATATATACAACCATACGACGAATACTGAGGTCAATTTTATCATTTTTCCTCCGTCCTTCTAATTATAATTTACATTTTCATGATGTCAAGAACGGAAGGTTCATCCCCCATTACGAGGTTGGCTATTGACGGATTGTGGATACCGGATAGACTATTAATACTATTCACAATAATTAGGAGGTAAGCATGAAGAAAATATTTTTGATATTACTTGCGGGTACCCTACTTTTTGGCCAAACCGAAATCCTGAACAAGATCAAGATCGACCGCCGGGTCCAGAGTTTGCTCGCGCAGCGCTTCGAATCCCTTCCGAACCGCGTCGAATTATATATCACGGCCGACAGCATTTACGTGGCCGAGGCATATTATGAAAATCAGAAGGTTTCCCTGCGCATATCCCCGGACGAATACCAGGAAATGCTCATGACCCAGGCCGGCCAGGTCATCCTGGAAAACGCCCGGATCCCCTATTTGATCGGTCAAAGCGCGCTCAGCATCGGCCTATACAGCTGGAGCCTGCCCGTAACGATCTTCACTGGAGGCGGTGAGGGAATAACTGTCGACAAAACCCGACTCGCCACCGGTCTTTTCACGCCCTTCGTATATTCGGGCGCGCTCTTCCTGTTCACCCGGAACACCCGGATCTCGAGCGGCGCGGCCTACGGATCATTCATGGCCGGGATTGAAGGCGCGGTGCATGGCGGACTGCTGTTCAACACGGGACGCGCCGTGTTCCCGGGCAGTCTGGTCGAAAATTTCACGGATTTCGCGCTGGGCCAGCGCTTCGGCTTCACGCCCGGCATGTTCCAGCGGAAACTCAACCATTCAGTTTTCGCGTACGGTCATTTATTGGCGATATATGAACTGGCTGGCATGGAAGACGATTTGGACCGGCCAGGATTTCGGCAGATCGGCACCGGCCTTTCGCTCGCAGAAGGCTACGCGTCGCTCTACTTGAGCCGAAACGCCCAGGACCTGACTTACGGCGACGCACTGTTCGAACTCAGAACTATGATGATCGGCAGCCAGACCATCCCCCTGATCCTGGCGAGCGTCGACCTATGGAACGGAGCGCCTTCCATCGACAATAAACTCTACAGCGCGACGGCGCTGGCCGGATTTGTAGCTGGGTATTACCTGGGCTATAAACTGACCTCTAAATACGATATTTCCGGACCGTCGGGGATCTTCACTTACCTGATCCCATACCTGGCGCACGGCTTGACCGCGGGCGTGGGCACCCTGATCAATTCCGGGGTCAGTTCCGATTACTTCTACTGGAAGGCCTACCCGATCATCTTCAGCGTCGTAGATATCGGGCTGACCGCCTACGTTTACAAATCAATGGCCAAACCGCAGACCCAGGTGGGCATGCGTGAACGGGGCAACTTCAATTTCTACTTGAACCCTGCGGCACTCTTAACCAGGAACGAGATCATCCGGAGCATGCCGATCGCCGGATTCCAGTACAATTTTTAACAATAATATTTTCCCCTCTTGACAATCTTCGAAATATTATTATACTATTATAGACTTAAGTCTAAAAAGGATAATGAATTGAAGAAAAGGACCAGCAGCCATATAAATGGATGTCACTATCGTCTTCGGTTGACCGAGCGGGATAAGAACTTCATCCGGAAATTGCATAAATACGGCGATGCCCGGACCACGAAAAACAACGAAAAATACCTGACCCAGGCCTTTTCCACCCACCTCCGGGCAGTTTTCGTCATGCAGACCGCCCTCATGTTCAAGACCGCGGGCTGGATCTCACCCTTAAAATGCGACGCGGTCTTTAAGGAACTCGATCGATCTTTCGGCAATTTCGAGAATATCGTCGAACGACTGGACCGCGATTTTAAAAACCTTTATCGAAAAAAACTGGGAAAGAAAAAATAGCGGGCGGGGCCTACGTCCCGAACCCGCTTTTGCGGTATTTACGCATATAATCCCGCATGTAGCGTTTCATCCGCTCCACATTCCTGTTCCGCCATTCCTTCTGGTAATTCCGGTACTTGACATCGTTGGCCCGCTGCCATTGACGGTGATACCCGGGATGTCTTAGCCGCCATTTGCGGTAGTATTCGCGGCGATATTCCGGATGACTTTTAAACCAATCCCGGATCTGCTCGATCATTTTTTCGCCAAAGAAATGGCGGTAATGTATATTATAAGAAGATCGGTCTATGGTCATTCGAATATTATAATGTTAAAATATACCCAACGAGCATCAAAATAGTAATATTGAACCTCCAATTTCCCGTTTTTTTTCAAATAACAAAAATGACCCTCAGGAGGAATGCATGCTTCTCCGAGAGTCATCAACCGTATTATTATATGTTATAAACGAATTATGTCAAGCTGTTAGATTCTTCAAAAGTACCAAAAGCACATGCCTGCCCCGTTAGAAGCCAAATAATAAGTCTTTCGAAGATCTGGGTGTTTTAGAATCTCTTTATCATGTATACTTTTATCCAATGACCGAAATCAAGGGTTTCTAACGGGGCCTGTCCCCAAGGTTGTGTTATATATTCTTGCCATTTTGCGCGATTATTGCTTTATACCAGTACGCCGAATCCTTGAGCGTCCGCTTGAGCGTGGCGAAGTCCACATGGACCAGTCCGAAGCGCTGTTTATAACCCTCGGCCCATTCGAAATTATCCATGAGCGACCAGTGGAAATAGCCGCGGATGTCGACACCGTCCTGAATCGCCCGGCCCAGGGCTAGGAGATACCGGGATGAAAAATCGATCCGCTGGGGATCATGGACCTTGCCGTCGCGGCCGACCCAATCCGCATTGGCCAGGCCGTTCTCGGTGACAAAGATCGGCAGTTTGTAGCGCTCCTGGAAAAATTTCGGTCCCCAGTATAGCGCCTCGGGCATGACCGGCCAGTAAAAAGCGGTGAGCGGGTGGCCGGGAGCCAACGGTAAAGCTTCGGGCCGGTTCCCTTTGCCCATCCGGCACGCCTCGCCCGAATAAATATTGACGCCGAAGAAATCTATGGGCTGGCCGATCGTTTTCAGGTCGGCGGCATTGATCCGGGGCATTTCCTTTTCAAAGACCTTCATGCCGTCGGCCGGGTAGCGGCCCAGGAACACGGGATCCATCCACCAGGTGTTGTTCCAGAGCGTTTTTTCCTTGATGCCGAACATGGCGGCCCGCGCCGCGCAAATATCGGCCGGGATATTGCGCGCGGGGAATTTCACGACGCCGACCGGCGCGTAGCCGATCCGGATCTTTTTCCGGGCGCAGGCGCGCAGGGCCTGGACCGCCTTGCCGTGCGCTAGCAAACAGTTGTGCCCGGCCTGGAGCACTTCGGGCCAGTCGAGCCGGGCGCCGGGCGCGTGGACGCCGGTCTGGTGACCGTCACCAATAAAACACTGGGGCTCGTTATGGGTGATCCAATTGTTGACACGGTCGGATAGTTTCCCGGCTAGGACCCCCGCGTACTCGGCGAACCAGTCCGGGCTGCTGGGATTCAGCCAGCCGCCCCGCAGGTATAGCTCGTAGGGATAATCCCAGTGAAAGAGCGTGAGAAACGGCGTAATATCCGCACGCAGGAGCTCATCGACCAGCTTATCGTAGAACGCGAGGCCCTTGGCGTTGATCTTGCCCATGCCGGCCGGCAAGACCCGGGGCCAGGAAACGGAAAAGCGATAAGCCTTGAGCCCGATTTTTTTCATGAGCGCGACGTCCGCCTTGTATTGGTGGTAATGGTCGCACGCGACGTCCGCGTTCTGGCCGCGCCAGATCGCGCCCGGCTTGCGGCACATCATGTCCCAGACCGATAGGCCTTTACCGTCGGCCAGAGCCGCGCCTTCGATCTGAAAGGCGGAAGTCGCCGCGCCCCAGAGGAAATTTTTGGGAAAACGCATATCTATTATTCCTTCACGGCACGATGAATGACCAGGGATTTGACCAATCCCCCTTGGAACTTCAGCCATTCCAGGTGCACGCGTGCCAGTAATAGGTACCGACCGATAGAGGATTGGGCAGGGTTAACTGGGTATCGGGTGGACTGATCCAATCATTTGAGTAGACGATCGTTCCGGTCCCGAACATGGGATCGATTGATACTTCTAACCAGTAGCCAAATAAATATGATTCGCTCACCGAATGCCAAACCAAGGTCGGCGGGTTCTGCGTGACCGTCGACCCGTTGGCCGGCAAGGCCAGCGCCGGCGGCGGGAAGAACAGCCCGTTGAGCACAATCACCGATATGGTGTCGGAAACACCCTCGTTGCCGGCGACATCATAGGCTTTGACGAGAAGATAATGGGCCGAGGAATCAGCCAGGGTATTCGTGACCCACGAATGGACGTAGGGCAAGGCAAAGTACTTGTCCGAGATCACGCCGTCGATATACAGCTCCACCCGTTCGATATCGCTGTTGTCCTGCACCGCAACGCGGATCTCCACGGTGTCACAGACCGTAGCTCCGTCGCTCGGATTCGTGATCTGCACGGTCGGCGCTTCGCGGTCATTGGCGCAGTTGACGACGAACAAAAGAATGAACGGGATCAGATATTTTTTCATATTCACCTCGAAAAACCCGATTTTAGACGACCATTTTTCACGGCACGATGAACGACCAGGGGCTTGACCAAGCCCCTTGTTGGCCGCTTCAGCAGTCCTGCCGGGTGCACGCGCGCCAGTAATAAGCGCCGACCGCCAGGGCGGTGGTAAGCGGGTAAAAAGTGTCCGGCGATGATACCGACCCTTCCAAGATAATGAACGTCCCGAATAGGGAATCCGTCGCGACCTCAAATTTGTAGGCGATATTCGTCTCATTCACCTTATTCCAGATCAATGTCGGAGGATTCACGGTGATCGTCGAGCCGTTGGCCGGAGCGACGAGCTGAGGCGGATCCAGGGCCGGTGTCGTATCATCTTTTTTACACAGGACGAAGATCAGGATCAGTAAGAACGATAAGGCGATTGATTTCTTCATCGAAAACCCCTACTCCACCCTTAGCAGTTTCGTCATCGGATCCCAGAGTGGCAGGTGGATCGGCGCCTGCTGAAAGATCGCCCTGATCTCGGGCGTCAGGTATTTGACGTTGACGATCGCTTCATAGGAATAGTCGTCGAACCAATCGTTGTACATCGTGTAAAAACCGTCGTGACCGGATTCCTTGCCGTGGCTGTTTTCGACCAGCCATTTCACGGGCTTGCCGTCCTGGATGTCGACCGCGGTGATGACCATCGCGTGGTTGGAAGCGCTTTGGAGATACTGGATACGCTCCGCCTTGTCCATGATCATGTCGCTGGGATAAATTTTACGGTAATCGTAGATCCGGGAGCTCAGGATCCCCTTATCCCCGTACGCCTCTTTGCCGATATCGGAGGCGAACCAGACCGGTTCGTTGTCCAGGATCGATCGCTGGACCATTTTTTTTATCTCCGACATGGGCAGGTTGGCGCTCACCGGGTCCGCTGCGTCGTAAACATTACGGATATTGTCCAGCTGGTAGAGCTTATTGTATTCTTTGCCCGAATAGTCCATAAGGGATACGTATTCCCGCAGGTTGACGCCGATGACATCCTTGTAAAAGGCCTGCGGCGTATAGTTCCGTCCTTCCGAGATCTTACCGTCCTTGTCCTCGTAACGCCAGACGAATTCCCGGGGCGGCTCGCTCAGGTTAAGGACCAGGATCTTGTACACGTTCTTAAGGACGATGAACTTCTGGTCGCGCAAAGTCAGGGTATCCGCGCCGGCTTGGGCCATTTTACGCATGCCGACGGCCGCGGTGCGGAGTTCCTCCCTCAGGGCCGCGGCCATGGCCCAGGAATTGCTGCTGTTGTAGGTCTCGGGCATGGCGTCCTTGGGCACGACCCCGTACTTGCTCACCAATTCCACCACATACTGCCAGTAGCCGCCGTCCGAAACCACCTCGTTAATGATCTCGGAAAATTCCCGGTCAATCGGGTCGCGATCGAGGTTATGGATCACGTACTCCAGGAAAAAATTCGCCTTTTCCATCTTGTCCCAGAAAAACAGGTAGGACTGGGAAAACTCGAAATCGCTCAGCTTGAATTTCTTGATGACACGGGGCCGAAGAACGTTCAGACCCGCGAAAAGCCAGCACCGGCCGCTGCTCTTCTGGTCCGTGATGCCTTTGGTTTCGATCTTATTACTAAAGTAATCGTTGTGTTTATTGAGGAATTCACGGTTCAGGACGAGGTTCGAGATCTGGTTGTTTGACACGGCGTTCATGATGGCGGTGTCGGTCGGCGTCAGTCTCACGGTCATCCGCAGGAAATCCGCGAACGCGGGCGTGATGCCGATCTGCGAATCCTGGGCATGGAGCATAACCGCATCCGCCGTTAAAATCATCAGGCAAACGATCGATATTCTTAATTTCACGTTACCTCCTTGGAGTTTGGAATTATAATAATGAATTAAAAAGAAGTGTCAAGGATATACCCTATCGCCCGCTATTTTTCTAACGATCATCAATAGGATTATATTGACTAACCAGATCTTTCCATTATACTTTCAGTGAATTTTGTTATATTAAGGAGGAGAAAATGTTCAGGAAAATATCGATCATCACGATCATCGTTCTCGCGGTCGTTTCCGGCCGCAACCTTTATCGGATGGAAAGCGGCAGCCGGCTCGCGCCGCGCCTGTTAAATTATCAGGGCTACCTGACCGACACGCTCGGCAACCCGATCAGCAGCCCGCCCATGTCCATGGAATTCAGGATCTACGCCGCGGCCGCGAGCATAGACCCGCTCTGGACCGAATATCAGAGCGTGGAGATCATGAAGGGCATCTTCCATGTGATCCTGGGGACCATGACCGCGATACCGGACTCGGTCTTCACCAAGGGCGCGGACCGCTGGCTCGAGTTGACAGTGGAAGGAAGCACGCTGTCGCCGCGCACCCGGATCGTCTCCGCGCCCTATGCCCTCGACGCCGCTTACGCGTTAAAGGCGGATACGGCTTTATTCGCAAAGAACGCGGTCGCGGACACGGACTGGCGTTTTACGGGGAACGATATCTACTCCGGCGTATCCGGCAACGTGGGCATCGGCACGGCCACGCCTTCATATAAACTTCAGGTCGTCGGCAGCATCTGTGGCGGGACCTTCAACACGGTCAGCAACAACTACAGCGGGGTGCTGTCCGGGTACAACAACAAAGCCGGCTTCCTTTATTACGACACGGCGGCGGTCTGCGTCGGCGGCTGGGGCAACGACGCCGATTATAAATACACCTTTGTCGGCGGCGGAAAATCGAACTTCGCCTGGGCGCCGTGGGCCACGGTCACGGGCGGCATGGAGAATTGCGCTTATGGGGATTATTCGACGGTGAGCGGCGGCTACGGCGATTCTGTCAACGGATTCTGGACCGTGGTCGCGGGCGGCTTCCGCAACAAGGCGAATGGCCAGGGTTCGGCGGTCGGCGGCGGTTCCGCCAACATCGCCGGATTCGAAACCGCCGATTCGTTCGCCTATATCGGCGGCGGACAGAACAATGCCGTCTACGCCAAATACGGAACGATCGCGGGCGGCCTCCAGAATGATGTGGAAAATCCGTTCGGCGCGATCGCGGGCGGTTATGCCAATTTCATGAGCGGAGAATACGCTTTCATCGGCGGCGGGTGGAACAACAACGCCGCCGGTCCCTACTCGACGGTCGGCGGCGGACGCGGAAACACGGCGTCCGACACCGCTTCCGTCGTCGCCGGCGGTTGGGGCAACAACGCCCAGGTAAAATTTTCTTTCATAGGCGGCGGCAGGGATAACAATACCCGTGACAAGTACGCAGTCGTCGCGGGTGGCGCGGGCAACAGCGCCGATTCGATGTACGCGACCGTCGGCGGTGGTCAATACAACCACGCAGTCTGGCTAATGGCGACGGTCGGCGGCGGCGCCAACAACATCGCCCGCATGCCCTGCGCGACCGTGGCCGGCGGCAATATGAATTCGGCTGACTCGGGCTGGTCGTTCATCGGCGGGGGCCAGAACAACAATGCCGCCGGCAACTACGCGACGGTCGGCGGCGGTTATCGTAATATGGTGTTCGCCCCTTTTGGTACCATCGGCGGCGGCAATCGGAACCGAGTCAATGATTTCTTCTCCACGGTCGGAGGCGGCGATTCCAACGTCGTCGCCTACAGCGGGTACCGCGCGACGATCGCGGGTGGTTTCCGTAACTATATCAATTCCTACGTCTCAACCGTGGCCGGCGGTGAGTTCGACACGGTCTATGGCCCGGGCGGATTCGCGACCGGCAGTCATTCGGTCGTGCCCACCGTTTTCAACAATTCCGCCGCTTTCAACGGTCAGGTCGTTACCGCGTCGGGCCAGACCCGCGTCAATATCCTGTCCAAGGCGGGGGGTTCGTTCACCATCGACCATCCCCTGGACCCGCAGAACAAGATCCTCAACCATTACTTCGTGGAGTCGCCGGAAATGGTGCTCATCTACCGGGGCATCGCCAAGGTCGGCGCGAACGGCCGGGCCGTCATCCACCTCCCCGATTATTTCGACGCCCTGAACAAGAACCCGATGGTCCAGCTGACCGCGGTCGGCACGCCGGAAACACCCTACCTCGTGGAAAACGTCAAGGATAACCAATTCGTGATCGCGGGTAAACCGGGCAGCGAGGTTCACTGGCTGGTCACGGGCGAGCGCAAGGACTTATCCGCGGAAGCAATCAAGATCCTGATGCCGGTCGAACAGCCGAAAACCGGCGATCTGGCCGGAAGATCGCTTGACGATAACTTCCTCTATTCCACGATGGCCCAGCTGGAGGCGATGGGTTATGGCGACAAGTTCGCGTTCCGGTCCCCGGACGCCAGAAAGCGCTACGAGGAGTATAAACAGCGGATCAGCGAATCGAAAACGCGGTAGGTTTTTTACCTTAAGTATTTATTCATACTCATCCTTCAAATGGAATCCCCTCCCTCGATGGGAGGGGATTAGGGGGAGGGTGTAATAAACCAACGAAACACCCCCACCTCTATCCTCCCCCGTCGAGGGGGAGGAGTTTTTGTATCAAACCTGTTCCCGAATGTTTAGTGATTTACGAGAAGTCACCATTCTAGGTATTGACAATATTTTATAATTCACTATACTATAATGAGACTTAAGTATCGTTTAAAAATTAACTCTCGAAATCAAAACATTTTATTATGAAGATAGCCGCTAAACTTCAACTTGCCGTTATTATCATCGTTTCGGTGATCGTAGCGGTCGTGGTCTCCGCCGCCGGGTTTTTCGGGGTCCGCCAGGCCTACGCCAATCTCAACAAGGAAAACGGCAAACTCGTCCTGTCGGTGGCACATAACAGCGAATACGGTACTCTGTCCGCTAACCAATCCCTGCTGGACCCGGTTCTCGAAGGGGTCATGTTGGATAAAGACATCCTCTATTGCCAGATCGTTGATAACCAAGGAACGGTCCTGGCCGCGAAGATCCGAGAACACGGTCCGATACCGAGCCGGGAATTCAGCGCACCGATCATAACGCGCCGGGCCATGACTTCGGTCGAGGACTCGAGCGGGCTTAATCCCGATGTTCGGTCCGGCCGGGAAGAAATGATCGGCACCGTGTACATCGGCGTCTCGCTGGTGTCGCTGCATCGGCAGATCACGAATTTGATCATGGTCACGGTCTTCATTTTCCTGATCACCAGCATAATATCATCTTTGATCTTCTCGGCCACAATCAAACGCATGGTCATCCAGCCGATCGACGTTCTGATCAAAGCCACGCGCCGCGTCGCCGAAGGCGACCTCGATCACCAGGTCCCGGTCCGCGCCAACGACGAGCTGGGATCGCTCACCGGCGCATTCAATAAAATGACCCAGAACCTCAAAGACACCACGGTCTCCAAGGACTACACGGACAATATCATCAAGTCCATGCTCAGCAGTCTGATCGTGGCGGACCAGAACGGCATTATCCGCAACGTCAACCAGGCCGCCGAGGAGATGCTCAAGTATTCTGCCGCGGACCTGATCGGAAAACCCCTGACCCTGATCATGGGCGACAAGGAATTGATCCGGTACCCAACTTTTGGCAACGGCCATGACCAAGACTTCCTGGATAGCGTCGAAACCACTTGCGTGACCAAAGACCGGCGGAACATACCCGTGCTCTTTTCCAGTTCCGTGATGCGCGATAAACACGACAAGCTTCTGGGCGTGGTCTGCGTGGCCCGGGACATAACCGACCGCAAACGGGCCGAAGACGAACTGCAGGATAATTTTCAAAGATTGCAGAAGGTCCTTACCCAAACCGTTACCTCCCTGGCCTCGGCCGTGGAGATGCGGGATCCCTACACGGCCGGCCACCAGCGCCGGGTGACCCAGCTCGCGGTCGCGCTGGCCGCGGCCATGAGCTTGCCCGAAGATATTATCCGGGGCCTGAACATGGCGGCGATCATCCACGACATCGGCAAACTGAACGTGCCCGCGGAGATCCTCAGCCGGCCCAGCCGCCTGACCGTGTCCGAATATACACTCATCAAGGTCCATCCCGAGATGGGTTATAAAATCTTAAAGGCCATCGAATTCCCCTGGCCGGTCGCCGACATCGTTCTCCAGCACCACGAACGTTTGGACGGTTCCGGGTATCCGAATGGGCTGAAGGGCGACAAGATCCTCCTGCAATCAAAGATCCTGGCCCTGGCTGACGTCGTCGAAGCCATGAGCTCGCACCGACCTTACCGGCCGGCTTTCACGTTGGATGTCACCCTTGAGGAAGTTACGCGGAACGGGGGCGTTCTTTATGATCCCGGAGCCGTCGCCGCCTGCGTCGGTCTATTCAAAGAGAAAAATTTCCAGTTCACATAATTTTTAACCGCCGTTCCCCAGTTTCGACAGTACGGCGCCGCACGACGGGCAGCAGATAATTACGTCCGCCTCGCGGCCGCAGTATACGGTTTGAGCGCATTTCGCGCAGATTATAATGCTTTCGTTGTTCCCCATGACCATCACCTCCTTTTCGGAAGGGGATCCTTTATTTTTAGGGGAAGCGATGAGGTTCAACTAACAAAAAAGCTTTCCCGAAAATACGGAAAAGCTTTTTAAAGAAGAGGTCTCATCTCTCCCTTTCGGGCAGGAATTGGCACCGGGCGTTCCGCTCGCGCGGAACCGGTTGCCGAGGCTTCATCGGGCCTGTTCCCTCTGCCTCTCTGGATGAGTGACTTTTTAAAGAACGGTTTACTTCACCAACGCGCTAATTGTATTTAAAAAACCTTCGTTTGTCAAGCCCGTCGTTATCCGACGCCTTCGGAAACGATTATGCCGACCAGGGTGTCGACGATCTCGGGATCGAGCTGGGTGCCTTTGACCCGTTCCAGTTCGGTTTGCGCCTGGAGTTTGTTCTTCGGCCGCCGGTAGGGCCTTTCCGACCGCATCGCGTCGTAGGCGTCGGCGACCGACAGGATCCGCGCCAGGAGGGGAATTTCTTCTTTCTTCAAACCCCGGGGATAACCCTTGCCGTCGATCCGTTCGTGGTGCGCGTAGATGACGTCGAGGATGTCCTGAAACTCGGTGACCGTGCTTAGGATCTGCCGACCGACCAGCGGATGCTGGTATATGAACTCACGGTCCTTATCGGTCAAGGGCGACTTCTTGTTCAGGATACCGTCCGGGATCTTGATTTTGCCGATATCGTGGAGCAGGCACGCCTGCTTCAATATTTCGATCTCGACTTCGGGAAGTTTTAGGATCCGGGCGATCTTGACTGAGCAATCCGTGACGCGCAGGGAATGACCCGCGGTGTAGTGGTCCTTGGCGTCCAGGGTTTTCGCGATCAGAGTCACGAACTCCATGAAACTTTTGTTGGAGCGGTTCACCAATTTGGTTATTTCATTCTCCGACTTATCCAGAGCGTTCAGGACCCACGAATACTGCGATACGTAAGTCCATAGAAAACCCATACAAACCAAGAATACGCCGATGATGAACGGTTCCGGGAGAAACGGAAAAACCGGCTTTTTCAAAATGTTCCCGATCGCGTCCAGCAGGCCGAGGAGGATCGTCAAACCGGTCGTGACAAGGATCGGAGTGTAATTATAATTCCGGACCGGATGGCTGAGGACGTAGATCACGATCTGGGAAAAAAAGTAGATGGCGATGGCGACGGTCAGGGCGATGAAAAAGGGATAGAGGACGCCTACCCTGGCTTCCGGAAAACCGTTGATGACCGTCAATCGGCTGGAGATGATCAGATCGGTGAGAAAAGTTATTGCCAGGGTTCCAAAAGTCATAACCAGCAGGAATAAGCGCATCCGTTTGGATATCTTTTTTTCAATAATATCGTAAATAAAACGGGAAAAGGTGTAAATGTAACCGAAAATACCCGCGTATTGTAATTTAGTCCACAATACGATAAAACGCGGGTCGGGATTTGCTTCCAGGCAAAATTGCGCGAAAAGGATAACGGCACCGCTGAGCATGAAAAGGCTGGCGTGCAGGAAACTCCGGACGCGACGGTGGGTCAAAAACAAATACAACCAGATAATAAAAACTAATAAGGTAATGAGCAGGAAGGTAAACGTGATATACTTGAATGTCATTAGCTTAAAATATACTTAAGTATACTACAAAGTCAAGCATACCATTAAAGAAATTCCCCGCCTTCCGGAGCGGGGAATTTCTTTAATATTTTCCGTTTCGGCCTGGTTTTAATTACCGCCGCCGGGCAGCATGTCCAGACCGACTTCCTTATAATCGGCCGGGATCTGGAAAACGTCCGCGCCCAGGTCTTTCGTTTCCACACCGGTCACGGTCATGGTCGATGTGCTCTTATCCGTCTCCTTGCCTTTCGCGTCGGTCGTCACCTGCGTTTCCACGGACTTAAGGATGAACCCGAGGTTTTTCTGGTTCTGAACCTCGGTTTGGATCAGGGAATCCAAACCCTTCATGCCGGTCTTTAACGACTGGTCGCGGAAGGACATGGCGATCTCGTCCATGGGCAGCTGATCGGTGGACCAGATCTCCTTGTTCTTGGCCATGTGACTTTTTACTTTCATCATCAGGACCTTCATTTCCATGTCGTAGGAACTGACGATCGCGAGATGCTTGCAATTATAACCCAGCACCGTGTCCGTACCCAGGTCCTGGATCTCGCTTTTGACGTTGGTGATCTTCATCGAGATCAGGTTGCCGATGACGCCCGCGAACTTCATCAGGGAATCGAATTCGACGCCCATCCAGGTTTTTTCTTCGGGGTCGACGATATAAACGGTGTTGGTGCCGGCTTTATACAGCCACCACATCCCCTTGGCCTGCATTTTATTCTGGATCTCGCCCGTGACTTCGACGAACTCTTCACGGACCTGCCCGCCCTGCGCCCACACTTTGGCGATCGTGTTCGATTCACCCTTTTTATGGTCGCCCTTCATGTCGATCTGCCACACGATCCCGGCCTGGGCAAAACTGACCGTCAAAACCAGTAAAGCCACCAGGATAAACGCCGTACGCTTTAGCATAACCATCCTCCTTTCATGGATTATATGCGAAATATGACTGTCGAACCTGAAATTATAACCAGGCCGTCCAGCATGTCAATGCGCGCGATGACCCACCCGGATCACAAACCCTGGATAAGCGCGTCCAGCGGAATTTCCACCGCGAAGGAAACCTTGATCTTGAACTCCTGCTTGGCCCGGACCTGGGTTTTCCAGCGGTAGATCGCCATGTCCTTCTCTTCCTCAGCCGGTTTGGGATCGAGGACCATATCCTGGATCTTGATGTCCGGGCTCTGGGGTACGGGCAGCTGGTCCACGACCTGGCATTTGATCTCCTTATCGTGGTAGTTAGTGAGCAGGTTCTCGTAGATATATTCGTACCGGGTCACCTTCTTGACCAACCCGCCTTTGGATACCTTGGACTTCACCGTCTTCCGTTCGACCTTGACCCGCTCGTCGACGCCGAAGGAGATCACGACCTTCTCGTCGGGCGCGACGCTCGGCATGTTTATCCGGCCGGTAAAATCGTCGCCGACATAGGTGCTCGCCTCGCCGGAGAGGAAAAGATAAGCGGTCTCGTTCTTGACCTCGCCGGTCAGATAGGCAAGCTGGGAGATCCGCGGTAAACTGAAATATTCGAAATCGGCGACCATGATCTTTTCGTAGATCTTTACTTTTTTCTCCGCCTCGCCGCTTTTTACCGTGAACCGGCCGGGCAGGGGATACATGACCGATATGCCCGCCTCGACCGGCGGCGCGGGTACGAACTCGCTGCGCATCACCGCGCCGGCGGCGACTTCCTCACATGCGTCCGCCGCCTTGGAAGCCATGGGCGCCGCCGCCCGCTTGGCCTTCGCTTCCATTTGGGGCACGTACAGGCTGATGTACCAGGGATAAGGTTCGGGCGCTTCACCGCCCTGGCTGGGCTGGGCCGTCGAAAGGGTGATGCCGACGTCCTCCCAGTCCTCGCCCGTCGACTGCTGGATCTTGCCGTAATACCCGATCTCGACCTTGCCCAGGGACGGATTGGCGCGCAGGTCGTAGTAGGGATGCCAGGTCGCGCCGTATATGATATAAGAAATTTCCAGTTGGTATTCCTGGGCTTTTTCCGGATGGACGTCGAAAACTATGGTCTTCAGGTTCTCGGCGAAAGAATTGATGTCCTCCATTTCCGCTTTAAGGGCCTCGATCTCCTCGCGCAGGTCCTTTATTTCTCTTTCGATCTCGGCGATCCGCTGCTTGGACTTGAGCGATTCTTCGGACACGAAAACCAAGCCCTGGCGCCAGGCGTCTGCAGAAACCTTGCCTTCGAACAGTTCATTGGATATAGTCTTGGGGCCGGATACGCTGATCGAGGCCAGAAATTTTTGTTTCTCAGCGAGGACCGCGCTCTCGTCGACCAGGGCTCGGTCTTCGATCCCCAGTTTCTTGATCTGGTCTTCGATCTTCTTGACCCTGGGCGACAGCTCGCGGGTATAACCGGCCCGGACCTGGACCTCGCCGAACTTCAGGTCCTTGGCCTTGACGCGGACCGATTGGTCGTCCAGCGCGCCTGGCAGGCCTTCGACGACGAGGTCGCACGATGCTTCGAGACGGACCTTACAGACCCGTGTCACCATTACCCGGTCATTGTAAACGATCACGGAATCGATCTTGGATTTTACCGCTAATTCGGGCATCAATCCTCCTTAGTAAAACGATAAGCGAATAAGTAATTATGTAATTCAGTTATTAAGGACATAGTTGATTTATTGAATTTTAACCAAATACGGGGGTAAGTCAACTTATTTTTACTACAAATAGATCCCCCGATCAAGTCGGGGGATGACAGCTCAATTGTTTCCGCTGCCCTTGACAGGACCGGATTATTTGTTAATATAATACGAGCGATTCCGTCAGCTTTTGACTTAATCACTCTATAACTTAATTACTTAATAACTCAGTAACCGATCTTTTTAAGGAGGTTTTATGATCCTTTTATTAATGCTTCTCAGTCATTGGTTCGGTCCGGAAACCGCCGAGACGAAAGACCTCTGCAGCCGGGCCGTCCCGCCTGTCGTTTTCAAGGATTCCCTTCATTCATTCGACGTTCGAAAATATGAAGTCGACTGCACGGTACCGATGACCGGACGGAGCATGTCCGGGATCAACCGGATCTACTGCGCGAGCCGGGTCAACAATTTGACCGCCGCCACTCTCATGAGCGCGACCCTGACGATCGATTCGGTCAGGGTCAACGGCGTGAACGCGACCTACGCCGCGGGGGGCGAGAGCCTGCACATCAACCTGCCCCAGGTTTACAACGCCGGCGATTCCTTCATGCTTTATATCCGCTATCACGGCTCCTGGACCGTGACCGCAACGCAGTACGGCTACTGCTTTTATCCCCGGAACTACAACGCCTCGACCCGGCACGCCGGCGGCTACACCATGAGCGAGTGCTGGGACGCCCGGCGCTGGATGCCCTGCTACGACGAACCGTCGGACAAGGCCCAGCTGGGCAGCGTCATCAAGGTGACCGCGCCCGACAGCTTTTACGCCTGCGCCAATGGCGACCTGATAAGCGTCGTCACCAACCCGGGCAATACGAAGACTTTCACCTGGCAGGAGAATTATCCCATTCCCACCTATCTCATGCACTTCGGCGTCTCCCGCTTCGCGTTCTGGTCCCAGTGGTACCACCACACGGCGAGCGATTCGATCGAGATCCGGCATTTCATGTGGCCCGAGGATTCGGCCCAGTCCCGCACCGCCTTCTCCCACGTGCCGACCGCGATGTACTTGTACGATTCCCTGTACGGACGTTACCCATATCACCGCTATGGCCAGGACGCGGTCTACCCGTTCGCCTACGGCGGCATGGAACACATCGAGCAGACGACGATCCACCGCAATTGGATCACGAACAACAGCGAGAACGGCATGGCCCACGAGCTTTCCCACCAGTGGGGCGGCGACATGGTCACCTGCGTCGATTTCCGCGACGTCTGGCTCAACGAGGGCTTCGCCACCTACTCGGGCGCCCTCTACAACGGCTACCGGTTCGGCGCCGACAGTTTCATCGGCACCATGAAAAAATGCGCCACCGACTATTTCAGCGCCGACGCGTCCACCCGCCGACCCCTCTACGCGCCGCCCGCGGGCGACGAGTTCAACTGGGGATACTCGTACTGCAAGGGCGCCTGGGTCTACCATATGCTCCGTTATCTTAATCAGAACATATATTTCTCCACGGTCCGGGCCTACCTCGACTCGTTCGCCTACGGCACGGCCAGCACCGAGGATATCAAGCGGGTCTTTGGCCAGATCTATGGAACCGACCTAACCTGGTTCTTCAACGAATGGGTCTATGGCCAGGGTCATCCGGTGTATAGTGTATACTGGGTGAGCAACGCGTCCGGGCCGAATTACCTCTTCCGCACCAACATCTACCAGACCCAGACCAACGCGCCGCCCGTTTTCCACATGCCGGTGCAGATCCGCCTGAACTGGACCGGCGGAGACACGACGGTGTTGATCCCGGTCACCGCGACGCCCCAGCACGCGGAGTTCACGGTCTCGCACAACGTCACCTCGATCACGTTCGACCCCGGCACCTGGCTGCTGTGCCAGTACAATACCTATATCGGCGCCGAGGAGAACCTCGGACCGGAACCGATCTTTGACCTGACCGTCTCGCCCAATCCGTTCCGGCACGCCACATGGATTAGCGTAGGGATTAGGGCTGAGGGCTTAGGGCTTAGAATTTACGACGCGACTGGAAGGCTGATTAATTCTTTCGCCATACGCAATACGCCATACGCTCTACGCTGGGATGGATCTGACCAAAAAGGTCAGTCCATTCCGCCTGGCGTCTATTTCCTCAAGGCCGAGACGCGGACCGATCGCAAAGTGATAAAGATCATTAAGACCGACTGAGGTTTCCGGTGCATGGCGGGGTAGTTCTTCGTCGAGACCTTCGTTCGATTTTCTCCTCCTTGCCCACCTGCTCCCTTGCTCCTTTGCTCCTCTGCTCATTTGTTTTCGCAAGTGCACCCGAATTCCATGACGGAATTTTTCTATTCGACGGTACGGACACGCTAGACGTCGGTTCTTACAGCGCGCCGGTCGCGTTTGACTGGAACGCGGATGGAAAAAAGGACCTGCTCGTCGGGCAGTTCCATTATGGTTTGATCCGGTTCTATCCCAACGTCGGCACAAACGCCGATCCGGTTTTCAACGGTTACGAACTGCTGACCGCTGACGATTCGATAATATCGCTGCCCTTCAGCTGATGCCAGGGTGCGACGATCGCGGTCTGCGATTGGAATGAAGACGGAATGCGCGACCTGGTGACCGGCGACTGCGAAGGCTACCTGACCCTATTCCTGGAAACGGGCGCGGGCCTGCACCGGGTCGGCCATATCTACCGCGACAGTTCCGGCACTCAGGTCGAGATCCGGCTCAACGAGAATAGCTATCCCTTTATCCACGACTGGGACGAAGACGGCCGGAAAGACCTGGTCCTGGGCGAGTCCCATTATAACATCCCGGATACGGGCAACGTGCGTATCTACCTTAACAACGGGACCAACAGCCAACCGACCTTTAAAACGCATTTCTGGCTGTTGGCCGGCGGCCAGCTGCTTTTCCAACCACGCGCCAACCCGGGAGTATATGATCTGGACCGCGATTCGGTCAAAGACCTGATCCTGGGCAACGATAACGGCTTTGTCTATTTCTACAAAAACGTCGGCACGGACGCATTTCCCGTATTCAACGCCGAGTACGAAACCCTGCGCACCCGATCCGGCGTGTTCATCGACGCCCTTACCGAATCCCGGTTCCGGTTCCTGGATTGGAACGGAGACGGCGACTTGGACCTTCTGCTGGGCGGCCAGAACGGCTACGTCTGGCTGTACGAGAACGCGACGGACGTAGGCGTTACAGAGAACGATGTCCACTCCGCAATCCCCACGCTCACCATTTCCCCGAATCCGTTCCGGACCGCTACACGGATTAGCGTCGGGATTAGGGTCCCCTTACGAGGATCAGGAGCGTCCTTTAAGGACTTCCAGACTGAGGAATTGGGGATTAGAATATATGATGGGGCAGGAAGACTGATCAGATCTTTCGCCCTACGCAATACACCCTACGCAATACGCTGGAACGGTACGGACCAAACCGGTCAATCCGTTCCGTCCGGCGTTTATTTTTTTAGATTGAATATTAATGATCGTATATACACGAAACAAATAATTAAACTGCGTTAGCGAAGGGCGAGACGCCCTTCGAGCTGTAAAGCTAAGGGGCATCCCCGCCCCGGTAATATATTTTTGTCATTCTGAGGAGTACGCCAATATTTGGTGGACGACGAAGAATCTATGTTGTTTGCGATATTTCTTTTTTGAAGGGATCCTTCGTCCCGTTTTACGGGACTCAGGATGACAGAAGGTGAGCGTGGGGACTGCTTACTATTTTTTCTGTCCCGCTTTTCTCAGCAAGTCCAGGAACTGCTCGTTCACCTTGACGCCCATACGCTGTAACACCGCCACGTCGACCCAGGACCTTTCATAATCTCCGGCCTGGTAATAACTGACCGCCCGGTTGAAATAAGCGGCTTGATATCTTGGGTCGAGCCGGATGGCCCGGGTGAAATCGTCGATCGCCCGCAGGTGTTCGCCGACCTGGGCGAAAACCATGCCCCGGTTGTTATACGCCTTCGCGTAGTTCGGGTCGAGACTGAGGACCATCGTAAAATCCACGACCGCCTTTTCATAATCGCCCGCGTGCCGGTAGGCCAAGCCCCGATTGTTGTACGCCATCGTGTAGCCGCGTTCGAGCGCGATCGCCTGGGTGAAATCGTCGATCGCCAACGCGTAGTCGCCGGTTTCGTCGAAGACGTTGGCCCGGTTATACCAGGCTTTCGCGTAGGTCGGGTCGATTTCCACGACCCGGTTGAAATCGTTCAGGGCCTTGTCATACTGCTTGTTCTCATAATAATACTGGCCCCGGCTGTTATACACCAAGTGCACGTGGGGGTGGTTTTTCAGCACGTCGGTCCACATGGTCTCGCTGTTTTTCCACACCTTGCAGCGCTGGTTCGTCAGGACGACGAGGACCAGCGCCAAGAGACCCAAAAGCGTTACGCCAAGCCAGGCCAGGTCCTTGCGTTTATTCAATAACCATGCGACGCCCAGGCTGAAAATAAAGGTCAATCCGACCGAGCCGAGATACACGTAGCGGTCCGCGGTTATTGCCGGGCCGATCATGGGTACGAAACCCAGGACCGGCAGGCTGGCGATGATCATGAACGACACGCCGAAAATGACCGTCCGGAGACGTTTCCTCTGCCAGATCAGCAATCCAACCAGGATCGCGACCGTTAAAGTGGCAAGATAAAAATAAAATGGCGCCGATCGTGCGAACCCTTCCGGATATGGATACAAAACGGAAAGCCGGATCGGCAGGACGGTCTTGAACAGGTAGAACAAGATCCCGTAACAACCGATCAAAATATTTTTCGGAAACAAGATCGCGGGCGCGGCCTGAATCGACCGCGTGTGGCGCTGGATCACGTATGCGATAAGCCCAATGCCCAGGGTGATCAGAACATAGGGGATCTTTTCCAGCCACGCTTTCCGGTCGAACCGGCGCCGCTGGAAATAATCGATCAGGACCAGGATGGCCGGCAGGACCACGGCCACGCCTTTGGCCAGACACGACAGGCCGAAGAGCAGGATCGATAAGATATAGGCGGATATTTTCCCCGTCTTCCGGTAAAGCAGGTAGCCAACCAGGGATGCCATGAAGAAGAACACGTAGAGGACGTCTTTCCTTTCGGTCACCCAGGCGACTGACTCCACCCGGAGCGGGTGGACGCCGAAGAAAAGGGCCGCGATGAACGCGACGTAGATGTTGCCGCTCAGTAAATGGGCGAACCAGAAGACCGCCAGGACGGTAAGGATATGGAAAACCAGGTTTCCCGCGTGGTAGGGGCCAGGCTGCAATTTCACGAAATGATACTGGACCGCGAACGAAATGATGGTGAGTGGGATATAGGTGGAAGCGGTCTTGGATCTCAATAACTTCGCCACGGCCGCGGGAGAAACGTCCCGGACCTGGGGATTTTGGGTCAGGAGTATGTCGTCGTCCCAGTTGGTGAACCCGTTTTGCAGGCTGGGGAGGAACGCGATGGCCGTAATAAGGACGAGCCCGCAGATTATCGCGATCGCGATTGTCCGTTTCTTCGGATCGGCGGGTGCTTTTTTCTTTTTATCTTTATCGCGCGGCTTCACGTCTTTCTGCGGCTTCATGTTTTTCAAGTGTATTCAAAACCATACACCAAGTCAAGCTTACATGGGGTCAAATCTTCAATTTTCAATAAGACCTAATACTTCGCGCTCAACTCTTTCAAATCGCTCTTTTACCATACTATCCTTTTTTATCGCCACCATGAGGTGATGACGCATCATGCTTACGGCACTATATCCCACACCTCCCAGCATTATCCCAATATCTTTTTGCGTTAAACCGCTATATCGGAATAATAATTCCGCGATTATGCAACGCTCTATAACCCATCGTGAACGCGCCTGCGTAATCCCATTATCCATCCCTAAAGCCTGCACAACACACGCAAACACCTTATCCGGTGCAATATTGTTACTCATTAGGTTCCGATATACCGGTTGTTCACTCATTGAGCCCACTTTCAGATTCTCATCCCTTATCCGAGCCACAAAATTATTATCGCCTAGAATCGCCTGGTGCTGCACATCCTTATATATATCACTCGTACCGTCGCGCAAGCCATTGAAAATAAATTGCCGATAAATGGAACGACTACCAATCATCGATAGGATTTTATCATAATTAATAAAAATAAATAACCACCGACTTCGTCGGTGGTTTTAAATCCAAAACTGCATTTGACGCTCCGCCGTGTCGTCCTCTTGTTGGTTTCGTATATATTCCTTGATCGTTTCCTCATCAATCCCCACCGTACTC
>Ga0315279_10001606_pt1 | contig 37115 bp, 20 predicted proteins | sample YL17G06_20_MG_FD_203694 | JGI IMG/M metagenome (GOLD analysis project Ga0315279, IMG submission 203694) | Sediment microbial communities from Yellowstone Lake, YNP, Wyoming, USA - YL17G06_20 | ecosystem: Environmental > Aquatic > Freshwater > Lake > Sediment | place: USA: Wyoming | collected...
TCTTTCAACCATAAAGCGCGCGTTTTTCAAACGAGGTTACACGATCGCGAACATCTTCGAGACGTTCGGAGAACTGGCCACGCTTGCGCGCCGCGACGGGCTGCTCGTCCTCGAGCACCATCCCATCAACATCGACAACATGCTGCTGAAACGCGGCGTCCGACTCGTTGTGGACGGAACGGAACCGGGTCTGTTGAAAGACCTCTTGAGCTCGGAGCTCGTCACGATGGACGACAAGGCAAAGACCCAGGCGGGCATTCTGCAATCCGCCGGCGGTTTTGCCCCGACCATGGGCATCATTGGAACCGTAATAGGGTTGGTGAACGTGTTGGGCAGCCTCTCGAACCCCGATGACTTGGGGCCTCTTATCGCCACCGCCTTCCTGGCCACACTATACGGCATTGCCTCTGCGAACATCCTGTTCCTGCCCTTGGGTAAGAAGCTCGTCTACGTGGCGAAACAGGACACCCAAATGGGACTCCTCATCATCGAGGGACTGATCTCGATTCAGTCCGGAGACAACCCCCGCATGGTGCAAGAGAAACTCCTCTCGCTTATCGATGAGGGTGAATGGGATCTGCTGCGCGCGCGACAAACCGCCGCAGCAAAGAAATAGGGTTTCGGGTTTCGGGTCTCGGGGTAGGGTGGAGCTCCTGCTCGACCTCGGTTCACCCGAAACCCGAAACCCGAATTGAGGATTGCCGCTCCTTGAAAAAGCGTCACGCGGAAGAGGAAAAAGATAACGAAGACCGATGGCTGCTCACCTACGCAGACCTCATTACACTGCTCATGGCCTTCTTTGTGGTTATGTATTCCTTGTCGCGGGTCGACATCCAGAAGTTCAAGGCGATCGCCCAAAGCCTCGCCTCGGTGTTCCCCGTATCTCAATCGGCCTTTGTTCCGCTGCCCGGCGTCGGCGGCCGAAAAGGGACTGAGCCCGTATCTGTCACGCGTCAGGAGCCTCAAGGAACTGGGCCGGGTGCGACCGGCGAGAAGACCCCCATGCAGAAGATGGCCGACCAGTTTCAGCAGCTTGTTCAGGCCGAGGGGCTCGGAAGCTCTGTCACTGTATCGGCCAGTCCCGACGGACACAGAGTCATGATCCGTCTCGCCGAGTCTCTTCTTTTCGAACCGGGCAGCGCCGAGCTTTCCCCGCAGGCCCTCGGCTTCATCGACAAGGTGGCAGCCATCCTCGGCGCCGCAAATAAGCTCGTACGAGTCGAGGGTCACACGGACAATGTCCCCATACACACGGCGCAGTTCCACTCGAACTGGGAACTCTCTACGGCAAGGGCATCGAGCGTCATCCGTTACATGATCGAGAAGTTCAACTTCTCGCCGGAACTCCTTTCCGCCAGCGGCTACGGTGAATTCCGCCCCGTCGCCCCCAACGACACCCCCGAAAACCGCGGAAAGAACCGACGCGTCGAGTTCGTCGTCACCGACAAAGAAGAAGACTCCTGATTCGGGCGTCGGGCCCAGGCATAGAGCAAATTTCTCATTGAACAGCAATTGATCCACGCCCCGAGCTCCCCCTTTGACAGTACTTGATCCACGCAGTGAGTTCCCCCCTTCAAAGGGGGAAGGTTGTGAATGGCACTAAGAGCGTGTATGGAAAGTCCCTTGGCTCCGGGGTGGCATGGATAAGACGGCGTCGTGTGAGGCCATTCATTGGCCATAACAGCAGAAAGCGACGCCGTCTTATCCATGGCACCCAGTTCTCGAAAGCCATTCCGAAACCTTTCCGTACAAGCTCTAAGATAAGGTTTGAGCGCGCTGGGCTTTTATTGGCCTGGCTTCAGCAGGCTCCTCTTTGCACCCGGTTTCAGCCGGGGTGGAACGGGAACCGCTCTCAAGTTTCAGCGCGCTTCAGCGTGGCTTCCTGGCCTGCTTTAGCCTGAGGTATTTGCTGAAGCGTTTCGAGAAGCGACGCTGAAGCGCCCTCGTGCACTTGGATCATCGTCTTCACCCCTCCTGAAGGAGGGTGCAAAGAGGAGCCCGCTGAAGCGGGCTAATAGGCAACAGCCTGATTGATCGCACCTTAACTTAGTGCCATTCGGGACGATTGACCTTTGGTCTACTCCGAGCCCCGGGCGACGTGTTCTTACCGGCCTGTTTCGGAGGTCTTCGTCATACCACCGGTTCCCCTGTGGTTGTTGACCGCAATGCACTGAAATATAGTGTCGAAACCCCTTGACATCGCGGCCGATCCGATCTAAACTTACATTACACTTATTTTTATCCTCTTGCCGAGAGTCAGGCCTGCAAACGCGTTTGGGACGATCGAAGACCTCCGGGCTTCGCGTTCGGCCCGGGGTCCGGAAGGGGAGGGGAACGTCATGTATAAGTGCTTCCGCTTGCTCACCGCGGCCCTGCTTGTTTGTCTCAGCTCAACCGCCATGGCCGCCGTATGGTTCGTCGACACGGACAACACTTCCGGCGTCGAGGACGGTTTGACGTGGCAAACCGCCTTCACAACCATCCAAGCTGCCGTTGACACCGCGAGCATGTATGGCAACGGAGAGCTATGGGTAGCCGAAGGCGCGTATCGCGACACAGGAGCGCAAGTAGTGCTCGTCAACAGCGACATGGAGCTGTACGGCGGCTTTGCCGGCACAGAAACGACTCGAGACCAGCGGGACTGGACTGCGCACCCAACGTCCATTGATGGAGAGGAGGCGAGAAGCGGTCTGGCCGCCTCAAGACCCATCACGATCGATGGATTTGAGATAAGACACTGCGAGGCCACCTTCGACGGCGCAGGCGTGGTTATCGAAGACAGCGTCGCAAAGATCGCCCACTGCGCGTTCCTCTATAACGGCGTGAATAGTATTCCCAATGGAGTGATCAACGTCACAGGGAGGCTCGACGTCAGCGAGTGTGTGTTCGATGCTAATTATGCAAACGTCGGAGGGGGCATTAGTGTAGGGTACCAAAGCTCCGCCTCAATCGCCGATTCGAGGTTTTCCCGGAATGTCGCTGGCTACGGCGGTGCAGTGTGCTTCTTTGGCGAGTCAAGCGCCTCCGTCTCTCGTTGTGTATTTGAGGCAAACCAAGGTTACGCAGGTGGTGGTGGTGTGTTCAGCTTTGGGGACGTGACGCTCAGCATGACGGACTGTGTTTTTACCGCAAATCACGCAGGCAGCGAATATGAGGCCAGCGATGGCGGGGCCATCCATGTTCGCGGCAGCCTCAGCCTTTCCGGATGCCGGTTTGAGTCGAACTCGTCGCTTTTGAACGGGGGCGCTTGTTATTCTGACACCGGCTATGGGGATACCCCTACCGTTACGAACTGCCAATTCATCGGCAATCAAGCCTCGGGGGACGGCGGGGCATTCTGGACTCAAGGATATTCGGATAACACGCCAGCGTGGTCTGAGTGCACCTTTCAAGGAAACGAGGCAATAAAAGGGGGTGCCCTGTACTGCGACACTCCGTATGCCAAGGTGTCTTCCTGCCAATTCATAGAGAATAGCGCACTCAGCGGGGGAGCCGTCCAGTTCGACGACACTTCGGCCACCGTCGCGGCATCATTGTTTCGGGGAAATAGCGCGTCCAGTTCCGGCGGAGCACTGTTCGCAAAGAGGTCGGCCCCGGTGTTGGTCAATTGCGTCTTCAGCCTGAACGAGGCCAGGTTCAGCGGCGGGGCTGTTTTCAATTCCGAAGCCAGCACGCTGACCGCAACAAACGCAACGTTTGCGAAGAACTCCGCAGCGTTGGGGGGCGCGCTTTCAGTCGATTCCCTTTCATCGGCTGCCTTGTCGAATTCCATCTTGTGGGATAACACGCCTGACGACGTATACGTCCAGCTAGGAGGAACAGCGGACGTTGCCTACTGCGATCTCTCGGGAAGGGTTCCCGGAGAAGGCAACATCGATGCGGACCCCATGTTTGTCGATCCGGCCAATGGTGACCTGCGTCTGCAAACCGGTTCGCCCTGTATTGACGCGGGGACGTTTGAAGGCGCTCCCGAGGCCGATTTCGCCGGGGTTCCTCGGCCGCAGGGCATGCGGATCGACATGGGCGCATGGGAATATCCGGCAGTCAATGTCTATGACCAGGATGAGGACGGGATACCCGATTCCGTCGAAGGACGCGGGGACCCCGACGGGGACGGTATCCCGAATTACCTGGACACCGATAGTGACGGGGATACGCTGCCTGATCAGATCGAAGGCATTGCGGACGCCGACGGGGACGGCATCCCGAACTATCTAGACACGGATAGCGACGGAGATACTTTGCCCGACCAAATGGAAGGCCTTGCGGACACTGACGGGGACGGCATCCCGAACTACCTGGATCTCGATTCCGACGGCGACGGAATCCTCGATGCCGATGAGGCTCGCTACGGCCTGAACCCCACCGATCCCTCGGATGCCCTGTCTGACACTGATGGAGACGGCCTGACGGCGCGAGATGAGATCAACGTTTATCACTCGGATCCCCGCCTGGCGGACACGGATGGGGACGGGATTCCGGACGGCGTGGAGGTTCAGTTTGGCCTGGATCCCACGAACCCGAACGACGCAGCATTGGATCGCGATCATGACGGCCTCACGGAGCTTCAGGAAATCACGGTCTACGGGACAAATCCTCTGGTGGCAGATACCGACGGGGACCAGGTCGTCGATGGTAAGGAAGTCGCCTATGGTCTGAACCCGAAAGATCCCGCCGACGCAGAACTCGATCAGGATGGAGACGGGTTGTCGGCGCGGGACGAGATCAATATTTACCACTCTGACCCTCGCCTGGCTGACACCGATGGAGACGGCATCCCCGACGGTCTGGAGGTTCAGTTTGGCCTGGATCCCACGAACTCGAACGACGCGGCATCGGACCGCGACCATGACGGTCTTACGGAGCTTCAGGAGATTACCGTCTACGGCACAAATCCGCTGGCGGCGGATACCGACGGGGATCAGATAATCGATGGTAAGGAAGTCGCCTATGGCCTGAACCCGAAAGATCCCGCCGATGCCGATCTCGATCAGGATGGCGACGGGCTGTCGGCGCGAGATGAGATCAACATCTATCACTCGGATCCCCGCCTCCCCGACACGGATGGAGACGGCATCCCCGACGGTCTGGAAGTTCAGTTTGGCCTGGATCCCACGAACCCGAACGGCGCAGCATTGGATCGCGATCATGACGGCCTCACCGAGCTTCAGGAAATCACGGTCTACGGTACAAATCCGCTGGCGGCGGATACCGATGGGGATCAGATAATCGATGGTAGGGAAGTCGCCTATGGTCTGAACCCGAAAGATCCCGCTGACGCCGAACTCGACCTGGATGGCGATGGTCTGTCGGCGAGGGATGAGATCAATGTTCATCACTCGGACCCCCACCTGGCCGACACGGATGGAGACGGGATTCAAGACGGTCTGGAGGTCCAATTTGGCCTGGATCCCACCAACCCAAGTGACGCAGCATTGGATCGCGACCATGATGGCCTCACGGAACTTCAGGAAATAACCATCTACGGCACAAATCCCTTGGCGCCTGACACCGACGGTGATGGAATGTGGGATGGCTGGGAAGTGGCGTGGCAGTTCGATCCCTTGAAAAAGGATGGCGACGAAGACGCCGACGGTGACGGACTCACGAATCTTCAAGAGTTCCGATTGAGCAGCAATCCTCGGGGTCCCGAGGACCCGCCCCACAGCGTTTACGTTGCTCCGGCTGGCGACGATGCATCGGGCGAAGGCAGCCTCGACAATCCTTGGCGCACAGTCGGCATCGCCATGCTCGCCGCAAGCGCGTTCGCCTACGAGTCGCACCCTGTCACGATCAACGCCGCGGCCGGAACCTACGATGAACTTGTGGAGTTTGTGCCGAATGTCAGCTTGGTGGGAGAGAGCGCTGCAACGACGGTTATCCGCCACTACGACCCAACAGAGGACCAGCACTTCGTCGTCATTGGCGCGGAGAACACGCGTATCAAGGAATGCACGGTCACTGTGTCCGGGCTCCAGGCTCAGGTCATCGTGCTCGTGGACATCGAGGACGTCGCGATGGAACTCGATCACGTAACCCTGGACGGGGCCTTGTGCCCGTTTTCCGTTGGAGTCCAAGTGAGCGGGCCGGGATCATCCGATGGTTCCATCCACGATTGCCTTATCTACAGGCTCAATGACGGCGTTTGGGCCGTCGACTCCGCGATTCCCCTGGCTCGAAACGAGTTTTCCACCATCTTCCGTTACGCCATGTTCGTCTTTCCCTCGGCCCCCAAGGACGACGAACCCCTCGTACCCGTCGTGGGCGCGCGAGAAGACCTGCTCAAGACCGGCTTGAACCGGTTTGGAAACACGCCGGGATTTCTCATATACAATGCAAGCCCATTCGACCTCTATGCAGAGAACAACGATTGGGGCGCATACTCCGAGGCGAGTATTGCACCGAAGCTTTGCGGCCCCGTGGTATTCGATTCGTTCTTCGCCCAGCCGCTTCTCGAGGGTTCCGTTGTTGTGGAGCTTCGTGACGCCCTCACCTGCGAACCCGTTCCTGATGCAGCGCAGCCCTGTGTTCACCTCCAACCCTCCGGCGAAGCATTCTACCGCGACCCGCAGACCGGCCTGTTTCTCTTGGACGACCTTGCTGAGGGAGATTGGGAAATTGGCGCAGAGGCCGCCGGTTACCTGCCTGCCGCCGCCACTGTAACCCTTGATCCCGGCGAAATTGTGGCACGCGTCATCGACCTCGCCTCCAATCAAAGCGGCGAAGGCGAAGGAGAAGGTGAGGGCGAAGGAGAAGGTGAGGGCGAAGGGGAAGGTGAGGGCGAAGGGGAAGGCGAAGGCGAAGGAGAGGGCGAAGGAGAGGGCGAAGGCGAGGGAGAAGGTGAGGGCGAAGGCGAATGGGGTTGCGCCGCGAACCCTGCACATGGCGCAACGCCTCCACAACAAGGAGATTTGCTGATCCTGACGTGCGCCGCCGGTTTGCTCATCATCGCTGGGCGCGTCCGGGGCCTATCTTGCCTTCCGAGATACAACTGAATGCGCGGGGAGCTTCTTGCTCCCTTTGCGCATTTCCTTCGGGGTCGTGTTGAGCCAGAGCAGTTCATTCGGAGCGCACAGCGTGACGAATGCTTCGTCTTCCGCGCCGTCGAGAGCCAGCATGCGTCGCGTGGCCGGTGAAAGCTCGCGTGCAGATCTCAATTGTTCTGTCAAGAAGGCGCGGTACGCCTCTCCCTTATTGTCTCCATGAAACGCGACGGAGCGGCCCTTGCCAACATCCCCCTGCGCCCCATTCAAAGGGTGATTAACATTCGCCTGCGTGCCGAACAGCGCTTCGTGGAACCTCTCGTCGCCCTCGACGGTGCGCAAACGTCCCATGCCGTCTGCGTACAGGAGCAAGCCGCCGCTGTGAACACATTCCACGACCTTGGCCCAGACGTCCGCTTCTGATGTGTTGCCGTCCAGCAAGATCAGCGCCTTGATCTTCGCGAGTCCGCCATCGCGGATCTGTTCGTCGCTCATGTAGTCGAAGTCAAATCGGTCCCGGAGCGGCTGTAGCAGTCCCAGGAACTCGTTGCCGTTGAGCTTGATGAAGGTCTGCGGATAGTACACGGCGATCTCGACGATAGGGCTCCGCTGCTTGAACTGTTTTCCCCATCGGACGAAGTTTTCCGTGGCGTCGGCCGAGCCAAAGAGGTTTGGGTAGTAATAGTGCAGGCCTCGCGCGCCCGATGCCGTCGCGTTGTAAATCCGGGCGGAAACGGCCTCGGGCTTGACCTCGCCCGCCGGCTCAAAGCTGAAGTATGCGCCGTATTGACGCCCCGCCGAGGCCACCCACCGGGTAAGCGAGAAGTTGGCCTTGTAGTCGCTTCCTTCATTCGTGATCCGGACGCCGCCGCCCACCTCCGCGGCCGCTTTGCATTGATCTCCGAAGTTTGCGCCGTGCTCCGCCGGCGCGTGCCCGCCCGTACAAAGGTATATCCCGCCTTTGGGAAAGTTGTTCCGCGTCTCGCGCAGCCAGAAACGCGACCACTCGGTCATCGAGCCGATGTACCAGTCGCAGAAGTCCAACCATGCCCGGTCATTGGGCGCGTCTTTTCGCAGGAACGGCTTGATTCCGTCGAAACCGGCCACGGGTTTTCCCCACGCCTTACTGAGTGTTTCAATATTGCCGTATTTACGTTCGAGCCATTCCCGGAAGCCTTCGACGGCATATTTGTCGCCGGCCCAGAACCCATGATGCGTGTGATACTGGCCGTGAATGTCGGCGGTCCAGTCATTTCCCGTTGCCACGTAGATGGCCTCGCCGTAGTTCCCCGTCACGCCCAGGAGTATCGATTCAATGACCCCCGTGTCCCGATAGTGATCGCAGAAGGCTTTGATGAAGCGTGACACATGTTCGCGCAGAACGGGATTCCACAAGGATTGGACGTCGGACTCCTCGCCGTGCTCGAGGCAAACGTAACCTTGGCTCCCCGGTTTCTTGTAGTACCAGTCCGGAAGGCTGTACGCCGACCCGACGATCAGAAACGGCACCCATTTCAGCCCGTATTTCCTGTACACGTCAACGTACGCATCGTAGACGCTCCAATCGTAACGGCCCGGCTCCAACTCACACAGATTCCAGCGAACGTAACCTTCATGACTTGTGACTCCGATGGATTTCATGAGAGGCGCCGCGGCCGTCAGCGTCCGTGTCTGCTGCCGCACGTCCTCTTTGCGCGCCGGGTCGAATCCTCCTACGATCAGTTCGCCGCCACGTCCGATCTTTACTCGTGTCCTCAGGTCCGCTCGGCTCATCCGGTCCAGTTTCTCGCACCCCTCAGGCTTGACCCGGCTCAGTCGGATCGATCGAAGGAAGAGCGCCGGGCCGCTCAGCCGAAAGTCCGCTCCCAGATTCTGACGGTGTTTGAAAAGCGGTTTCTCAACCAGGAACACAGCCTTACGCCACTGCTGCCTTCCCGTAAGCCAGCCGCCCCATTGATCCTCGCTCGCGAGATACTTGGCGCCTGCGCCGTCTTCGGTGGCGCTGTCATACTGCAACTGGACCACGCCGCCCGGCTCGCCGTCGTAGTACTCCACCTCGAGATACACCGGCCCCTTGAGATCCTTCACGAGGACCTCCTCGACCTCGAAATAGAGGTACGACGAGCGCGCCGTCGCGTCGCTCTTGTTTGAAAGACAACGAACATCATCGCGCACCGAAAACGCTGTGCAACCATCCGCGCCATCGAGCGAACGGATGCCTTTCTCCTCAGGCCCTCGCGCGCGCATGCGATAAAGCGCATTCTCCACGTCCCCGGACGCACACCACGCAAAGCTCGACAACAACACCGCCACCGCAGCCCACAATCTTGTCATGAAACGACCCTTTCTACCCAAAACCCGCTAAGCTTCTTGCCAGTGTACTCGATCTCGGACACGAGTTCATTCCGAGCGTGCTGGTTTCAAACCTGGCGTGTTTGATATACACTTGCACACGTGTTGAGCCGCTTGATCATGAATGCAAGGCGTATGGCAGGAACCACACAAGCATCCGTTGGAACCATGCGGCGTGGCCGGAAGCTCTGGCTAATCTGCATGGCGGTGGCCGCTCTTCATTCATTCGCACTCCACGCCGAAGTGCCCCGGACCATCACGATTTACTACTGGGGCGGAGAATGGGACACCCTCGCGCTCGAGATCATCCAGGACTTCGAGGCCCGACACAACGGCAGCGACGGCCAGCCAGCGCTCAAGGTCATCATGGGGCAGACGGCCACTATCAACCACGTCGACGACCCACAGCGCCTCATGACGTCTGTTGCAGGCGGCGACCCGCCTGATGTCGTATGGTTCAATCGGTATGCGGTCGGAGGCATGGCTTCCCGCGGGGCCTTTGGATCACTCCAGCCGTTTCTCGATCGCGACCTTGCACAGCGTCCCGACGACCCGCTCACGCTCAAACCGGAACAGTTCTACCCGACGTGCTGGGCGGACGTCGATTACGAAGGCGAGATCTATGCTGTTCCCGCGGATACCGATAACCGCGCCCTCTATTACAATAAGGATATCTTCGCCAAATACGCTGAAAAACTCATCGCTATCGGCTGCGTTGACCCGAGCGATCCGACGAAACCAGGGCCGCCGCGAAACTGGGACCAACTCAAGAGGTGTGCGCACGTTCTCACGGAGTGGGACGAGAATGGCAGGCTCCGCCAGGTCGGCCTCATCCCCAACTTCGGCAACTCGTGGCTCTATCTTTATAGTTGGCTGAACGGCGGGCGATTCCTCAGCAAAGATGGGCTCACGTGCACGCTCAATGCGCGCGAAAACGTCGAAGCGCTCGTATTCGTAACGGAAATATACGATGTGATGGGCGGGGCGCAAGCCGTCAGCGCGTTTCAGAGTACGCTGCAAGGCGGAGGTCTCGATCCGTTTCTCTCGGGAAAAATCGCGATGCGCATTGATGGCGATGGTTTCCTTAACACTATTGCCAACGAACGCCGCGACATGCGCTTCGGCGTTGTCCTGACCCCTGCGCCAGAAGGCAAACGCGCGCTCGGTTGGTCCGCGGGTTGGTCCTGGGCGATTCCGCGCGGCGCCAAACACCCCCAGGAAGCTTGGGAATTCATCAAACAACTGGCCTCGCCCCGCGCCTATGAGGTCCGCGCCGATGCCCGCCGGCAGGCCGCGCGCGCTGCAGGGAACATTTTCCTGCCCTGGATCAGCGCGCGCCGCGACATCACGGAATGGGCGTTCCGGCACTACCTCTTCGAGGATCTCACCATCGATGATAAATTCAAAGACGCAATGCGCGTCTTTCTCGACGGGATGTCCTTCTCCGAGCATCTTCCCATCACGCCCGTGGGCCAACTGCTGTGGACCGCACAGGTCCGGGCGCTCGAGGGCGGCATCTTCAAGCGCTATGTCAAGGATGACGTTTGGCGCAATGCTCAGATCGCCCTCGACGTTAACACCCAGATGGTCCAGACGGCTCTCGACCGGTTCTACAAGCCGAAACCGTATCCCACGATATCGTGGCGTCCGGTCATCTGGTCCTATCTGGCAATCATTACCCTTCTTCTCGCGTTCATGACGCTCCAGTTCATGCGCCGGGCACAGGCACGCGGCTTCTTCCGCCGCGAGTACTACGCGGGATATCTTTTTGCCACTCCGTGGTTCCTTGGATTCCTGATCTTTGGGGGCGGCCCCATTGTCTTCTCATTCGTGATGAGCTTTTGCGAATACGATGTCTTGTCGCAACCGAAATTCGTCGGTCTCGACAACTACGCTACGATGTTCTCGGGCGATCCGCTGTTCTACACCTCCCTCGGGAACACGCTGTTCATGGCCATCGGCATCCCCTTGGGCATGGCCGTGAGCCTGGCCATCGCCGTCTTGCTCAACTATGAGGTCAAAGGCATGGCTGTCTACCGCACCTTCTACTACCTTCCCGCAATCATGCCTGCCGTGGCCGCGTCGATCCTGTGGATCTGGATCTTTAACCCTGAAGAAGGGATCTTAAACACGCTTCTTGCGAAGATCGGCATCGCGGGGCCCGCCTGGCTGCAAAGCGAAACCTGGTCAAAGCCCGCGCTGATCCTGATGGGGCTATGGGGCGCGGGCGGCGGCATGATCGTCTGGCTGGCGGGCTTGAAGGGCATCCCGAGACATTTGTATGAGGCCGCCGAGATCGACGGTGCCGGGCGCGTGCGGAAGTTCATAAACGTCACGCTCCCCATGCTCAGCCCCTACATCCTTTTCAACCTGATCATGGGCCTTATCGGCACCTTTCAGATCTTCACCCAGGCATTCATCATGACCCAAGGCGGCCCGCTCGATTCGACGCTCTTCTACGCGTACCTCCTCTTCAACAACGCTTTCCGCTATATGAAGATGGGCTACGCCTCCGCGCTCGCCTGGGTCCTCTTCGCCATTGTCCTCGTCCTTACTGTTGTCCAGTTGCGCCTGTCAAAGATCTGGGTGCATTACGAGTCCGAGACCTGAGGCGTGACCCAGGTTTGCCAGTGTCAAGGTGCAGAAGTTCCCTTAACTGCTCAATAGGGATCACACCTCCCGTGTATTTTCCCCGAAGGGATAGTCGGCCCGAGTCCTGAGGTTTCCTCAAGTGGATAATCGTAAAAGATTTCTGCAATTCGGTACTAGATAAGGCAGTCAGCAGTCAGGAATCAGAATGTAACGATAGCGTGGGTTATGTGGCCCCTGAAATGCACGGGTGATTCACCCAAATGGTGGAGCGCGCTTCTTTCGTAACTCGTTCCTCTTCTGACTCCTGGCTCCTGTCTTTTGACTCCTACTGCCGTCTGTAGGGTTATGAAAATCAGATGCGGATGGGCAGGATGACGAACGGAATCCCCCGCGTGTAAAGGCGCCGTTGGACGGCGAACACGATGTAGTTGTGGAGAAGCCGCGTCAAGGGGGTGTCCTCCGGGAACACGAGTTGTCCCCCGAAGAACACGCTTTGCGGAAAACGCTCGAGGATCTTGGGAACGAGTTGGAATACCTCTTCGACGACGTCGGTCCCCAAGGCCGAGAATCCCTCGGCATAGTAGCCTTCACTCTTCATGAATTTTACGTAGCGGCCGAGCTCAGACTCGATATGCTCGCGGAGATGGCCGAGCTCGGCTATTCCCTTGAAGTTGCCTGCGTCGACAAGCCCCACTTGAACGAATGCAAAGTTTCTGAACGATTCTCCGAACAGTTGCTTGACGCTGAAAAGCGTGTGGAGTCCGAGCCCGTTGAAGCCGTTGACAAGGACGACAGCGGTCCTTGTCTCGGGCCGATACTGCGGCCCGGCCTTCTCATCCACCCCGCTCGGGGTGATCGATGCGGCCCGTCCCACGGCCATATCCGAGGCTGTCACCAACGTGTCCAACCTGCGCAGCATTCTCCGCGCCTTCTCGTAGTGGCGGCGGATGGTGAGCGCGAGACAAATGAGACTGCCGGTCACAAGCAGCGTAATCCAGCCTCCTTCCCCGAACTTGATGTATACGACGGACACGAGGATGAAACCAGTCATGACGAGCCCGATGCCGTTGATGGCGATCCCCTTTTTCCAAGGTTGATGCTTGGCTCGGCATTGCCACCAGTGCCGGACCATGCCCAACTGGGCCAGAACAAACGTGATGAAAACCGTGATGCTGTAAAGAACGACCAGGAAACGCACGGATCCCCGCGCCATGGCCATTGTAACCAGGGCCGCGCCGCCCATCAGCACCACGCCGTTCTGCGTCACGAGACGGTCGCTGAGGTTCGCAAACCGATTCGGAAACCAGCGGTCGATGGCCATGTTCGCCAATACGCGCGGGCCCCCCATGAAACCCGTCTGGGCCGCGACGAACAGGATCGCCGCTTCGGATACCAGTGTGACGAGAACAAAACCGCGTCCGAAGGTCGGGCTCCACCCTGCCGTCATGGTCTCGAGCATGACGGCGTTCAGCGTCTTGCCTTCCTGGAACACGACGTTCAGGAGGACGTACGCGAACATCAAACCGATGACCGCAATCACAAGCGACGTCGCCATGTATACCATGGTTCGCTTGCCCGTGAGGGCCCGCGGCTCACGCAGCATCGGAAGGCCGTTGCTGACCGCCTCGATGCCCGTGTAGGTGCCCGCGCCCATGCTGTAAGCCCTTAACACGAGCAGGAGAAAACCCAAAACGCCGAACTGCCCGGCAGCCGCCTGGCTTTCCTGGATGGTGTTCTGCGCCATGTCCACCAGGCCGGCGGCTCGAGTCACCATCACATACAGGATGGCAAAAGCATGCGTGATGATAAAAATCATGAACACGGGAAGCAGAGGCACTACGGATTCCTTGACCCCCCGCATATTCAGGGCCATCAAGACCATTACCCCAAGGATCGCTGCCCAGATCTTGTACGTGTACCACTGCGGGGGGAGGAAGCTGAAAACGGCGTCCGCGCCGCTGGCTATCGACAGCGAGATGGTCAGGGTGTAGTCGATGATAAGTGCGCAGCCCGAGATCATGCCGAGCCAGGGCTTCAGGAGCTGGCTCGCCACGAGGTAGCCGCCGCCCCCGCTCGGGAAGAGTTCAATGATCTGGGAATAACACGTGCTCACCACAATGACGGTAAAGGCGCTGCCGAGCGCGACGTAAACCGCCAAATGCGGGAATTCCCTCAACACCCGGAAGGCTTCCTCGGGACCGTAGCACGACGAAGAAAGACCGTCCGCTCCAAGCCCGACCCAGGCGAAGAACGCGATCAGGGACAGCTTGTGAAACATGCTGGGGTCGCGAGGGTCCCGCGCCCCGCCTATTATCACCCTTCGCAGCCGCGTGACCAGCGAAGGTCGTATGTCGTCATCCATGCTGTATACCCGTGGCGCGCCGGCCGTCCCAGCAGGACCGGACACAATGAACCCCGAATTAGCGATCATAAGGCCCAAAAGCGCGGGAATGCAAATCCACTTCATCGATCGATGAAGCAGGACAGATCGTGGCTCGAAGGACTATGCTTTACGCGGCGGGGAACTATGACTCGGGTCCATCCGAGGCGGTTGCGCCCGTCATAGTCGAGCGCGGGTTGCCGGTGGGCGGCATCGTGCTGTGGGCGTTGCTGGTGGGCATAGTGGCGCTCAGCGGCGCCATGACCCTGCGGAGAAAGAGCCAGTAGACTTTGCAGGAAAAACTTGAATACAGCCGGACGTGCGCAAGCACGCCCAGCTTTGTTATGGGCTCTTCGTGGCGCGGACTTCCAAGTCCGCGCACTGGGGTTTCTATCTTATGCTCGGCGGGCTTGGAAGCCCGCCCCACGAGCTTGGCAATGTCTTTACAGGACTTCTTATCAGGAATTCGAGATAATCATCGTAGGTCCGATTTCCAGATCGGACCTACTGGGGCGCCAATTCGCTTATTGCGGTTGGTCAGGGGGCGCGCTTTGGGCAGCGTCGTTCCGTGAAGCTGCCGGAGGTCGTGGAGTAAGTTTTCCGAGGAACGCCGGACGGCTGGCGCCCGTCGCTTGAGGGACGTTGGCGGGCGTGCCGCAGATGGTCTCATTGCCGAGAATGGCGAAAGACACCGCTTCCCTGGCGCTCGAGGGGAGTCCGTACTGGTCGCTGGTGTGGATCGTGATGTCGGGGATGCCGTTCTTGAGCATACCAAAAAGCGTTTTGTTGAATACGCCTCCGCCGCTGACGACGACGCGGGCGATTGTGTAGTTTGGGCGCACGAACCGGTCGAGCGATCTCACAATGCTTTGCGCCACTGCGGCCGTAACCGTGGCCATCAGGTCCTCGGGCGAGTGGCCTCTTCGCAGTGCCAACGCGTCGCGTATGTAGACCTCCGGCCCGAATTCCTCGCGCCCCGTGCTCTTGGGCGGCTTGCGGTCGAAGTACGTATGGGAGAGGAGGTAGTCCATGAATTCCTGGATCACGACCCCTTTTGCGGCGAGGGCGCCATCCGTATCGATTGACTGCTCTCCGCGCGTCAGCAATCGCACCGCCCCGTCAATGGCCATGTTTCCGGGGCCGGTGTCGAATGCAAGGACGTTCTCGAATTCCGGCGTGACAACGGTCATGTTCGCGATGCCGCCGATGTTGAGGCAGACCAGCGTTCGCTCCGGGCGCGCAAACAGCACCCAGTCCGCATACGGCACGAGAGGCGCCCCCTGGCCTCCCGAGGCCAAATCAGCCGGCCGGAAATCCGAAAGGACGGGCAGCCCCGTTCGATCCGCGATAATGGCCGCCTCGCCGATTTGCATGGTTCCGTATGGATGGTCTCCTCGAGGGGGAACGTGCGCTACGGTGTGGCCGTGAGACGCAACGAAATCGACCGTCAGTCCCTCTGCCCACGCGATGTTCATCATTTCTTTTGCTGCCTGGGCCAGCCGCTCGCCCAGTTCAAAGCTGAGCACACACGCGTCCTGGGCCGTGAGGCGTGGATCGAGGAGACGGTTGCGCAATGACGGCGGGTACGGGAAGTCTCCTCGATCGATGAACTTCAGATGGAGGCCGGGTCCTGTACCCTTGATGCGGACCAGCGCCGCCGAGATGCCATCGCACGACGTGCCCGACATCAGCCCAATCACAAACCGGACCGGTTTACTCCTCAGCTTCTCGATATTCATCACTGCATCCTCACTACGTCCGACCGGCTGAAATAGTGTTTAAGAATCTCCTCATAGCCGGCCCCGGCCAGCGCGCGCGCCCGCGCACCGTCCTGGCACAAACCTACACCATGTCCACGGCCTCCCCCGATAAACGTAAACGAGGCCGGGGCGCCCTTCTTGCCGTCCGCGTCGATTATAAACATTGCACTGTTGAGCCCGCCAAATGCAAGTCGGATGTTCAACTCTTTCCGCACGACCTGGGTTCCTTTGCCGCCGGCAATCTTCACCCACTTCAAACGCCCGCCCACGCCTCGATCTCCAAGCTCGATGCCGCGGATGTTTCCAACAGGGTATTTCCTGTTCACGATATCGCTGAGCTCGCGCGCCGTGAACCTTCGCACCCAGCGGAAGTTGTCAGGTTCGGCGCAACAATAGGCCGGAGGCTTGGTTCTCAACCACTTGCTCATGCCGAGTTTTTCGAGGCCGTTCGAGGCGGGATTCATCCCATCATGAAAATCCGGCACGCCTCGCAGGGCTGAATTCGGCGGCGCGGACCACACGCAATCGTTGTCTTCCGTCCAGCCTCCGCAGTTGGCCGAGAATACCGTGGGCACGACCCGCTCACCGGCCACCAGCACCATTCCATGGGTCTGCGCGACGGCTCGGTCGGTGGCCTTCTCGCGGCCGCCCGCCCCCAGATACGCCCGGCAATGTTCTGTTCCGCAGAAGTTGAAGCCCTCGAGGATGTGCTTTCCCGCCATGCTCGAGACGACCTCGCTGCGCGCCGACACGGCCTGCGCTTTGAGCGCTTCTACGGGCCATGCCGCGGGCATTTCCGCGGGGAGCACGCCCGCAAGGTAATCCTCGAGAGGAAGCGTTTCGTACATCTCGAGGAGCCCGTCCGGCCCGACAGCGACCTCCAACTCCCCTGAGTATGTTCTGTTGGCGCGCTGCGGCCGCCAGAACCCGAAATCGATGTTCCTTACCTCGACCGCGCGCGTGCATCGAATGTGTGTGGGAACGGGGATCTTCAGCGACTTGACGCTCGTTCCCAAGTTTAGCTTGGGAACGAGCGCGATACTCAGCATTCCCTTTCCCCGCTGTATGGTTTCCGGCACGATCCATCCCGACACACCCTGTTTCTCGAGCTTTGTCTTGAGCGATGCGGCCTTTTCCATCAAGTCGAGTCGCGTGAGGGACACCCATAGGCTCCGTTCATCAATGACTTTCTGCGATTCCGTATGCAGTTGCTTCCCGAACGTGACCAACTCCGGCTCGTAACCCTGTTGCTTCCATCGAGCGATGTATTCGCGGGCCTCGTTTGCTTCCGAGGGCCGGAAGGTCTTGATGAACAGGTGGAAACGTTGCTTTGCAGCGGCCACGCCTGATACTCGGATCGAGTAAGTGCCCGCGGGAAGGAAGCGTTCAGCGTCCTCCCAGATCAGCGAGAGGTCTTCGGGTGCTCGGAACGTGATTTCGCTTTGCTTTGCGGTGAGCCGCACGCGGACGGTCTGATCGCCCAGAGTTTCCGTGGCGAAAGCACCGAAGGCCGCGATTGTGAGAGCGACTGCGAAGGGAGTGGGAATCCTTCTCGAGATCATCGCTCCGCCTTCCTCCGTTTTTCTCCAATGGGTGCCTTGTGGCGTTCAGCGCCCACCTGCCCGTGTATACAAGAGTCCACTCTGTCCACCCCGTCCATTCATTCCACCGATGTCTCCGCGCGAGTCCCGACAGAAACCCATTCCGGAACCGGACCTGCTGCCATCAGCAACTCGATAACCGCGCGGTGACCCACGAGATCGGGGAAGTCCGGTTCTACGGCAGGCCAGAGGGCTGCAAGGGCGTGCTTGAAGCTTTCAACAAAGAGAGAGGAGTGTCTGAGAACGCCGCCATGCAAGAAACATCGCGCTGTTTCAGGCAAGGCCAAGCGACGCTTCGCTGCGGCAGTTTGCGCGGCAAGGCGCTCCGCCTGCTCGACAATGCACGCCCGCGCCGCCGCGTCCCCCTCCATGGCGAGCGCGTCGACACTCGGAGCTAACGCGGCCACTTCCTGTTTCGAGGCCGATGCCGACCAGGAGACCAGTTCACCAAAGGAGTTCACTCCCGCGGCGTGCGGCAGCGCGGTCACCAACCTGCTATCGGGCCCAAGGCCATCAATGGCGTAAGATGCCGCGCGCAGCCCCGCCGCGGCAATGTGATATGCGCTGCCCTCGTCGCCAAGGAGGCGTCCACGTCCGCCGATGATTGCAGAATGTCCGTCAGCGGCCTGTGCGAGCACGCTCGAGCCTGTTCCTGCGATCGCAAGCACGGCAGCTTGGGTTCGTGCGTTTGCATACAGAATCGGGTGCAGATCATCCGTGACGGCCGCGCGTTCCGTGCGAATTCCCGCGCACAGGGACCTCGCGATCATGTCACGCAGCGACGGCTCTTTTGCCCCGGCGATACCCGCGGCTACTCTCGCGATAGCCTCGTCCGTGAGATCTTTTGCCAACGCAACAAGAGCTGACACGCAAGGGCTGATGCCATATTCCACCGGATTGCATGCTTTGCCCGCGGCTTCCGCGAGCAATGCGCCGTCCGATGCATACAGGCCGGCACGCGTGGTTGTGGCGCCGCCATCAAATGCAATAAGTTTTGACATGGCCCTCCGCTTGCTGCACGAAAACGCGTCCTCATTTCGTCTCTTAATAGGGTTATCGTATCACGACGGATGACATGCCGGGAAGAGGATTTCGATGAACGCAGACCCGTGTTCGATACTGGCCTTGTTGCTCTCGCCAGGCGTAGGTCTGGCCGCCGTGCGGCGTGCCATCGCCGCGTCCGAAGCCGCAAATCTGCCGCTGGCCAAGCTCTTAACCTTGCCATGGCAAGAAGCCGTACACGTATTGCCTCCGGGACTGCACATGGTCGCCGCCGACTTGAGGCAATGCCGCAGCGCGGCTCAAGACCGCGCGCGCCGCCTTCTCGAACGCGTCAGCGAAGCAGGTTTTCAGGCGATTTCCATCGACCGGGAAGACTACCCGCATTCGCTTCGGGACACACTGTGCGAAAACGCCCCGCCGCTGATTTTTGCGGCAGGGGATCCCGCGTTGCTCGGTGCGGCATCGGCGGCGGTCGTTGGGGCGCGTGATCCTTCGCAACGCGGCGGCCATGTTGCTTCCGCATGTGCCGGGATTCTGGCAGGGGAAGGCGCGGTGATCGTGAGTGGCGGCGCTCGCGGCGTGGACTCGATAGCACATGAGGCTGCCTTGCGAAAAGACGGCAAGACAATTGTTGTCTTGCCTCAAGGGATTCTTACCTATCGCGGCGCTGCCCTGTTGTTTGACGCGATCCAGGACGGGCGCGCGGCCATTGTCAGTGAGTTCGCGCCGGACATGGGCTGGGAGACGCACGCTGCCGTCACGCGCAACGCAACCATAAGCGCGCTGGCGCGGCTTGTGTGCGTCATCGAACCTAAGAGGACCGGTGGAAGCGTGCGCACCGCCCGTTGCGCGTTGTCGCAGGGCAAGCGTGTCTTAGTCTTTCCCGCAAGAGGGTTCGCGTCCGTGGCGCAGGGCCTTTCCAGCAGCGGCGCGCTGGAACTGGTCGAGGGCCGGCGCCCCGTGGACCTCAAGGCGCTCGCCGATCTCTGGCGGACCGCCTCGGCCCGCCTGCAGGAACAGGAAACGCTTTTCTGACGCCCACGCCTTCGAGAGGATTGCTCCCCCTCGTATCGTTCTCGTGCTATACCGAAAATCCGAATGTTCGTTGTACCGGCTTTAGCCGGGGGATTGCACCAACGACCCCGCCACCCTAAAGGGTGTACAACGAACATTCGCACTCTCGGAATGGCATGAGCATGTGCAGGAGCACGTGATGCGAAAAGGGCCTTACTTCGCGAGGCTTTCGCGCAGTCGGTCGGACCAGTCATGGGCCAACAACCCAAAGTCGCGCACGGTGAGACGCCGCGTCAGCTCGTCAACGTGTTCGAACAGGATGTCGATGCGTTGCGCGGGGAGGAGGTCGCCGGCGCGCTCCGCCCATTCGATGACACATACTCCGTCGGGCTCAAACAGGTCTTCGTATCCGATATCCGCCAACTCATCGAGCTGCCCCAAACGGTAGAGGTCGACGTGATACAGGCGCGGAGGGTCGCCATACTGATTCACGATGGTGAAGGTGGGGCTGCTGACGATCTCGCCCGTCGCGAAGTGCAGTGCCATGCCGCGCACAAAGCAGGTCTTGCCCGAGGCCAGTTCGCCACGCAGAGCTACCACGGCGCCCGGGGCAAGGAGGTCCACGAGCGCGGAGCCGAGTCGCTCCGTTTCTTCCGGGGAATGGGTCTCGATTGTCAGCGATTCCATCTGTATGCAGGATTCACTTCGCGGCAAGGCGGAACACTTCGCGTTCAGCATAAGTCAAAACACGCAACGAGCGAAAGCGTTTCTTGAGAAACCGGGCTAAGACCGGCACGATACAGTTCTCCGTTCCCGCGTGACCCGCGTCGATAACGGCGAGGCCCTGTTCTTGTGCGGCCAGGGCGTCGTGGTAGCCCACGTCCCCGGTTACGAATGCATCGATGTCCGCCGGTATCTCGCGGACCTTGCTCCCGCCTCCGCCACCCAATACAGCCACGGTGCGAACCTGTTTCTGAAGATCTCCGACGCAACGGACCGAGGACAATCCCAGGGCCGCGCGGACGTGTTGGGCCAAGGCGCGCATTGACATCGGTTTTCGGAGTTTACCGCGAACGCCCAGCCCAACACTCGTATCCTTGTTTTCGAGTTGTACCAAGTCGTATGCGACTTCCTCGTACGGATGGGCTTGCAACAGTGCGTTGACAACCGAAGGGATTCGTCCCTTAGGCACGAGGACCTCGAAGCGGCGTTCCGGTTCCTCATTGAGCCGATGCCGCTCTCCCGAATACGGACTTGCCTCTTCGCTGGGACGGAAAGTCCCGACGCCTGCGGCGCTGAAGGTGCAATGGGTGTACTCGCCGACGACGCCTGCTCCGGCGTCGCATACGGCCTTGCGCACGTCGCTGAGATGCGTTTCGGGAACAAACGTCACCAGCTTCACCATGCCGCTGTGAGGCAGCGGGAACAGGGGCTTGCAGTTGACGAGATCCAGCAGCGTCGCCAGAGTGTCGTTCACCCCTCCCGGAGCGACATCCAGGTTTGTGTGTGCGGCAAAACACGCGACGCGGGCCGCCGCAAGTTCGATGCACATGCGCGTATGAGGCACGTCTGTTCTGAGCGCGCTGAGCGGGTCCCAAATAACGGGATGGTGCGACACGATCAGGTTGGCCTTTTTCCGGATGGCCGTCTGGGCCACCTCCGGCGTGATCGTCAGGGCGACGAGGACGCGCGACGCTTCCCAGTCCGGGTCGCCTATGCTGAGACCGATCCGGTCTCCTTCAAAAGCAAGGCCGCGTGGCGCCCATTCCTCGATCGCGGTACAGATGTCGCGTACCAGAGGGGCGGCTTTGGAGAAACGCCCCTTCACGATTCCCGCTCCATCGATACTGCACCGTATCCTACCACGCGGTCGTGATCGCCGGACGCGGCGGCGCTTGTTCGATAGTCCAGAAGCGACCACGTCAATGCGCCACGCGCGCGCGCAAAGGACATTGCCGCGACCACCGCGGCGCCGCCGCACATCGAGCACTGCCCGCGAGCCAGGCCTTCACACAAGGCCGCGCAGTTCTTGGCCAAGACAGTGTCCAGCGTCCGCTTGTCAATCTGATGCGCCGCTGAATCGTCCAGGTAATGTGACAAGTCCGTCGACGCTACGACCAAGTCATCCTCATCCAGCAGCCTGGCCAGCTTCTCCCCGGCTCTCTCGTGCCATTCGGAGGCCGGGCTGCCGAAAAGGATCGGTACGATGGGAACCGGCCCGATCGCAAGCCACAAGAAGGGCAACTGCACTTCGAGGGAGTGTTCATACAGATGGGGCAGAGTGGATTCGGAACCAAGTTCGCGGGCAAGGGTCTTGCCGAGGGCTTCGTCCACCGGAAATCTGCCTAACGGGATCTCGAAGCAATCAGAATCGATTACGGAAGCGGTGTCGATCGGATAGCGGTGGGAGCAGCCCAGCAGCGCGATGCGCTTGGGTTTCTTGCCGCGGACTCGTGCGTACGCAAATCCTGCGGTCGCACCCGAATAAGTGTAGCCGGCGTGAGGGACGATCACTGCCACAACCTTCTCGGGCGCAGGATCGACGTGCGCCTCGTCGAGACGCCACTGCACCGTTTGCTCGAGTTCCTTTTTGGAAGCTGGATAGAATTGTCCGGCCACGGCGGGTTTTCTCGTGCCCATGGTTCACCTCCCGGCGCGTATGCGCCAAGCAACCTCTCATAGAAGTCTAACAGGGAACTGGAAAACCGTCAAAATAGATTTCAAACCAAAACGAATACGACCTGTCCGATCTGTCGGATCAGTCCGATCCGTCGGATCAGTCCTACCTGTCTGACTTGTCCGACCGATCGGACATTACCCGAGCCGTTTCTCAGCATTGGCGATGTCTTCGAGGCTCGCGCGGTCGAGGATGCGAATGTGGCGCGCGCCGACAGACTCGATCAGTCCTTCTCGCATCATGCGTGCGAGAATACGCGAAAGGGTCTCAGGGATCGTTCCCAGTAAGCTCGCGAGCTGAACCTTGGGCAGTTCGAGCGTCAGGTCATCGGAGTCTCCCTGACGCTCACTCAGGTAAAGCAAATGAGCCGCGAGCCTTCCGGGCACTTCCTTTAGTGAGAGTTCCTCGACCAGGTTGGTGAAACGATGGAGGCGCCTCGACAGGTCCGCAAGCATGTTCAGCGCGAGCGTGGGATGCGTTTCCACGAGGCGCCTGAACGCTTGACGCGGGAAGAAAAGGGTGGTGCACTTCTCGACAGCGTCAGCGTGGGCCGGGTAGCGCTGCATTGACAGGGCGGCCGCTTCGCCGAATGTGTCGCCGGGACCAAAGACCTCGAGGATCTGCTCCTTGCCTTCGAACGAGAGCTTGAACACGCGCGCGCGACCCGTCAGTACGCCGTGGAATCCGACGGCCTCAGCGCCATCGACAAAGATCGTCTGCCCCTTGACGTAGCTCTTGACTGCCGCAATATCCGCCAGAGCCATGAGTTGTGACTTCTCAAGACCCGCGAAGAGCGATATTGACGCAGTTTGTCGGACTCGATCTTCGTTCATTTTTCGTAACTGTCCAGCTACCCTTCCATCGGGTGGCATGGATAAGGCTGATTTGGCCGTGTTGGTGCCAGAACTTAATGGCTATGCCAGAGAACCGGCCAAATCAGCCTTATCCATGGCGCCCCGGGCTGGGGATCCTGGACAGTTACCATTTTTCATCGCCTTTGTGGAAATTACACTTGGACTTGACCTAAGTCAAGGTAAACTGCCCGAAATTGAGGTACAGTTTGGCAAACAGTTGAAGCGAGTAACCAGCGAAAGAGGAGGATGATCACATGTTCTGCAATCAATGCGAGCAGACGGCCAGCGGGACCGGGTGCACAGTGAATGGTGTTTGCGGCAAGCGTCCCGAGGTCGCGGCGCTACAGGATCTGCTGACGTACGTGCTCAAGGGTCTTGCCGCCGTGGCGGTGGAAGGACGCAAAGTGGGAATCGTGGATCGTACGGTCAACGTGTTTACGGCCGAGGGGCTCTTTGCCACCGTGACCAACGTCAACTTCGATCCGGATCGGCTCACGGCCCTCATAAAGCAATGCGTGGCGCTTCGTGATGGTCTCAAGAAGAAGGTGAAGGCGGCCGGCGGCAGTATCGAGTTGCCCGCGGGGCCGGTTGATTTCGTGCCTGCTTCCGGCACGGAGGAGATGGCGAACCAGGCAATACGGCACGGCATCCAAACCGAAGGCAGCCAAGACGCGGATGTCCATTCGATTCAAGAGATCCTGCTGTATGGGATCCGGGGCGTGGCGGCATATGCGGACCATGCGCAGCTCTTGGGCAAGGAGGATGACGCCGTCTATGCTTTTCTTCAGGAAGCGCTCGTTGCGACGCACCGCAAGGACATCCCGCTCGGCGACGCACTCGCCATGGCCCTCAAATGCGGCGAGATCAACCTGCGCACGATGGAGCTCTTGGATGCCGGCCACACTGAGACGTACGGGCATCCTGTTCCGACGAAGGTGCCGCTCGGCGCGAAAAAGGGCAAGGCGATCCTCGTGTCGGGCCACGACCTGATGGATCTCGATGCATTGCTAAAACAAACCGAAGGGAAGGGCATCCTCGTTTACACCCACGGAGAGATGCTGCCCGCTCATGGCTACCCGGGACTCAAGAAGTACCCGCACTTCCATGGACACTACGGGACTGCGTGGCAGAATCAAGTCCTCGAGTTCCCGAAGTTCCCCGGGGCGATTCTCATGACGACGAATTGCCTTCAAAACCCGCGTTCAAGCTACAAGGCCAACATCTTCACCACCGGCATGGTCGGTTGGCCGGACGTCGTGCACATCGCCGACCGCAACTTCGCACCCGTGATCGAGCGCGCGCTTGAACTGCCCGGTTTCAATGAAGACGTTGACAAAGGCTTCGTCATGGTCGGCTTTGCCCGAAATGCCGTCATGGGCGTGGCCGGCCAGGTCATCGACGCGGTAAAAGCCGGCAAAATTCGCCACTTCTTCCTCGTGGGCGGATGCGATGGCGCCAAACCCGGACGCGACTACTACACCGAGTTCGTCGAGAAAGTCCCCAAGGACTGCGTCGTGCTGACGCTGGCATGCGGCAAGTTCCGTTTCTTCGACAAGCAGCTTGGCGACATCGGAGGAATCCCGAGGCTGCTTGACGTGGGGCAGTGCAACGACGCTTACAGCGCCATCCAGATCGCCGTGGCCCTTGCGAAGGCGTTCAACTGCGGCGTTAACGACCTTCCGCTCTCGATGGTGCTCTCGTGGTACGAGCAGAAGGCCGTTGCCATCCTGCTTACGCTGCTGCACCTTGGCATCAAGGGCATCCGCCTGGGGCCGAGCCTCCCGGCGTTCGTCACGCCGAATGTCCTCGACGTGCTCGTCAAGAACTTCGACATCAAGCCCATCTCAACGCCCGACGCGGATCTGTCGGCGATTCTGGGCTAACGGATTGTTGCAGCGGCCCGCGGCGAACGCGGGCCGCCGCTGAAAGGATTTGAACATGCGGCGCATGCGGAACATCATCGAGATAGATGAGGAACTGTGCAATGGCTGCGGAGAATGCGCCCTGTCTTGCGCGGAGGGGCCATTCGAATCGTTGAGGGAAAAGCGCGGCTCGTGTCCGAGACTTTCTGCGACGGGCTTGGGGCGTGCATGGGCGATTGTCCCACCGGCGCACTTAAGATTGTCCAGCGCGAAGCTGAAGACTTCGATGAAGGGGCCGTAAAGACGCACCAGACGCCGCCGGAGTCTCATCACGCGTGTCCCGGGAGCCAAATCCGCCGATTCGACGCCGCCCATGCCGATTCTTTGCAAGCGGAGTCGCGTTCCGCCTTGACCCACTGGCCCGTGCAGATTCGCTTGGTACCCCCGAATGCGCCCTTTCTGCAAGGTGCGCATTTGCTGGTCGTGGCGGACTGCGTTCCCATCAGCTACCCCAACTTCCATCGCGATTTCCTCGCGGGAAAGGTCGTCCTCGTGGGATGTCCCAAGTTCGATGACGTGGATCTCTACGTCCAGCGTTTCGCGGACATGTTCCGGGCTTCCGACATCAAGAGCGTCACGGTCGTTGTCATGCAGGTTCCCTGTTGCCAGGGACTCCCCATGGTTGTGAAAGAAGGAATGGGTCAGGCCGGCAAGTCCGTGCCAACGGAGAAAATCGTGATTACGCTGGAAGGTGCGATTCTCCGGCGGGAAACACTTGTAGCTTAAGAGATGACAAGAAAATGCGGCACAGCCGCCCTCGGCTGTGTTGTGCGGCCAGTACCAGCCGGTGTCTTGCCGTTACACAGCCGAGGGCGGCTGTGCCACATTCCTCGATGATTTCCTCACAAGCTCTAAAAGTCTGCCTCGCACGAATAAACACTCACCGGCGGCGGTTATGTTAAACGGCAACGTCGAGTTCGGGCCAGGTGGTCTTGCAGCTATGGTTTCGTATCGCGAAACGCGCTTTGAGGGCTTGCCGATCAGCGGCGGCGTCGTTCTGGCGCGTGTGTGCCTTTTCAACGACTGGCGGCACAGCAGGCTGCCGCAGTACAAGGTCGCGGGGGAGGGCGTGGCTCGCGAACGAGCGCGTCTTGAGCATGCGGTCCTCGTGGCATCGGAACACCTCGCCAAGCTGGTCGGACAAGTGACTCAACGCGTGGGCGCCGCACAGGCCGCCATCTTCATTGCGCAAAAAATGATGCTTGAGGATGAGGTGCTGCACACACAGATGTTCGAGCAGATCGAGAACAGCGGTCTAAACGCTGAGACCGTCGTGAGCACCAGTCTGGATGCGTACGAATTCATGCTGGCGCAGGTCGGTGACGATTACCTTCGGGAACGCGTGACCGATATCGCCGAAGTGAGGCGGCGCCTGCTTAACGTGCTGGGCAACATGACGCCGTCCCTCCAGTGTGAGGATGAACATCACTGCCATCGGGGTAACAACCGCATCATCGTCGCGGAAGAGCTGACGCCGACCCTTACGATGGCGCTCGACACGGACCACATTCTCGGGTTTGTGACGGAGCACGGGGGCGCCGCCTCGCACGCCGCGATCCTCGCGCGCGCCCTCGGCATCCCCGCCGTAAGCGGCATAGACGGGATTCACAACCATCTTTCGTGCGGAATAGAGGTGTTGCTTGACGGGTACAACGGCGCGCTCGTTGTGTGGCCGAAGGAGTCGACCCTCGATGAATATCCTTCGGTCAGACGGCCCGCTGCCGCCCACGCTGAGACGGTGGGGCCGGTTCCCGGACTGAGTGTCATGGCCAACATCAACCGCCACACGGAAGTCGGGGCCGCCGTGGCAATGCGCGCCGAGGGAATCGGCCTTTTCAGAACCGAGTTCGCATTCTTCATCGCAGGGAGAGCCTTGACCGAGGAAGAGCAGTTCGATCAGTACGCGGCCACCGTCCATGCCATGAACGGGAACCCCGTGACTTTTCGATTGCTCGACATCGGGGGCGACAAGCCCGTCGACTTTCTCAATCTGCCGCGACAAGACAACCCGCAACTGGGTCTGCGTGGGGCGCGCCTGTTGATGGCTCGCCCCGAGTTGCTTGAGGCGCAGGCGCGCGCTCTTGCCCGCGCATCGCGATACGGGCCTATCGAGATACTGTATCCGATGATTGCCGACGTCGAGCAGTTTGTTGCCCTGCGGGAGAGGTTCAAGAAGGCGGCGGCGGGGATTGAAAGCCGTCCGTTGCGTCACGGAGTGATGTTCGAGATTCCCTCCGCATGCATATGTGCCCGTGAGATCCTCGAGGAAGCCGAGTTCGGCAGCGTCGGAACCAACGACCTTACACAGTATCTTTTTGCCGTCGATCGCGACAATGAACTTGTTGCAGACGATTACAATACCGACAGGCCCGCCTTCTGGGCGCTCATGTCAAGCGTCGTCCGAGCGGCGGCGGAGGCAAGGCGTCCCCTTTCCGTCTGCGGAGAAATCGCCGCCTATCCCCCGCATGTCTTAAGGCTCATGGACCTTGGCGTTACCTCAGTCAGCGTCAGCCCGCGCCTCATCCCCGACGTGCGCCGAGCAGCCGCAAGTCGTATCACGTCCGCCTCAGGCGAGTTCATCTGATCGCACTTCTTACTTCTCACTTCCTGCGCAGTCCAAGACGGACCTTGCGTCGAACGGCTTGTCTGTCACGGCTTGAAACGCATCTGGGACTCCTAACGTCTCGTAGACGCTTCTCGCAAAGGCGTACACGCGGTGCAGATCCTCAGCGCGATAAGGCTCGCGGAAGCCGTTGATCGGATTGAAGAGCAGGACCTTCCTCGGCGCTATCGCCGCAATCACCTGTGCGAGATCGACACTCTGCAGGACGCGCGGTAGATATGCAGAAGCGCTCCAGCGCACTTTATGAGACACCAAATCGTGATAGGTAACAAGCGGCTGATCCACGATCACCGAGCCCACGCCAGGTATCATGGCCGCGGCAAGCAGTGCCGTTTCCGCCATTGCGTCCATCCCGACGAGGCAGACTTGGTTTCCGGAAGTTTCAGACGCAATGTGAGAGACGAGGCTTTCGATCTCGCACAGCCACTCGCCGATTAGCGTTCGATTCAACATCCAGAGGTTCGTGGCCAGCTCGAATTCTTTTGGGCTGTCTTCTTCAAGGCCGGTGAGCCGTGGGATGCACACGAGCGCGCCGGCCTCGGCCAAACCTCGCGCGAGGCTCGAAGTCAGCGTCTCTTGGCTGCTTCTCCGTGAGAGTAAGATACAAGCTATCGGGGATTTTTCAGGTTTTCCGGCGAGAGCGATCATCGAACTGAAGTGCGAACATTCGAGCCCTTCACCTTGCGCCGCAGGTCCCGTCACGCGTTCTTTGCCGATGACGGACAGCCCCGACACGCTGACGCCGCCCGCCAGTGTTCGAGTCGGGAAAGGCGACAAGGCGCTCTCGCCGAGCACGGGGACCGCGCAGATCTCGCGAATGCGCGTTCGCAGCATTTCTTGCCATTGAGGCAGATCCTCTTTGGCGGGGAGCGCTCCAAGTTCCGGCGTGTCGGGCAGCATCGATCGCACGAGTGGCTCCATCAGCGGACCCGCAACGTGATTTTCGCCGTCAGAGAAGCACCGCAGTTTGGGATCATCCCATGGTTCGAGATCCATCGAGGGCTCCGGGCTCGGTCCGCCGTCGCCTTCGCGTGCGAGGGCCTTCAAGAAGAAGCCGTATGCAGCCTCGCGCATCGCCTTGTCATATCCATGAGGGGCTTCCACCTCGACGTAGTTGAAGTTCTGCTCGGCCTTCGCTTCACGGTATGCCGCCGTCACTTCCTGCGCAGTTTGGCGCGCGCCCGAGATCGGGAAGTCCACGTCCTCGGTGGCGGATATTTGAAGAAGGGGTTTCGGCGCCATGAGCGCCATCAGGTCCGAAGTCCGCGCGAAAGTGATCACGCCGGACACTTGATTGCACAGATCCATGCCGCCGTTCCAGTTCCGCCCCGCCATCGCGCACAGGAAATCCATGTAGGTCACTGGATAACAGACAGGGGCCGCCGCGGCCAGACGATCTTCGACAGCCGTCGTGAACAAAGTGTTGAGGCCGCCGCCCGAGGCCCCCGTCAATCCGATTCGCTTCGCATCGATCTCGGGGCGGGTCTCGAGGTAATCGATTGCGCGCATGCTTTCCCACACCATGAACCCCTCTTGCGACAGACCCGCGAGAATGGGGAAGAGGTGGCCGTGCTCCCCTTCAGCGTAACGTTCGCCTTGGCCCATCGGGTCATAGATCAAGACGGCGACTCCCTTTTGAACCATGCCGGCGCAAAAAGATCGCGGGTCGCCTTCCGTCTTGCCGTGGTACCAGTGCCCGCAGGTGTAAAGCACGCAGGGTAACGGCGCGTCCGCGTTCTTCGGCAGATACAGGTGCGCTGAGACAGGGATGCCCGGCCACGCCTCGTATACGACCTTGTCGATCACATACTCCGGATACTCGACTCGTCCCACGGTGCGAGCGTTGAGCGGGGCGCGTTCCGGCATAGGCTCGAGGCCGTACGACCGCAACAATCTCGAACGTATCACCCGTTTTCGCGCATCGAGATCGGCAGGTCGAGGGAGTTGCCTCTGGTAGTTTGCCGCAAGGCTGAGGACCAGATTGCTCGTCACATCCGGAACCGTTGCGTCCATTCCGGCGGGCGCATACCCATCCAAGTATGCGGCGTCGGCCAGGAGTTCGAGAGCCGCCGCATCATCTGTTTTCTTCGTCAGTTCGTTGATGATCTTGGCGAGTTCATCCTCGAACAGCGGCAGAACATCCGACCAGTGATAAGGGCAAGGCAGCGACTTCACGGGAATCCACGCCGGAACGTCACTCAGGCTTTCGTACGTGTCCCGCGTGAGGTCTGTCAGACACCGGAAGTCGTTTACGGATGCACTGAGATACTTCGCACAGGCTTTCGTGTTCTTGGAGACGTCAACGCCGGCATCGACGAGCGCCTTTGATATCGCCGCCTGAAGTTTGTGATGGTAGAAATCGGCGATAAACGCCACGGCCTGCATGTCGCTCTTGATACGCTGCACTTCCTCGTTGCGTTCCTCTGTTAGCGCATTTGCGGAAACTGCTTCCCACACGGCCCGCCGCGCGTCTTTCGTTTTGTTCGCAAGGAACGCAACCGGGTCCCCGGCAAGCTTCTTTCCGGCCTTTGCTGCTTCTATGTAATCAGGGATGCGTGTTACATCGGGGAGGTCCAGGAACGGGATTCCTTTGGCCGTCTGCAATTGGCCGAGCAGCGCGCCCGCTCCCACGACCGTATGGTTGTCATTCCCGATCCAGAAGAGCCGTTGAATGCCAGGCAGGACGTCCGCGCTCACTTCATAAGCGTTGAGGACGTGAGCTCCCGCATTCTGGCCAAACCGTTTTGCGAGCCGGTCGAGCCAGTACGCCCTTTCCGATTTGGCGTCGCGGTTGGCGTTCCACGCGTACCGGCCCCACGCCTCAAACCACATCCAGTCTCGATGCCATTGAAACTCGGGCCGATCCGTCTTATCGCAGCCGTAGGGCCAGCGCCATGCCTTGCGCGGATAAAGATGAAGTCCCGTGGCGCCCGCTTTGAGCGAGTTCTGAATGCACCGCTGGATGTAAGACGGCGGACTCCAACGAAACGGCTCGAGGTTGCCCATGCAGTGGATGTTGACCACGTGGTTTCCGGACAGCTTTGCCCAATCGGCATTCTCCGGATCGATATCGGTGCTCGCGATCATCTCGACGTTGAATTTCCGCTCTGTATAAAGGCGCGGGTAGTTGCTGACTACGCGTTTCATATGCTCGAGGTCGATGCCCCACGAACGAATCATGATCGGGGGCGTCTTGCCCGTGCGCTTGACGGCGCCGAAGATCACGTTGTTGATCCAGTCCGGCGTGTATTCGAGTTTGAGCGACTCGCCGGGACAAATGTAAAGCCCCACGCTCGGGAACTCGCTTACGAAACGTTCGATGCAGTAACCCGTGTAATCGCTCAACAGCTGAGTCGGTTTGTCGATGCCGTGTTCAGGCAGCTTGTGTGCCTTCGCAAAGTAGACGGACACATGGATGTTGTAAAACTCGAACATCAACCAGATATTCCGCTTCTCGGCCTCCCGGCCAAGCCACATGAGCATCTCGTGATTGCGTTCGAGAAGTCCCGCATCGAGGCCGTCCTGCGCCTCGGGGTACTTTTCAAGCTTGACGAAATAGTCGAACGGATGCCCGTTCCAAAACGCGATGTAGTTAAAACGGTTGTCCGCGAGGAAATCCAGATACTCCGTCCACAGCGCCTTGTCGTAGAAGAACGGAAACTCGGCGGGCGTGACGGGGTAATCGTAAAGCCCCAGTTTCATCAAGAGTATGCACGTTCCGCGCAGGCTCATGCCCGGCGCTTCCGCGATATCGAGGTTCTCGGGAAGCTTTCCCGCGTCGCGAACGCGGCGCGCCAATTCAAGGCAGCCGTACATGAGGCCGGGCGCATCGTAACCAGCAACAACTATGCCCTCTGGAGCGGCAATCAACTGAAATCCCTCCGGCTTGCGCGCCGTCTCAGTCGTGATGCGAGACGGATCGACGAGAACGCGGATTGTCGTTCCAGCACTTTCAGAGACATTCATCCCCGCTTCAGCAAGGGCTGCGTTGAGCTTCCCTATGGCGAAGGCCAGGCAAGGTACGGCTGGTGCGTCCACCCAAAGGCTAGCGTCAGCGCCAAAACAACTCCCCGCAGGGACGGCAACCACACAAAGCAGGATCAGCCGCGTCAAGTGCCTCATCATCCTTCCTCCATAATCCGAACGTGATGCCTCTCTCACTCTATCATTGACTCCTTCCTTTTGTATATGATCCGCGAAGAAGGCCGCTCCTAACCACGGGTAGCAGAAGAGGGTGGCATGGATAAGCCCGGTTTGGCCGGTTCGGGACCCTGACCTTACGCATGCAGCTTTGATCCGGCCAAACCGGGCTTATCCATGCCACCCCGGCCGCCTCCGCATAGTAACCCCAAATCCTGACGCGCAACGGGAGGTAGGAGGGAGGAGATGATAAACGTCCGAAGCCTCAAGGAAGTGCAAACGATGCGTCCGTTCATGGTGGCCCACCGTGGAGGCGTCATCACGCCGGAGTCGCCGGAGAACTCGTTGCGCGCAATCGAACTGGCGGCTGACCACGGATACGCGATGGTCGAGCTCGACGTCATGGAGGCGGCAGACATTGAATGTCGCAATGGAATTGCGACCCAATAGCTGCAAGCTCAGAGTCCGTGTTCGTCCGTGCCTGCCTGGCCTTCCTCGCCAACCTCCCGTTCGAATTCGAGCGGGTGCCGCTCCTTCAAGTCCTCGATCGTGATATGGCCCGTGATCCACGACCAGTTCATCGGATAGGTCTGCGGATCGAAAATCATGTAGTACAGGTGCCACACCACGATCGTCAGCACGGCAAGCCAGGCTTCGTAGAAGTGGACCAGCGCCACGACATCCAGCGCGATCTTCGGGAGGAACTTCAGGAACAAATTGACGAACCACATGCAGAATCCGGTGAAGATCATCAATATAGTGCCCCACCACATCCCCCAGTACTCGAATTTCTCGATGTAGCTGTATCGGTCAAAAAGCGGCGGGTGTTTCGCGATGCCGACCACGTAACACAGATTGTGCACGACGTCTTTCGCGTCCCTGAACTTCATCATGAGATACCCGAGTTCCTTCCGGCCGGCCTTTGTAAAGACTAGGAAGGACCCGTTGCAGATCGCGAGGCCCACGAGAACCAGGGCTGCTATGCGATGGACGATGCCCCGAGCGGCCAAGCCTGTTTCGCCGTGGAAAATCAGTCTCGCCCACCAGGTGTCGGGATATCTCAAGGCAAATCCGGAGAGGGCGAGAGCGATGAACGCGACCGTCAGCACGAGATGACCGATAGTCATGGCAGTGGTGAATCGCCGGTACGTGCCCGCGCCCCCCAACTCCTGTTTGAACTTGATGGCGGCTCGGCGTCCCATCACGAGCGTGTTGTGCACGATCATCCCGCCGATAATCCCTGTGATGAGCAGCATGTAGATGATGCGCACGATCCCCAGCGCCTTCTGTCCAGGATCCGTCGGCATGATGTGCACCGCGCCGACCGCGAAGCTCGGGCTGGCGTTCTCGTGACACTTGCCGCAGGTCTGCGGCAAGTTGCTCTTGTTTACGGAAGACGCGGGATCGGAACTGGGCAGGATGCGGTGCTCTCCGTGACAACTCGCGCAGCTTGCAACGATATCGCTGCCGGCCTCGCTCGCCATGCCGTGATAGCTGTCCATGTAACTTGCCTGCCTGCCGGTCTCGATGCCGTATTTGTACATGATCCTTTCGTTATCGTGACAGCGCACGCACGTTTGCTTGACGACCTGATGCTTGTTTACCTTTGAAGTGGGCGAGCTCGGGGCCTCAATATCATGCTCGCCGTGGCAGTCGATGCAGGTCGGGGCGTCCTTGATCCCGTGTTCCATGGCTTTCCCGTGGATGCCCCCCAGATAGTCTTGAAGCGGCTTCGGATGGCACGTGCCGCATGTTGTGGGGATGTTCTTCCGGTACACCTTGGAATTCGGGTCGTCGGACCGGAGCAGATCGTGCGTACCGTGACACTTCGTACAAGTGGCGGCTTTGAGATTCCCGCTTAAGATCGTCTGCGAATGGATGCTCTTCAGGTAACTGACCGACGGGTTCATTACCGAGATCATGTGGCTTTTCACCAAGGCTGGGTCTGAATGGCATTTGCCGCAGGTAGCCGGCAGGTTCTTCGGATATACCGACGAGAGCGGGTCGGCTGTGTGCCTGATGTCGTGCTTGCCGTGACAGTTGTCGCACGAGGCCGCGCCGGTGTCGCCCTTCTCCAAGGAAAGGCCGTGGGCGCTCTTCTTGTACGCCTCGGCTTCGTCATGGCAGTTGCCGCAATTGACCGGCTTAAGGCCCTTTGGGTGGGGCAGGGATTCGACGTCGGAATGACATGAAACGCATTGGTCAGACCCGTGAACGGATCCCTTGAAGATCAATTCGTCGACGTACAGTGACAGCGGGGCCCCGTCAGGTCCCGTTTTGCTCAACGCCGGATCTTTGTGACACTTCAGGCAGTCCTGGTTTTCTTGCGCAAAGACACCGCTTGACGCTGCGCATAGCAGGATGCCTATCAGAGGCCATGCTTTCCTGGCGTTGCCTTTCATCCGTCGCATTCTCCGTTCTATGTCAGCCTCGCGGTTGACTGCATGATCGACGCGTCTGGCCATGCCGTTTCATCGGTATCCGAAAACCATCGACCAAAGGATAAACAGCACAAGGGTGAAGCCCGTCAATAGCGCAAGCGTTCCGAACACCGCCGCCCAGAAACGAAACTCCTTGGGCGCCTGTGGCACAATATGTTTCTCGAGTTCGCCGCCGGCGACCAGCTCATCATACTGCCTCGGTCGTTCCCGGGCGAGGTCTTCCACGGGCACGCGCCCCGTGAACATCGCCATGTCCATCGGAAACTTCTCGGGGCGGAAATGCGTGTTGAAGAAGTGGATAGTGAAGATGAAACCGACGGCCAACAGGGCCTCGTCGCTGTGAACGATGGTCGCGAGGTTGATGAACCAGCCGGGCAGGATATACGTGCACAATTCCGGGAACCACAGCATGATGCCCGTCGACCCGATTATCGCAATGCCCCAGAACACCGCGAAGTAGTCGAATTTCTCCCAGTACGTCCACTGTCCGTATTTCGGGCGCGGCCCCAGACGCGCGAACCATTTGAGTGTCTGGATGAACTCGCGGACGTCGTTCCAATTCGGCACCAGCGAGTTGGCGCTGAAGATCATCTTCAGCCAGGGGACGCCCGCTTTGCGCTTGCGCTGCACGATGAGCGCCAGATGAACGGCGAATACGAGAAGCATGATCACGGCGCACGTCCGGTGGACGACGCCCATTGCGCGAAAGCCGCCCAACGCCCGCGAAAGCCATAGTGCCCAGGACGAATACGAGAACTTGAGCGTCATGCCCGTGAGCGCCAGACCGAAGAAACTCAGGATCAGCACGAAGTGCAACTGCCGGACGATCGGGTCGAACCTCTGGAACATCCGCTGATCGCCTTCGACGGCCGTGGCGGCGTGCTTGTGCCGGAGTTCCCTGAAAGAGCGCGGCAGCCATGCGAGCGTGTGAAGTCCGAAGAAGCCGAAGGTGCCCACCAGCAACGCGGTCATGCCCCAGAACGCAAGAAACAACGCCGGGTACTTCGCCGGGTCATGATGCGTGGCATGGGTCAGGTAGCCTGCGAACCGGCGGTGCGATCCCTCGTGACATTTCCCACACGTCGCCACGATGTTGTCGCGGCTGATGTGCGAGCGCGGGTCCGTCACGGGCAGCACGTCGTGTGAGCCGTGGCAGTTATAGCATTTCGCCGCCGCCGCCACGCCCAATTTCGAGACCTTGCCGTGATAGGTGTCGAAATACGTGTCGGCCACGTCGCGATGGCATTGCCCGCAGGTCTGGAGGATTCTTTGTTTGAAGCCTTCCTCGTCGGTTCGGCTAATCGTGTGGGCCGTATGGCACGAACTGCAAACCGGCAGTGGCTTGTCCGTGTTGCTGACCAGAGGCGAGTGAATGCTTGCCGAGAACTGCTTCTGAATCCCCTCGTGGCACCGTCCGCAAGTCGCGGCAATGTTCGCCGGGTTCACGCTGGACTCCGGGTCGCGGGCCGGCAGCGCCTCGTGCGCCGTATGACAACTCGTGCACATCGCCGTTACCACGAGACCGCTCTCGAGGAGACCCTTGCCGTGGATACTCATCGAATAGTTGCGGATGATCGTGGTTTCGGTGCTGTGAAGGCGCTTAGCCGCTTTCTCGCCTTCACGATGGCACTGCCCGCAGAGGTCGGGCACGTTCTTGGGAAACGTCGGGGAAGCGGGGTCGTTCTTTGATTGCGTGCCGTGACCGCTGTGGCAGTCCAGGCACTTTGGGGCGTCCGGATCGTTCTGGGCCAGCAGTTGGCCATGAATGCCGTGTCTATACTGGGCCACTTCTTTCTCATGGCAAATCGAGCAGTCCACCTCGGGTATCACGGTCTCGCAAGGCCGTTTCAGCGAAGCGTTCGCGCCCGTGTGACATTGCGAGCAACGCTGCGCGGCATGCCTCGAGTGCTGCAATTCTGAAGCGTCCACTGCCGGCAGCTCCCGCGTGGCCCCTTTCACGGGCTGGCCATGGCACATCAGGCAGTCCTTATCGCTCACGCCTTCGTCGTAATACACCTTCCGGGCCTCGTGCGGCTGGTGACAGTCGATGCAGACGGGGATCTTCTCCGGTTCCTTCTCCCAGAGTTCCCCGTTGATGACCTTCCGGTGCACTTCCTCGATGAGAGCGTGACACTTCCGGCACGTGGCAACGATGTTGTTACGGTTGATCGTGGATTGCGGGTCCGTGTGGGGAAGGACTTGGTGCGCCGTGTGACAGCTCGTACATACCGCCGTCACCGTCAACCCCTTCTTAAGTAATCCTTCCCCGTGAATACTCTCCTTGTAATGTGTGATGATGTCGTGCTGTTCGATGTTTCGGGTTCGTGCGACGGGGGCGTTTTCTGCATGACATTGCCCGCAAGTCTTGGGCACGTTTATGGGATTAGTGGATGAAGCAGGGTCGCTGGACTTGTTGATGTCATGCTTGCCGTGGCAATCCGGGCAGGTGGGAGCAAGCGGGTCGCCCGCCGCGAGCTTCTTGCCGTGGAGGCTCTCGGCGTAGACCTTGGCCTGCTCAGTGTGGCATCCGGCGCAGTTGACCGGCTTGAGGCCTTCAGGGTGGGGGAGTTCCTTGATGTCGCTGTGGCAGAAGGTGCACCCGAGCGGACCGTGCAGCGATTTCTCCACCACGGCGCGGTCTACATATAGGGGAACGACGGTCCCATCGGCTCTTGTTACTGAAAAACCCTTATCGCCGTGGCAGAAGTAGCATTCCTCGTCTTCCAATGCGAAGCACGGCGAACTCGATATGGCGAGCGCCACTGCGGCAAAGG
>Ga0315279_10001607_pt1 | contig 37099 bp, 40 predicted proteins | sample YL17G06_20_MG_FD_203694 | JGI IMG/M metagenome (GOLD analysis project Ga0315279, IMG submission 203694) | Sediment microbial communities from Yellowstone Lake, YNP, Wyoming, USA - YL17G06_20 | ecosystem: Environmental > Aquatic > Freshwater > Lake > Sediment | place: USA: Wyoming | collected...
ATGCTTCTGTTGATGTGATCATTTCCAATTGTGTTATTAATCTCACAGAAGACAAAGGGTTGGTGTTTCGAGAAGCTTACCGGGTGCTGAAACCTGGCGGCCGGTTAGAAGTGTCCGATATGGTAGCTGACAACTCTTTTCCACCTGATCTGCGCGCCAACCCTGGAGCCTGGCCGGGGTGTGTTTATGGAGCTTTACCTGAGCAGGAATACCTGGACTTGGTGGCTCAAGCCGGCTTTCAGGATATCCGGACTCGCCGTAGCATGAGTTACGGCCAAGGCCTTGGCGTTCAGGTCTACAGCCTGGCGGTTTCGGCAAGAAAATAGCAGTGTACGAACAGAGCTAGGGTGGTTCTGCCGTGCCAACGACACGAGGCGCTGTATGGAATGTCACCTGATTTAGATGACGCCTGTCATACTTGACAGGTATTTAATTTGGAATATAATTCAACCATGATTGAATTATATATAGAGGTGTAAGATGGGAACTGTAGAAAAATCCCCGGTGAATTTGCAAGCGCTGGCTGAGCGCCTGAAGGTGTTGGCTGAACCGAACCGCCTGTTGATTTTCCATTTACTTATGGAAGGCGTGCAGTGCAACTGCGAACTGGGAGATGGCCTTCAAATGGCACCCAACTTAATCTCGCATCATCTGCGAGTGCTGCGCGAGGCGGGCCTCGTGGATGTCGAACGCGATGCGGTAGATGCCCGCTGGATGTACTATTCAATTAACCGCAAAGCACTGGAAGACCTTAACCACGCATGGGGCACCTTTTTTGACCCACAGCGGATTAAACCCCGCCGCCTGACTTGCGGTCCGCAGGGAGAATTTATCCGCCTTGAACACGTGAAAGTAGCTTAGTTTTTTTACCTAAATATTTCAATGGAGACTGAACTATCATGACACAATATATTCCCCTGTCTGATTTATTGCCCTCCCCAGCCAAAACGGCTGACGTGGAATTCTTCGATCCACCGATGTGCTGTCCGACTGGCCTCTGCGGCCCAACCCTCGACCAGACCCTGCTTGACGTGAGCGAGATGATCGTGTCCCTCCAGCGTGACAACCTGCGCGTGGAGCGCTACCAGATGACCAGCCATCCGAATGCGTTTCTTGCGAATACCGAAGTAATGAAATTGGTAATCGAAAAACAGATGGCTGCGCTACCCATAACTGTTGTTCGTGGCAAGGTCATCAAAGTCGGTGCATATCCTGAACTGACTGAAATCAAAGCCAAATTAAATGGAGCAAAAGCATGACAACTCAATTCATTTTCTTTTCTGGCAAAGGCGGCGTTGGTAAGACCAGCATGGCCTGCGCTCACGCCGTGCGCTACGCCGATGAAGGCAAGCGCACGCTAATCGTCACCACCGACCCGGCTTCCAACCTGGCAGACGTTTTCGAGCAGGGGATTGGACATCAAGTCACTTCCATTACTGGTGTACCAAATTTATCGGCTATGGAGATTGACCCTGACAAAGCCACCCAGGAATATATTGATCACGCCATGGCACCCCTGCGTGCCGCCTTTCCGCCGCAGATGGTGCAGGTGATGGAAGAGCAGATGAGCGGACCCTGCACCGCTGAAGTGGCTGCCTTTGACCGCTTCACCGATTTTCTGGATGTGCCAGCCGATAACGGTGGAGCTTTTGATGTGATCATCTTCGACACAGCCCCCACCGGTCATACGATCCGATTGCTGGAATTACCCTCTGAGTGGAGTCAATCTATTGACGCGGCCAGCGCCGGTAGCGGGCAAACTTGCCTTGGCCCGGCAGCAGCTATTCAAGACGCAAAGCACAAGTACGAACGCGCCCTGACTGCCATGCGGCAATCCGATCAGACAGCATTCGTCTTTGTCCTGCACCCGGAGGCGATTTCCATCAAGGAAACCCGCCGCGCGATTGCTGAGTTACGCAAATTGGATATTGCTAATTTTCGCCTGATCATCAACGGCATCATACCTCCTGAAGGTGCACAGAATCCGCTCTTTGCTGCTCGCACCAAAATGCAAGCGCGTTACCTGGCGCAAATCGACGCAGATCTGCCCTATTTGAAACAGCGCATGTCCTTACTGGCAGGCGAGATCAAGGGCGTGGAAAGACTGCGCCAGGTAGGAAAAATTTTCTTCGACGGAAGTTCCGCTGCCAAGACGTTTAAAGCCGAGCAAGTCCAACCTCAGGCTGCACTATTTGCTACCCCTTTGAAAGATGTGCGGGCACTCCTGCAGCCGAATGGTCATCGCCGAACAGTGTTCTTCGCCGGCAAGGGCGGGGTAGGCAAGACCGTTGCCTCCTGCATCACCGCCGTCTGGCTGGCCAGGCAAGGGCACAAAACCTTGCTCCTCACCACCGACCCCGCCGCTCACCTGGGGGATGTACTGGACAGCCCTGTAGGAGACGAAGTCGCCCCCGTCAGTGGACAGCCCAACCTGTGGGCGGTTAAAATTGACCCGAAAGCCGCTGCCGAAACCTATAAGGAGCGCATCCTGGCCGATGCCCGTCAGCGCGGGCGCCCTGAATCAGCCATCAAAGTGATGGAAGAGGAACTGGACTCGCCCTGCACCGAGGAGATGGCGGCATTTGATAAATTCATCGAATACGCCTCGCAAGAAGGATGGCAGGCGGTCGTATTCGACACCGCCCCCACCGGTCACACTCTGCGCCTGCTGGAACTGCCCGTGGATTGGAGCACGCAGCTTGATGTAAAGATCTTCGCTTCAGTGGAAACCACTGCCGCGGATGACGTTGCCAAGCAGCGCTTTGGTAAAGTCATCGAGATAATGGGAGATCCAGAACAAAGCACGTTTGCCTTTGTGATGTATCCTGAAGCCACGCCCATCCTTGAAGCCTGGCGCGCTGCGCAAGAATTAGGTACGGTCGGCATCCATCCCGGCTTGGTGGTTGCCAACATGGTCATCCCGCTGGGGCAAGCCAACACTGCCTTCACCCTGGCTCGGCGTAACATGCAGGAAAAGTACCTGGTCGAAATTGCAGAGCGCTTCCAGCTGCCGCTGGCTCAAATTCCACTTCTCTCCCACGAAATCAAGGGACTGGCAATGCTGGCTGAACTGGGTGAGCAGATTTACCAGAACGACCTTACTGTGAAAGAACCTGTAACCGGGGTTGCGATATATGGATAGTACAATTTGCCTTGGATATACCCCTCAAGGCGAATGTATGCACGAAATGAGGGCAAAACGTATGCTGGCAGTCTTTGCCCATCCAGACGATGAAAGTTTCGGAGCAGGTGGCACACTGGCAAAATATGCCCATCAAGATGTGCAGGTTGTTCTGTTATGCTTAACAAATGGAGAAGCTGGCATTCCTGGAGTAAAGCCTGAAGAAGCTGGGAATATTCGCATGCATGAATTGCGACAAGCCGCAGAACAGCTGGGGATTGAAGTTTATTTCCTAAGTTATCCAGACGGTGGGTTGGCTCGAACAAAACCGCAAGCCCTATTAGAGCTGATTTCAAGTTGGATAGATCTAGTACAACCCCAGGTCATCATCACATTTGGACCAGATGGAGTCTCGGGACATCCTGATCACATAACAATCTCAAACATTGTCACCCAGGTATATGACCAATGTTACAAAAAGGGGATACTGCTCTATATTCATCCGTCTGAAGCGACAGTACTTGGATGTGGTGTCTCTTCTACTGGGATTGAGGACAAGCAGCCACTGGTAGAAGTTGATATTTCTGACTATAAACTTGAGAAAATCCGGGCGATTCAAAGCCACACCAGCCAGAATCCCGATTTAATCGGCAAACCGGAAGATGTGACGGATAAAGTCCCATGTAGTGAATTTTATACAGTTGCTCGGGATATGAAAACAAAGGATAATTACCCAGATTGGTTTGAAACGATTAGAGAAGATGCAACGATCGCAATTTAAGAGCAATAGGAAATAAACAAGCCGCCTATTCGCACGATAAGGATATTTTATGAAAACACCCATGGAACTATTGAAGGAATTTGCACCCGAGTTTGCACAAAATCAAATGGATGAAAAGGCGCTTCTCTTTGAGCACCCAAGTTATCAGGCTGTGCCCGCCAAATATAAAATGCTGATTGGTATCGCAGCGGCAGCCATAGCTGGATCAGATACCTGCACCCAAATGTGGGTAAAAATGGCAAAAGATAAAGGGGTAACCAACGAAGAAATCACTGAAGCGATCATGGTTGCCCGGTATATGAAACAAGCGACCGTTAACGACACAGTAAGCAATGCACTAGGTAAGTTATCAATAGACCAGTAAGTGGAAGGAATGGGTAAGCGTAAAGTTTTATTTCTCTGCACGGGCAATTCAGCTCGGTCGCAGATGGCTGAAGCGATCGTCAATTACCGTCTTGGCAATACGTGGGAAGCGGTCAGCGCGGGGACAAAGCCCACGGGTTCCGTACACCCGAAGGCGTTGGCAGCACTAGCCGAAATCGGGATTCAGCATCAGGGACACTCGAAGTCGGTCAACGAATTCAGGGACGTGGATTTCGATCTGGTGGTTACGGTATGCGATTCGGCTGCCGAAGAGTGTCCCCTTTGGTTAGGAAAGGGAAAGCGCGTCCATCACAGTTTCCCCGACCCGGCCAAAACGAATGATATGAACGATTTTCGCAAGGTGCGCGATGGTATGGAGCGCGAAATCATCTACTTGTTGGTGAACTATAACGGCTCAAGCCGTTAAAACAATTATCTCAAATTCGGAGGTTTTTTTATGTCTGAAATTGCTGTAAAACAAGCCCCTGCACAAAGTCTGAGCAAAAAGCTATCGTTCCTTGACCGCTTCCTGACCGTGTGGATATTCCTGGCAATGGCGGTGGGGGTGGGCATCGGCTTTCTATTCCCGGAAGGAGTCAAAAGCTTTAATAATGCGGTTTCTGTGGGGACGACCAATATCCCGATCGCGATCGGGTTGATCCTGATGATGTATCCACCATTTACCAAGGTGAAATATGAGGAACTCGGAGATGTATTCCGCAACAAGAAGATTTTGACGCTGTCCTTGATCCAAAATTGGATCATCGGTCCGATATTGATGTTCGCGTTGGCGATCATCTTCTTGCGCGGCTACCCCGAATATATGGCAGGGCTGATCATGATCGGACTGGCACGCTGCATCGCCATGGTAATCGTTTGGAATGAGCTGGCACATGGTGACACAGAATACGCGGCTGGGTTGGTAGCGTTCAACAGTGTATTCCAGGTATTGTTTTACAGCGTATATGCCTACGTATTCATCACGGTGCTGCCGCCATTATTTGGTTTGAAGGGCAGTACTGTAGAGATCACAATGGGCGAAATTGCTAAAAGTGTTTTCATCTACCTGGGTATACCATTCTTGGCAGGTTTTATCACTCGCGTGATCCTTGTGCGGATCAAGGGCAAGGAATGGTATCACAAGGTATTTGTACCAAAAATCAGCCCACTGACGCTGATCGCACTGTTGTTTACCATCATTGTCATGTTCAGCCTGAAGGGTAATCTGATCGTGCAGATCCCACTGGATGTGGTGCGCGTCGCCATCCCCCTGCTTTTCTATTTCGTAATCATGTTCCTGATTTCATTCTGGATGGGTCATCGCCTGGGTGCGAATTACGCTCAAACGGCTACCCTCTCGTTCACTTCAGCCAGCAACAATTTTGAGCTAGCAATTGCGGTTGCTGTAGCAGTGTTTGGTATCAATAGCGGTGCGGCCTTTGCAGCCGTCATCGGTCCATTGGTGGAAGTGCCGGTGATGATTGGACTGGTGAACGTGGCTTTTTATTTCCGAAAGCGCTTGTACGGTGGGGCGGTTGCTGCAACGCCAGAGTGATTCACCGTGAGATGCGCCATTCAGTTTATTAGAGCTAGGAAGGGTAAGATGACCAAAAAAACCTCTCAAAACCCAACTCCATTGCCCTCTCCGGGCTGGACTTTTCTCGCCCACGGAGAACATGAATCCAACACCATAGCCCGCTGCCCGGGTGGTCACATCCACGTGGACTATGGATATCTGACCGTCCGATTTCAGCGGGACGAGTTCCTGGCATTCGCTCGCATGGTGGCAGAAGCTGTAATGCACCTGCAGGGTATTTCACCCAATCTGGCTGATCACCGGATTGTCTCCAAGTCTTCAGTTACATTTTCGCTGAATTAATATGAAACCAGATGGTTTGATCAAGCAAGTAAGCCTGTCGGTTGAGCCACCCTCACTCAACGATACCGCCAGCGACCTGGAACGCTTCCAGAAGAACTTATCTCCTCTTCTTGATGGTCGCCCCTTGCAAACCACCCTGGCCTCTCTTCGTGACCTCGGACCAGCGCTGCGGGGAGGGGAGTGGCAGGTGGTGGCAACTTTGGCAGATATAGGAGATTCCTGGCGGTTGATACGCGTTGACCCCACGAATCATCCCTCTCCCGTCCTTGGCCTGGCAATCGACCTGGGCACAACCACGGTCGTGGCAGAATTAATTGAGGTAGGAACAGGGAAGGTGCTCGCATCCCGGTTGGTTTACAACGCCCAAAAAGAATATGGCGTGGATGTGACCACTCGCATGATGTATGCAGAGAGACCCGGAGGCCTATCCGAACTGCGCCAGGTCATCCTGACCACTATGAATGAGCATGTGGTTGCCTTGTGCGCTGAAACGAATGGCCGACCAGAAGACATTGCTGCGATCGTAATCGCGGGTAATACGATTATGATCCATCTCTTACTTGGCCTTGATCCGAGCAGCATCCGGCGAGAACCTTACGTCCCAGCAACGACCGTCTTTCCGATCTTAACAGCGGTGGAGGTTGGTCTTAATGTCAATTCTGGGGCGCCTATCTACATGTTCCCCGCAGCGAGTGGCTATATCGGTGGGGATGTAACTGCTGGTTTGCTGGGAACCCACATACCAGATGAAGAGCCACTGTCAATTTTGATTGATATTGGCACGAACGGCGAGACTGTGTTGGGAAACAATGGATTTCTACTGGCATGTTCCGGCTCGGCTGGTTCAGCATTTGAAGGTTGTGGGCTCGAGTGGGGTATGGCAGCACAACCAGGAGCGATAGATCGCATCCGATTCGATGGTGATCGCCTGATCTACCACACCGTCGATGACCAACCTGCGCGGGGTATATGCGGTTCAGGTCTGATTGAAGCCCTTGGCGCCTTCCTGCAAAGCGGTCTGATCAACCGCAGTGGCAGGGTGAATCTCGCATTACCAGGAGCCCAAAACTTTAAGGGCCATCCTGAGATCCTTCTGGTTCCAGCTGCAGATACTGCGCGTGGGAAGGAAATCACTTTACGGCAGGGTGACATTGAAAATCTCATCCGCGACAAAGCTGCATTGTATGCCGGTTCACGCATCCTGCTTGCCAACACCGGGATGACGTTCGATGATGTGGAGCGGATTTTCATCGCCGGAAATTTCGGGCAATCGCTGGAAATTGAGCAAGCTGTGCGCATTGGACTTCTGCCCGACATTCCGCGCGAACGGATCAAGTTTATCGGCAACAGTTCCCTAACCGGGGCGCGCACTGCCCTACTTTCCAGGGACGCCTGGCGACGTGCTCAAGAGATCGCATCGTCGATCACCTGTCTGGAATTGACCATTGAACCACGCTATTTCGATGAGTACACGGCTGCACTTTTCTTGCCGCATACTGATTTATCTTTGTTCCCATCTATACTCTAAAACAGGAGTGATAAATGTCAAAAAATACTAGCACTTTACCCGTTGATATCGAAGGCATCAGCTCAGAGGTATATTCGGCTGTTCACATATTCGCCGAGTCTCTGGCTGAATCAACTGAGTTCCAGGCCTATGAACTCGCTGCCGAACGTCTGGGTCAGGATGAAACCTCTCAGCAAGCGATTCAGGCCTTCCAGAAGAAGCAACAGTCCCTTCAGATGCTGTTTCGATTGAACGCGGTGAGCCCGGCAGATAGAGCGGAGTTAGAGCGCCTACAAAAAGCTTACCTGAAGCAACCTTTTGTGATTGATTATATAGAGGCACAGGAAAAACTTACTGCGCTGTGTCAGGCTGCCGCGAATTTGCTCTCGCAGCGGATTGGGCTGAGCTTTGCAACAGCTTGTGGTCCTGGCTGTTGTTGAGGAACATCCAGCGATTATTAGGCGATCCTCACTCAATCCGCGAATGAGCTTCACAGCCTATCTAACTTAACGGGTTTCTATTTTGAAAAGACAGTATGTTTTACCATGACAGGAAATCCTGATGGAAAACCTTTCGTTATCTTCCCCGACATGGGAAAGCCTGGACCAGGAAACAACTACAATCATAATTGGTCGCTACTACCATTCATAAGAAGATAATCCATAAGATGTTTATCCGATATAAAGAATTGAAGAAAAGGAAGAAGAAATAAAATCGATGGAAACAAACTATTCTTTGCCTATAGAGATCTCAACTAGCGTCGAACAATTAGCTGATGCACTATTAAACGATGGACCTGTCGCAGCTTATAATCGAGCTAAAGCGCGTTTGGATAGCAATGCCGAGGCGCGTGAGCTACTGGAACGATATATAAACGCCCGTTCTGCTTTACACAAAATTTCTACTCAGAACGCAGTCAAGCAATCCGACGTGGATGCATTGATCGCCCTTCAGGGTCAAGTACAGGCCAATAAGATTATTACCGACTACGCCGAAACTCAACAGGCTGCGATAGCCTATTTGCCAAGTATAAACCAGGAGATCAGTCAGCTTCTTGGTGTGGATTTTGCTTCTCTCGCCGGACCAGCGAGTTGTTGATATGTTAGCTGGCAAGAATATCGTCGTAGGCATCACAGGTGGCGTAGCGGCGCATTACCTGCCCGAGCTGATCGGCCAATTGCGATTTCGTTATCTGGCTACTGTGTATGCACTGATGACATCTGCTGCAGCCCGGTTCATCTCTCCGATCATGGTGGCAGCTGCTACTGGAACACCTGTGGGCACAGACATATTCGTTGACGCTGAGCAGGATCCATTAGCTCACATTCACTTAGCGCACCTGGCCGATCTGGTTCTGGTCGCACCAGCGACTTACGACTTTATTGGCAAGATTGCAGCTGGACGAGCCGATGACCCGGTATCCCTGCTCCTGGCCGCCACTCCTGCCCCGGTTCTTCTGGCTCCTGCCATGCATGACACAATGTGGGCCAAACCGATCCTGAAGCGGAATCTTGAGACATTGATAGGCGTCGGGTATCAAATTGTGGCTCCCGAAACCGGCATTCAAGCTACTGGGGATTCAGGCGAAGGTCGCATGGCTAATATCAATAGCATTATTGTCGCACTAGGTGAAATGACGAAAAATATCTCAAAAAAGGAAAAGGCTTAGTATATGCCAATCTATAATTTCCAATGTGAACAGTGTTTTGAAATCTTCGAAGTGCGTGCCACCTTCAAAGAGAAGGAGGCAGGTCTTGAACCTGAATGCCCCAAGTGTCACAGCAAGGAGACTTACCAAAAGATCACAGCCGGTCTTGTCTTGCGAGGTAGTAACGGCGCTAATGTCTCTCTCCCGGGCTGTGGACCGGATGCCGGTCCGGGGTGCTGCTAATGCATGTGCCAATCAGCGTTCAAATCATCGGCGCACCGATCTTCTGTAAGGAAGGAGTGAAGGACACCTGGCGCGAGGTCGCAGAGTGGGCCGCGGGGCAATTGAAGACGCGCTTCGGCGAGAGCGTGCAGGTTAAATATTACGACCTTTTCGACCCAGCTTGTCCGCCTATTCCGCCCGGTGCGCAGTTGCCGTTGGTGCTTGTCAACACTGCGGTGCTCAGTAGCGGAGGAAAGATCTCTGTGCCAGCAATCCGCAAACGAATTGAGATGTTAGGTATTGGATATTAGTTGAAAATGACTGACATTTTATCAGAAGATGATATCCGCTTGGTCAAGATGTGCAAGGCACTGGGGAATCCTGTCCGCTTACAAATCGTTGAAGAACTTGAGCGCTGCCAACCATGCATGTGTGGGAATATCGTGGCGAAAACAACTCTGGCGCAATCCACCGTCTCACACCATCTAAAAGTATTAAAGGATGCAGGGCTCATACAGGGCTATGAGGAAGGCGCGTCCGTATTTTATTGCTTGGAAAGAGATGGTTTGATATGGTTTAAAAACTGGTTTCAAACCTTAGTCGGGATAGAGTCGAAGCCAATCAACAGGAAGGTTCTCCATGGGGACGACAAGCTAGACAAACGCCACAGGGTTTTATCTAGTATGTGTTCCAGCACCATGTCAGGCACAGTTGCTCAGAATGAACTACCAAAGGATCGGCGTGATGGAGCCTAGATACGTCATAAATAATGAGTTGATTTTTCTGGGATTTTCTATGGCACTTGGCAAAGGGATCCTTGGTCCAGCCATGGGGACCGAATTCGGTACCTGTCACAGCTCCTCCTTCCAACAGAATGCCTTTGTTTGGCATAACGCGTTCCTTTATCGGTCGACACCCGAAAATTGGTGCCAACGGGTATAAAACCAATCATTAATACATTTAGTGTCCATTGAGCTCCAGGTTATTCGAAGATCGGGTCTTCGTCGGCATGTGCATCGTTGGAATGTTCTAAGCACGGTTTGATTCTATTGGGTCTAAATTTTCTTATGTAAAAAATCTAATAAATAAAGGAATTTCCAATGGCCTCAGGGTTCGTCATCCGTAAAAATCAATATTATGATTCAGTTTACCTGATGAGTGTTAATCGACGCATCGCAGAAGTAAAGGGTGTCCAACAAACAGCCGTTCTGATGGGTGGTCCCGCCAACAAACAACTGTTATCGGATATCGGCATCCAGGATACTCAGATCGATACTGCCCAGCCCAACGATCTAATCGTAGCAGTCATCGCGGAAACATCAAGGATGGTAGATGATGTTCTAGGGCGCTTGGATGAGTGGCTTGAGGCTATTGAAGTGCCCGCCTTGAAATCGAAGGTAAACACACTCAAAGATGGGTTAGCACAAAAGCCGGATGCCAACCTTGCAGCAATCTCAATCCCTGGGGAATATGCTGCCAAAGAAGCAAGAAAAGCGCTGGAGGCAAATCTAAACACTTTTGTGTTTAGTGACAATGTATCTATTGAGGATGAGCTTGAATTAAAACGCTTCGCAAACCAACATGGATTGATCGTTATGGGCCCCGATTGTGGAACCAGCCTGATCGGTGGGGTTGGGCTTGGTTTTACTAATGTCGTTCGCAAGGGTTCCATCGGGGTGATCGGGGGAGCTGGGACTGGATTGCAGGAATTCACCTGCCAGGTACACAATGCTGGATTTGGCATCTCCCATGCGATCGGGACAGGCAGTCATGATCTTTCTGACAAGATCGGTGGACTGACTACCTTTGCTGCCCTGAATGCTTTGGAGTCTGACACCAAGACCAAGGTGATCGCCATTATCGCAAAAATTCCGGCACCAGGTGCATTGGAGCATCTTCTGGATAAAATCGAAACCTGCAAAAAACCAGTGGTTGGCTGTTTCCTGGGTATAGATACTACACGACTTTCCGTAAGGAGTAATCTACAATTTGCTACTACCATAGATGACGCTGTCCGGTTGTCGATTGAGGCTGTCAATGGAAATGTCGTCGTACCGGGTAAAGATTTGTCTGCTGAAGATTTGGCATTAATTGTTGATGAACAGACTAGCTGGTCTCCTGATCAGAAGTACCTGAGAGGCATATTAGCCGGAGGCACTTTCTGCTACCAGTCCCAACAGATCCTGCAGGAAGCAGGGATCAACATATATTCCAACAACCCGTTAGATAATAAATACAAACTAGCCCAACCGGACTTAAGTATTGAAAATACAATTGTCGACATGGGAGATGATTTTTATACCGTAGGGAAACCGCATCCTATGATAGATAGTACGATGCGAAGGCAACGTATCTTGGTAGAGAGCCGTGATCCTAAGGTAGCAATCCTCTTTCTGGATTTCATTCTAGGCTACAATGCATCCATGGATCCCGTTGGGGATTTGGTGGATGTGATCCAGGAAGCCAAATTAATTTACAAACAGCACGCAGGTGCTCTTACGATTGTGGCATCGGTTTGTGGTACGGATGGCGATCCCCAAGATTTGAATATGCAGATAAAAATGCTTCGGGAAACCGGTGTTTTAGTCTACCGCAGCAATGCCCTGGCTTCAAAGGTTTGCTGCAAATTATTAGGAAAAGAAAAGAGATTTTAATGGAAACGAAGATTGATAAGTTATTATCACAACCGATCATTGTCCTCAATGTGGGACTGAACAAGTTCGCCAAAAGCCTGGAGGAGCAAGGAGTAGATGTCACACAGATTGATTGGGCGCCTCCTGCAGGTGGGGATCAGGAGATGATTGATTTGTTGGATGACCTCTTATAAGTTATGCTTTTTTCGTTTGGTCGGTGGAAAAATTGTGGTAGGTGAGCCTATGCCAGTAAGGATGATGGCAAAGATTCCTGACGTGAAGTTGCCTTGCGGTCGGGTGGACAGTTACATCAGCGATTTGGGGTGGATTTACTGATGCAATACTTCGACCTCTCGACCTTGCTTGTCCTCCTGTGTTACCCGGCGCACAACTGCCACTGGTGATGGTCAACGATCAAATGGTGACCAGTGGGGGTAAAATCTCCATTCCTATCATCCGAAAAAGGTTGCGGGAGCTTGGATTATAGATAACGAGCTATGCACAAATCAGAATCATTTTGTGTACATGGTAAGAATGCCTGGTTGACAATATCTTCCAGTTTTCAGGTGAGCCTGCCCGGTTGGCTATTATCCAGCATTTAATTATTTCACTCCTTGCGCATGCTGGGATATGGTTGTAGACTTGCTTTTAGCCCGATCAACAATTGCGCCACAAATTAAAGTTCTTAGGAAGCTGGTCTGAGTGGCAGTATTTCACTCTTCCCGAAAAGATAGGTCTCCAGTATATTTAGTTAATATTTCTTTTCCAGAAGCGATGGTTAATATAAAGAAACCAATCAAGCAATCGGAAGGTGCATTATTGAAAATAAAGTCCTACCAAACCTTTATTTTCCTAATACTTCTTTTCGTTCTGAATGCTTGTACGCCAAACGAGTCGCCCATCAAAGTCTCTCTGAGTGAAAATCTTATCCAAGGAGAAGTCAATTGGCCTTCGACACCTGAAAACCAGAAGGCGTATGTGATTGGTTTTGATCGCCGCCTGGAACCCAAAGAAGATGTGCGAATTTACGCCTTGCTGTTGACATATCTGGAACGAGAAACAGGCTATCATTTTATTCTTCACATCACACCAAAGGATGGTAGCTTGGTTACCGAAATTGGTGAGAAGCAAGTCGATTTCGCTGTGGTAGGTACATTGACCTACTTACAAGCTCACGAACAGTATGCGGCTCGTATGCTGGTGCGTGGGGTCAACGCAGAAGGTGAAAGCGTTTATCGGGCAGCCATTGTCACTCGTCCGGGTAGCGGTATAAATTCACTGATCGATCTAAAAGGCCGATCCTTCGTTTTTGGCGCCTCCTCCTCGACCCAAGGTCATCTGATCCCAAGAATGATGCTTGCCCAGGCAGGTGTTGAGTTAACAGACCTGAGGGCTTATGATTATACGGGATCGCATGCAGAAACAGCAAATTACGTGATCAGCGGGCGAGCCGATGCTGGAGGGATGCAGGATACCTTAGCTCAATCCTTGGCAGCCAGAGGATTATTGCGCATTTTGGTATGGTCTGATCCATTCCCTTCGAGCGGCATACTGGTCGGTAAACATATTTCCGCAGAGGTTGCTGAAAAGGTACTCGATGCTCTGCTCCGGTTTGATCCCTCAGGTAAAGACCAAGTACAACTTTATCATTGGGAAAGAACGGAGATGCCCAGAGGCTTCACCACAACGAATGACCAGGATTATGATTATCTTCGTAATTGGGCAGAGAAATTCGCGTTGCTAACCCCATGAACCTGAGATTGAAAATCATTGCCACAACTTCAACCATTGTGGTTATTCTAGGGGTGCTAACAGTTGCCGCGATTAATACGATCGTAGCAAATACATTGAGACGAGAGTTAATCGCAAATGGTTTGTCCCTAGCCCAGGTGACGGGTGAAGCGGTGGCAAATGCTCTGCTGGATGGGGATCTTCTCGCAGTACAAGAGACTTTAGATAACTTAAAAGCCACTCGCCCAGACATTGTATATGCGTATGCATTCGGACCGAATAATCCGGTGGTTGTTCATACTTTTGTAGATGGCTTTCCGAGGGATTTACTGACTATCAACTCAATTCCGGAAGGCGAGCTTTTTCAGGGCCAAAGGTTAATCACTGAAACGGGTCCTATACGAGATATTGGCTTGAGACCCATAGACGGGCTCAATGCTCAATTGCATATCGGCTTGAGTGAAACAGGAATTCAAGCGACCCTCCACCAAGCGACCTGGATTATCGCTTTAATTACCCTCGGCGGGATGATAACGGGGGTGCTGGCTTCAATTGCTTTTGGGCGTTTTGTGACGAAACCTTTGGTTCGCTTGACAGCAGGCGTAAAGCGGCTCGGAGAAGGGCGCCTGGATGAAACGATTCCGGAAGGCGGGCAAGATGAGATCGGAGCGCTTTCCCGAGCTTTCAACAAAATGGCAAAAGATTTGTCGTCTGGTATTGGCAGACTGCAAGAATCGGAAGCCGGTCATCGAGCGCTGATCGAAGCAGCCAGCCAGGTTGGAGAAGCGATTGCGTTGATCAGGGACGAGGGGGACAAGAAAGGTACATTTTTATTTGTCAACGATGAATTTTCGCGCTTGACCGGTTATCCCCGTGAACAGCTTCTGAATTTGAATGCCGCTGAAGTCATTCACGCACAGAGTCTGGATGAAGTTCATGCCGCCTGGAAAGCGATCCACAATCATCAGGATTCAACGCTACAGCATGAAATGACGCTTTTTACGCGGGATGGGCGGAAAGTAATTGTAGAAACCAGCGGTACATTGATTGAATATGATGAGTGTCCTGCCCTGGTTTGGTATATGCGGGATATTACCGAACGGAAAGCCCGTGAAATTGAAATTCATCAGCGCAACCGAGAATTATCTGCTCTGAATGCCGTCTCGGCAGTGATGAGTGGTCCTGGCGATATGGATCAAATGCTTCAGCAGGCTCTTGAACAGGCATTGGCTGCACTGGAGCTCCCGGCGGGATGGGTATACATCACTGATCATGGGAATGAAAAGCCACGCCTGGCTGCCATGAGCGGGGTAGAACAGGCGACAGATCAGGTGGAAATGCAACTCCCGGTTTGTGACTGCAGTGCAATATTACACACCGCTCAGCCTAGGGTTGTGCGTTCAAAACTCGGATGTATTGCGTGGGGGAAACGAACCATCTCCGGCCAGCCAATCGATTGCCATGGAAGTGTCCCGTTAATTGCCAGTGGGAGAGTCATTGGCGTGCTCAGCGCAGCGGCTACCTCTCCTAAATGTTTCGACGAGGATAACTTCCAGCTCCTGGTAATGGTTGGGCGGCAGATGGGGATCGCTTTGGAGAATAATCGACTATGGAAGGAGTTAAAAGAAAAAGAACGCTTGCGGGCAGAATTATTTGCTCGAGCCATCCAGGCTCAAGAGGACGAAAGGCGCCGCATTGCTCGAGAGCTACACGATGAGACCGGCCAATCTTTGAATGCCTTGATTTTCGGTTTGAAGGCAGCCGATACTGCCCTGGCAACAGATTCTGTTCAGACTACGCAAATCATCAGCCGGCTTAAATCTGCAGCAAGTGATGCTGTACGCGAGCTGCAAAATGTGATCTATGATCTTAGGCCCAATTTGCTGGATGATTTGGGGTTTATTCCGGCTCTGCGTTGGTTTGCTGAAAGCCGCCTTGAGTCTAAGGGTGTAATCGTCCATTGGAACATAAGTGGATTTGAACGACGACTTCCCTCTGAAAATGAGACCGCAATCTTTCGCGTTGCACAAGAGGCGCTAACCAACATCGCCAGGTATGCGCAGTCCAATAAGGTTGAGATCAATCTGACCTTCGAAGAAAATCAAGTGGATTTAGTAATCCGGGATGACGGCATAGGCTTCGAGGTGGAGAATATATTCATGCATCATAAAGAAGATGGGCGTGGATTGGGTTTACTGGGCATGCGGGAACGAGCAGAGCTGCTGGGTGGTCAATTCGACGTTCAATCCAGTCCGGGTTGGGGTACAGCCGTGCATGTAAAGATACCTGTCACTCCCAATTGGGATGCAGTGAGGTAGATGATGACAAAAATCAGAGTCTTGATCGTGGATGATCACGCTGTCCTTCGAGCAGGGATCCGTGTATTACTGGATTTGCAGGAGGATTTGGAAGTGATTGGGGAAGCGAGTGACGGTCAACAAGCTATTACACGTGTCCGTGAACTCAACCCTGATGTTGTATTGATGGATATTGGGATGCCTGGATTGGATGGTCTAACCGCTACCCGGCAGATCAAATCGGATTATCCTCACACACGTATCCTTTTCCTTACCCAACACGAGAATAAAGAGTATATTTTACCTGCCCTAAAGATTGGGGCTTCAGGTTATGTGCTGAAACGGGCTGAAGGAAATGAACTATTGAATGCAATCCGGACGGTTTACGCTGGTGGGACCTTCCTCGATCCGGCAATTTCGGGCGTTATCGCCGAAGATGTGCGGCGCGGACCGGACGCTCCAAACGACCCATTCGACACTCTATCAGATCGAGAGCGCGAAGTGTTGCTGTTACTGGCACAGGGCCAAACATACCAGCAGATCGCCGAAATGCTCTTCATCAGCCCTAAGACGGTGGATTTCCATCGCGCCAATATCCTGCGTAAATTGGGTCTCACCTCTCGCTCTGACCTGACAAAGTATGCAGTACAACGCGGCTTGATTACCTGACTCTACTCAAAAACCCGGTGCCATTCTAGCGCTCCACCCTTGAGCTGGTATAGCGTGAACTTGCCCACCTGCCGAGAAGTGATCAGCCCTGCATCCTCCAATATCCGAAGATGAAACGCAACTGTCGAGGCAGCGCCATTCATTGTTTCCACAATATCACATGTACATAGTTCCTGAACCGAAAGCACACCTAAAATCTTCAAGCGTGTCTCGTTGCCTAAAGCCTGGAAGAGTAGAGCCTTGCCTTTCAATTTCTGCTCGTCGGCAAGCGCTGTATGAGTGGCGCTGGCCTGTTTGGCAATCTGCCGGCATTGATTCGTCGTGCATTTGGCGATTAATAATTGCGTCACTGCTATCGAACCTACTCCTTTCTGTTTTGACACCTTTTATTATTATTGCTTGTCCTGAGGAATGGCCATAGCAACTCGACGTCTCCACCGTTCCACCAGGCTTTTACTAACCCATGCTAATGAGAGCATGACAGGAACTTCGATCAATGGCCCGATCACGGTCGAGACAGCCACCATTGGCGTTGCGGCAAAGGCGGTCAACGCCAGCGCAATGGATAGCTCGAAATTGCGCCCGGTAACGTGAAAGCCTACGGTAACGGCCTTATCCATTGGTAGTTTTGCCACATAACGGGCGGACAAAGTGCCCACAAAGAATAAAGTCAAGAAGAATAAGCCTAAAGGCACCACCATGTATGCGATCATTTCCGGGGCCTTGAGAATTGCATCACCTTTGAGTGCGAACATCACGATCAATGTTGCCAATAATGCACCGAGCTGTAATTTCCCGAGTACGGGTGTGAAACGTTCTTTGAACCAGGCTTCCCCTCTCCTCCGAATCACAATCCGTCGGGTAAGGTAGCCTGCAATCAGCGGCAGCCCCAAATATAAAAAGGTGCTCTCCAGAACGAGGCCAATCGGAAGCGAAACGCGCGTACCAATCAGCAAGTAAAGCCAAACGGGTACAGATACGATTTGTATCAGACTGTTCCAAGCCATCAGGCTAACCGAGAGGGCATTATCTGCCCCCCCCAAATCTGTCCAGACCAGCACCATGCCGATGCAAGGAGCAATGCCCAGGAGAATTAAACCCGTCCACAAATCGGGTTCTTGGCGTAGAAACAGCCAACCAAAGGCAAAAAGCAGCAGCGGATTGACCAGATAGTTGAGCGCAGTTGACAAGAGAGCCGGTCGACCTTCCAGCGCCGACCGGCGTAACTGGTCAAACGGAACTTTGGTGACGGTGGGATAAATCATTAGAAACAACCCCAGAGGGATGAACGGCTCGAGGGTCAAACCTACCTGGGGAGTTGCTCTTCCAAGCAATAATCCAATCGCCATGGTTAATAGGATAAGTACGGGAAATAGTTTGTCTATAAATCCTAAACGTGAAATCGGCTTTTCCACTGTGTGAATCTCCTTTGGGTGATTATTCCCTGCAAGCAATACTCCGCTACATCATTATCACTACAAAACTAGTTTTATAAATGTGACAGAAATACTCATTCAATAATGACATATCTCCTGATCTATTAATGTGTAAATTTTGAGGACTCAGAACTAGGCATTTGCCTAGTTCCACTACTGGGAGACTTCCCAGCTACTTTCCCCTCTCAATTTCTCTATAATCTACAATAGTGAATTGTCTCACATCCCTGTTCTATTATGGAAAATCGTATTCCCGATACTCTATAAAGGAGGTTCATTGATGGCGACCAACGAAGAACAAGACGTTGTAGCAAAGCTGGAAAGCGACGTCTCCCGACGCCAGTTTCTAAAGACTTTTGCCAGTGCTACGTTTGCCGGTCTGGTAGCTCCGGCTATATTGGGGCAAACACAGCGCGTCCAGGCTGCCCCGCTAAAAACAGTAAGTGAGAAGGCAGTAGCTCAAGATATCGCAGCTCCAGTCGAGGGAGAGGATCCTATTCTCCGTATGATTGCGGATCTGAAACGCGCCCTGGAAAAGCCCATGGATCAACGCAAGTGGATCATGGTCATTGACCTGCGTAAGTGCACCGGGTGCAATGGCTGTACCATCGCCTGTGTCACCGAGAATAAACTTCCTCCAGGTATTGCCTACCGGCCGGTTTTTACCGAAACCAGGGGCACTTACCCGAATGTTTCCCGGCTCTTCATTCCCCGGCCATGCATGCAGTGTGACAACCCACCCTGCACGGAGGTTTGTCCGGCAACCGCGACCTGGAAACGTGCCGATGGAATCGTGGTCATTGATTATGACAAATGCATCGGCTGTCGTTACTGCATCGCTGCCTGCCCCTATAGCGCCCGATCCTTTGACAACGGCTTCTTTTATAGCACTTTTGTCGGAGGAGAGCCGCAACCTTACGAAACACTGCCTTCCCCGGAATACGGCGAAGAATGGGTGCGCAAGGGTGGAAGTTCCCCAATCGGAAATGCTCGCAAGTGCCATTTCTGCATCCATCGCATAGAAAATGGTGAGCTGCCAGCCTGTATCATTAGCTGTATGGGGCGAGCCGGCTTTTTTGGAGACGCAAATGATCCCCAGAGCCTGGTTTCAGAACTTCTCCAACAACCCAATATAATGCGCCTGAAAGAAGAGCTTGGCGCTGAGCCGAAAGTCTACTACCTGGTGTAAGGAGAGCGACATGACTAAGAAAAAAATCTCCCGACGTGATTTCATAAAACTGGGCGGCTTGACCGCTGTTGGATCGTCGATTGGCGGCGCAGGCTTCCATACTATCAGCAAAGCGCAAGCCCTATCTCTGGCTGCACAAGCGGTTGAGCTTAAATACACCACCGACGTGATGTGCCCTGCAGAATGCGGGTTGGCAGTCAAAGTCGAAAACGGTGTAGCCTCATCTATTTATGGAAATCAGTACATGCCTTTGAATAATGGGGTCTTGTGCGCAAAAGGCGCTGCCGGCTTGCAAATGGTCTATAACCCCAATCGCATCAAGTACCCGATGATCCGGGTAGGTGAGCGCGGGGAAGGAAAGTTTAAGCGGGCGAGCTGGGACGAAGCAATCAATTATATAGCTGACAAATTGACTGCGATTAAAAAAGATTATGGTCCTGAATCGGTCATTATGGACTGCGGTGATGTGACCGATCGAGATCCGTACTATCGACTATTCTTTGCTTATGGAACTCCGCACTGTACGGAGCATGGCGCTATCTGCGATACCCCACGACGCCATGGTCCAAAACTGATGTTTGGTGGTAAGCGCGTCGAGCCCGATATCATGCGCCCGGTCCTTTTAAGGCAGCCAGACGGAAGCCTGAAAAATGATTATTCCTACCGGACTCGCTTGATCATCTACGCCGGCTGGAACCCTTTTACTGCTACCCGCATCGTTTACGAATCGCGCGGCACCGTTGGTGCAAGGGAAGCCGGAGCTAAGATTATTGTCATCGATCCAGCATTGTCTAACACGGCTACCAAAGCCGATCAATGGCTTCCGATACGCCCGGGAACTGACGCGGACTTGTTTGGTGCCATGCTCCGCTATATCTTGGAACACGACAACCCAGATGATCCCTTCCGCCGCTATATCGACTGGTCCTTCGTAGATAAGTCTGTTGGTTGGGATGAGTTCGCGGCAGAATTTAAAAGCTGGTGGGGGAAGACCGACCCGATTAACCATTTGAATTACTTTACCCTGGAGTGGGCAGCTAACCGGACGGACATCTCTACTGAAAAGATTCAAGAACTATCGCACACTTTCGGCATCACCAAACCAGCTGCCCTGGTCTGGGGTATGAACGGGATTGGACATCATTACAATGGCTATATAGCCTCAATCATCGGCACTGTCTTGAACGTGATAACAGGTAATTTTGATGTTCCTGGTGGTGCGATTGATTGTGAACTCACCAAATCTGATAAAGGTGGCAAGGCAACTGGAAAAGACTTCCTGAAACGAGAAATAACCCGCATGGTTAATGGTGTCGAAGTGACAGGAACGCAGGACGCACTGCACATGGATTATTATGGTGACTGGCCTGCTGCCTGGGATGACGCTGTAGGTGACTACCCACGGCGTTTCCTGGAAGGTGTGGCTCTCAAGCAAGGCATATTCCGTGGGCACATCTATCCCATCAAAGGTTTCTTTATCCGTACGGGGAACCCCGTCATCACTGGATCGAACACCCAGCATTGGATCGACGCTCTGACTGCAAAGGATGGTGATCAATATCGGGTGGAGTTGGTTGTATATATCGACACACCCATGTTAGAAACCGGTATGTATGCCGATGTTATCTTACCGGAAACAGCCTACCTAGAGCGCATGAGCCTTGCTGATATTTACCCTTCCCATCCCATGATTTCCCTGCGCGACTTTGTGATTGATAAGCAATTTGAATCGAAGACCCCCTTTGATATCATGCTGCTGATATCAAAGGCGCTTTATGATCGCGGGGACACGGATCTCAAGCCAGAAGATTTCTGGGAGAAATACAAAGAAGAAGCTGACTTCTGGACCGAAGCTCTGGCTGTTACACCCGGCAGACCGAATGTTGGTACTCCCCTTCCATACCCGCAATATCCCGCAGGCTATAAAATCCTTGGTACGCCAGATTCGCTCGAGGCAGGACGAGTGACCATCGATGATGAGAATAAGGTCATCCAAGGCGAACCGGTCACCGTTCAGTGGATGCGCGAGCATCAGGCTGTTGCTGTCTGGCCGATGTCCTATTACCGCTACCCTGGTGGCATCCTCAAGACCAGCTCGAAGAAGATCGAGTTCACGTGGGACTTCGAGCAAACTCAAGACGGCAAGACCAGCCGGATTGGCCAGTATTCCAAGTACAACAAACTAATCGAGGAGAGCGGCAATGTTCCCCCTGGCATTGCAGAATTAGGCTGGAATAAATATCCAAGCACCTTCTACTGGTTTGAGACCAAGTGGAACTCTTATACCAATCCAGAATACATCAAGTATAAGGACGAGTATCCATTCCAGGTGGTTTCCGGTCGCATCCATCATGCCATGTCAGGCACACAGGTGGTTGACTGGCTAGGCAGAATTGCTGCGGAAGATCTATGGATGCCACTCAATGATGCGATTACTGTGGATGAAGTTCTCTTGGGACCGAACGGCGGCGAGAAGACTGGTCGCAAGCTCCATATCCGAGCTGGTGAATGGTCGATTGGGGTGCTCCAAATGAATGCAGGTGATGCAGCCAATCTGGGATTAAAAACAGGCGACCTGGTGGAACTTGAAACACCTCTTGGAGACAAGACGCGTGGCAAGATTAATGCTGTAGAAACGATCCGCCCAGGCGTAATCCGCATGGCCATGGGCGGCGGCGGACGCTTTAGCCCTGGCCTGGGTTGGAATTACTACTTCAAGGATGTTACCCCCAATAACAATTCATTGACCGACCGCACAGCCCATTCACCTATCATGGGAATGCCGGCTTATTGCGATATCCTGGTCAAGGTGAAAAAGGTCTGAGCATGATCCAGGTAGAATTTTTTGCTGAGCGGGCGATGCTCTATGAGCTATTTTCTCGCCTGTTTACTTATCCGCTGGACCCTGGAGTGCTAAGTGTGGTCGCAGGGCTCTCCACACATGAGAGCCCTGGCAAAGACAGCCACGCAATTGCGGAGAACCTGGCGATTATGCAGGAACCCGTTTTGGGCACTGAGGATCTAAACCTCCTGGTGGAGACACTCAACCGTGAAGCGACACGCCTCTTTGAAGGTCCAGGCCAACCGATTGCCCCTCCTTATGGCTCGTTCTACCTCAATGGAAAGCGGTTAATGGGACCGGAAGCAATCGCAGTTCGGAAGGCTTACCTTGCTGCCCAGATGCTGACAGATGCGGAAAATCACCAGCATCCGGATCATTTAGCGTTGGAACTTGGCTTTCTGGCTGCACTGGCTGAAGCCCCTACGGACGAGGCAGTCGATCACTTCCGAGGGTTTATCGCTGATCATATCCTTTCCTGGTTACCAATGTGGAAAGAAGATGTCATGGCAGCGAAACCTCATCCCTTCTTCGCGGGATTAGTGAATTTCACAAAGACGACGCTCGAAGAAGATTTAGCCTGGATTAATGAAGAGTATCCTATGCTTGCGCTAGATAAACCTGTTGCGCTGGAGGAATTGATATGAAGACAATAGAAAAAATACTTTGGGGTATTGGAGGAATTGCCTTTGTGGTGGGCCTGGTAGGGCTTTTTCAGCGGTTGTCTACCGGGCATACCCAGGCTGGTTATGGGACTTATGTCCCCTGGGGTTTATGGGTCGGCTTGTATGCACTTTTGATCGGAATGTCCGCTGGTTCGTTCCTACTTGCCAGCCTAACCTTGGGGTTCGGGGTTAAAAGGCTCGAGCCGGTCGTGCGTCCGGCGTTGCTGATTGCTCTAGCAACCTTCATTGGCGGCATGCTGGCTGTCTGGCTCGACCTGGGTCATCCGCTTCGCGCCTGGCGCTTGATCTTAGCCACAGGTTTTACTTCAGTCATGGGTTGGATGGCCTGGTTTTATGGCGCCTATTTTATTCTACTCGTGGTCATGATTTGGTTTGTAGTCTGGAAGAAGCAGCCTTTAGCAGGTTTCATCCGACCGTTGAGCATTGTAGGAGCTGTGCTGGCGGTTGTGTTTGGAGGCGCGGAGGGAGCGCTGTTTGGTGTTGTTGGCGCCCGCGACTTCTGGCATTCAGGTCTAACGCCGATCATATTCATTGTGGAAGGTGTATTGTCGGGCACTGCCCTGGTAGTATTTTTTTCCGGAATATTGGGGCTTCTAGATGAAGACCGTCTGCGAGACCTGGGGCGCATAATGCTTGGTCTATTACTCTTATCTGCACTTCTTGAGTGGGCCGAAATCTCCATCGGATATTACGCTTCCATACCTGCTTACGCGCTAAGCCTCAATCTGGTCTTATCTGGTCCGTTCTGGTGGGTCTTCTGGATCGTGCATTTAGCTATGGGAGTAGTCTTGCCCCTGCTGCTGCTCATTCTGGTCCGCAAGCAAGGCTGGAGCCTCCTATTATCCGCTGGTCTGATCGCCTTTACCGCACTTTCGACGAAGCTGAACCTGGTAATCACTGCCCAAGCTGTTCCGGAATTTGAAGAGTTACGGATGGCATATACAGGCCCTGGCTTGAATTTTAACTACTTCCCAACATCAATGGAGTGGCTGCTTAGTCTATGGATTATTGGTCTGGTTGCTCTTGTGGCTCTGGCTGGGTATCGGTTCTTGATGCCCGGTTCAAACTCACAAGATAAACCCACGGCTGTTAAGTCAGAGCAGGAAGCAACTACCAGTTCGTGATCGACAACAAACATTGTATAAATCCTCCAAATATATGATGATCGTTTAAAAAAATTGTCACAGATTGGGTACGATTGATTAATGAATAAAGTTAGTTGAAGGAGATTGTAGATGCCAATTCGTTTTGGTCCACCGGAACTGATCATAATTCTCGTGATCGTTGTTCTATTATTTGGAGTTAGGCGCATCGGGAAAATTGCTGGTGAACTTGGTTCTGGCATTCGTTCCTTCCCTAAAGGTCTGCAAGGAGAACAACCGGAAGACAAACATGAAACGCAACAATAAAAGGATAATTGTAAACTACGAAATAGTGAAGTAAAATTCCCATTATCCTCCGAGCCTGTATCCCTAAACGCACTGCGCAAGGGGTATGGGCCGGTCACTACAGGTGACCCCGGTCGGAGGCGGAAACGCCTCGGCCCCCCGCGTTCCCCCGGATCTTCTTTCCCGCGAGAGGAAATCCAGGCAGGAACCCTTGGAAAGGAGATTTTTTCTGTGAATGACGCACGCCATTCGCCAGGAAAACTCCTGGCGAATTTTTATCTTTCCCCAGCAACCCGGCTGATACTGCTCAGTGGCCCCCCGGGTTGCGGAAAAACCACCTGGTGTATACAGCTTCAGAGGATTGGTGCGCGCCAAAATATCCCCATGCATGGCATCGTCTCACCCCCGGTAATCAAGGATGGGGTGAAGGTCGGCATAGACTTGCTACCCTTGCCAAATGGCAGCCCGCGACATCTGGCTGTCCGCCGGCAGAATGAAACCGGCGGCCTGCTCACCGATGATTGGCGTTTCGATGAGCGTCAGATGGATTGGGGAGAGCGGTATCTGGCCAGGATACGTAATCCCCAACTGCTCATCGTGGATGAACTCGGCCCATTGGAATTCTTGAATGGACAGGGGTGGCAATCTGCTTTCTCGCTGGTAGAAAAACGCACCTATCACCTGGCGGTTATTGTCGTGCGTCCATCATTATTATATGCGGCCAGGAAGCGTTGGCCTTGGGCTGAAAGCCTGGTATTATCTCCCCTGGAGGCGATCGACGAAGCATGGCTGGAGCATAATGATCCAGATTGAATCACTCTCAGTTTTATATGGCTCATTAGCTGCGCTCAAGGGTATTAATCTTAACGTCGCCCCAGGTGAATGCGTGTTAATTACCGGACCTTCTGGCTGCGGGAAAACCGCCCTGGCGCGCGCGATCGGTGGGCTAATTCCACATGCCATTCCTGCGAAAGTCGAAGGGAAAGTTACAGTAGATGGGTTAGATGTGGCAGTTACACCATTGCCTCATCTGGCGCAACGCGTGGGCTTTGTTTTTCAAAATCCCTCAACACAATTATTTCATCTCAGTGTTGCCGAAGAAGTTGCCTTTGGACCACGTAACCTAGGACTGCTCGAATGCGAAATTGCTTCTCGTGTGGAAGATACCCTGAAAACCCTGGATTTAGATTATCTAAAAGATCGCCGTCCCGCTGAACTTTCAGGTGGGCAGCAACAGCGTGTGGCGATTGCTGCTGCACTAGCCATGCATCCGCAAGTACTCATCTTGGATGAACCTGCTGCATCTTTGGATGTTGCTGGCACTCATGCTATAGTTAACGCACTACGCGAACTACGTAAGCTGGGAATGACCCTGGTGATTATTGAGCATCGTCTGGCGGAGATGCTTCCTCTAGCTGACCGCCTGATCATCATGGCTGATGGGCGGATTGAGGCCGATGCGCCGCCCCAGGCGTTAACCAGCGATCGAAATCTGCTGCGAAGCTTGGGTTTACGGCGACCTGCGGAGGCGATCTCCACCCCCTGGGATGAATTGCTGATTCCAAATGGACATCCCCGCTCCGAAAGACCCTTGCTTCAATTACAAAACATTCGTGCTGGCTATGGGCGCAGCAAGCCAATCTTAAAGGATATCAACCTGGATTTTTATCCCGGCGAATTCATTGCCTTGGTGGGCGAAAATGGGGCGGGCAAGTCTACCTTAGGCCTGGTGATCGCCGGGTTGCTAAAGCCATCACAAGGTCAGGTTCGCTTCGACAGTCGTCGCCCCCAACCCGGCCTGGATGTCGGGCTATTGTTCCAGAATCCCACCGATCAATTATTCACCGAATCGGTGGATGAGGAGGTGGCTTTTGGACCGCGCAATTTTCGTCGTTACCATCCTGAGCGTCACCAGGAAATATTGAACATCGCTGATCTGACCGCTTTGCGTACCCGTCCACCCTTTGCTCTCTCGTCTGGCCAACAGCAGCGTACAGCCATGTCGGCTGTGGCAGCATTGAACCCACACCTACTGATTTTAGATGAACCCACCCTAGGTCAGGATTGGGGTCACCTGGAACGGCTGATGGATTTTCTGTCTAAGTTGAACCAGCGTGGTACAGCCATATTGCTGATCACTCACGATTACAAACTTGTGCACCATTATGCTCGTCGTGTAATCATGCTGCATGATGGCCAGGTGCAACTTGATGGACATCTACGCTCTCAAGGAGAAAATGATAAACATGAAATTTACTACTCGTGAATTGGTGCTGCTATCTGTTTTTGGCGCGTTGTGGGGGATTGTGGAAATTGGGTTGGGATCAGTTCTTCATGCCCTGAATGTGCCCATGCTGGGTAGCGTCATGGCTGCTCTTGGCATTATGATCGCGTTGATAGGACGTTTATATGTACCCCGCAGAGGTGCAACCCTTTTTATCGGGGCAATTGCTATGCTGCTCAAATTGTTCAGCCTGGGTGGTGTAGTGTTGGGCCCGATGGTAGGAATTTTAGCAGAAGCGTTGTGGGCCGAAATTGTCCTTTCACTTTTTAAAAGGCCTAACCTGGTGGCGTTTTTGTTGGCGGGTGCGACGGCTGTTCTCTGGACAATGATTCATCCATTCTTCACTGGTTTATTATTCTATGGGCGCAGCTTGATGGATGTTTGGCAGGGTACATTAGAAGAAGGTAGTCGTCTGATTGGTATGGACATTCAGACCATTGCGTTCTGGATTATCGGGGTAATGGCAGCAATTCGCCTGGTAATTGGAGCCACTGTTGGCTGGCTGAGCTGGCAAAGCGGGAAACTGCTTCGCCGCCGGGCTGATTTAAGTGGCGTGAACGCAACACTATAAATACTCTTTTTCACGAGGAGACCAATAATGAAAACAAAGTTTGTTCTTCTATTCTTATTGAGTTTCTTGATGTCTGCTTGTAGCAATGCGTCATCAACGCAAACCACTGCGGTGCTTTCCATCACGGATGGGGTAAATGCCAAGACCTACACACTCGCTGATGTGCAGGTTCTGGAGCAGAGATCCGTAGATGATAAAGATGTGGCATATGTAGGCATTTCCTTAAGTGTGCTATTGCGTGAGGCTGGTTTCAATCCTGAAGCGATTACTGAATTACAGGCGATTGCCAGCGATGGTTTCAGTGCCACCTATACTCCAGAGATGATTGCGCAGCCCGACATTATTCTGGCATATGCTCGCTCAGATGCCCCTCTGACCGCTGAGGAAGCCCCCTTCCGCATGGTGGCGCTTGGTCTGGGTGGCAAACTCAATCCGCGCATGGTGGTTGAGCTGCGCGTCACGCAGCCTTGACATGACAGAAACTCTAGCTACGACTGAAAATTCTCCAGGCTCAATAAGCACAAAACCACAGCGCAGGTTAGGTGGTTTAGGACACCTGGGTGTATTCTGCTGGGGGCTAGTTTTACTGTTGGCTTTCTCAGGCTGGGCATCTTTATGGCTGATGTTGGCCACACTTGCTGTGAGTGTCTGGTTGTATCCCGCTTCTTTACGACAAATATTTCGCCCGCGCATATTGATACTGGTCTTAATTTTCGCTGTGACGGTGTATGCCTTTTCCAATGCGACCGATGAACTCGCCTGTTGGTTGTTAGTCGCACAGATGACTCTGCGCGCTCTGGGATTAATGGTTCTGGTGAATGGGGTTGCTTCTGCGCTTGAGATTACGGAAATTGCTTCATTATTTGAATGCATTGGACTGAAAGGATTGGGGTTTTCATTAGGTGTGGCGTTTAACTTGCTGCCCGCTCTGAGTGAATCAGCCCAGAATGCCTGGCGCAGCCTGACCATGCGCGGCGGGCTACGCCATCAGCGCGGGCGTGCGCTTCAATTATTACTCGTTACGGTCATATCGAATGCCTTACGCCGTGCCGAGGAGATTGCCCTGGCAGCCGAAGCGCGCGCCTTTGACCCGCAACGAGCGAGGAACCTGGCTATCTCACATGGTCGTTACGATTGGTTGCCCTGGTTGGGAGGGCTGGTCATCTTTATTTTTGGAAGGTTGGCGTCATGAGCATGCTATGGGGAATTCCATATTCTCAACGAATCAATATTAGTATTATCGTTTAGTCCCCACTTCATCCACCCACCGCGGCCCTGCCTCTTTCCTGACACTTTTTGCTCCTAGAGCAACGTATTCCTTGAGCATATAGAGTCACGATTCAAATCGACACCGTACTTAAGCCAGTCTCCACTATAACCGCACATACCAGTGCGTAACGCGCTGAATGTTGTTGCAAGCCCGCCATGGTTTTAATACGGATGTTTTGTTCCTGATCGGCCTTATTCTATCCACTATCCTGCGCAGCAGCTCAGCATGCTCACATCTTTATTGAATGCCAATGCTGCTAACCTTATACCCTCAACATTCGTCAGGTACGGGAACATCGTATTGCGCAGTTGCTCTACGGTAATATCAAACCGGATTGCCAATACCGCATTCTGGATCATCTCCCCAGCTTCTGGGGCCAGGATGTGGGCGCCAAGCAATTTATCGGTAGCAGCATCTGCCACCAGTTTGATTAGTCCGCGAGTATCGCGAGCTGCCAGGGCCCGTGGCACGTATTTCATGGATAAGGTGCTGACTTTGACTTCCTTTCCCTGTTGGCGAGCTTGTTGTTCCGTCAGGCCGGCACTGGCAATCTGCGGATCGGTAAAGGTCACCCGAGGAATGTAGCTGGCATCATACTCCTTTTCAAATCCGTTCAAAGCGTTCTCGGCTGCCAGACCACCGGAATATGCAGCCACATACACGAACATATCCCGCCCGGTTACATCTCCAGCAGCATAAACGTCAGGATTGTCTGTTCGCATGTGTTTGTCAACGCGGACTTCACCCCGTTGGCTCAATTGAACTCCGGCCTGCTCCAGTCCTAAATTGGCAGTGTTCGGTTGGCGCCCGGTCGCCACTAAAAGCTGCTCAGCATCCAGAGAGATCGGATCGCCGTCTTGCGTTCCATTCAATTGATACCGTCCGTCCTTCCTTTCCACCTGCTCAATTTTTACGCCGGTAGCAATTCGCAGACCTTCTTCCTCAAGATAAGACCGTAAAGCGGTGCTGATCTCTTCGTCTTCAAAAGGTGCGATGCGGGGAAGCAATTCTAAAACGCTTACCAGCACACCGGCGCGAGCAAACACTTGCCCAAGCTCTAACCCAACCGCATTGGCACCTAACACGATCATCGAGCGGGGCAATTCCTTCAATTCCATCGCGGTCGTGCTGGTCAAATAACCGGCATCATTCAGACCCTGTATATCAGGCACCCATGGATGTGCGCCGGTTGCGAGAACGATTTTTCCTGGAGCATAAGGTTTACCATCGATTTCAACCCGGTTGCCGCCTACCAGACGTGCCCGCCCTTGAATATAGGTGATTTCTGGGTAGCTCTTCAGCACATCGATATACTTTGCCTGGCGCAATTCATTGACCAGCTCCTCCTTCTGATCTATCACCAGCGACCAGTTCAGCCTTCCTGCACTTGTTTCCACACCCTTGAAATGATGAATACCTGCCTGGTGATAATGTTCCATGGCGCGGATCAGCGTCTTGGATGGCACGCACCCCACATTGACGCAGGTTCCGCCGATGGTGTTGGCTTCGACCAGCGCCACCCGCGCCCCAAAATCAATCGCATTAATCGCAGCTGCGAAGCCTGCCGAACCGCCGCCGATGACCATCAGGTCATACTGCTGATCGTCATGTGGCTGTGCCTGATTTTGCTTGATAAATTTCTGTTCAGGTATAGCGTTTTCAGTCCGCATAGAAGCTCCATAGCCTGCCTGCTCCACAGCATGAATGAGTGCCTGGCTGTCCACTGGCTCTCTTAGCAGGACAGTGGCACGTCCAGACTGCCAACCTGGGACGTTTACCTTTACGACTCCCAGCACTCCTGATAAAGCATGCTGTACGTGTGTCGCACAGCTGTTACAGGTCATACCCTGGATATCGAGTTCTATTTGTTTTGTCATATCAACCTCCAATTTTGTTTTCCATTAACCTGTTCTGCCACGTTCCGATACCAGATGGCAGACACAGGCTTTACCGTCCACGTCATCGATCGGGTAGGTCAATCCTATAGCGTATAGCTGGCGTAATTCAGCCTCCAGGTGTTCTAATTCCTTGATCCTCAGGGATACTTGCTCAGCCCTTTCAGCCAACAAAGTCAACACCACCCGACACGGTGCTTCGCGGCGATCTCGCATTGCCAGGATTTCCGTGATGTCATCCAACGAAAAATCCAGGTGCCGTAATCCCATTACAAACCTGATCCTTTCTACATCGGTCTCATCATACACCCGGTAACCATTTGACATTCGTTTAGGTGGGGGCAAGACATTGATGGACTCATAGTAGCGGATCGTTTTATTTGTCAATCCTGTTATTTCGGCAAGTTGGTTTATTTTCATTGCGCACCTCAATTTGTTGATATTCTACACCTTCCAGTAACTGGAAGGTCAAGGGTAATTTGATCTCACTGATTGATTTTTCGACTGATTGAGTGATCAACTTTATTTAAGTTCATAGAGACTTGGGCGATTGATCAGAACTATAGGTCTATAATGCTACGAAGTGTATGTTGTGAACTAAAGCCACCCCGTTTACGAGCCCCTGTTATCGTTCACGGATGGTTTACGAGTTGTTACCAGAGGGCGCTATTGGATCAGTGAACTAAGCCTAGAAATGAACACTTGTGATATAAGGGAAGATTTGGGACAGATGGAGACGGAAGTCAAAATCGCCCTTCCGATGTCTCACAACACCTAGACAAGTGCCGAGGAGCGCGGGAAATGAAGGATATGAACTTTAAAAGCGAGGTCGCCCAGCAGCTGCTAAGCGATCACGTGTGGAAGCTGCACAACAGGGCAAAGCCTAGTTTCTTGACATATGTAATTCAACAGGTCGAGAGCCAGAAGGCTCACAAGACTTTACGCTCCGCTGAGAGGGCACTCGCCAGGTCTACCTACATACATCTAATCATGGGGATTGAGTCTCTTGATACAGGCTGAGTAGATACATGCCCTCACTCACCTGGTGCCCAAGCGAACTGATGGGTTATACGGTACGAAAGAATCATATACTCAATTGTATAAACACATCCTATGTTCACTGATAGACTTTCTACACCCTTATCATAAGTAACTTTCAAACGAGGAGAAGGAAATGTTGGAAGCCATTTCATCTTACTCGGATGCGAGGAATAAAAAAAACCAGATGTTCTCATAAGTAAAAAGCCCATATTACCTAGCGGTTGGAGTAAGGATTCGATCCGACAGCAAGATAGGAATCTGTTGTATAAGATTCTTGAATCCCAATACGTTTTGGGGTATCATCGGTTTAGCTTAAGATCATAAAATGTCGAAAATCCGATTCGGTACCGAACTATCCAAAAGTCACCTGTGTGGAAGAATGTACCTACCTGTCATTTGCTACATTCGTAGGAATGAGGGTTATTGTGCCTTAACTGAAGCGACCACGAATGTAAGCCAGTTCCTTGATCTGACCATTCCCGTCGATCCACTAGCTAATAAGAGGTCTATCGCTGGGGTGGACATCCCCATTGCTGGTGCGTTCGTCTCCATACAACTCCATGAAAAAACAATCCCGCGTGGTGATACCCTGCCATATGTAGGCGACAAAGCCAAGCATTATACGAAAGTGAATATACAGGCGCGATGAAAGAATTGCTGGGACACAAACAGGATTCATCATCTTAGGAGGGAATTTTATGAAGTTTATCAAGATCCTGAAAAGCGTTATCAATAAATCCCGTATAGCCAATATGATTGACCGTTTACAGCCCTCCGAGACCGTGGTGCTGTTCGGTACAGCTATCGTCGTCGGTGCTGGCACAGGTCTTGGAGCGGTATTTTTCATCTGGTTGATTGCTCAAGTCCAAAACCTCTTCTATCAAACCGGTGGTTCAGTTTTGGGTTTCCTTGGACGTGGATTGTTCATTCTCGTGCCTGTTGTCGGTGGTCTTCTGGCTGGACCAATCATCGCCTACTTTTCTAAGGAAGCTAAAGGGCATGGTGTACCTGAGGTGATGCAGGCAATCGCACTAAATGGAGGACGAATAAGACCACGCGTGGTGGTTGCCAAGGTCATTGCCACCGCCTTTTGCATTGGCAGCGGAGGTTCTGCTGGTCGCGAAGGACCCATTGTACAGGTAGGCTCCGCGCTTGGCTCGACAATTGGACAATTCCTCCACCTTTCTGAAAATCGCATTCGCAACCTGGTTGCTTGTGGCGCAGCCGCAGGCATCGCTGCCACCTTCAATGCACCCATCGCAGGAGTAATTTTCGCCATGGAGATCATCCTGGGCGAATTACATTTGGGTGACTTGGGCAATGTTGTGATTGCCTCAGTTACCGCTAGTACCGTGGCACGCATTTTCCTTGGCAGTCGTCCCGCCTTCTCCATACCTACGTACACCATGAAAACTCCCTGGGAGGTACTTCTTTACATATTATTGGGAGCACTTGCCGCCTTGTTTGCCATTTATTTCATTCGTTTGTTGTATTGGATGGAAGATCGCTTCGACAACTGGCATTTCCCCGACGCTTTAAAACCCGCCATTGGTGGTCTTCTATTGGGTGGTGTGGCATTTATTTACCCATTGATCTTAGGACAATCTCAGGGGATGCCTCTCTATGCCAATCTACCCCAGGTATTCGGCACAGGCTTCAGCACCATCGAAAGTGCATTATCTGGATCGTTGCCCTTTATCATCCTTCTTGCCCTAGCTATTATCAAGCCTATAGCCACCTCTCTCACCCTAGGTTCTGGGAACTCGGGTGGGATTTTTGCTCCGTCCCTGTTCACTGGTGCAGCCCTGGGCGGCGCGTTTGGCTGGGTAGTGGAGCATTTCTTTCCAGGTGCAACGGCTGGGCCGGGTGCATTTGCCATCGTTGGCATGGCGGCTGTGTTTGCAGGAGCAGCCCATGCACCATTTACATCTATTTTGATCGTCTTTGAGATGACTAATGACTATACATTGATCTTACCCCTCATGGCTGCCGTCATCGTCAGTCTGATTGTTTCCACCCGGTTGTTCCCCGAATCAATCTACACTCTTAAACTGGTGAAACGAGGGATCCACTTAAAACAGGGACGCGATGTGGATATCATGGAAACCGTGCGCGTTGAAGAAGTCATGGTATGTGAACCTATCACTGTCCCAGTCGATATGCCAATCAGACAGTTAGCGAATGAATTTATACGCACTGGAAGGCATGGCTTTCCAGTTCTGAACCTAGATGGAACGCTCTTCGGGGTTGTCTCTCTTGAAGATTACCGCCAGGCAGGAAACAAATCTCCTGAAACCGTAGATCAACTTCTCGTACAGGATATTGCCACTTGCGACGTGATAAGCGTCTACCCAGATGAGTCGGTCGGGACGGCTTTACGGCGTATGTCACCGCGCGATATCTCGCGTCTACCGGTTGTCGCTCGTGATGATCCACACCATTTGGTGGGGGTGGTTCGCCGTAACGATATCGTCCGCGCTTATGAGATGGGCTCGCTACGCAGGGAGGATGCTCGCCAGCGCATAGAGCAAGCCCGCGCAGTTAACGATGCCGGTAGCCAATTCCTGGAAGTTACCCTTGTGCCAGATTCCATCGCCACAGGTAAAAAAGTATCTGAGCTCAAGCTGCCTCTTGCTGCTGTTCTGATCTCCGTTCGGCGTGGGCGTGACTTACTGATTCCACATGGAGACACACTACTACAAGCTGGTGATATAGTAACTCTGCTGTGCAAACGCGAATGGGGCGACGAAGCCACAGCAGCATTGGTTGAAGAAAAAAAGCCGAGCTCAACAGAAACCCCGCAATGAGAATTCGACGTCTGTTAGGTTCTCTAACGGCAGAGCGGCGGGGAGAGGTTCTGGATGAACTGGAGAAAGCCTCCTCGCCCGGTTTCGACTACTTTCTGATGGTCATCCTTTCGTGTAGCATCGCCACCTTTGGTCTGATCATCGATTCGTCGGCCGTTATTATCGGCGCGATGCTGGTTGCCCCGCTCATGTCACCTATCCTTGGATTGTCGTTGGCCTCGGTAGCCGGTGAAGAGCGCATGTTCCAACGTGCAGTAGTTGCTTTGATCGAAGGGGTTTTGCTGGCTGCTATACTTTCTGCGATACTGGGGTGGTTGGCGCATGCATTGCCGTTCGATGTGCTAAACGAATTGCCTGGCGAAATCCTCGCCCGAACTCGCCCTACACCATTCGACCTGGGTATCGCGTTGGCAGGTGGTGCTGCTGCTGCATATGCTCTGGCTCAACCACGTTTGTCAGCTGCCCTGCCTGGTGTGGCAATTGCCACAGCCCTTATGCCACCCGTCTGCACGATCGGGATTGGAATTTCCCTCGGCAATTCCCAGGTCGCTCTCGGTGCGGTACTGCTTTTTTTCACCAACCTGGCAGCTATTTCCTTTGCTGGCATTGTTGTTTTTGCCGCCTTGGGCTTTCGACCTCACCATCTAGAAAACACCTGGCACCATATCCCGCGTAGTCTGTTTGTCACTGCCGGGCTGGTCTTACTGGTTGCAATTCCCCTAGTGATCCTGACCTTACGGATTGTCGAGAAAGCGCACGAATTACAGGGAGTTCGTGCGGCTGTAGTGGCAGAGCTTTCGGCATTGCCCGATGCTCAAATGGTGGATATCAGCGTAGATACAAGTGATTCCACATTACGCCTACAAGTCACTGTCCGCACTTCCCGCCAACCCAATTATAGTCAAGTTGTTGACTTGCAAAAGGCGATCGCGGCCAGTTTACAGCGTACCATTGCCCTGCAATTGATTATCGTACCGACTACCAAGTTAGATCCTCTCGTACCACCAACATTAACACCAACATTCACTCCAACGCTGACCTTTACACCTGGGCCAAGTCTCACCCCCACAATCACTCCAACTCCAACACCTTCTGCGACGCTTACTCCTGCAGCAACCAATACTTCAACGCCAACATTAACCCCAACTGAAACACCAACGCCGACACCAACCTTTACATCAACGCCGGTTTTAGCCTATATCGCAAATACGGGTGGTCTGGGTATTTATTTGCGCCAGACACCTGGGGGGATGATAACCGGCTCGCTACCAGAAGGTTCAGCAGTTCAAATCCTTTACCAACGCGAAACAGTAAATGGTTTAGATTGGATAGAGGTACGCGATATATTTGGTAGAACTGGCTGGTTATTAGTGGATTTCTTGGTTATCAAGCCATAACGCATTTCAGAGATCAAGAAATATCCTTTGATCCGTGCTGGTGGCGTCTGTTACAACTTTCCAACTTCGTTGAACAGACTTGTTTCAAATATGATAGCCGAGAGTTTCGTCCAGTTGTCTGTTACCGTGTAATCCTAGTTGAATTTTAAAAAAATAATAGGAGCTCGCCTAATGCCAAAATCACTATTTGATCTGGATCCATCACGAGGTTTACTCAGGGTTGGGCTACATCTCCCAATAGTGTTCTATCGTTTACATATGGGACGGTTGCTTGGCAATCGCTTTTTAATGTTGACTCATATCGGCCGTATTACCGGCACACCCCATAAGACAGTACTTGAAGTAGTGGATTATGATAATCAGACTGGGGTGTATATAATTGCTTCAGGTTGGCGAGAAAAATCGGATTGGTATCGTAATCTTCAAAAAACACCACAAGTAACCGTATATGTTGGACGCAAGTAATTTCGAGCAATCACCAGACGACTTACAAGCAATGATGCTGAAACGATATTGGTTAAATATGCAGAAAAAAATCCCCTTGCATTTCGAGAGCTTGCCAGACTTATTATTGGCAAACAAGGTGAAGATGTAGAAGGAATTTGCCACTTTATGGCTCTGAACATCCCCTTGATTGCCCTCGAACCCAATAAATGATAAATTTCCAACGCCATTTAATTTGGAGTGACAATACTTTGGGTTGACTATTCTTGATGACTACGCCAAAATAATTTTCTATAATAAAAGCAATCGCAGTCTACTCCCACATCGTTCTATCGATCGGCAAAATTGAATGAGCTTCTACCTCCATATTATTAATATCTAGATAATCAATATCTATTTCAATTCGTTCTATTTGAGATACAGGAATAGACTATCTTTTACCCAATAAATGCCCTTTTCATTCTTACCCTTTTGATCCTTCAAAGATTATCAAACGCATATTAAAGCTCGGAAGCTTATTCACGCAACCAAGAAAATCCATTATAATGTGGCTTACTAAAACGTTTCAGTAACCATAAGGATTGACTTATGGTTGTCACTATCTGGGATATTGCGAAAAAATTGGGGTTATCCATTGGGGCGGTTTCACGCGCCTTGGATGGCTATCCAGATATCTCGGACGAAACCAGACAGCGAGTGATCCTGGCAGCCAAGGAGATGGGCTACGTCCCGAATCGAGCTGCGCGCCAACTCAGGCGAAAGAAAGCTGATGCGGTAGGCTATATCCTACCGGCCAATACACCTCGCTTTACCGACCCATTCTTCTCTGAATTCATTGCTGGGTTGGGTGATGAAACAGCCCTTCATCCGTTTGATCTGGTCATATCCATCGCACCACCTGGCGAAGAGCCGGAAAAGCACCTGTACCAGAGCTGGGTCCAAGGTCGTAAGGTGGATGGATTTATCCTGACTCATTTACATCTGCACGATTGGCGGGTGCA